>Ga0302253_1000220_pt1 | contig 53537 bp, 38 predicted proteins | sample AAG_RA_Trp_MG_FD_193537 | JGI IMG/M metagenome (GOLD analysis project Ga0302253, IMG submission 193537) | Enriched activated sludge microbial communities from anaerobic digester in WTTP, New Holstein, Wisconsin, United States - AAG_RA_Trp | ecosystem: Engineered > Bioreactor > Anaerobic >...
GTTTGAGATAAGGAAATATCTGAGGAGCGTACTGAACTTCATCTATGATCAGGGGAGGCTTGAAATTCTCAAAAAATAGAGCGGGTTCCTTCGCAGCCATAAGCCTTATCCCCGGATCATCAAGACTTACATAAGCGTGGGTTTTAAGGAATAGATGTTTTAAAAGCGTGGTTTTCCCGGATTGGCGCGGTCCGGTAAGGATCACTGCAGGAAAATGACCGGCCGCGGTCTTTAATTGAGTTTCAATGTCTCTCGGAAGATAACTCATTTGTTTTCCCTGTAAATTTGCATTACTAATGCAAATTTACAACATTTCAGAAGATTTGTCAAGAAGAAGATACTCCTTCCCGAGGGACACTCCTTAACAAAATCCTGCAACCCGTTCATATCTTTTCCATCAATTCGAGCGCTCCCTTTTACTTCTATAGCAATCTCTCCCAATTAGTAATACTAATTAGGAGTATATACCGATTTAGTTGGCGAGTTAAGCCTTTTGCGCTCTTTTTTAATCTCTTCCCCTTGCGGGGAACCCATCCTGTAGATACCGTACGACAAAGGAGATTCGATACGGTATTCACCTGAGGCGCTGCTGGCAGTGGAAACCCCGATGCGCTTACGAATTACGGCAAAAGCTTGAAGGGAGACTATTGCGGCGGTAACCGGCTTGCCGCTGGAATAATCGGTTACACAGCCTTTGAGAACGGTGGTAGCGGCGGGACAGGCATAAGGAGGCGCGGATAACAACGCCAGAAGAAAAAGAAAAAACCGTAATCCGGCTTACTTGAATAACGAATGGCTAAATACCTCACGCTTACGCGAATCGTCTTTTAGCCGAATCAACCGGAAGAGATATTATCTTAAGTCTATCAGAGGCAACGGGTTTGTCAAGAAAAAAATACCGGTTCTGGGCGCTGTGTTCTGGAAAAACATAGGTATAGCGTAAGAAATATACCTGTTAACTCATTACTCAAAAAGAATACTCACGATTCTATACTTCTTTAGTTCCCGGTCCCTAAAACTCTGTAGATACGCGTCAGAGAATTGGAGAAAACCAACTCGAACTTATCCGGTTTTTGGCGGCACCAGGTTTCTTCCAGGGAAAACTTCGTCGTGTCGTTAAACTCATCGTCCTCTTTCTCTCCCTGGGTGATAACAACATAATCAATACCGGCCGCGGACAGATTACTCATCCAGATAGTAAAATCCTTTTCACCGCGGTAAAAAACATCTTGTGAAGCATAGGCAGCCATAGGCTTATTGTTTACCGGCACATAAACTACCTTGTTTTTCAATCCCCGGCCAAAAAGCGGATAGGTTTCCGAACGGCCCACAAAGGCAATGCGTTTGCCTCTGCCGGTATTCTCATTAAGCCATTGCCAAGCAATGCCGATATCTCGCTTATGCGCTTCTTTCTTGCTGAAAATAAACGGGTACCGCGCGTATTCTTCATTGTTATATTTTTCGTTTATTCCCCAAAGGAACACGCCGCCAAGTATAAAAATCAAAAACCAAATCTTTAAATCCAGCCGAATCACTTTCTTAAAATCTTTCGCTCCTGCTAAAACTAAAAATACGATAAGCGCCGCCGCCGTTACTAATAAGGACGCCGTCATTAAGAACCCGTTGGCAAGTTTTGTCATCGAGGCGATAATAGAGATTATCCCCGCGATATAAATATATCTTTCCCCCCAACGGAACCTTGCTAAAAATACCGCGGCCACAATAATGCCCACTGCCAAATACGGGAAAAAATACCTCACCCAGCCGGTTTTTATCACAATAAAATAACCGGCAAGCATCAACAATGGCGTAGCGAACAGCAGCAAATACTCGACAACCGGCCGCCGGATATTTCTCATAAACTTAACGCAAACCAAGGGAATGAAAGTCGCCGGTAAAATGAAAAGTAAGAATTGCCCGCCTAAACCCTCTTTCCAAAGGATGTCCGTGAATTTTACCGCGGTTAAGCGCACTATCCGGCTGTATTGCGCGTTATCGACTATCCCTTTAAATATCTCTTTACCGAAAATCTTAATCGCAATGGGATAAGCCGGATTACCGGTAAAAATTATACTCTTAATATACGCAAAACCGCCCAACAACAACGCGAAAAACAACGCCGATAAGAGATATATAGAACGCCTGCGGTATCCGGCATGCCGACAATTTACTTTCCAATAATAGACACATATCGGCGCGAATGCCGCGAGCCATACAAAGTTTAAGGACTTCGTCCCAATAAAAACCCCCATGCTCACCCCAAAAACAATAATGTTCTCAAGGCGAAAACTTTCTTTCAAAATCAAAAGGCTGTTTAAAACAAACAGCAATCCGACGGCGCAAATGACATCAATATTCGAACCGTAAAGCATCTGTTTTAAAACTGTCGGGATCAATGCCCAGAGAAAACCGCAAAACAAAGCGATACTCCGGCGTAGTCCATACTTACGCAAGATCGAATAAATCAGTAGAATACCCGCGAAATAGAACGGTGCTTCCCCCACATCGGCAAGCATAGCGTTTCGCAGCGGCAGCATCAGCCAGGCGAAAAAAAGATGCGCGTTGATCGGATAATAAGTAATGCAGCTTAACGCCGGAACACCTTTAGGCACGCCAAACGCGATCACCGGATTATTTAAATTCCCCTGCTGTATCCAGAATGCCGGGAAGGCGATATGATAGTGCAGGCAATCGACATGCAGCGGCGGATTGAGCAGATTGAAGAAGAAGACACTAATAAAAAAACCGCTAAACACCGCGGCCGAGAACAATAACGGTTTATTCCCGAACAAAAATGAAATATTCAATTCAAGCGCCGTGAACTTAAGTTTTCCGGCAAAGAACAGCAAAACAGCCAAAATCACGCAATGCGCCGCGAAGATCGGCGCTAAAGCGAATAGACCCAACATCCCGCAAATTTGCCCCACCAGAATTATTTGCGCCCAAAAAAACAGAAATCCCGAAAGCATCCTGTCCGCGAGAGTTTGCTCGGAGAAAAACGTCTTAACCAGGATAAACGCGCTTAAAGCCACGATCAGGTTAGCGATAATCAAAATAATCATAGTAAAAAAACACTCCCCACTTGTATAGACCGCCAAGCGCCGGCGGCTGCGCGATAAAAGAGTTATTACATTCGGGAATATCCAGTATTGCGGAGCAAATCAAAAGCAGCCGCGCTTAAAATGATCCTCGCAAGAATTCCGATCTTCTGTGATTGACCGTATCCTGGCCGTATATGGCAGATCAAAGTTACCGGATCAGAGTGCCAACGCTTATTTCTCCGTAACGAGGTAATAATGCGCCCCTAACGGCACACGGTACAGGTATCTTTCGATCCAGCGCAAAGCGGAAAATATACCCGGCAGAAAAATGGCGAATTTCACGTCCGGCTTGCTGAATCCTGCCCCGGCAATAAGCCTGCGGAGAGCGTAGAAAGTCAATAAGCTTGCGTTTTTATCGAAGCGGTAGTCGTTCACCGCGGCGATATACATCGTAGCAGGATTGAAAGGGTTGAGTTCAAAAATGAAAAGTTTACCGCCCGCCCGCAAATTTTTATGAATATTCTTCAATACCGCCGCCCGTTTATCCACGGGTATATGATGGAAAACTCCCGCGGCGAGAATTAGATCGAACTGCACGCCCAAAGAGATGTTCTCTCCGTCAAAACTGGAAAAATGCACGTCTTTTAACGACCTGTTGGCCGATTTCGCCACCCGTATGGACTCTCCCGAAATATCTATTCCATAAATAACTGATTCCGGGAAATATTTTTTGATGAATTTTTCGCTGCTGCCTATGCCGCATCCGAAGTTCAGGATGTTTATCCTCTTACGCCACAGATCAGTCCCAGATAGACAGGACGTCATTTCTTGTATCTTATATTCGTGAAAGAAATCCACCGAATAGCCGGAACTCTTTATCGCCTTCGCGTGCCCTTCGGTGTAGGTATCGGCGAACTGGTCAAAAACCGTCTTTTCGCTCACTGAGCTGCCGCCTTCCTTTTATAAACTGATAATAACCCGGAAGACTCCACCTTGACATATTTATCTTTGACGGCGTCGAATATCCTGCGCAATTCATTATACCTGCCGAACCTGGAAGCCCTCTCCGCTTCGATCCATTGTCCGGAAAACAAGGCGCGCCAGGGATCATCGGGAACCAGGTTCAAATCCGAATCCGCGTAAATATATTCGGGTAAGTCCTGAAGGATCCGGGAAACCGCCCTTTCCGTGGCAAGATTATCGCGCAAATAACCTTGCAGATAGAAACTCGGCATCAAACTGTACCTCTTCGCAAGGAAAGGCAACAAGTTATCGTACTTCGAAATAATATAAACCCCCGAATTTACCTTCGGATTGTATTTATCTATTAAAGAAATGCTCTCCATTATAGGTTGTGGATTTATCGTACTAATTAGATCGGCGCGCTCTAAATTCCAGACAAAAGTTCTGTGATTTATGAAATTTGCGGTAAAATCCTTCTTGCTTATTCCCTTAGAATTATCGTAAAATTTCCCCATAAGAATCAACGCATAAATAATCGCACCTGCTGTGCATAAATACACCAGACTCTTTACGCACCAAAATACTCTGTTTCTTGCCGTCTGGCTCTTCTCTAAAATATACAGCATTAGAAATATTTGAAATCCGAAAAATTGAATAACATGCAGCAAATGGTTATTCAGTCCGGCCCAGAAAAAATACAAAAATAAAAATTGCGTATATATAAAGGTAAAAACAAACAGATATTTTAACGGATCACGTCGCCTTCGAAGATAATGCAGGAAGAAATAAGAAATAAGTAAGTAAAACATCGTAAATACGACACTGCTTTTCGCGGGTTTAAATGAAAATAAGCCCAAGAGCTTGTATTTAAAAGGATCCCCTGAGCCGCTCCCCGCGGGATTTAAGATCAGAAGAACAAAAACTATTCCCGATAACAGAACAGAGCTTTTAAATAGTAATCTCCCTGACGAATGCCTGTTCTGTCTGAAAAATATGATAAGAGAGGCGATTGTCGAAATAAATAATGCCCCTCCGAAATTTTTATTAAAGAAAACCCCTAATAGCGCCAGGGATAACGCGCTTAGCAGAGCCCATGCCCTCTGCCTGCGGCAATAATACAAAATCAACGGAATAACCAGCACGTCAAACATATGAATAGACGGGATAATGCCCGGCGCCAGTAAAAACCCGATGAATTCAGCAAAAAAGAAGGAGATTATGTAAAACGTAAACGCGCCGCAAATATACACATAATCTCTGAACACATAATAAAGCGCCGCCAGCAATAAGAAAGCGTATAGCAGATAAATTAAATAGCACTTATAATAATTCTCAATGCTCAATCCGCCAAAAAGACGCATGATATGCCCGAAAAACAGCGTATTCCCGTATCCGTATTGAAAATAAATGTCAGCGGCCTTCTTTCCTGAATAATATTCATTAAGCGGATTAATGATATAGCTGATGTGGTCTATCTGCCCTCTGGTCATATCCTGATGAATATACTCTAAGAAGTTAAGAGCCTTAAAGATATCCGGTTCCATAACGCCAGAGACTGAGTTTATATCGGAGGATAGTAGCGCAATATCCTTCTGGGAAGCGGGATGGGAATAGCTCTCCTCTGTCTTAGATGCCGATTCTTCGGACTTTGACCCCAGAGCGACGCCTGTGCGGCATACTTCATTGGATAAATACGCTTTATTATTAATAAAAACGTCTCCTGCCTTAGTCTCGCTATAAATACTCTGGTATTCGTTCATTAACAAAACCGGCCCTTTTACCAAAGCTATTACTTCTATTGCAATAAAGAAAACAAATACAAGTGTGACGACTTTGAACAAACATTTTAAAAAAAGACGCAAATCCACAGCGAGAAATATTTCCGGTAAAAAGAGAGATAACAACGCGGCGGCTTCAAGGAATAAGAATACGAACAATCGTAGCGGGAGCACGATGAAATCCGAGAAAGCAAGAGAAAGAATAATAAGTAAACTAATTAATACGGTTGTCCCCGTCTTTATTCTATCGGACTTTTTCAACAAGAAAGCCAAAACAGGTTCCGAAAAGAAAACGAAATAATAAAAAGCTAATCCGACAGCCGCTAAGATGTAATTCAAGAATCTGCTCATATTCGGATTAAAGAATATATTCGTCCACGAATAAAGCGAGATTTGAAAATGCGCAATAAGCAACTGCTTTACGTATATGGCGGAAGACCATAAACCGAATACAAATAAGGTGCCGCCGACAAGTAACTGCCAATAAACCAGGAATGACGGCTTATTGTTCCGTAAACCATCCAAAAATCGAAGATATATCGATTTCATAATTTTAAGCGATTAATCAAAATTCACGCGTTCATTTATAATCACGAACGGTTTTTTGCGCACTTGCGCGTGTATGGCGCCCACGTATTCCCCTATCACCCCCAGGAAGAAAAGCTGGATCCCGGAGAAAAACAGGATCAAAATGATCACGGCGCTGATCGCAGGCAACTGCGCGGGCCAGAAAAAGAGTTTCAGGATAAGGAAAATTATTCCGGAAGCAAAACTTAACAGGGAAAGAAATAATCCGATGTATGTGCAAAGCCTTATCGGAGAAACAGAATAGTTGATCAGCGCGTTAATGGAAAAATCTATCAGGTAACCGAATTTACTCTTTGAATAGCCGCGGGGCCGGCTTCGCCTCTGATACTCTATCCCGATCTGCTTAAACCCCATCGAACTGATCAACCCGCGGATATACGGCTTATAATCGTCTATTTTTATCAGTTCATCCACCACTTTACGGTCCACAAGCCTGAAAGATCCGGCGTTCAGAGGAAAATTCTCCTTTGAAAAGAAATTGATTATTTTATAAAAGGTTTTCCTGGCCAGAGACAACAGGAAATTATCTTTTGTCTGCACGCGCACTCCGTAAACGACCTTGTATCCTTCCTCCCATTTCCTGATAAACTCCTTTATCAGCTCCGGGGGATCTTTCAGGTTCGCTTCAAAAGGCACGACGGCGTCTCCGGAGGCATATTGATAACCCACCAATTCCGTCTTGATCGGCCCGAAATTCCTGGAATAAACCAGCACTTTAACGCGCTTGTCTGCGGCGGCTATCTTCTTCAGTATCTCTACGGTATTATCCGTACTGCAATTATCCATAAAGATATGTTCGTAATCGTATCCTTTCAATCCGGAGAACAAATTACGTATTACCGAACATACCTCCTGGACAGTGGCGCTCTCGTTATACACCCCGGTAATCACGGATATTTTTTTCATCTTTGAACCGCCTTGTTAAATGCCTGCGTTCCGGCTAAATTCTTGCTATACGGAGTTGAAATTCCTTAACTGCCGCCTTCAATTCATTCTCCTTGAAATCGTCCGCCTTGAGCAGTTCCAGCCCGTCCTTCAGCATAACCAACGGAAGGTCTTTTCCGGTGCGTTTTTTATCCTTCTTCATCGCCCGGATCAGGGCCGGACAATTCAAAGCCGACTTACCAGGCATCTTTGCCATCACCGGAAGCAAAAGCCCGTTAAATATCCGTTCTTCCAGTTCCCCGCACAATACCCGCCGGTTACGCGCGGCAATGTTGGCAAGCGCCATCCCGATAGTGACTGCCAGGCCGTGCGGGATGCCGAAAGCGGAAGTCTTCTCGATCGCATGCCCGAAACAATGCCCGTAATTAAGCAGATTACGCCTGCCGGAGTCAAACTCGTCGTTCTCGATGTAATCTTTCTTGATCAGCAGGGAACTCCTGACGGCAAGCGCCAATTCCGCGCCTTTATCCCGCAATATCTCCGGCAAAACCCGGCATATATGATCGAAGTGCCTCCTTCCTCCCATAATATGCAATTTGACCACTTCCCCCATTCCGCTGTAAAAATCAAGCGGCCGCTGCGTATTAATAAAAGCCGTGTCCACCAGCAATTCCGCCGGCGGATAAAAAGTGCCGATAATATTCTTGTAAGACTTGTAATTGAGGGAAGTTTTACTGCCTATGCAACTGTCGGCCTGCGCCAGCAGAGTGGTTGGTATGAATATCCACTTCAGGCCGCGGTATAAAGTAGAGGCCAGAAAACCCGTTATATCCTGGGTTATGCCGCCGCCAGCCGATACCACGAGCATATTGCGCTTTGCCGACAGCCGGATAAACCTATCATAAAGCATTTGCACCGAATCCAGGTTCTTTTTCTCCTCGGAGACAGGCAAGACCACAATCTTTCCGCGTTCGAAACCGTTGAAATAGCTCCTGTATATACGCCAGACATTATGGTCCACGATGAGATAGACCGGATTGCCGTTTTTACGCAGTTTATCCAGATAAGGCCCCGCTGCGCCAATAACAACATTGTAATCGCGGATCCTGGATTTTAAAGCGATTATTTGCATACGAACCCGCCGTCGGCAATGATCACCTGCCCGGTTATATACGTATTCTTCGATGAAACAAGGAACGCCACCGCTTCGGCTATTTCCTCCGGCTCGGCCAGCCTCTTCAGCGGAATAACCTCCCGAATCTTCTCTATATCCGCGAAGGTATTATTCTGCTTAGTCAATTCCGTGTTTACGTATCCCGGGGCCACGGAATTCACCAATATATTCGACTCCGCCAGTTCCACGGCCAGGCTTCTGGTCAAGGCATTCAGCCCTGATTTTGTCATCGAATAAACCAGCCTCCCGGGCTTAGTAACTTTGCTCCAGACAGAACTGATATTCACGATCCTGCCGTAATTGTTCTTCCTCATCCCCGGTATAAGCTTTTTAGCGATTAGAAGCGGCGAGAGAAGATTAACCTGCAGCGAATCGGACAAATTATCTTCGCTGATATCCAGACATTCCTGGATATTGTTTATTCCGGCGTTATTCACCAGGATATGCACGGGCCTTGAGAGGGCGTTAAAATAGGCATCTATGGATTCAGATGATAACAAATCCAGTTCCTGCCTGGACGGAGCCAGCACTTCGGCGCCGCGGGAACGCAGTAATTCGCAAACCGCCTTCCCGATGCCCCTGGAGCCTCCGGTTACGAGCGCCGTCCTGTTTTTCATTTCTTCCCCGCGGGAGTCTTGGCGAAACGCTCTTCCAGCATCTGGATACGTTTATCGTCCTCTTCGGATATAGCTTTATAGAAATCGCGCTTGTTCTTCAGCCAAAGGAGTTCGAACTCCACCGCTTTGAGTATCCCCTTCTCCACATTGCCGATCAAGGCCTGCGGGCAGAAAAAGCAGATCTTCCTGGTTTCGAACCTGTCCAGGAGCCTTCCGGGAAGGCGGCGCAGGAAATCAAGGGAATCCGTGGAGATCGCCCCCCCCACTACGCAAGTCAATCCCTGGCCCTTGGCTTTCGTGAGCAATTCCTTGGTTATCGCGAACATCTCTTCGTTATTTACCGCGCGCCTATCCATCCCCAGAGAACCGACGAAATCCACCCTGCCCATAACAATACCGTTGAGCCGTCCGATCTCGGGTATCTCAAGCATAGCCGTAAAATTATCATACGCCATTTTTGTCTCGATATTTATCAGGAACTCTATGCCCCGCTGCTCATCCCTTGGAAAAACCAGGTCGATCGCTTTCAGATATTTACGCAAAGCGAAAGGGGTTTCGATCATCGGAGCCACCAGATAATTCACGCCGATAGACCTGGCGTCGTACATATCGCGGATGGCCTCGCAACCGCCGATCTTTAATGTAAGGCTCACGCCGGAAGCCAGGCATATTTCCTTAAGCCGCATAAGCTCCTCTGTCCGCGTCCCCTCCGCCTCGAACTCGGCTTTGACCCCGGAGACGGCGTATTTAGACTTCAATTCCTTCAGGATATTTACCATTTCAGTTTCTATAATGTTCATTTCATCTCCCTCTGTAGGCTAAGGTCTAAATCAAGGCGTTGATTTCCTCGAGATAATTTTGCTCTATTACCGCCATTCTCTCCCTGTCCGAAGCGTCTATCCCCTTGCAGAATTGAAGCTTGTTTTTCAGCCAGAGCAATTCAAACCCTAATGCCTTAAGGATGCCTTTTTTATAGCTATTGCTCCCCTTTTGATGCGAAAAGCATACTTTTCTGGTTTCATAACGGCAGGGGGACGGCCCGGAAACGTTCTCGAAGGATTTCAGCGAATCGGCGGAAAGGCCGCCGCCGAGCGTGCAGACAAGATGATTTTTCCTCGCCAGTGAGATCAGCCCGGTGACGATCTGAAATATCTCCTTGTTATTGATGTATTTCTCGTCGCGGCCGAGCGAAAAACACAAATCCACCCGTTCGATAACTATCCCTTTGAGCATATTTATCTCCGGAATCTTTAGCATACTCTCGAAATTATCGCAGGCGGTTATGGTCTCGATATTGCAAAGCACTTCGATATTCTTCAATTCATCGGCAGTGAACACCTTCTTCACCGCCTGCAGGTATTTACGCAGCGAATAAGCCGATTCGACCATCGGCGCGATCAAATAGTTCACCCCCACGATCCTGGACTCCAGCATATCCCTGACGGATTCGCACCCGCCGATCTTCAAAGCCAGCCCCAGGCCGGCGCTCAAACTTATCTCTTTAAGGCGCAGTAACTCTTCGAGCTTTGTGCCCTCGGCCTCGAATTCGGCCCTCACCGCAAGCGCGGAATACTTTTCCTTCAGTTCTTTCAGAATGTCCACCATATGCAGTTCCAACGAATTCATTTTCCGATCTCCTCTCCGGGTGCGCCTACTCCGATAACGGCTCCACGAGCATATTTGATAAAAATTCCTCCCGCGGCAGGAACGGAAACATATCCTCAAGCGGTTTCGAAACCATCCTACCGTCCGGTTTTAACTGCGAAGCTACTTTGGGGACAAAACGCTGCGTGGTAGAAAGCATCACTTCGCAAAACGCCGGCCCTTGCGAATGCAATACATCTCCGATAACGGCATCCATACAGGAATGATCCTTGATCGAGAACACCGGGAACCCGTACGCGGCCGCCACTTTCAACATTTTCGGGAAGGTTACCCCGCTGCGGGGGTCGCACGCCGTATACCTGCCGCCGAAAAATGATTCCTGCGTCTGGCGCATAGAAATATAGCCGTCGTTGTTCAAAACGAATATCTTCACGGGAAGAGCGTAACCGATAATGGTCTGTAACTCCTGTATGTTCATCTGTATGCTGCCGTCTCCGGCGAGGCAAACTACCGGTTTTCTGCCGTTGGCCACGCAGGCGCCTATGCTTGCCGGCAGGTCATATCCCATAGAAGCGCATCCGGAATTCCAGAATACGCGCTGGCCGTTCTTGACGACCCCCGCCTGGAACAAAGCCACGCAGGCCGTCCCGTTTGCGGAGACCACAACATCGGACTCTTTCAGGCACTTCGTAAGCGTTTCCATAAAATAATACGGGTTCACGCTCTCTTTTTTCAGCCGGTATTCTTTCTGGACCACCGGGTAACGTTGCTTGCGTTCGGCGCACCAGGAAAGCCAGTCCGAATAGTCCGGCAATCCTGCCGATTCCGACTGTTCAAGCAGTTCTTTCAAAAAGTCTCCCGCGTCCGCGTGCAGGGATAGATCGGGTTTAAGGGTAGGTTTAAACAGTTCAGCCCGGTCGATATCCACCACCACTTTACGCGCGCTGCGGGCGAAGACTTTCCAGTCGTAACTGACCTGCCTGATATTATTGCGGGAGCCGACGGAAATCACCAGGTCGGCATTCTGCAGGGCGAAATTGCCGAAACGCGTCCCCAATGTCCCTATTCTTCCGGCATAAAACTTATTATCCGAAGGAACCAGATCATAACCGCAGAATGTGGTCACCACCGGAATACCGCTTGCGTCTATGAAACGCCTGAACCTGTCTATACTCTTCGATAATCTTATTCCGTGCCCTGCAATAAAAACCGGGCGTTTTGCGGATTTCAGCAGTTTTATCACTTCGGAAACCTGCGCTGCCAAAAGTTTCCGGTCAACGACCTGTTCATCTTCACTGCTTTTATAATCCTCAAGTCTATTCTCGTCAATAAGCGCCGCCTGGATGTTCAAAGGGATATCCAGCCATACCGGACCGGGACGCCCGTGGGTGGCCAGGTATATCGCTTTATCCAGGTAGTATTTTATTTTCTCCGGCCTATGCACCATTACCGCGTATTTCGTGACCGGCTTGACAATATCGACGATATTTATCTCCTGGTCGCCCAACTGCCTCAAACCTATTTCCGGACAGGAAGCGATCGTTGTTTCCTCTTTGACCTGCCCGGAGATATACAAACAAGGGATGGAATCAAGCCATTGCTGGATAACGCCGGTAAGAGTATTGGTGCCGCCTGGTCCGCTGGTAATGACAACCACGCCCATCTTACCGGAAACCCTGGCGTATCCTTCGGCGGCCATCGCCGCCGCCTGCTCATGATGCGGACAGAAATAATTGATCCCCGGCTGTTTACCGACTGAATCTATCAAATGCATCGCCCCGCCGCCGGAGATCATAAAAACATCCCTGACCCCGTGCTCATCAGCCAGCCGCTTCATTATATAGTCGCTTAATTTCACCATTTTATTTATCTAAAAGCAGCAAATTCTTGTCTATCGCGGCTTTATTGTTCTCATACCAGTCATAGAGCCGCCGCAAGGCAGTATCTATATCGGTAAATTTTAGATCCCGGATTTCCTGCCGCAGGCGGGCGTTATTCCCGCTGTATTCCAGCCCTGATCCCGGACTGCCTACCCGTATAGGCACATTTTTGCCGGAAAGTGATCTTATTTTTTCCGCCAATTCAAGCAAACCGACGGCGGCATCCGGGGTAACATTATACGCCCTGTATTTCCCCAGAGTATTAAGAAAATAGTCTATGACCGGCATCAGGTCGTCTATATAAAGATAATCGAACATCCGATCCTGCCGGAGGGTGATCGGCAGATCAAAAAGCGCCTTGCAGATCGCGTTTGAGATAAATCTTATCGCGTAATCCTCATATTTACCGAAGATGCCGAAAATCCTCAATTCTACCACATTATCCAGGTTTTCGATGCCTTTGGCAATAACGTATTTGGAGAAACCGTGTTCATCGGACGGGACATAGGTATCAAAGTCGTCTTCTCTTACTTTCACCATCGGCTTCGAAACATCATAGACTGCCCCGGAACTCAAAAAAATTATTTTACCGAAAGAATGCCGGTTACGCAAGATATTGTGGAACATCCGCAGATTAATGAAAAGCTGCTTTGAAGGATCCTTGGCGTTCCTGTGCCCCGGGCGCACGGCGCTGTGGATCACGGCGTCGAACTTATGCAGGTCAAAATACGCGCGCACGGCATTCTCGTCGGTCAACTCCAGTTCGGCGTGAGTCGGGAAGTAAACGCTGTGCGATTTACTCAAATATTCTATAAGATTACGGCCGATAAAGCCGCTTCCCCCTGTAACGAATATATTCATTAGTAAACGATAATTAAACAGCGTTAAATCTTATAGCCGGCGATAGATGCGTCATTATAAAACATTTTTACCGTGTCCAGAGAAAGTTCCTTGAGGTCTTTACCAACCATCGCCAGTTTCTTCAAGATATCATTGGTGACCGTAATTATCTGGCACCCGCATAAATCAGCTTGGAATATATTCAGCAATTCACGGGAACTCGCCCAGAGTAATTCAGCGTTACGATTAGGTTTCAAGATATTGCTTGCCTCTTTCATATAAGGAGCCGGATCACGCCCCGTATCGGCAATCCTGCCAGCAAAGACCGAAATGATCGTTTTGGATCCCGACGATATTGCCTGCGAAACCGCTTTTACCTGTTCCACGGTTAATATGGCGGTAACATTCAGCGAAATACCGTCCGCGGAAAGCTTACGGATAAGCGCGGTCGACAATTCGCCTTTGGTATTGGTAACCGGGATCTTCACATTGACATTACTTCCCCATCCGGCTATTTTCCTTGCCTGCGTTTCCATAACATCGAATTCATCCGAGAAAACCTCAAAAGAAACGGGCAAATCGCGTATCTCTTTTAAAACCGCCTTAGCAAAAGCCTCATAATCGGCTACATTATCCTTACGCATTAAAGTAGGGTTTGTAGTAAATCCTTTGACAATTCCTTCTTTATATAACCTTTTCATCGCATTAATATCCGCGCCGTCGGCAAACAGCTTAACATGCAAATCTTTTAGCGAAGTCATCCCTTTCTCCTATCGTTGAGCTAAGCAACTTTAGACTTAATAATATTTACTGCTTCACGCAAATCGTTAACCTTAAAGTCCGGCGTGCAGTTGATAGTCTCCTGCCGCGAACTGTTTGGATCAATCACCCTGATTGTCTTCACCCCAGCGCTATATCCGCAAATTACATCTGAATCCCTGTCTCCGACTAACCAACAAGTTTGCAAATCCAATGAATGTTGCCGTGCCGCCTTTTCTATAAAAAACGTCCCTGGCTTGCGGCAGGCGCATTTTATAGACAACTCCGGAACAATCCCCGAAGGATGATGATAACAATAAAAGTAATCAGAGAAAAAAATTTTATTCTCCGTCAAAATTACGTGCAGCTTTTCCTGGATCGCTATTATGTTCTCAAATGACGTTTTTCCTTTAGCGAAACTCGGTTGATTGGATATCAGGAACAACTGCAATTTTAAATCCTGCAGTTGTTTCAATGAATCGATTACCCAAGGGAACAATTGAAATTCCTCCGGACGATGCGGAGACTCCCATCTTCCGGTGGCATCGTTAAGGATATTATAATTTATGACTCCATCCCTGTCTAAGAAAACCGCCCGGTTCATTATCTGACCGATTCCCATTTCATATCGTTGACCTTTAATAACGGATGAGAGACGATCAAATGCCAGACTACCGCCTGGAACGACTCGGTATGCGGGGTCACGGTTTCAGTATCCAACGTGGGAATGATCACGGCGGCGTCCGCCACTTTCGCCGTATACCCGCCGTCCCTGCCCACAACGCCGATGATCTTCGCGCCCTTTTCCTTCGTGTATTTCAATGCCTGCACCAGATTATTACTTATATTCCTCTCGGAATTGCCTCCCCCTACGGAAAAAACAAAAACACAGTCATTGAAATTAATTTTGCTTCCTTTCAGCCAATTCACAAAGGAAGAGTCCCAGCCGTCGTCATTTACCCTGGCGGTCAATTCTGAGACATTATCGGTCGGAGAATAAGATTCTATCCCGGCAATCTTCCTAAAATCGTTAACCGCGTGGCCGGCGTTACCCGCTCCGCCTCCTACGCCAAGTATAAAAAGCCTGCCGGACGACTTGCGTATAGCGGATAGAATGTTAACCATATTCTTAACCGTTCTTTTATCTATTAATTCCGTGATCCTGGCGGCCTGCGTTAAGTATTTTTCAATATACACGTCGTTGTCATTCATTGCCCGGCTCCTGACTTTTTATGTTTAAAATATACTTTTCCGTGTCCGCCAAACCGCTCAACGAACCTATTTCATAAAACCGCTCCGCGACCTCATACCCGTACATCTGATCTTTTGAAATAATATCCCGATAAAGTTCCGAGAGATCAAAAACCTCCCTGCCGGACATCGCGTCAAAGGCCGACTTTTTCAAGATTCCCAGCCCGTAATCGATATATTCCATTTCTTTTGTCTTGCTGTTTTTATCATAGTTGACGATTTTACCGTCCTTAAGTACGATATTACTCTTATCCCAGGCATCGCTGTTCCTGAATATGGTCATCAATCCCGTTACCTGCCGCGCAAGGAAATAGTTATAGACGGCTTCGAAGTTAACAGTCAGGTAAGAATCCCCGTACATCACGAAAAACACGTCTCCCAGCATCGGCAAAGCCTTCTTCACCGCGCCGCCTGTCCCTAACAGTTTTTCTCCGTCAGTGGAAAAGGTTACGGATAAGTCGAATTTACTTCCGTCCCCGACAAAATCTTCTATTTGCTTGCTTAGATAACCGGAACATATTACCGCTTTCTTAATGTCGTTTTTGCGCAATAAAAGAAGCTGGTGCGCGATAAAAGGCTTCCCTGCAACAGGAAGCATTGCCTTGGGAATTTTCTCGGTAATCGGCCGCAGCCTGGTAGCTACGCCTCCGGCAATGATCACCGCTGAAGGCATCATGATTGAACAATCACCTTCGTCCCTTCAAAATCGAACTTGAAGCGTACCTCTTCCAATCCAGCTTCCGTCATCGTCCGCCTTAATCTCACGGCGTCAGAGGCGTAAAACATCAAAAAACCTCCGCCTCCGGCCCCGATCAGTTTTCCTCCTAACGCGCCGTTTTTCAACGCCAGATCATACCAATCATTGATCTTCACGTTGGACATGGAACTCGAACGTTTTTTCTTATGCTCCCAATGGACGTTCATCAAGTCGCCGAATTTATTTAGCTCTCCTCTTTCCAGGACTCTCTTACTCTCAAGGCCCAATTCTTTTATGAAATGCAGATTATCTATCATTCCCTTGTCGTTTGCTTTGCTCTTATGGTGCTGCTCCTTGAGAATACCGGACGCTGAGCGGGTATAACCGGTAAAAAACAACAAAAGATTATCTTCAAGGTCATACAGGACTTCCTTATCGATCCGAAGTGGATAAGCCGTTACCTTACCGTCTTTCTTGAATTCAAAACAGGTAATGCCGCCATAAGCGGCTATATACTGATCCTGCTTTCCAATAGGTTCCCCCAATTTATTAATTTCTATAGCGCAGGCTTGTTCAGCCAGCTCTTTAGGATGGATAAGATTCCGCTTGTAAGTATGCAAAGCTTTAAGTAAAGCGGTGGTAAAACTACCGGATGAGCCCAATCCTGTGCCTGCGGGGATATCGGCCATACTGCTCATTTCCCAATAAGCGCAATCGATTTCAAGCATTTTTAAGGCTTCGCGGATAATCGGATGTTTAATATCAACCATCTTCCTGACTTTCTCCATCTTTGAATATTTAACGATGAGATAATCCACAAAAGTCTCATGAATGGTGATATAAACATAGCGGTCGATCGCCGCGGCTATTAAAAAACCGCCAAACTTTTCATAGTAAGAAGGTAAATCCGTGCCTCCGCCGCCTAAAGTCACCCGTAAAGGGCTTCTGGCAATAATCATCTTATGCTCCTGCGCTGGTATAAATTTTGTCCACTATCTTAAGCGCTTCATACGCGTCACCGATGTCACCATTAAGCGGCGCGCCGGTATTAAGCGCTTCAACAAATGCCTTGAATTCCAGATTCCATGAATTATCTTCGCCGGGATATTCCCAAACCGTGGTCTGCGGAGGCCCCATTTCCGGAAGCATTTGATAATATGTTAGTTTCTCCATCCCGTAACTTCCTCCCAGCCCATCGATCTGTATTTTTCCGGTTTTACCGTAAATTTCCAGGGAAAACATATTCTTCCATTCAGTACAACTAACCTGAATCCAGGCAATCTGTTTCTTTGTGGTACTCAAACAAAGAAATGCATTATCATCAACCGGCATATCCCAGAAATAAGTAACGGTTTCCCCTTTGACAGAAACAAAATCACCCAGGAACCAACGGCAAAGATCGATCATATGCACTCCCTGATCGATCAACTCTCCGCCGCCGGAAATTACCGGATTGGCACGCCATTCTTTATCGTATCCGAACCGGCCTCCGTGGCCGTAACGTCCGCGGATAAACATTAATCCGCCTATCACGCCGGAATCCACAATCTCTCTTGCCTTCATCAACGCCGGATGATAACGCAGATTGAACCCCACTTTAACCATAACTTTATTTTCCCGAGCAAGCCTTATTACATTTTCGATTTCTTGGAAATTTCTAGCCGCAGGCTTTTCCACCAGGACGTGCTTGCCCGCCTTTATTGCCTGCAGGCTTATTGCGGCGAGTCTATCGTTAGTTGTCGAAATAATGACAATCTCGATACGCGGATCTTTTACTACGTCGTTGAAATCAACGGAAACCTTAGCCTGGGGTTTTAAGGCCGCGACAGCCTTGGCCCGTTCAAGATCACGATCAACCGCATACAAAAGATTATGCTGTGCCAGGGAGAGCGCGCGTTTCCTGCCGATTAATCCGCAGCCTATTATGCCGACATTCATGATTGATCCCATTTCTTACCCCGGTCTTGCGGTATAATACGGCGCAGCGTATATATATCGCTGCCGGATAGTTCTTTTCGATGATCAGGCAGGGACTTCCAGGCGTCCCATTTCGCGCTGAGGAGCCTGCCGGTAATTCCGTCGCTTTCAGAAGAAGCTAAAAATACGCAAAGCTCAACGCCGACTTCCAGAGGAACTCCGCCTTCCTTCTTTTGCTTTAGAGCTTTTTCGTAGAAATCTTTCCCTACAACGCCTGGTCCGGCTGAGAGTACCTCATCGAGTAATCTGGTATTGAGCGCTCCCGGGGCGATAGAATTCACGTCAATCTTAAAGTCTATACATTCACCCGCTAAAGTTTCGCTAAAACGGACAACTCCCGCTTTAGACGCCGCGTATGCGCTAATGAAAGGAAGCGGAGCCGTAGCGCCCCCTCCGGAAAGATTTATGATCTTCCCATAATTATTTTCTTTCATATGCGAAACAATATGTTTACAGCAATAAAACACACCGCAGAGATTGATTTCAACAGCTTTAGCCCAGTCTTGGGAATCTACTTTCTCGATCGGTCCCATAGGCCCGTAAATTCCGGCGTTGTTAACGAGGATATCAACACGCTTAAATTCAAGGAGAGCAGCATTGATTAAACCTCTCACTTCAGATTCATTTGAAACATTCGCGACCATAGCACGCACTTTTTGCCCCTTCACGGCAGTCTTTTCCAGATCTTCTTTGACTGCCGACAACTTATCTTCATTCCGGGCGCAAATAAAAACTCCGGCCCCTTGCCTGACAAATTCAGAGGCAATGGCTTCCCCTAACCCCTGATTCGCCCCGGTAATTATCGCGACGCGGCCTTTTAGCTTCATTTCATTGATCTCCGTTCAAAGTTTTCCCGACAGAAACATAGTTTATATTCTTACCTTCAACCGATTTCGAGATAAAACCGTTAGGATCAATGACAATACTCTTTTTAAATAAACTAATTATATCCTCCCCAAAATTCAGGAATTCCGGCCATTCGGCAGCGATCACGACCGCATCTGCGCCGCGTATCGCGTCTACTGCGTTCCCCTTTAAACGGATTATCTTAGAAAGGTTCTTGGGTATTTTTTTGATTATCGGATCAAAACCGGTGATCAAAGCGCCTTTGGCGCTTAATGATTTGGCCAATTCGACGGCAAAAGACCTGCGCAAAGTATCAGTCCCGGGCTTATAAGTCAGGCCTAAAATAACCACTGTCTTTTTCTTGAAACCGCCTAAAAGCTGACGGCATCTTCTTTCGACCCATTTCTTATGAAAAGAATTGCTGTAATTGACCGCTTTTATGAGGTAAGACGGCAATCCATATTCACCGCTTAATTTTACCAGAAAGTTTATATCCCTGGCAAGAGTCCCTCCGGAAAAAGCCACGCCCGGGCTAAGGTAGGCTTTCGGACCGATGCGCGCTTCGGTTTTCAAGCCGCGCTCAACCTCTTTCGCGTCCGCGCCGGCCCGTTCGCAAATGGAAGCGACCTCATTGGCAAAACAGACTGAAACAGCTAAGAATGAATTTATAGCGTGCTTGGTCATTTCGGCAGATTCAATTCCCATCCATTCCAATCTATCGGTAATAGAACTGAACAACGGCGAAACAGCCTCTTTAGACTCCTTTCCGGCGACCCCTATTATAATTCTGTCCGGGTTCAAAAAAGCATCCAAGGCCCTTCCTAATTTTAGATTTTCCGGAGAACAGGCGAAGTGGAATCTCCTGGTTGGGTAACGTTCCGCGCAAATATTCTCAATATTTTTAATAAATCCCACAGGCGCCTGCGAAGAAACGACTATACTGAGCCCATCTTTTAAATAAGGCATGATTTTTCTGAAATTATTTTCAAGAAACGCGATATCGGCGACGTCTTTTTCGTTTACGGGGGTATCAAAAGTGACCCAGAGCACTGTTGCTTTTCTCAAAGCTTCCCGTGGATGGACAGTAAACGACAATTTACCGGATTGCAGCCCTTCTGAAATAAGTTCGTTCAATCCCGGCTCAAACAAAGCAGCCTTACCGTCTTTAAGCTCTTTCACTGCCGCTTTCTCAAAATCCAGGCCGATAACATTATGGCCTAATTTTGCCAGGCAAGCGCTGACTACCGAACCTAAGTGCCATAGGCCGAACACGCAAATATTCATCACCTCTTCTCCAATATCCATTTATTCCGGCTAAGATAATCCAGCGTGCTGATCACTGATTCCTTAATGTTTAACTTCGGTTTCCACCCTGCGTTATTGATTTTTGCGGTATCTAAGAATATAAAAGGATTATCGCCGATCCACCCGCGCTCGCCGCCGGTATATATCAGTTCCGGCTTCAGCCCCAAATACTGGCTAATCCAGGAGATCGAATCGGTTACCCGGCAATATTCATTTGTGCCAAGGTTAATAATGTTAACTTTGTGCTTGAATTTATCGACGGCAAAAAGCATCGCGTCAAGGCAATCCTGCACATAAAGGTATGATTTACGCTGTTCGCCATTGCCTAATACTTTTAATTTATTAGGATTTCCCAGAAGTTGCTTATAAAAATCAAAAACATGCCCATGCGTGTACCGTTCCCCCAGAATTGAGACAAAGCGGAATATCCATGACCTGTACCCGAAACCTTCACAATAGGCCTGTATTAACCCTTCACAGGCTAATTTAGACGCGCCATATAATGAGGTTTGCACGGGAAACGGGGCGTTTTCCGGAGTAGGAATAATCTCCGTTTCTCCATAGATAGAACCAGTGGAAGAAAAAGCGATATCCTTGATACCGTTCGCACGCATCGCTTCCAGAACGTTAAAGGTAGCGATGGTATTTTGCTGTAGATCTTTTTCAGGATGATTGACCCCGAAACGCACATCGGCGTTGGCGGCTAAGTGAAAAACAAAGGAACAACCCTGCATTGCCTTAGTCAACGCGGTTAAATTCAAAGTATCATCTTTTATCAATCTGAAACTCTTCTCTTGTTCTGCTTCTGATAAGAATTCCGGAAACCCGGTTGAAAAGTTATCATAAACTATAACCTCATGCCCGATAGACAAAAGACGATCAGCTAAATTGCTGCCTATAAATCCGGCACCACCGGTAATAAAATACCTCATAAATTCATATCTCCTGTCGACATAAACCTCAAAACTTTTTTAGGGGAGTATAAACGCTATAGCCTGCGGATGAATAACCTTTTTGCACCATGCCTTTATCTATAAAGCCGTCCAAGAACGTCGCGGGACGATTATCCGTTATTATCAAAATATCAAACTTTTGTTCTTTAAAAACCCTGTAATACAAGTCGTCAATTGTATTGTATGCCCTTAGAATTTCCATTGCCGTAAACTGATTATACCAATCCAAAACTTCTATATTAAAATCGGCAAAATACATAGCCGACGAATAAAATAGCAGCGCTTTAGTATTACGATCGTAACGTTTGTTGACCTCTTCAAAGAAGTTTTTTATATCCTGCCAATATTGCAATCGCGGAGAATTAGAGTAATCTTTAGTAATTGCTTCTTTCAGAGGATAAGGCGAAGGCAAATATGAATCATTAACCCCGCAAATGAAATTCACGATGAAGATACCGACAAAAACCGCATATAAAATATAAAACTTCAATTTACCGGGAGAATTAGCAGACATTAATTTATTCATGAGGAAACCGATAACAACCGCTCCCATCGGGGCGCTTGTAATAAAATATCGCATCTGCGGGCCGGTTATAAAATAACATAGAAAAACAGCGGAACTGAATAAACCGGCGGTAAGTAACAATTGTTTTTTGTGTTCCTTACAAAAAAACAAGACCGGTATAAACCAAAGGAAAACAAAGTACGAAATCCCGAATAGGAATTGATTATTGCCGTATACATAATATTTATCGCCTTTAAACGTAATATCATAAAGCGAATCCCATTGCAGTTTGGAGCCGTTAAACTTAAAAAATCCCGGTAAAGGTTTTTCAGCAGCATAAAAATGTGATTTAAAGAAATCATTATACATCGGAAAAACCGGGTTTCTTGTGATTAGCCAGTTATGCAACAGTATCGGGAAGAAAAAAATAAATATAAACGAACAACCCAATAACGACGCATTCAAATATTTAAAATCTCCGCGTTTATATGCGGCGAATACTGCTTTAAAAAATACAATAAGGACGGTTGGGATCAATAAAAGGACAATCTGTAATTTAAAAAACAGCGCACAACAGGATAAGGCAAAAAATAATAATATACTCCTTGGAGTAAAATTCTTTAATAGAGAAGTTATATTTATGAACATGATCAATGCCGAGAATAAAGCCAAACTATCTATAAAAGGGCACCCTAAACACATTAAGAAATACGGGGTAGTCGCCAATGTCAATGTAGCAAATAGTGACACTCGTTTTCCGTATTCACGGCGGGTAAAGCTTTCGAAGAGGAAAAAGGTTATGTAAAAAACTGCCCAATGGAACAATCTTATGGCAAATTCCCCGCCCCCTATAAGAAATAATGCCGAATGAGCTCCCATTGAGACAAAAGAAAGATTAAAAAAAGCCGGTGTGTAATGCGGGCTAAAATTGAATACCCCATCCAAGCCGACAACCTTAGGAATATAAAAATGCGCAACCAATTCATCAGAGCAGTAATTCTTGACCAATGCATAAACAACATGCACCGCCATCAAGAAAACCAGGATTTTCTGTGCCGGAGTCAATTGATAAGTGGGTATTTTCTTAATTAAACCCCGCAAATTGATAAATAATGTTTTTCGTAAAACAATAATCTGTGCTGTCAGAAATAAATAATAAACGCCAGGATAATTGACTCTAAAATGCAATGCTCCCCATATCGCATAACTATTTACAGCAAACCCAATAAGACAGGCATAACCCATTTTATCAAGCTTATGTTCATCGGAAATAAATGGCGTCCATAGAAAGAATCCCAAAGCAAGGGAAGCTATAACAAAAAGTACCAGGCCGAACAAAGCATAGGCTTGCCCGGCAATGATAATCAGTAAGAACGGAATAAGAATAAGAAATAAATCTTTTTTATGCTTATCCAATACTACAAGTAAGCCAACAAAACCCAATGAGAACGCTCCGATATATTTCAGGGTTTCGAGATTAATCGAATCCGTAAAATGAGGATATGTGAAGATTTTAACAACGGAGAAAACAATCAATAAAACAGGCAGGAAAAACAGAAATATAGTTTTGATATATTTTTTTATGCCGGGCCGTTTACAATAAGATTCAACAACTGAATAACCAATAGAAATTTTAATCTTAAAGGTTTTCAAGAAACCAGCAATTCTCGCCTTTACTAAGAGTAAAGATAGAATAAATAACACGCCGGACAATAATTGTACTAAGAAAGCTATCCCCCACGGGAAAAGTTTGTAGAACAATTTACAGTTAATCTTGAAATCCCTTATCTCTCCGTCAAGAGGTCTGGTCCTACTAAAACCGGTGCCGATAACGATGTCGGAGAGGTCATAAGTTACCGTATCAGATACTTCATCAACAGCCAAAACATTATCCAGATAAACCATGATCCTTTTATCATTGGATATTTGTAAAGAAATATCATGCCATTTACCGAAGCTAAGGTCTTTTGTTATTAAAAACCCTTTCAACCCTGCTGATTTATCTCCGATAACCATCCCCAAAGATCTAGCGCCGGATCCACCCAATTCCATACGAATGCCGGCATTACCGGCGGCCGTCTGAAATATATTATCATAATTGGAAAGCGAATCGACTTTAATCCGAAAGTTGACTTTTATTTCCTTACTTTGTAAGTGCTTTACTTCCGGGAACTTTCCTATTGTGATGGGATGAGAATACTTACCGGCATAATTAAAGCCGGAAAACGTAAATTCCCTGGTCAATACCACATTGGAGACAAAAAATACGGTCACCAACAAAATAAAACTAAACCAAAATAATGTCAGTAGAATATTCCTATTGGGCATAATTATTTGTTAATCTTGTTTATTCCCCGATTCTTTAAAAACAATTATTGTCAGTATCGGGATTCAACTTAAATTCTTTAAGGTTGTGTTTTCGTCTTTGATACTATGCAGAACTGGCTCATAGCCGCCGAATATCGTAATCAGTTCATTCTTTATCATCTTCACTACCATAGAAAGCAAATTGAACAAACCGAAATGTTGAATCAAACCAATTACTTTAGAAGGGGTTGAATGGATAATAAGAAGGGCTTTCCTCTGTAGTTTTATGAGCTCTCTGGGTTGCATCCCATCAACCTCCATAACGCCTCCCGCATAACGGGAATATTTCCGAAAGTCAGTTTCCACCAACTTTAAACCATGCAGCCCATTTTGCGCCATATAAAACAATTCTGTGCCGGGATAAGGCGTTGCGATAGCCATTGGCGCATATCTAATTTCAGGTATTGAACGAACAAAACGGGCGGTGTCTAAAATAGTTTTTTTCGTATCTCCCGGGTTGCCCATCATAACGCCGCATAAAGCGGAGATATTCAGCTTCTTGCAGAGACGGAAAGCTTCTTTTACGGAATCAGGGTCTACCTCTTTCTTCATAAGCGCCAATACTTTCTTATTGGAACTCTCTAAACCAAAGTTAAACCTGACCAATCCTGCGCGTTTCATTAAATTAAGCAAGGATTCGTCTATAAGATTTGCACGCGTCTGTCCCTCAAAAGTTATATCTGTTTTATGATCGATGAGTTCACGGCAGAAGCTTTCAATAAGTTTCCTGTTTATCGTAAGCGTAGAATCCAACATAAAGAAATGGCTAATATTAAAATCTCTTCTGACCTCTAACATTTCGGCGATCAAGTTTTTTACTGAACGGACGCGCAGTTTCTTACCTGTATTCAATGACTCCGAACAAAAAACGCAGTTAAAAGGACATCCACGGGTAAGTTCTGTGGTTGCCACCGGAATAAAGCCTTTACCCGGCACTTCAAAAGCGTACTTATAAATATCTATTTTATGGCGATCAGGAAAAGGCAATGAATCCAGATCTTCAATAAAGGGCCTGGGTTGGTTTAACCTGACTTGGCCGCCTTCCCGATAAATTAATCCTTTAATCTTCGCATAATCTTTATCTTTCTCTAATGTATTCATCAATTCCAGAAGAGTATACTCACCCTCATTCATTACTGCGAAATCAAACTCCTCAGTGAAAGTTTGATCTTTTAACACTGTTATATGCGGCCCTCCAACAACAATCGGCAGATTGAATTTTTCTCTTAAAGCTTTTGCGTATGCCTGGGCAATATAAAAAACCGGCGTAGACGTTGTAATACCTATAAGCCCGGCGCCGGAACTGATAATTTTATCACATAACTCCCCGAATCCCAGGGGACTTACTTCAAGATCCAGAATATCCGCGTTATGTCCGTTCTTTTCCACGAAAGCCGCGAGATACATTAATCCAATCGGAGGATAAGATGCGTACTTTCTTGAAATATTCTTAAACTCTCTTGCTGAAGATTCAGACCAAGGAGTTTGGATCAAAATCACCTTCATTCTTCCTCCTGCCTATTTAGATGCAACTATATACCCTCTAAAACCATATGGATAATTTATTTTCCAACCAATGGCCTGCTCTATAAAACAAGCGTATTCCAGGAAACAACATCTTCCGGTTTTTTTAATCGCATTAAAAACTCTCTGTCTTTTCTCAGCAAAACTTAATTTACTGAATCTCATTCTATTTATCTTTTTTATTGCATAAAATACAGGGTACATAAAAACTCCGAAGTAGTTAGCTTTCACTATTTTGAAACCTGCCCTCTCCATCATACGCTCCAACTCGCTTAACTTATATCTACGCACATGAGAATAAACTTCGTCATGCATATCGTAAAGACCGGGCATTGTCGGAACCGTTAACACAACAATTCCACCGGGTTTTGTAATTCTGAACAGCTGTTTAATAACCGATGCATCAGCTGGAATATGCTCTATAACATTTAAACATGAAACAACATCAAATAGATTGTCAGGGAACGAACAGCTAACTAAGTCCATCTGAAATAATGGAATATCCGGAAAGCGTTGATGACATTGCAGAAGTCCGGAAGAAAAGAAATCTGTGCCGATAATATTTATCTCTGAAAACTTATCTAAGATATTCTCCAACATATATCCTGATGAACAACCGGCATCTAAATAAGAAGCCCCTTGAACAAGCTTTCCTTTAATCGAATCAAAAACAATCTTACGGTTATAGATATCTATAAAATGATTTTTGGAAGGAATTTCCAACTGCTCTGTTAAGTAATCAGACCAGGAATTTTCAGAATTCGGTTGCGAAAAACTATAAAATGGATATGTCTTACCGTTAATAATGAAGCCTTTTTTATAAACCGCACCCGGAATAATTCTTTCAAGGATTTTATTCATTATTTTTCGCTGATTCTTCAAACCCGGCAGCTTTGTCTATAATAAAAACCGGCCGTCTTTGCATTTCGTCATAAATACGCGCGAAATACTGCCCCATTATTCCTAAACTCAATAATTGTATCCCGCTCAAGAAAGAAATCAGGATAACCAATGTCGGATTGCCCCATTTAATATCAAACCGCATTAATTTTAAGAAAAGATAGCTAATGCCCAAAATCATACTCAAGGAAGAAATAAGCAAACCGAGTATAGATATTAAATGCAATGGGTATTTCGAAAAACCTAAGACTCCGTTAAAACCGATGCGCAAAGAACCAAAAAGTTTATTATAGTTTCCTTTACCTTTCAAGCGCTCATCCCGATTGTAAAGTATTCCTATTTGTCGGAAACCGACATACGCAACTAAACCGCGCAAAAAGCCGTCGTGCTCGCGCAGTTTTCTCAACTCTTCCACAACTCTTTTACTCATAAGACGGAAATCACCGGTATTACGCGGGATTTTCACATCGGAAATTTTATTAATCAACCAGTAACCGCAATAAGATACAATCCGTTTTATTAACGTTTCTCCCTTGCGACTTATTCGCTGCGCATAAATCACATCATAACCTTCCATCCATTTCTTTATCATGTCTTTAATAAGTTCCGGGGGATCTTGGAGATCGGCATCAATTACCACACAAGCGTCGCCTGAAGCATAATGCAACCCTGCCATAGTGCATGCGGGTTGTCCGAAGCGACGGGACATCTTTAATAATTTGATCCCGCTATCATGTTTACGCAGATCAAGGATAAGTTGCTCCGTATTATCGGTACAGGGATCAAGAACAAAAATAATCTCGTATTTACAGGATAATTCCCCGATGACCGCTTTCAACCTGTCGGTTAACGGTTTGATATTTCCAGCCTCATTATAAACCGGAATCACTAACGATAGTTTATAGGGATTAGTCATATTTTATATTTAAACCACTCTATGGTTCGTTTTATCCCTTCTTCGACACTAATCTTAGACTTCCACCCGAGAATTTGCCTGGCCTTTTTAGATGCCAGATACTGATGCCTTATTTCGTATTTAGCCTTGTCTAATATCCTGTAATCAGGCCGGCCGTTAAATATCTTACGTATCTTGTCCAACAACTGGATGACCGTCAGGGGGTTTTCGTCGCTGAAATTAAACGCTTCCCCGTTTAATCCGAGCTTTTTCAGCTTTTCAGCCAAAAGTATATAGCCGTTGACGATGTCATCTACATAGACATAATCGCGCGTGAACTTGCCGTCGCTGCGTATATCCAGTATTTGACCGGACAAGGCGCAGCGTATGGCGTCCGGAACTATACGGGAAAGATTAAAATCACCGGGGCCGTAGATGTTGCCGCAGCGGGTTATCGCCAAGGGAAGGCCGTAGGCGTGAGCGTAACTATGCGCAATCAGGTCCGCGCAGCTCTTAGAGGCGTCATAAGGGTTCCTTCCCTGTAAAGGCGCATTCTCGGTGTAAGGGAGTTTCTTATGGCTTCCGTAAGCTTTATCACTTGAAGCGACAACCACGGCCTCCATTCCTCCCTGCTGCCGCGCCGCTTCCAGAACCTCCCATGTCCCGGCGATATTCGTCTCGAATGTGCGCCGCGGATTACTATGACTACGCCCCACGATCGCTTCCGCCGCCAAGTGAAAAATGACATTTATGGTATGTTTACGCAGTATTTTGACAAGCAAACCGTAGTTCGCCACGCTCCCCTTGTAGACCGTCATCATTTTATAGTCTTGCCGGGCCAGTATGGTCTCTTTGCGGAAAGTCTTTATATCCAGGCCGATTACTTCAGCGCCGGATCGAAGCAATGCTCTTGTAAGGTTAGAGCCTAAAAACCCCTCGAATCCGGTGATCAGTACTCTTTTTTCTTTCCAAAATGATTTTTGCATAATTTGATCCTTATTGTAAGTCCCCCTCTTCAATCTTCTTCAGAGAAAGGAATCCGCGCTTTATTTAACGGTATCCTTGACTCGCTGCGGCTCGTTAAGGATGCCGAATACCACGATGGGATTACTTTAGCGATACGCCATCCAGGGAGGATTGCCTTTTTCCCAGTGTTCTTCCAACTCGATCTTATCCCGCAGAGTATCCATACATTTCCAGAATCCGCTGTGTTTATACGCGTTCAAGTGATTGTTTTGGGCCAGCTTTTCCAAAGGATCTTTTTCCCACAATGTAGAGTCATCTTCAATGTAATTGAAGATATCCGGTTCCAACACGAAAAATCCGCCGTTTATCCACGCCCCGTCACCCCTGGGTTTTTCAAGAAAAGACTGCACTCCGCCGTCTGAAGCGATATTCAACGATCCAAACCTGCCGGCCATCTGCACCGCGGTAATGGTCGCGCTTTTGCCGCTTTTTCTATGAAAAGCGATCAGTTCGCCGATATTCACGTCGCCTACCCCGTCGCCGTAGGTAAGTAAAAAAGGCTTATTCCCCACATACTGTTTTATTCTCTTGATCCTGCCTCCGGTCATAGTGTTCAAACCGGTATCTATCAAAGTTACTTTCCAGGGTTCAGCCTTGGAACCGAGAACGCTCATCTGGTTCCGGGAAATATCCAGTTCTATGTCGGCGGAATGAAGGAAATAATTGGCAAAATATTCCTTGATCACGTACCCCTTATAGCCAAGACAAATTATAAAATCATTGAAGCCGTAATGCGAATACAGCTTCATTATATGCCAGATAATCGGTTTGCCTCCGATCTCGATCATCGGCTTCGGAATACTTCCCGTTTCTTCGCTGATCCTTGTCCCTCTGCCGCCTGCCAATATGACGACTTTCATTTTTAGTCACTCCTTTTAGAAAAATAGCATGTAAGACAGGCGCTTTTTTATCGTCTGCTTGCCGGGCACTCTACGCGGTGAATTGCTTCCCCATCGCGGCCGCGAGTTTTGCCGGAATAAACAGATAGCAGAATATACGCTGTGTACCGGCGAAGCATCGGCCTCGCCCCGAGCGGCTCCTCTAGAATTTAAAACCTGCCTGCGGATTATCCTTTTTTAAGACTTCTTTTATTATCGCGATAAATTTTGTCGCTGTAATAAACGCATTTTCCGCCTCGACATAGGAAATAGAAATATCAATCTCGTATGTAAAAATATTCCGTTTCCTGCGCATTCTGTCAAAACGTTCGATTATATTCTTATACTCCTCACCCAGGCAATATGCCATAAATTCAACCACGGTTTTATGTTGATAACCGTCCACCGGACGAAATCCTTTAAACAGCATAAAAGCGCGGCCGGCCCTCAACATTGAGAGATATGCCACCGTATATGATATACCTTCGTCTATTTTAAGATTTGCTTTAGCAGTCGTCAAATCCTTTTCGCTACGGTAAATAATCTTCTCGACAGATTTAAAGTCCGGCTTCTCTTTTTTAAGCAATCCTCTTGCCGAATAATCAGCGGTAAATCTTTCAAAGCTCATTCTTGTCGCCTATCAGAAAGATCTTAGGATTATCAATAATATTCTTTAGAAAGGAGTCAGTCTTTTTCTTCCGTAAGAAATCGCGTTTTGAATATAGCGTATAATTTATCTCTCTTTTTAGAATATCTTCTATCCGGCGTAATCCTCCCGAAAGACGGTCCTCATCAATATCGCCCAGGATAAACAGATCAATATCACTCGCCGCATTCTCACTTTTTTTGGCAAATGATCCGTAAATAAAAGCGGTTTTAACGCCGCCGATTTCCGACAGCATTTGTCTTAAAGTGCCTGTTATGCCAACCGTTTTAAATACTATACTCTTCAACTCGAGAAACAGCGGATACTCTTTGTTTATCGAATAATATAAAAGATTTCCTTTTCTTTGAGATAAGAATATCCCTTCACGTTCCAAATTTACAAGTTCATTTCTGATCATACTTACAGGGATATGAAGCACCCGTTCTAACTCCCGTAAATAATAATCATTCTCCGGGTTCGTGAAATATAGTGTGAATAATGCCTTACGAGTTTTTGATTTATATATCCGCGATATATCCATACACACAACTCTGCTTTTCTGAACTCAGTGAAGGCCGCCGGGATACAAGGCCATATTCGTTTGTATCTTACTCCCGCATACCCGGGAGCATTCCCTGCATTTATCGGATAGAAAAACCGCTTTTTAGCAAAAGACCGTAATACTTTCATATTACAGTTGTAATATGTTTTACTTACAACCAACGCCTCTCACTGCCATTAGGGGCGGAATCCCCGAAGCAAGACTTCGCGCTATTTCAAACGGTTTCTTGCTGAACCCGCTCGTGCATTCCTCCCCGGGCTGACATCCGCGGTCCCCCGCGAAGGGAGATGGATATTCCCCATCGCGGCCGCGAGTTTCGCCGGATCCTCGATCAGGTCGGTGGCAGACCAGGCGTCAAGGCAATACCTCTGCACGTAATCATATTTCAGGTAACCGTAACCGGCATCTCCCCAGGCTTTTCCCCAGGAATTCTTGAACTTGAACAACCCGGTTTTATCGTTATAACCGCAAACGCAAACGGCGTGCCCGCCCAGTTCTTCTTCATTTTTGCGCGGCATTGGGACCTTGCCGTTTTCGGCCGTCTTTTCGCTCAACCAGCCGGAAAACACAAGCATTCCGCCGAGAAAAGGCCCGTTTATCAGCAGGCTTTTCTTCATTTCTTTCACATTCTTCAGGCGCGCGTAGGCCTTGATGCGGTATTTCAGCGCCTGAGAATCGGCGTTTCTTTTGGGTTTATCCGTCTGATAGGGCTTATATGGCCAGGTTGACTCCAGGCAGGCGCCATTCTTAAAAAGCACTTTCATCGCCACCCTGGGATAGGTGCCTTCGCTCTCCGGTATTCCGTCCAGTTTCTTACAATTGGCATATACGTAACGCGGCGAAAGTGGAACGTATCTGCGGTACTCTTTGCCGTCAAAATACTCTTTGACCCCGACCGTCCCGGCAAAGGCCACGCAGGTCCCTTCCGCTCCCTGGTCCCGGACAGGAGACATCTCCGGGGCATAATCCAGGCGCGGCGGGAGTTTAACCACCGGCAAAAGCAAACCCATAGGGATATCCCGAGGATCCTGATAATCCTTCAGACACCCCAGTTTAAAAACATGCGCCATTGCTATATTATATACTTATAGAAGAAAAAATCAATTGAAGAAACTATAAGATAGTGGGAATTATACTGTATTTTTAATACCGGTAACGAAGCCCGTTTCGGTTTTCGGTTACGGTTACGGATAGAGTCAACCAATCTTTCCTCCCCTCGATGGGGAGGACTGAGGAGGGGTGTTAATTCTCTCCGTCCTTCGATGGGGCGTACTTAAGAGGGAGACTGCACAGAAAAAACGGGAATCAAAGGTCCATTTACCTGTCGGCCTACGGTTGTGATTTTACTAATAAACCGAGGACGTTGTCCTTGGTGAATACGGAAAGGTCGGACGGATTATCAAGAAAATTTTCCACGTCCTTTTTTACCTTAAGCCAATCCGTTTTTTCAACCGTCTTATAAACAATCTGCCGCCAATTGTCTTCCGCAGGCACAGCTCCTTTCCACCCGGTCTGGTGTAAGGCATCGTTAAGCAACTCGATGTTCGGTTGCAGGCCGCTCCACTTTGAGAGATACCAGCCGAGATCAAAATAATCCCTCCCTTTGGTATATTTTCTGCTCAATAAAGCATGCAGTTTACCGGCAAAAAGAGAATTAATTTCATAAGACAAAAATGAAATGGGGAAATATTTATTCACGATTTTTGTTTCAAGGACGGCGCCACGCGGAGGGTTGTTGTCAATTTCAAGCTTCACCGAGAATTTCTGATTCCTTAAAGGCGAAATCCCGGCTTCAAACATCAATCCGGAGAACTTAATGAAAGCCGAATTTACGGTTCTTTTGTCGTAATAAACTGCCGAGACTTCGTATCCTGAAGCTTTAAGCTCAAACATTATTTTTTTGAGCAATGAGGAGAAAATAATCCTCGGTTTACCTTCCGAAGAAAAATCAAGGTCCTCGGAAAAACGGGGAAGATTATAAAGGAACCTTAATGCGGTTCCTCCCAAGAATGCCGTCGAACGGAACACTCCTTCATCGTGCATCACTCTTAAGATATACGCCTGCAGGTATTCACGCATCAGATTCAGCCTTGCGTTATATCCTTCTTTTTGAGATACTAAATGGATTACATAATCTTTCATAGAGTCTTTCCCTCTTTTTTTCGATCCATAGCATACTCTTTAATAATCCGGGCCGCTCTTAAAACTCCGGGACTCCCGAATCTGGCGGCGAAATCCATCAACCTTTTGAAATTGACAACTTCCAGGTTCTGTAGCCGCATCTCGTCAAGATAAGAGCCGTCAATACGCAAGCCTTTTAAATAAAAGAAATCGAGCAGCGCTTTTTCCGGGTAAGCGATAAAAGACAATTGTCCGCCTGTCTCAACCGGCGTGTATCCCCAAAAAAGGCTGTTTTTAATATGCCGGTAATCAAATGTGCCTACCGGAGTAATAATTTCCCCCGGCCGCTTGGTGGTAACCGACGTATAAACGCTGACAGCCTCCGGGATAAAATCGTAATATTCCAGCGCCTTCTCCAGGCTGATATATGAAGGTTTCTTGAGTATTGAGGCGATATGAAACTCATTAATTTCCAGCTTGCGGAAATTTTCGGACAACAGGTAAATATTATTCTTCAGCTTAATCAACTTCCCGGACTTTCGCCAACGGCTAATCTGAACCTGAATAGACCCGGGCTTCGCAACGCCGGAAAGCAGATTCTCTGTATCTATTACCGGAAGGGAGCGCACTTGTTTAAGGAAATCAGTTAATCTCATAGCAAGAGTTTAACATATCTGTTAATAAAATGCAATATTATTACCGACTGCGCGCGACATGCATATGCAACATAGAAACTGCGATATATCGGCTCCGGTAGTAAATTGGGAATAAACGGAGAAGAATATCAGGCCGGTCTTGCCTTTAGACAAAAAAAACCGGACGGTTGGCAAAAGCTGGACCGTCCGGTTAATGATCTTACAAAAGGTGCTTACTAGATTTCCGACTGTGCCACTGATTGCGGCGAAGAAAGCGCGGAGTTCTGCGCGGCAAGCCAGGCCGAATAAAGCCCGTCGGCATACGAAACTATGGACGCCGAAGCGTATCCATTATGGAAATAATCATGCATAACTACGGCGTAGGTCGGGTCAACCGCCAGCATGCCGGTCTGGGTGTTGAGCGCGATCCCTGAACTTATCTTGAGATCGCTCAAATTAACGTAGGAATACTTCACGTTATCCGCGAACGCCCTGAAGGAATCGGTTATTCCCTTATACGGATTGACTCCTTCCTGGAAATATTCGGCCGCTTCGTTTTCAAGGCGGGAGAGGCCGTTCTCTATCTCGAAAAACGCGGCGCTCATCTGCATTTCCTGCAAGAATTTATCGGGCAGATACTCCACCGGCAAACAGGCCCCTTCGGATTCGGAAGTTTCCTTTTCCGGAACATTGAGTTGCGCCAGGCCTGTACCTTCCACGGGAGCCGTCCCTTTCCCGTCGTCGTATAAGACCGAAATAGCCTCTTTGACCGCTTCGACGGCCGCCTCCTTATAGCCTTCCACGATGGAATCTAGGACTTCGCCGCGTTTTCCGTTGAGCTCGTATTCTTTCAGGAAATCGGCGTCAAAGCGCACCTCTATGCCGCCTCCGCTGTCCCGGGTTATGGAGACAGGAGAGTTATCGGACGTCTGACCGATCGTGATAATGTCGTAATCGAAATCAATGTTGAAATCCGTCAACGCCCAGGCATCCGCGAAGAAAACAGCCGATTCCAGCACCCTCCGGTCGGGGACAAAACCCCATTCTTCAAAAGCTTCGTAACAGATATCGCCCGAGATCTCATTCAGGAACTCTTCCCGCAAGGCCCTCACCGATTCTACCGATATCTCGTCTGATTGGGACGCCGGTGTTACCATTGAAGAACCGGACGACTCTTCCATCAGCCCATCGTCAATATAACCGTCGTATGCCGAAACGAAAGAGCATAGGAACAGGGACAGGATAGCGATAAAGAAAACCAGACTTCTACGCATAAAATCCTCCCATGAAGCTCCCCAGGCTGAAGCCCAAGGTTTCTTTAATGCAGGCGCCGTCCAATGGTCAGCCACGCTTTTAAGCTGTAGAGTATCTAATTGACACTCTTTTCTCCCATAAGGGTTTTATGTATCAAGGGTAACACAAAAAAGCCCGCTTTTTCAAGCCACAAGGCTGAATTTTGCTTCGTTTTACTTAAAAAGGCCGGGTTCCGCGCCTATTGAATGTCCAATCAAGTAACAGGGAAACAGTGGGCGGCTATTCTGACAGTTAGACAAGCTCACTACCAGGCAGTTCGACAGACTAACTACCAAGACTTGTCGAAGGATGAACCCTCGGAGCTTCATTTTCCATATTTGCCGACCCCCTTTCGCTGGTCTTGTAGATCATCACCTGTTGAAAAACCGCCCCAGCCGTCGCTTCCAGAAGAAGATTCACTGCCGCCGGAACTTCCTTGTGTCCCTCCTGTCTTCCCGGTGGACGCGGAGGATTTCTCGCTGTTGCCGCTTGAGCTGCCTTTCGTATAATCATCGGTCCACTTCTTTATTTCTTCAGGCGTTCCCATTTGTCCCTCGTATGTTTTTCCCGTATCGGTATCAACGATCTCAAAATTACCGACCTTAGGAAGGCTATTGCTCGGAACCTTCAGGCTGCCGTCGGGATTTATATTCACTTGATCGTCCGGCAGTTGATTGAACAGCCGAGTATTGCCGTTATAATCCGTTGTTGTAATTTTGAAACGCCCGGATCCGGATGAAGAATCAGCGGAAGAACCTCCTGTTGAAGGCTTTCCCGGACCGGAAGGAACCGGCTGCACCACCACTTCATCTGTTTTTTTCTCGATCTCCTCGACGCCGAAACTTATGCCCGTCAACAGCCTGACGGTGGAGGTAGTAGATGGGATGTAGCGGTCACGGACCGTAGTTTCTATCGTCCGTTCGGCAGTGTCGAGGACCCGGGTCTCCGTGTCCTTAAACTCTTTCTGCGTAAGGGTATAGGTTTCGAGGTGCATTCCCTGTATCTTGCCAGCGCTCAGTTGCACCGGACGCTGGGAACTCGTCATAGCCGCCTGCATCAACTCCGGGAAGTTTATACTGCCCAAGTTATCGGAGAGCTCGGACGCCTTCACCGGATCCCCTTCCTTTCCGAAAACCATGAATTTCTCGCCTGGGCTGTTCTGAAGAGAATTCAGTTTGTCCTGGAAGGCCGTGCCGCTCTTTTCAGGTATTACGCTGTCCCTGGAAAGTTTTACAAGAGGCTTACTGCCGGTACTTGTATCGGCCGCGCTGCTCCCAGTGGGAGTCATTACCTGAGAAACAGCGGTTGTTACCGTCTCTTTAGTCCTCGTATCTTGATATACTTTAGTAGTGACCTTCCCGAAATCAAGCGCCGGGGTTGTGGTGGTAACATCCTTGAAAGTCAAGGTTTGCGATACTTTCCCTACTCCTTTGAATGTCCCAAGATCGTTGGTTTCAGAACGAAGAGCGGAAGTACTGCTGAAAGCTCCGTATATCTTGGCGAACGGAACGGTATTAACCGAGACAAGAGCACTGCTATTTATTATAGCTGCAGCTCTTTGCACATCGGATAATCTTGACCAACTGCCTCCGTTTCCCTGCTTCCACCCATAAGAAGCCGGGCTGTTCCAGGACGCGCCGCCGCCCCCGGAATCGGAAGTCGCCGCGATCGTGGAAAACGACGCGGGACTGAACGAACTGCCCCAAGACATAGCTTTGCCGAAAGGCAAAACCGCGCTTAATAATCCTACCCCTAAGATTATAAGCAGATTTTTCATATCACCCTCCTTTTGCCACTCTTTTCTTTAAGGAATTCCTCGCTTGGCGCTCCTGTGCTTGACGGTTTAAATAACCATATCAGGTGGCCGTTGGAAGGTTTTGGACTGATAAGATCCAAATTTTTTGAGGCGGGACCGGTTTTCGAAGACTTGCAAATGAACTTCCCGGGCTGAGCCGGAGATTTTTGCGTCTTGATTAAAATCTAACACATAAAAACATAGCTTTCCAGGTAATCTTCCTACTTTTGCTTAAGTTAACATTCTAATGAGCAGGCACGATGGTAAAATCTATCCCGCATTAGCCGGCGCAAAAAAGGGGCCGCAGTCGTATGACTGCGGCCCCTTTAGACGGTGTTACCGGTTAATTACAAACCTTTTGACACGATATAATCCACCAGGTCCACCACCCTGCAGGAATAGGCCCATTCATTATCATACCAGGCCATTACCTTGGCGAATTTACCGTTTATCACCTTGGTCAACGCCGAATCCACGATACAGGAATGCGTCGAACCGCAGAAATCCTTGGAAACCAGCGGTTCATCCATATATCTCAATATCCCTTTTAAGGAACCTTCAGAAGCCTTCTTGAACGCGGCGTTCAGTGTCTCGACCGTCGCCTCTTTTTCAAGATTGCAGGTCAGATCGGTCATTGACACGTCCGGCGTAGGCACCCTGATCGCCAGCCCGTCCATTTTTCCCTTCAACTCCGGGATCACGGAGCCTATAGCTTTGGCGGCGCCGGTGGAGGTCGGAATAATGGAGACCGCGGCGGCCCTGGCGCGGCGCAGGTCTTTATGCGCCAGATCCAGGATACGCTGGTCGTTGGTGTATGAATGGATAGTGGTCATCAACCCGTTTACGATACCGAAATTCTCCATCAGCACCTTGGCCATGGGGGCCAGGCAGTTGGTGGTGCAGGAAGCATTGGAGATTATGTTATGGTTCTTGGGGTCGTATTTGGCCTCGTTGACGCCTAAAACGATCGTTATATCCTCGCCTTTGGCCGGAGCCGAAATCACTATCTTTTTGGCGCCGCCCTTCTCGATGTGGCCTATACACTTCTCCCTTTCGGTGAAAACGCCGGTGGACTCCACCACAACTTCCACCCCATAGTCCTTCCAGGGTATCTCCGCCGGGCTTTTACAGCTGACTACTTTGACGGTCTTGCCATTTATCACCAAAGAATCCTCTTTGGCCTCTATCTCGGCGTCGAGAGTGCCGAAAGTAGAATCATACTTGAGCATGTGCGCCAACGTCTTGGTCCCGACCGGCAGGTCGTTGACCGCGACGAAGTCGAATTTCGTAGATTTTTTCTGCAGGGCGGCCCTGTAAACCAGCCTGCCAATCCTGCCGAACCCGTTAATTCCAACTTTTACCGCCATTTCCTTTTCCTCCTTCTGTTCACAAGTTCCACTGCGTTGTTGCCGTATTTATGTTCTATTGTTCTATTACTTTGATGTCCTCTTTCTGTTCATTCAAATACTGCGCAGCCGCTTCAGGCGGCGTGGGGATCATATAAAACCCCGTGCCCCATTCGAACCCGGCGATCCTGGTCAATTTAGGTATAAACTCGATATGCCAATGGTAGTCGCCCCGCTCCGCTGAATCGCCGTTGACCGGTGAGGAATGTATTATAAAGTTATATGCCATGTTTGGAAAGACTTTTTTTGTCTTTGCCACCACCATGCGCATTATGGAAGCCAGAGGCAGGCGCTCATGCTCGGGCATATTGCAAAAATAACCGTTGTGCACCTTGGGCATCACCCATATCTCGAACGGGAAACGGGAAACATAGGGGCAGAAAGCCAAAAAATGCTCGTTCTCCGCGACGATGCGTTTTTTCTCCTCTTTTTCCTGCAGCAGGATATCGCAGAACAAACAGCGCTCGCGGTAGTCGAAATAATTCTGCGCCCCTTTTATCTCCTCCATAACATTCTTGGGCACCATCGGCAGAGCGATGATCTGGCTGTGCGGATGCTCGATCGAAGCCCCCGCTTCGTGTCCGTAGTTCTTGAAGATCATTATGTATTTGAAACGTTTGTCCTGCATCAAGTCCAGCGACCGGCGTATCGCCATGGAAAACACCAGCGCTACTTCGCGTTCGGTAAGTTCCGGAAAATCCTTGAAATGATACGGCGTTTCTATCAAAACCTCGTGCGCGCCTACCCCGTTGGACATATCATAGATACCGACGCCCCGCCTGCCGAGGTCCCCCTCTATATGCAAAGCCGGGAACCTGTTGGCGACTACCCGCACGCCCCAGCCGGGCGTATTAGGATTTGTGGACGGCTCGCGGCATACCTCTATTTCCGGCGGGGTCATGGACTCGCTGCCGTAACAGAACGGGCATTCCCCTTCTCCTTTTATCACGTTGGGTTCGTAAACGTAATCGCCGGGCGCGTCCGGGTTCTCCGTCTGCACGATTATCCAGCGTCCGGTTATGGGGTCCCTGCGCAGTTCCGCCATCTAAGCCTCCACCCCTCTCAAGAAAGACGCCGAATCCTCCGGGGATATCGGACAAATGTAAAACCCGGTGCCCCACTCGAATCCGGCGATGCGGGTCAATCTCGGCATTATCTCTATGTGCCAATGATAATCGTTGTCTATGGTCCTCCAGTATCCCGTCTTCTGCCTGCGAAAAGGAGCGGTGTGTATCACGTAATTATACGGAGGATCGTTCAATCCTTTTTTTATCTTCGACAGGGCCTTCTTAAGGACCCCGGCAAGGGCTTCCCGCTCGTCCTGCCGCAATGATGTAAAATCGGCGCTGTGCCTCTTGGGGAGTATCCAGACCTCGAAGGGGAACCTGGCCGCGAACGGAGTGATAACCAGAAAACCGTCCTCGTCGAGTATCACGCGGGAACCGCTCTCTGTCTCCTGTCTGATTATATCGCAAAAAATACAGCGATCATGATATTCGTAATACTGCCTGGCCCCGGTAAGTTCCTCCTTGACCCGCTTGGGATTGACGGGAGTGGCTATAAGCTGCGACCGCGTATGGCTTATATTCCCCGCGCCCGCTGTCCAGCCGTAGTTCTTAAAGACCAGCACGTATTTGAGCCTCTTGTCCTTTTCCAGGTCGTTTATCCTGACGATATAGGCTGAGATCACCTTGGCGATCTGCTCCTTAGGCAAATCGGCCATGTTGGCGACATGCCGGTTGGTCTCTATTATGCGCTCGTGAGCGCCTATGCCGTTCATCAGGTCATAAAGCCCCTTGCCGCGGCGTTCCAGGTTCCCTTCCACGCGCAAAAACGGCGAAATGCTGGAAACCACGCGCAAGCCCCATCCCGGGGAATTTGCCGGCGTGCCGTGGGGGCGCAGTGCGTATATTTCAGGCGGAGTCTGCGCCTCGTGCCCTTCGCAAAAAGGACACTGTTCCTCCTGCGGCAGGAACGCGCCTCTTGAAGCGAACTGTTCCGGTCTTTTGGCGCGCTCGGTGGAAACTATCACCCACCTGCCGATAACCGGGTCTTTTCGTAATTCAGGCATAGTTTGATACTCGTCTTTCGGTATTAAAACGTTCCCATTACCGATATTAAAACTCGTCTATATTAACCCCGTATCGTAAGATACCGGCAAAATCTCTTCGACATTTTTCCGGCACTCTACGGGGTAATCTGCGCCGCATTCTGCGGCTTGATTAAGTATTGTGTCCCCGGAATTACGCAAAAAAGGCCGGCAGAATGCCGGCCTCCTGCATTGTGTTAGGCGGGAAAAAAGGTTTTCTACGGCTTGACGGCTTGATTAATACGTTACCCAGGTATCCGGCTTGCCGTCCTTATTGTTATCCTTCTCCGCTTTTACCGGTTTACCGCCTTCATAATAAACCCATTCGTCGATCTTGCCGTCGCCGTCGATATCGGCCTCGACGCGGATCAGCTTACCCTGAACGTCGTAAACCATGCCCCTGTCGGCCTTGCCGTCGCCGTTGGTATCTTTTTCCCCTTTGACCGGGACGCCGTTCTCGTAATACACCCACTCATCCATCTTGCCGTCGCTGTTAGTGTCCGTCTCGACGCGCAGGACGGTCCCCTTGGCGTCATAATATTCGATCCTGTCGATCACACCGTCATAATTCCTGTCCACTTTGGCTTCTTTGGGTTTCACCTGCGCCGCCTTATCCTGCGAAGCGGCTGCTGCCTGCGAAGCGGCTAATGCCTGGCCTGTTACGGTCATTGTCATCATAGTTACAGCGAATAATAAGCTTTTCTTCATAATTCAATTCCTCCTTACCTTATCGGCTCATTTACCTGATCGATCTGATCACGTAGTAGTCCATCGGTTTCGGCATATCGGTGTAAAGCACCGGCAAATTCAACAGGCTCGCGTCTATTGTAGTAGGCACGTCGCTCATAAACTTCTCGTCGATCTTCGGCCCCTCCTCGAACGCCCAGGCCAGAAGCAGTTTATATCCCCACGGCTGCTGCAACGCCTTGGCATACACGGAATCAATAAGGTCGTTCCTCACGATGTTGATATACCCGTATCCCCTGCTTAAGATACTGCCGTTGGCGCTTCCGCTGCCGTAATTACCGCCGCCCATCAAATGGTTGTTGAAAATGACCAGTCCCGGAGGAGACGGCTCGAATATCTCCACGCGTTCCGTGTCGGCGTTGCTGACGACGGTGCCGCGCAGGTTCACCGAAACCTCCCTGTTCTGCGAACCTGCCCAAACCCAAAGCCCGCCTGAGGTGACGTTGACGTTATACGGGTTCTCTATAGTCCCGATTATGCCGCCGGCGCGCAGCCCGGACTTGGCTGTAGCGGTAAAACCTCCGTCTCCGAGATCGAGCAGGTCGCCGTTGGTAGAAACCAGGAATATCCCGAACCCTCCGTTTGCCGCCAATGTACCCGTGGTGGTGGTATCTCCTATAACGATGTCTATGACACCGGCGTCAGTAGTCAAGCCGAAGATACTACCGAGCAATACCGTGTCCGTCTCTGATATATAAATATTGCCGGCAATGTTTACTCCAAGCGCGTAATCATCTATGGTATCGACGGTTGTTTCGATCCTCGCCGGATCTCCGGAACCGCCGAAACTGCCCAGCGCTGTCAAATAGAGACCCGAAGAGATCAGGTCTGCGGTCGAATCCAGGTCGGAATCTGTGATATCCCAGTCCGAATTCAAGTAAATGTCGTCCCCGGATGCGGTCACCACGCCCAGCCCTATATCGTTGCTGCCGCTGCCGCCGTTGTCCGTAGTCAGATATATGTCCTTACCGGTACCTCCGGCGGTCAGCTTCTGGGCGGTGAGATTGCCTGCCGCCGTTACCGCGGCAGTTATTTTTATTTCGCCGTTCGCGGTGGACAAACCGGTAGAAGTATTGAGAGCCCCCAGTATCACGCCGTCATACTCGCTGATGTAAAGGTCGGTTCCGACAGTGCCGCCGCTGTAGTCGTCTATGTTGGCGACTCTGGTATCCAGATAATTCGCCGCCGCGCCTACCGCCCCTCCGCTTTGCAGGTGCAAAGAGGCGGCTACGACGTCAAGCCCGGTGGTATCGGCGTCGGTTATGTCCCCGTCGGAAACCAGGGAAACATCGTCATCGTCGGCGGTAACCAGCCCCACGTTTATGTTGTTGGAAGCGGAACCGCCGTCTAATGTGGTCAAAAGGATATTCCCCGCGCCTCCGGCGGTTACCGAAACCGCGTCCATGTCTCCCGCCGCGGTCTTGGCAGAGGTGATGTCTATGTCGCCGGTATCGGTCGTAAGGCCGTTCACCGACCCGAGGCTGACCCCGTCGTATTCGATGATATAGATGCTTTCGTAAACGTTACTGCCGCTGATATCGTCTATGGTGGAAACCCGTGTATCCAGCTCCAGCCCGCTTCCGTTCCCGCCGACAGTGCCGCCTGCCGCCAGATACAACCCAGAAGCGTCTATATCCGTCACCTCATCATAGGTCAGATCGATAATATCGTCGTTCGAGTTCAGTATCACGTCGTCGCCGGATGCGGTAAGCAGGCCCACCGCGACGTCGTTGACGTTCCCGGTAGAAGCCGCTCCGGCCTGCGATTTCAGGGAAATGTCCCCGCTGCCGCCGGCGGTTACCAGGGTTGCCGTCAACGTCCCGTCCTCGACGGAGTTCGACTCCACGAATATCGAGCCGTTATCCGTGGACAAACCGGTGGAGGTCAACGCGCCCAGGTTAACCCCGTCGTATTCATTGATATAGATATTGCCCGCCACGTTCTCCGTCGCGGAGTAATCGTCTATATTCCCGGTTTTCGTGTCCAGGTAGTCGCCGGAGGCGCCCACATCCGCGCCGGCAGTCAAATAAAGCCTCCCCGCGTAAATGTCCACTCCGGCGTCCCCGTCGGTGATCGAACCGGCAGCGCTCAGGTAAACATCGTCGTCAAGCGCGGTTATCAACCCGGCAACGATATTCCCCGAACTGGTGGTCAGGTAAACGTCTCCCGCGTCCCCGGCGGTCACGGAAGAAGCGGTCAATGCCCCGGCTGACGTAACATGAATATCCCCCATATCGGTTGACAGTCCGTTCACCGCGCCGAGATTGACGCCGTCGGACTCGTTGATATAGATCGAGTTATGGACGTTGGCAGAGGCGGACCTGTCGTCTATCGTGGAGACCGCTGTATCCACATAGTCTCCCGAAGTCCCGATACTGCCGCCGGCTTCCAGGAGCAGTCCGTAGGCCGTCAGATCCACCGCTCCATCGCCGTCCAGGATGTCGTTGTCGGAAACCAGGGTTATGACCGCGGCTGCGGTCCCTGCCGTAACAGCGCCGAGTTGAATATCGTTCAGCCCGCCGTTGCCGCCATTGGTAATAAGGGTAATGCCGTTGGAATTGTCGGTAGTGACAGTGACAGCGGCGGCCGTCAGGGTCCCGTCGCCGTTATTGGCTGCGGTGATATAGATCGGGCCGTTGGTGGAAGTCAACCCGTTCGTAGCGCCGAGCGTAACCCCGTCATTTTCGTTTATGTATATGGAGCTTGCCACGACGTTGCCGGCGACGTTATCTATATACGCGACATCCGTGTCTATCGCGGCGCCGGTCCCGGTCGTTCCGCAATAGCCGGCCGCCTGAAGGTATAAATGATCTGCCGCGACATCAATATCGCCGTCGGTATCCTTATCGGTTATGTTATTGGCGGAAATAAGGGTAACGTCGTCTCCCAGGGCGTTGACGTATCCCAGGGCGATGTCGCTCGTATTGTAAGTCGTCAGGTAGATATCTCCGCTGCCGCCGGCGGTCACTTTAGCGGCGGTAAGGGCGCCTGAAGCGGAAACGCCGGCTTCCGCTCTGATATCTCCGGAGTCCGTAGTCAGGCCGTTCACGGAACCGAGCTCGACATCGTCGTATTCGCTGATATAGACGGCGCCGGCGACGTTCTTGCCCGCCGCTACATCGTCTATGGTGGAGACATTTGTGTCTATATAATCACCGCTTGCTCCGAAAGAGCCGCCGGCCTGAAGGTAAAGCGCGCCGGCTACGATATCGGCGGCAGTCGCATAACTATCGCTAATATCAAAATCCGAGATCAGAGTTACCGAATCATTGGAAGCGGTAACCGGTCCGGAAAGAATAATGTCATTGGTAGAACCGCCGCCGTCTAACGTCTCCAGGGTAACATCTCCGTCTCCGGACCCGCCTGCGGTCCCGGCAGTAACCAGAGTTACCGTCATATCCCCTGCCGCCGACCTGGCCCCCTTGATCGTTATCGAACCGGTCCCGCTTGTGATACTGGTTAGAGTAACTGCGTCGTCATCGGTAATATAGATGTCCCCCGCGGTGGTTGCCGCAGTCAGGTTGACGCAGGCGGTGTCAATATCCGCGTCTGTAGAGGATGAGCCGATACTGCCGGCGGCAGTTAATGAAACGCTTGTTGCGGTAAGCTTGGTGGTATTTATCGTATCGTCATAGATCGAGCCGGCAGCGGCCGTTATTGTCACTGTATCGCCGGCGGCGGTTACCGTCGCCAGATAAATATCCCCGCGTGTCGCGGTAATATCAACATTGGCTGTTCCGCCGGCAACAACGCTGGTAACTATAGTGTTTCCGGTAGTGACGTCACCGCTGGTAATATTAATTAAACCGCTGGTGGCGGATATATCGGTTAAAGTTACGCCGCTTTCCTCCAAAATATAAATATTACCTGTCCCTGACACGGAGGCGTTTATATAATCCACATCGGTATCCAGAGCGTTGGTCCCGGCGCCTGAGCCGATACCGCTCGCGGCCGTAATACTCAAGGTCCGGGCCGTGATGTCCGTGTCTCCGTCGGTGGTATCCGCGACGCCGGCTGCGGATGTCAGCGTAACGGTATTACCGACGGCAGTGATATTACCTTCCAGGTTCAGAGCGCCGACGGTTGATTCAATATCTATATTCCCGGAGGTGCTTATTACGCTTCCGGTTGACTGGATCGTGATTATATCGCCGTCAACCGTTATATTGCCTACCGCCTGGATCTTCGAATTGGTATTCACATTGACATTGGCGGAAGAAACACTTTGTCCGATGTTCACCGTGCCGCCGGCATTCACCTGGGAATCGGAGCCTGCTATGGTGATATCACTATTCGTCCCGGCGTCAATAAAGATATTGCCGCTTCCTTCGGTAACTACCTTGCCGGCATACGACGCGCTACCGATCAAGACCGCTCCTGCCGCATTAATATGGATCGCGCCATTTACGGCGGTAACTGACGCCGCCGCATTCTGGGCGATATTCACGGCGTCATCGGCATTGAGAGTAACAGCGCCTGAACTCTTTGCGGAGACACCCCCGTCAATGATTATATCTGCAGTTCCCGCTCCGGCGGTGTTATCCAGGATGATATTACCGCCTGCCTGGATGGAACCGGTGGAGGCAACGGTGATATCCCCGGTAATCGCGGTATCCACGGTTACCGCGCCGCTGGTTACAAAATCACCGTTAAAACTGACGGTGGTCGCGGAATCGATATCCAGAGAGGCGATATCGGCGTCGTTCAAGGTTACGGCGCCACCCGCGGAGATCGTGAGATTATTTGCGCCGGTCAAGGGGCCGAGGGTTACGCTGCCAAATCCGACGGTGTCAATATCCACGGTAGCGGCGGCAAGCGTGGTCAATCCCACGCCGGTGGTATCCACGCTTTCGGCGGAGATACCGCCGTCCAGTACCAGATGAGTGGCATTGATATCCAGGTCTTCAAGGCGCACCGTGTTCCCCAATTCTTTCGCATATACCGTGCCGCTGCCGGCGGTTAAAGTCAAATCCCAGGTATTGCCGCTGGAGCTGTTGACCGCCCCGTTTAAGTCTATATCTCCGTTGGTGGAGGCGAGAGTAACGTCGGCGCCGATGGTGAGGGCGTCGTTAATGGTGAGGTTACCGGCCGCGCTGATGCCGACAACAGTGGTTATGCCGCCGCCGGCGTTGATGGTGGTGGAACCCGCGGTATTGCTCTGGGCAGTAGTACCGATAATCACCTGACCTGAAACCCCTGCCTCCAGGATAACCTCTGACCCGGTTAAATTCGCGTCTAATTCGATATCCTCTCCGGCCGCTCCGCCGCTGGTAAGGCTGACCCGGCCGCTGGAAGTAACTGCGGAATCAACGTCCACATCTCCTCCCGCGGTCATGGTAACACTGGTAACCCCGCTGATGCTGCCGGTAACGTTGATATCCCGGCCGGCGTTGACGCTCAAGTCATACGCGCCGGTTACTCCGCCGATGGCGATATCCGCGGAAGCGCCGGTAGTGATCAGGCTTACGTCATCCCCCAGGACAACCGAAACGGCGCCGCTTAAATCCAGGCCGTCATCGGTCTCGATGGTGCCGAAAAGGGTCACTTCGGCGGTCCCGGTCAGCGTGAGTTGATTGATATCGGCGTCATTAAGCTGGACTGAACCGTTGGCGCCGGTGCCGGTTGTAACCAAAGCAAGATCGAAATCCCCGGTAATTGCCGAAGCCTGCCCGAATAAAACATCCCCGCCTGACGCGCTGGAGTTGGCGCCGGTGGTAATGGTTACATCATTGCCAAGAGTAACCCGGTTAGTCTGCCGCAGGTCAACGTCTCCCCCGGCAGTATAGATATCGCCATTTAGAACCGCCTCTGATGCTCTTATCGTAAGGCCGGCCAGGGCAGTGGCGTCATTTGCGCCTATTTGTCCGCTCAAGGTTACGCTTCCGCCTGCGGCATCCGCGTTCAAGGTATAAGCCCCGGTTACGGTCGCGTCGAATTCTATGTTGCCGCCGGCGCTGTAAACGACGGAATTAGCGCTTAAGACAACGTCATCCTGAATATCCACCGAACCGCTGACAGCATTAACCCGGCCGCCGAGGCGGATCACGTCGTCATCGTGAGTAGAGAGCGTTACGCCGGCGCCTTCGACTGTCCCGGTAATAATAATATCTCCTGTGCCGGCGGTAGCGGATTCGTTCGTCGCCAGGCTTACCGCGCCTCCTGCCTGGATGGAACCGCTAACGGTGATATCATCGGTAATCGCGGTATCCACGGTTACCGCGCCGCTGGTTACAAAATCACCGTTAAAACTGACGGTGGTCGCGGAATCGATATCCAGCGAGGCGATATCGGCGTCGTTCAAGGTTACGGCGCCGCCCGCGGAGATCGTGAGATTATTTGCGCCGGTCAAGGGGCCGAGGGTTACGGTGCCGGCGCCTGCGGTAGTATCTATATCGATCGCTTGAGCCAGCGTCGTGAGGCCCACGCCGGAAGTATTGACGGTTTCAGCCGTGATATCACCGCTAAGAACCAACTGCTGCGCGCTGACAGATATATCTTCAAGCCTGAAGTTTCCCCCAAATGTCCCGGCATAAACAGTGCCTTGGCCGGCAGTCAGGCTTAAGTCACGCGATGTAGCATCGCTTGAGTCGACCGTGCAGTTCAAACGGATATCACCATCAGTCGAAGTGAGTCCTACGCCGTCAATATATACCCATATACTTCCGTCTATAATCAAATCTCCGTGGGCGGTAACACCAGTACCATTAGAGCTAAAAGCCGTGCCGCCGGAAGCGTTTTCTGCAATAAGATGTAAAGAACCGAGGCTGTTGTCAACAGCCGCGTAGATCCTTATTATGCAGGATCTTAGGGTTACAACAGGGGCTTCAAGATCACTATTCGCCCCTATTTCTATCTCGGTCATTGTAGAAGCAGTATCCGCAGTAAGAGTCAAAGAATGACCTGCTTTAAGAGCCGCTTGAACCGTAATATCCACCCCGGCATTAACAGTGGTGAAAGTGGCGTCCTGAATGGCCGTCACCGCCCAATCGAGTAACATCAAGCTTCTTACAGCAGTCATGCTCACATTAAGGACATTGCTTATGTTTGCGCTCAGGTCGATCGTATATTCGGCTCTCACCGTCAGGTTATGCCCTTGTCCGTTAACCGCGTTAAGAAGAACGTTCCGCGCCGAGTCCAGTGTGACATCCGAACCCAGGAGGACATTGGTCGCCCCGCTTAAGTCAATGTCCTCTCCCGAGAGATTACCGTTAACGTCTATAGTGTTATGCAGGGTGGTGGCCCCGGTTGAAGTAATGGTCAGGTCCTCGAGCTGAACGCTATTGCCCACGGAGTTCCCTAAGGTTACGTCGCCGCTGCCGGCGGCAAGAGTCAAGGAAGAAGTATTCGCCGAGGCCGCGTTTATGGTGCCGGAGATGTAAATATCGGCATTGGCGGCGGCGGTGCTGATGGTGCGAATGCCGCTGCCACTAATGACTACGTTATCATAAATCTTAACGTCGCCGGCAGAGGTTATATCAGCGGAGATAGTAGTGGTCCCGCCGGAACCGTTCACGGTCAAACTGCCCACGCTCACCGCTCCGCCGAAACTGGTTTTGTTGGCGGTAATGATCAAAGAGGTCGGGTCGTCAGAACTTCCGATGGTGCTTGAAAAAACGGCTTCCGCGGCATTAACGGTCAGGGAAAAAGCGCCGGAGACGTCTCCGGAGAAGGTAACGCTGTCGTTAAGGCTGGTAATAACGGAGGCGGCGCCGAGGGTGATACCCCTGGTAAAAGTTATGCTGCCTCCGGCAATAATATCGGCGGAAGTAGTGAGAGCGCCTGTTTTATCCGCACCGAAGATCACCGACCCCGAACCTGTCTGTATGTCGGCGCCTGCGGCGATCGTAGTTGCGTTGGTGGAATCTATGGCGATGTTGCCGGTTGTGCTGATTATCGGTTTGTTTATCGCCAGGGTATCTCCGGCGTCTATATTTACATTCCCGGCGCCGCTGTCGAGAGCGGCGCCGATAGTGACCGCGCCCGTCTGATTTATGGTAATGCCGCCCCCGGCGGTCGTGATCGTGCCGCCGGTATTATCGAAGGTGGTCCCCGCGGAAGTAAAACTCCCTCCCCGGGTGTTTATCGCGGCGCCGATAGTGATCCCGGCCGAATGGCCGCTGAGATCCACCGCGCCGCCGTTGGTGGTGATCGTGCCCAAGGCGCCGCTGGTAAAAGATGTCCCGTTCGAATCAAAGGCGCCGCCGTTCAAGGCAACGGAATTGTTGAGCGTAACCGCCCCTGCCGCGTTTAAATTCAAACTTCCGGAACCGGAGAAATGTATGGCGGTATCGAGCGTTATATTCCTTTCCGCCGTCAAGGTAAGGCTGTGGGCGGTCGTATTGGTTAAAGCCTTGCCCGGGGCGTTGAGGGTAATATCGCCGTTGCCTGCGCCGCCGCTTACCGTAGTAATAGTGGTATCGCCGTTAGCAAGATGCCCGATTAAAGTATCTATATCTATCTGCGACGCGGCGCGGGAGGCATCATCGGCCCAGTCGTCAACGGTCCACAAGGTGTCGTCAACTCCGGCGTCATTGATGGTAATGTCCGTAGGGTCTATCAATAACAATCCGGCTTTACCGTTAGGAGCGCTTCTGTCGATAATGCCGTTGACTTCCACATACTTCTGTCCGCTGAACTCTACAAAACCGCCGTTACCGGAGTTATTCCCGCCTCTGACCGCGATTTGGGCGGTAGGAGCCATCAACGCGCTGTCGGGAGAGAAAACCACCACCCTGCCGCCGCTGCCTTTTACGCCGGCATTTGCGGTAGTAACGCTATGGGGTCCCAATGCCACAGTCTTAGCGGCGCGTAATTCAACATTACCGCCGTCGCCCGCGCCAAGTCCGTCAGCTTTGACGGTTCCGAACTGGCCGACTTTTTCTCCGCGTATTTCAATTGTGCCGCCCCTGGCTCCGTTCTCAACCGCGCTTGCGTCAAGAATACCCGTATTCTGTATTATTCCTTCGCTGTTGGAAACCAGGACGATCTTCCCGCCTTTGTTGACCATAGAGCCGGCCTTGACCACGCCGGACTGGTTGATCAATTTGCTGAAGACGTCCTGGGCTGCTTCGGTTTCGATATAGACCTTGCCGCCGTTGGCGTTTATCTCGCCGACATTGTCCACCCCGAACTCGACCTTCTTACCTTCTTTATCGTAAACGTTGTCCAGGACCTTGCCGTCAACGGCGACCTGAATCAATCCTTCGCTGTCGGCGTTCAGAGTTACTTTACTGCCGCTGACCAGATTCACCGTGCCGAGACCGGCATTGATCACGCCTTCATTCCTCACCGCGCCGCCGGCCAAAGTAACACCCATCGGCCCAGTTGCGTTGATCTCTCCCAGATTGGTGATCAGTCCGGCGTCGGCTCCGCCCTGCTCCAGCAGATAGTCACCGTTTATGAAATCCTGTATGGACATGTTGAGGGTGGAAACCAACAAGCCGGCCACGTTGATCTGCGCTCCGGAACCGAAAAGGATACCGCTGGGGTTGAGCAGGAAAACATTACAGTTGGCGGTGAGTGAACCTTGTATATTGGAGAGCGCGCCGGTGATATCGCGGTGCAAAATCACCGCGGAGGCCTCTTGGGCGATGTTGTTGACGCTGTTGGCGGCGCCGATATTGAAACCTCCGCTCCAGTCTATCCAGGTCTTGGCGGAGCCGGTAGCCACGGTCATATTCGTGCCGTCGGAAGTAATAGCGGCATTGCCGGCCTGAACCACGGCCCCGGCGGGGAGATCTCCGGCGAACGCGGCTGTATGACAATTCGTAAGCGCCAGCAATGCGGATACGATGACCACAACTGCCTTATTCATTTTTATATACCGGCCTTGAGCTCTCATTTTTCCCCCTGCCATCGGTTTAATGTAAATGCTGAAAGATGATATGAATAATGACAAATCGCAGATCACGCCGGCCCGCGCATTACCAGTCGTACTGCATCCCGAAATGCACCCTGCTGTTGGAATCGTCGCTGGGCTTTTCTTTGCCTAACGGGAACCCGAAATCTATGCGGGCGCGCAGATGCTCATACAGGTCGAAACGGAAACCGAAACCGGCGCCGACCAGGAATTTCTCGTTAACCTCGCCTACCCTCGGCTTGTTAATATAACCTTTACCGGCGTCAATGAAACCAACCACCTGCACGGCATCGATAATCCTGGTGTGTTTCTTATCGAACGGGACTTTCAATATGGATGGAAGCAGGAAAGGCGGCATACGCAGTTCCACGGTATTGATCCAGCCGTAATCCGCCAGATACTCGTTCTCCTGGAAGCCTCGGACGCTGTCCGCGCCGCCGAGCGTCATCTGCGCTCCGCTGACAAGCGCGAAAGGCGTGTACTGACCTTTAAAGGAATTGATCAGCCACATCGAACCGGGCAGCCTGGTGACCCTGGAAACGGAACCGGTATATTTCTGGAACTCCCCGCCGGCGTCAATACGGCTGGCATCCACATCATGCTTATCCATGGAACCAAGAAACTCCGGTATGCCGAAATGGGCTTCGGTGACCAGACCGGTGCGGCCCAGATTGTCTTTTTCCTCAAAATTTATGCCGGCTTTCAGGATACGTAATTCATCATTAGACGTCAACCCTTCCATAATATCGTTGTGAACGCTTAAAGAATCAAATCCGGCGGTAAGGTTGCTGGTCAAGGTCAGGCTGGAACCTGAATCCTCATCAACGAATTCTTTATCGAGCCAGGGATGACTGACGTATAACCCCCAAAGTTCCGCATGGCCGGTGGGAGAAAGCCCGGGAACGGCAAACTGTCCCCCGATGTCGGCTTTCGAATAAGCTACATAAGCTCCGGCGCGGGTGTTGTATTTAGATACAGGCATATCATAAACCGCGCTCCCGCTATAGACCTCTGTTTTGCTGTTGGCAATAAACCTCAAGGAAAGGATATCATCGTTGCCTAAGAGATTGGTATTCCTGTAACCCAGCCCCCAGCGGTTGAGACTGGTGTATCTGGTGCCGCGGTTATTTAGCTCCGCGGAGAAATGATGCGGAGATCTTTCGTTTTCCACCTTCAGCAGGATATCCGAGGTCTCCGCAGTGGCGCCGGGAGACAACACCGCTCGCACGGTGCGGTCGGGCTGTTTGTTTATCTGTTTCAGAGAAGATTCTATCCTGGCGGAATTGAGTATCTGGCCTTTCTCCACAAGGAACCTGCGCCTGATGACCTCCGGTTTGCTGTATTTCGGCTTCTCCACCGTGATCTCGCCTACCCTGCCTTCCACCACGGTGAATTCAACGGTATTATTGCTTATTTCCTGCGGCGGCAGGTAAGCCAGGCTGACTAAGTACCCCTTCTTGCGGTAAAGCGCGGTAATATCGTCGGCGGCTTTCTTCAGATCGCTCATCGAAAGCTCTTTGCTTTGATATTTAACCAGTACCTTTTCCAGCTCCTCCGCGCTAAAAAGCCGGGCTCCGCTTACCACGAATTTCTTTATCATGGTCTTGGGTTCGGGAGGAGCAAGCATTGCCTTGACTTCAGGCACCACTTCCGCGATCTTTTCCAGCACCTTCTTCTGCTGTTCGATCAATTCGGCCTGTCCGGACACGGTCTTCTCCAACCGGTCCACCTTTGTCCGTAAAGACTGGACTTCAGCCTTCAGGCCGGAAGAATTCTCCTGACTTAAACTCTCATCCTGGGCGTAAACCGGTATCCCGTATGAGAGAAAGTTAATAAGAACAAGGCACGAGATTATCTTCCTGGCGATTTTTCTGATCTTCATTCGGCTCCTATGGAACTATATATTCAAGAATACTTATTTTTGCCTGCGCGCTTTTTCAGCTAATGCCGCATCTTTCCTGGCTTTCGCCTCCGCGGCTTTTCTTTCTTTTTCCGCGGCGGCGGCCCGTTTTCTCGCGTCAAGATCGGCACGCTGCGCCGCGAGTCTGGCTTCCCGTTCTTTTCTCAGATGCTCCTGTCTTGCGGCCGCGTCTTTTTCGACTTGGATCCTTTTCTCTTCTTTTTGACGGGCAAGTTCTTCTTTGCGCTCCTGCGCGGCCCGCTGTTTAGCTTCGGCTTCCTGTCTCTGCAGGGCGAGTTTATCTTCACGCTCTTTTTGCAGTTGTTCGCGCCTGGCAGCCGCTTCTTTTTCTTTGGCTTCGTCAGCGGCGCGTTTCTGCGAAAGTTTTTGCTCGCGTTCCCTGCGCAGTTCTTCTTTTTGCTGTTGCGCCTGTTCTTCACGCACTTCCGCGGCGGCTGCCGCCTCCACGCGTTTTTGCTCTTTTTGCTTCAAAAGCTCTTCTTTGCGCTCCTGCGCGGCCCGCTGTTTGGCCTCGGCTTCCTGTTTCTGTAAGGCGAGTGCATCTTCGCGCTCTTTTTGCAGTTGTTCACGCCTGACAGCCGCTTCCTTTGCTCTAACTTCGTCAGCGGCGCGTTTCTGCGAAAGTTTTTGCTCGCGTTCCCTGCGCAGTTCTTCTTTTTGCTGTTGCGCCTGTTCTTCACGGACTTCCGCGGCGGCTGCGGCTTCCACGCGTTTCTGCTCTTTTTGCTTTAAAAGCTCTTCTTTGCGCTCCTGCGCGGCCCGCTGTTTAGATTCGGCTTCCTGTTTCTGCAGGGCGAGTTTATCTTCACGCTCCTTGCGCAACTGCTCTTGCTTATCAGCTAACTCCTGCTTTCTAACTTCGTCAGCGGCGCGTTTTTCCGATAACTGCTGCTCCCGCTGCTGCCTAAGCTCTTCTTTGCTCTGCGCTTCCTGCAGGCGTTTTGCTTCCAGCGCGGCTGACGCCTCGGCTCGTTTCTGCTCTTTTTGCTTCAAAAGCTCTTCTTTACGCTCCTGCGCTTCCCGGCTCTTTTTTTCCGCCGCGGCCTTCTTTTCAGCAATCTTAAGCCTGCGCTCGTTCTTCGCCATTGCCGCGCGCGTCTGCTTTTTTTCCTTCAAAAGGGCCTTTTTCTCGGCTTTGTCGCGCGATACGTCCAGGGCGTGATTATAAGAAGCTATTGCTTCCTCATGCTTCTCTGCGGAAGAAAGCCT
>Ga0302253_1000221_pt1 | contig 53414 bp, 68 predicted proteins | sample AAG_RA_Trp_MG_FD_193537 | JGI IMG/M metagenome (GOLD analysis project Ga0302253, IMG submission 193537) | Enriched activated sludge microbial communities from anaerobic digester in WTTP, New Holstein, Wisconsin, United States - AAG_RA_Trp | ecosystem: Engineered > Bioreactor > Anaerobic >...
TCGTTCCCGCCGACAGCCTCGTCATCGTGGACGGGCGGGGCCTCAACGTGAGCCTCACCCTGCCGGGACACGTACACGCCATCCAGTGGGACGGCCTCACCGGATGGGTGGAACACAGCGACGGCACGCCGAACACTCCGATGACCCAAGCCGAGTACGACGTGCTGGTGGTGCCAGCCCTCGCCGCGTGGGAGTCGGCCCGTGCCGCTGCCGATGCGCCGCCCCCAGAACCTACCCCTGATGACCGCCGTGCCTCACTGCGGGTAGCTATTGCAGCTCGTAAATGCGCATTCCGCGACGGAGGGTTTGTCTGTGACGGTGTGCGATGGGACTCCGACACGGATGCACGGGTTGCCTACACTGAATTAGCTCAGCGCCTGACTGTAGAGCCGTCCTACACCACGAGGTGGAAAGCATCAGAAGGGCAGTGGGTATTGATGACTGCGCCCCTGTTCCAAGCTGTGTATGCCACCGGCGCGGCCCATATCGCCACGGCATTTGCTTGGCAGGAGGCAGAAGAGGCTCGTCTTGCGGCTACATCCGATGCAGATCTCGCAGCGTTTGTCGTTTCTAATCCGGAGAACTTCAATGGTTAACGGTTGCGGCGGTGTTGGGGCTATCAGCCAGATATGGCGACTTGTGACCGACAGGTTACCGCCATGGGAAAGATGTTGCGAGGAGCATGACCTCGCCTATGAGCAAGGCGGCCCGGCAGCGTGGCGAAAATGGGCCGATGCACAATTACGCGAATGTATGCTGTCCATGGGATATCCTTTTCGAGCGTGGGCGTATTGGGCTGCTGTGAGAATTTTTGGCGGCTCGCATTGGGGCTCTAAAGATTGACCAACAACGACGCTGACTGCGTAGGAGGCCACCATGTTTCGTACCCCTTCATTGTTTCCCAACGACATCACGCTGTCCTCCGGTGGAACACCCATCGTTTCCGAAGTGATGGATCAATCGTTACTCTCCCACGATGATTTCGGTATTGGTGTCATGTCCGTACAGTGGTCCCGCGGAGGATCCGGGGTCTGTGTACTGACCGTTGAGGCCTCCAACCATCCGATGCTCGCTGACAAGTCACATGCAGTGACTGGTGTAGTCTGGACCACAACGGAAACTGTCCCCATGACCGATGTCAGCGGTGGCAAGGCTTTCTCGCGTCCGCCGTATCGCTTCGTGAGGCTCAGGCTGACCCCGGCTGTGGACGCTGGTTCCACCGATGTTAACGTCTGGCCCTGCTGGCCGTAGTCATGGGTGCCACCTTTGAAGCCATTACCGGCACGCTTCGAGCCGGTCCCGAACATCGCAAGTATGGAGACCCGTGGGTCTTTGCCGCCACGGTGCAGGTTCTTGGTGATGTAGCCTACATCAGCGCGGCACACGGAACATACGGCACGGATACGGCTCGTGCATTGCGCAAGGCACTGCGGAAACAGGGCGTAAGGCGTGTCGTTTTTCACCGACAAAAAGCGGACCGCTCGTATGATGTGAGCATTGGAGGTGGCAAGCATGGCACAATTCTGGACTGACTTCGCGGCAGACACCGTAGACTCCGCACCTTCTGGTTGGACGCTCGAAGGCTTTCTTGTCGGTGAATGTACGGTCGTAGAGGCCGCAGGTGCGCGTGGCGGGAAGGAACTGTCCATTGCCCCCACGACGAACGCACGACGCACTGCCGTGTGGAACCTGCCGGGAAGCGTGGCTAATGCTGAAATCCTCATCAGGATGCGGACGCCAACTGCAACGGCGGCGCGTTACCCCGTCATGTTCCGCAAAAACAGCAGCGGGGCGAGTCTACAGTGCTACACGCTCAAAATGACGTACACTGACGGATTGCGCGGAGGACGGTACAACACATCCTATGCAGACCTCGGAACGGCGGAGGTTGCCAAAAGCGGGCTGTACAACTTCGACCAGCCGACCAAGTATTTCTACCTGCGAGTTCGCATCCAAGGCTCGTCGTACAAGGCAAAGGCTTGGAACGCTGACGTGGCTGAACCTGCGACGTGGGACATCGAAGTCGACGATTCCACGCTGGCGTCCGCAGGTGGTGTCGGCATCTTCGCCTACTATAGCTCTGGCGGCATGTTCGTTGACTCATTCGGTGTCGGCACGGACGGCGACACGGCTCCCGACGCCGCCGTCGTTTCAGAGGTCGCTGACTTCACCGCATCTCCCACCACGGGCGTCAATCCTCTTGCTGTACAGTTCTCCGACGCATCCACGAACGCCACTTCGTGGGCGTGGAACTTCGGCGACGGGCAGACCAGCAACCAGCAGACCCCGACACACACTTACACGACCCCCGGCGCTTACAGCGTCACGCTGACCATCAACGGCGGAGCATCAAGCAAGACGCGCACGTCATACATCGCCGTATCCGATGCGAACGCCCCAACCTTGTCGGGAGACTTCGAGGGCGGAAACATCAACGTACCGGCTTCAAGCGTTGTTTCCAGCGGGGCAGACTGGACGGTCAATCTCGTACCACGCAAGCAGCAGAACGACTACATCGCAACTCCCGCATGGTGGTACTTCGCCGTTCGGCTGGACAAGATGCTCGGCAAGCGTCCCGCGTTCAACCTCGCATGGACGGATTGGGTCGGGAAGGTCATGAGCCTGACGGCCCCCAAAGCGGGGTGGGTTCCCTGCTACAGCTATACGCCGGATGACCCCTCGTCGTGGGTCTATGCTCCGTCCATATCGTGGGCAGACCCTACGGTTTCATGGCAGTTCGCGGAGGCTTTCGCGCAGGATGTCGTGTACGTCTCGTACCGGCCTATCTGCACTCCCTCCATGTTGCGGACATGGGTAGAGGGGTTGGCTGGCGTCTCGAATCTCGCTGGCAAAGCGAACTTCGTTGTTGCAACGCTCCCGGCGACAATGGACGAAGCGGGGCGCACCATTCCCGCGCAGGACATCCTCGGATTCATGTTCGGCCATGGCCCCGCTCAAATGGTCATAACCAGCGGTGTGCATCCGTGCGAAGACCACGGAACACAGGTCATGCAGGGGTTCGTCGAGGCCATGCTTGCGAGTCCCAAGATGCTCTCCGAGTTCACGGTCATGGTGTACCCGTGCGTCAACCCCCAAGGCCGGTGGGGGCGCAGTTACCGGGGGAGCTTTGACCCGGCAGGGCCGACAAAAGACCCGGCGCGAGACTGGACGGATACCCCGACACTCTCTTGCGTCCAGCATGTGCGGTCCGACATAGCTGCAAGATGTTCAGGCGGTCGCCCTGACATCATGTTTGACTTCCACGGACACTACCAGCACGGCTACAGCCACTCCGTGTACGGCTGGAACGCCGTTGCCGCCAACTGGACTATCGAACAGGCTTACCAGCTTGCCGTCCTCGCGCTGCAGCCGGGGCTTGAGCGCAGCACCGGGGCGTCTGCTACGCAGCCGACCCCGTATTTCTCCGGCAAGGCTTCAGGTGGCCCTGCCGGGGCGTTCATCATCATCGAAATAAGCGACTGGTTGACAGACCAGCACGCGGCTTCGCGGGCTTTCGGCTCTGTTCTCGCAGGTCAACTTGAAGGCATCACCGACGACGTGTACGGGCGTTGGCCCATTGGCGCAGTCGGCGTTGTGGATGCCCGGGCGCAAGCGAATAGGGTCTCCATTGCGATGGGTTCTGTAAACAACGCAGTGCTGTACCGAGTGTTGCGCGATGGGCAAGAGATCCGAGCGTATGCGCCTGAAGAGACATATACCGACTCCAGCGTTGAGCCTGGCATGGCCTATTCGTATGCCTATCAGGCTCGCAATCCAGGTGGTCAAACGGTATTGAGCGTCCCCGTACAGGTCACGCTTCCGTTGCGCTCTGGAAATCTGCCGTGGGGGGTCGAAGCTTGGGGCGGGAGCAGTTGGAGCGCAGACGTCACACCGTGGGGAGAGTAGGAGTCCTTATGGCAGATATCTTCGATCAGGCAGGTGAAGTAGAGATCATGGAGCGGGCGGCTGCCATCTCTCGTGCAGCTGGACGGGCGACGTGGTCCGGGCCATCCCCCGACATCATCGACGGCATCCCGTGCTGTGCCGAGTGTGGCGAGCCGATATCCCCATCGCGGCTGGCTGCAATCCCAGGCGTGGGACTGTGCATCGATTGTGCCAGCGCCGCAGAGCGTTGAAACTCCGCTCATAACCTCTCCGACAAGTATCACGGCCTACCGCCAAACGTAGCCCGTACAATGTAGAAAGCCCATGCATACGCCATGGGCTTTCTACATGTACGCCGCGCATGCGTCTGGTGCTGGTTTTTAGCCCTGTGGGGCATGGATGTGAGCCGGGGGCAGGTCGCCCGTAGATTGTGCGTTACGCCCCGTGTTACTCGCCACCGTAGACCAGGGGAGGCCAGCCGCCGGCCACCGCATAGGGGCGCTTGCGCCCCCGGATCCACCGACCATCATCACCAAGCTAATCCATCCTCCCCCCTCCCCTTCTAAGGGGGGAAGACCGACCACCATCTTATAGACGCCCGCAGCTACCGTTACTGGTGTAATGACATGGGGTTGCAACATCGCCACCCATATCGAGACACCATCTCGCCGAGGGCCCCCCCCCGCGTCCGGGTCCTCCGGCGCCCCGGGTTGCATAGGGGTCGGAATCGCCTCGATGTTCGCGGCGATGTGGAGTCTGTTTTTTTTTGAAAATATGAAAATGGTGCATCATTGCCGATGTTTCACGAAAAATATGGCGGCGATTCCTCATGCTTGGCCAGCAGCACGTACGCTATGGCTCCACCAGCCGGGGAGCTATTGGCGCTGGCGCACGTGCTGACGGAATTGCATTTCATCCACGGTGGTTAGCAAACCTGCTCCATCAATCACAATGCTACCACTGGCGTCTGGCATGCGAAGGACTTGGATGATCTGGATAGTCGAAGCGAAAACGGATGCAGAATACAAGCCCAGAAGCGTAAAATTGAATGGGGAGTCAGTGACGATGTGGTGACTGTTAAGTGACGATTAGGGGGAGGAAGGCCGTCGCATTATCTATCTATATTTTATACTTCTTTTTTCTTTTTGTAGACCAAAGGACTATTAAGAAGAGAATGGGAAAGGAAGAAGTGAAAAAGTGAAAATGGAACGGGATAAAAATAATGTGACATAGTAACGTAAACATGTGTGCCAAAAAAATGTGTAGTTGAAGAGAAGGGGCGCGAACAATCGTCACCTAAGTCCCTTCCGTTGATTTTGTTGGAAAAAACAGTCTACTTTGCAGTCTACAGACCGTCACCCATAGTCTCGCTTGCGCGGTTGCCAGGGCCTTGTGGGGTGACCTCTGGATTTCGGCCGCGGATTTTCGCTGCGCGTGGGGGGGGAAGAGGTGAATGTGCCGCGCTATACAGACGCGCGATGGCGGGCACCCCGGAAAGGGGTGGGACCGGCTCACCGTGTATACATCGGGGAAAACAATGGTGCGGTGGGGGGGCGAAACCAAAAAAGAAAGGGGCTTTCATCAGGCCCCTTTGTCGTCTTGTTGCGGAAAAACACTTCTTTACCGCGGAACAACATCCTTATCTGTGGTGAACGCACACAAGGCGTGCAATGGTTCCTGGCTCTTCACGTCCGAGTTGACCTTGGCCATGGCCGCCTTGCACGACACCCAATCATCACGGTCGCCCAACATGTACGCTAACCGTTCGTGGAACAGCGTGTATAGCTCCCCGTGCAGAGTATAGTCGGATTCACCCCCACCGCCAGTCATGATGGGAATGATGCCAGCGCCCTGTGGCCCTATCCAGTGGGCTACATCAACACGTGTCCCCTCGGTGATAGGGGTTGCCGTGATCTTCCAGTTGTCTTCTCCCATGGCGACTGACAGCACGAGGTAAAGCATCCATGCGCGGCGGTATGACGTGCTTGTCTCCGTCTGTCCCATGGGCTTGTAGTCGCTATCAGATTCTTCGAGAACGCGAGCGGCTGCGGAAAGAACACGCTCTGGAGATGCGCTATATATTCTCGTTCTTGTCGCATCCGCAGCCTTGCGAATTTCCAGTAATTCACTGCGGGTTGGAGTACGCGGCCCAGCGCATGCGGATAAGGCTAGAACAACCAGGGTCAACACCACTAGACGCTTCATTCCGCCCCCCTACACTCTGCGGCGCACGTAGAGCACTGGCGCGAGCGTGATGATCTGGGATTTCAGTTCCTCCATGATGAACTCCTCGCGCTTGCCGGTTTTTTTGGGGGGCAACCATCCTTTCAGCTTGATGTACCCGTCCCGCGCCCCCCGGCCCAGAAAAAGCTTGATGGTGCCTGACTTGTCGGCGCGCGCTACGAAGACAGCATCCCCCACTCCTGCCGGTTGGTCCGGATCGGCATAGCAGATCATGCCACTGAATATCCCGGCGGGAACCATAGAATCCCCCGCGGCGACGACGGCCACTGCACGCGGTCCCAGCGTAATGGGCTGAGCCGTTGCAGCATAGTTATCCATTTGCGCCCAGCCGTTAATTCCGCAGCTGGCCAGCCCAACCATGGGCAAGGGCCGAGCGATGTGAACGGTAGAATCCGGATGCGGGGCGGGTACAGGGGCAACCGGCTGGTGCTGCACAGAATGTGGAGCGAATGGTTCACCTTCGCCAAGAATCAACCAATCGAGCGAAAGCCCGAGTGTTTTTGAAATTCTCCCCATGTCTTCCGTACTGGGCATCTGGCCTTTTACCCAGATGTTCCACTTGTTTCGGGAGACACCAAGAAAGCGTTCGGCCGAAGTGGGGCCGAGCTTGTCTACATCGCCAGAACAAACGTTCTTGGCGATTTCTTTTTTAATGAAATCAAGCCGTTGTTTCCAAGTTGGCATTATTTTATGTAAAGCCCCAAACTTTTATGATTGCTAGAACCATATTTTTATGTAACTCGGTAATCGTGAGCGCGGGAAGCATCAATACGACCAACGCGCATCAACGAGACAACGAATCATCAATAAGCACCCCTCGCATTGATGAGAACAGGACACGTCAACGCGAGAAGGTAGCATTAACGCGACGAGGTAACATCAATGAACGCCATAGCTCACGTCGAACCCGGCAGGCAAGACATGCTGCGCATATTTCTGCGCCAGTCTGGTATTACACGCGACGATATCGCCGACCTCCTTGGCGTCCACCGCCAGAGTGTTTCACGGATTCTGAACGGCGAGCGCGCCTTGCCGGAACACGTAGGCCGCCTGCTTGAACTGGGGATCCCTGCCGAACTCCTGCCTGTACCTGAACGAATCGCACCTGGGCCTAAGCCCCGTGACTGCGCCACGTCCGGCGCGGCATAGGGCCTCCTAAAGCGTAGCATATTTTTCTGCCTACACAACGGCCTGAATAACCTGTGTTTTCGGAGAAATCACATGTCGATAAAAGCCAGTACCCCCTCCATTGACCTGTCGTTGCTCACCATGCCGTCAGCCTTCCAGCTGGCCGTTCGCATGAGTGGAAAGCCGCATCACGCCATCGCTGACGCCATGGGATGGTCGGATAGCGTTGCCAGCCGATTATTCAACGTTGGCGACGACTACTGGCCATCGCTGGCATCCGTCCCTGCCCTGTGCAGGGTGCTTGGCAACACCGTGCTTGCGGAATGGATTGTTGCGGCATCCGGGGGCCTGCCTGGCGTGGCGCATCCCGTCGGACAGCCGCTTGGCGTGTTGGGAACCATGCAGCGAGTCGAAGCCGTGGCGCGTGAAGTTGGCGACGTACTGCGCGAGGCAGGCGCAGCCATGACAGACGGCAAGGTTGACCCTGTGGAGGCACGCCGGGTGTGGCGAGAGGCCACCCATGCTGTGACCGAACTGATGCAACTGATCGCCGGGATGCAAGCCGTTGTTGACGCGGGCACCGAGCACGGGTGCTCGGAATGAACGGCCTGCTGGGCAGTGTGGATGTTTCCGCCTTGGCACGCGGAGCGGTGCAGTGCGGGATTTTCGTCACCGGAGCAGCGGCTGTTTGGATGGTGGGCCGCCCGGTGGGTCACCCGCTACGTCGGGTAGGATTTTTGGTGGGACTGGCGGGGCAGCCGTTGTGGCTGTGGGAGACCATCCGCGCTGGCCAGCATGGAATGTTGGCCCTCTCTGCCTGGTACTGCTGGGCATGGTGGAGCGGATGGCGCAACAACGCGCCCATGGGCGCGGAGGAGAGCGTGGAATGAACGTGAACACGGGCATCCAGTCGAATGATCCATTGGCCATGAACCGCGTTGAATGTGGGAGGTCGTGATGGTCAAAGCACTACGATTGTTGGCGTGTCTTCCCTTCGCTGTGGCGGGCGCAGCCCTGAACGTGCTGGGGGATTGCTTGAAGTTCTTCGGTGGATGCCTGTCCGTCTTAGCTGTGTTCATTTCAGGGAACACGGCCATGCGGAATCTGCTCAAAGGTGGTCTGTCATGACCTCCGCCGAGACCCGCGTGCGGCAGAGGCTGGTACTCGGGATGCTCATAGATGCGGTCGAGCGTCTCGTGCCCGTGCTGGAGTGGGAGGCCCGCAAGTCAGCATCGCGCATCAACAGGGCGGCGACCCGCTGCCTCCGGCTGGTGGGTGAGGACGGGCCCATGGGCGACCTCGACCGCGCCACGTTCGCGGCCCTGATGCCGCACATCCACCGCACGGTAGAGCGCCACCTCCCCACGGGCGGTGACGGCAAGTGGCCCACGGCCTTCGGCATCGCCTACTATCACGCGGTCAGTGACCTCGTGGACGAGATGACGCTCCGCACAGGCCGCAGGTGGGCCGGTCCACGCTATGCCGCCCGCGAGTGGAAGGTGCTTGCAGAGGCTCGCGGCCCACTCGAGGACATGCTCGCAGAGGGCCTTGATAGCCGAGATAGCTATGACGCCATCGTCGCGCCCGCGCCGCAGATGGTCGCCGAGTGGGTCGACGTGCTGTTCATCAGCGGGCCGCCCATGTTCGCGTCGTACATCCCGCCCCGCGTGGTTGACGTCATCCCCGCTGCGACCGCAGCGAGCGCATAGGGGGCCGCCGTGGACATCGCCATCGTCTCCCCGGCCCGTACAGACAACGTCCGCACGTTGGCGGCGTTGTTGCTCGACAGAGGCCACACCGTCCACGTTCTGGAGGCCGAGACCATGCGCTCGCCGGAGGGGATGCGCGAGTATTGCTCACGCATCGCGGGGTCCGACGCACTCGTGGTCATCGACCGGTGGTGGTTCCCCGACACGACGTTCGCGGTCGGGGTCGCCGTCGGGGCCTATGTCCCTGTCGTCACCGTAGGCATCAACCCCGGCACGTATGCGGCGATACGTTACGCGGCCCGCGTCGTGGCTGCCGACATCGCCGAGGCCCTGCGCGTGGTCGAGAGCTACCAAAGCTGGTTGACCGGGCAGGGCGACAGCGACGTCAACCCTCTGCTCTCCACGGGGGCCGCCCATGAGTGCTGACCACCCGTCCGTCAACATCGTACGCATGGTCGATGCGTTGCGCCGCGAGGCCGAGCGTCTTGAGCGACTCGCCGGGCTGCAACAGGCCGACCGCGCCGCCATCGTACAGGTCAAGCTCGCCCTCAACCGCGTGCGCGACCGCCACCGCGAGGCCCTCGGCTTTGCGGCTGCGCCCTCACGCCGCGATTACGCCACGGAGGTGGCCTCATGACCATCGATAGCTTTGTGATCGACGGGACAGCCCGCGCCGTCAGCGGCATTGCCCACGCCATGACCGACCCGTTGTTCGTGTGGCCGCTTGGCATCGCCCTCGGCCTCGCTGGTGTCTGCGGACTGATGCGCCTGCTGCAGGTGCGGACAGCCCGCGCCGAGGAGGCCCCTGCCGCGACAGAGCCAGTTCGCGAGGCCCAAGCACCGGAGGTGCTGCGCCCGGCCCGCGCCATCCCGCTCGACGCCGAGGGGCTGCGCCAGTTTGCGGAGGCCGTGCATGTCATGAGTGGCGACATCATTCGCAACGGCTGCAGCGACGCCGCCCGCGTCCGTCGTTTTGGTGAGACCTGCGCCGTGGCTGCGAGGCTGGCCCAGCGCAACGCCGAGGGGGTGTAGGCCATGACCATCGGACGTTACCGGGTCGAGATGCAGATGCACCCGCGCACGTGGGGCATGGTGTTCCGGGGTTTTCGGCAGCCGCTCACGCTGTGGGTGCGTGTGGGGTGCGTGCCCGTGACGATTCAGGAGGGGATGTGAGCGAAAATGGCGCGGGCCTGACCGTATTGATTCGTGAACTTTACGAAGCGTTGAAAGCAAGAGTTGAGCACGAGGAAGAGTATTACCTGTGCGACGAGTGCGTCCACCTGACAGCGGAGGGGTACTACTGCGTCGACTGCAAAAGCCGCCACGCGGAACTCCCGCTCGACATAGACGACACCTGCCCCGATTTCGAGCGGGCTTGGAGGTAGGCATGGCTGACAAGACCAAAATAGAATGGGCGGACGCTACCATCTCGCCCCTGTACGGATGCTCGAAGGTCTCCCCGGCTTGCGCGAACTGCTACGCCGAACGCCTCGCCGCCCGCATGAGCCGCAACCCCGGCGTGAGCAAGCTATACGCCGGTACGGTCGACGAAGACGGGCACTGGACGGGCAAGCTCAACCTTTGCGAAGACCGCATGGTACAGGCCCTTCGCTGGAAGCGGGCCCGTCGCATCTTCGTGGCCTCGCAGTCCGACTTGTTCCATGAGAACGTGACAGAAGAGTTCCTCGACTATGTGTTCGCGTACATGCTGGCCTCGCACATCCTGACCAACTGCGCGAAGCACACATTCCTGCTCCTGACCAAGCGGGCGGAGAGGATGCGCGACTACCTGTCAGCGTCACCATCTGCGCTGCTCGAACGGTGGGCCTATGCCGGGGACGGTCTCATCACGCTGGACAATGAAGACGTGCTCTTTTCTGAGCTTGTAGACGTGCGTACAGGTTGGAATTGGGACTTGGCAGGTGAGGGCCACGAATACAAGGCGTGGGGCTACACCGAAAAGCTGTTCCCCCTGCCCAACGTCCACATCGGCGTGACCTGCGAGAATCAGGAACAGGCCAACCGCCGCATACCGCACCTGCTGAAAACACCTGCCGCCCTGCGCTTCGTCAGCATAGAGCCTATGCTTGGCCCGGTGGACCTCAATAAGGTTGAGGCACTCTGCTACTCTTGGCGGCGAAGTGTGACCATCCGGGAATACCTCGACCACGTCATTTGCGGTGGCGAGTCCGGCCCCAACGCCCGCCCCATGCACCCCGATTGGGTGCGCTCCCTGCGCGACCAGTGCGCGGCGGCTGGCGTCCCGTTCTTCTTCAAGCAGTGGGGGGAGTGGTGCCCACGTTCCAGCCACCCCATTCAGGGCGAACTCGCCGCGTCCGACATCGACCCCAAATGCAGACGATGGGACTGCACCCGCCTGACCAAAAGCGGCGGCTGCGGTTGGACTTGCGCAGACATGGACGACGGCAACGACGTCTACATGCAGCGCGTCGGCCGCGCCCAGGCTGGTCGCCTTCTCGACGGCGTAGAGCACAACGCCCTGCAGGGCGATGACTCCAAGCCCATCACTTGCACCGAGTGTGGAGGCCGCAGCGACCTCGACCAGTGCGATTGCCAAATGCCTTCGAACTATGGGGGAGGCGCACGATGACGCCGATGCTTTTCAACGCACCTATGGTTCGTGCCATCCTCGAAGGACGCAAAACGCAGACTCGGCGGGTGATATCATCGAAATCCGCAAACGCAATCCGCGAAATGGAAGGGGATGAACATTCCCCACTCAAGTTTGCCTTCATGCCACCACGAAATGATGATGGTACATCGGGAAAACCCCAGTGGTGTTGTTATTTAGAGGAATATCCTGAAGACGGGGTGTTCCCCATAGGACTGTGTCCCCTCGGGCAGCCCGGAGACAGGCTGTGGGTACGTGAAGCGTGGCGCATCGGTGCGTGGGAAATGGACACCGTGAGCATCGCCGTTGACTACCGTGCCGACGCGTCGTGCCGCCGCGAATGGATACGCATCGGCGATGACGACGCAGGGGAAGCCTTCGACAAATACATGTGGCAATCCATCGCAGACGCAAAAGCTGCCGGGCTGAGCGCAGACGAAGAGGGCTATTACCACTGGAAGGCTGGCGAATCACCGTGCCGCTGGCGTCCCTCCATCCACATGCCGCGCTGGGCCAGCCGCATCACGTTGGCAATCACCGACGTGCGCGTCCAGCGGTTGCAGGACATCAGTGAGGATGATGCACAGGCCGAGGGCTGCGAGGCCCACAGCGGGTGCAATGGTTGTGGTGCGTGCATGGGTACGGACTGCGATGAGAGTGCTGTTGATGGTTTCCGCGACCTTTGGGACTCCATCGCCAAGCCCGGCACGTTGTGGCGTGACAACCCGTGGGTGTGGGCAATCTCGTTCCAGATGGTGGAGGCATAGCCATGCTGCTCGACCTCCTCAACATCAGCCGAGACGAGATTGTCGTTGACCTGTTCGCGGGCGGGGGCGGTGCATCGCTCGGCATCGAGATGGCAGGTTGCCGCGTCCACGCTGCGGTCAACCACGACCCCAAGGCGGTGGCCCTGCATCGGGCAAACCACCCCGACACCGAGCATCACACGCAAGACGTTTTTACCGTGTCGCCGCAGTGGGTGACGCGCGGTCGCAAGGTGGGCCTGCTGTGGGCCTCGCCTGACTGCACGCACCACAGCAAAGCGAAAGGCGGAGCACCCACGCGCAACGCCCGTCGCCGCGAGCTGGCCCGCGTCATCGTGGACAAGTGGATACCGGAGTTGCGCCCAAGCGGAGCGCACCCCCGCGTCATCATCCTCGAAAACGTCGAGGAGTTTCAGGATTGGGGGCCGCTGGACGCCAAGGGCCGCATCATCGAGGCGCAGCGTGGCAAGTCGTTCAAGCGGTTCATCGGCGACCTCAAGCGGTACGGCTATCGTGTCGAGTGGCGCGAGCTACGGGCGTGTGATTACGGCGCACCCACCATCCGCAAGAGGCTGTTCCTGATTGCTCGGCGCGACCGCCAGCCCATCGTCTGGCCCGAGCCGACGCACGGAGCACCCGGCTCGCCCGAGGTGCTGGATGGACAGCGCAAGCCGTGGCGCACGGCAGCCGAGTGCATCGACTGGGCGCAGCCGTGCCCGTCAATCTTCGCGACGTCCGAGGAGATTATGCAGGCACACGGGGTGCGGGCCATCCGGCCCCTGTCGACCAACACGCTGCGCCGGGTCTCCAAGGGGATACAGCGTTACGTCGTGGAGGCCGCCGAGCCGTTCGTGGTGCAGATGTCCACGCCCTTCATCCAGCACATCCAGCATGGCAGTGCCCCGAACGGCGTGATGCCCGCAGACGAACCCATGCGGACAATCACGGCATATCCCAAGGGGGGAGGTATGGCGCTGGTGGCCCCGGTGGTTGTGACCAACACCAGCGGGCACGCGCCAGTAAAAGTTGAGAGCCCATTAGCAACCCTGACAACTGGAGGGCAACAGGTGTTGGCGGCAGCCCACCTGCAACGGCAGTTTGGCAACAGCGTCGGTCAGGAGTGCGGCAAGCCAGCGCCTACCGTCATGCCCGGGGGCGACGGTAAGACCGTTGTCTGTGCGGCCATGCTCAAACACTACAAGGGTGTGGTTGGTCACGGGATTGAGCAGCCCCTCGGCACGGTGACCTGCGTTGACCATCACTCGCTCATGTCGGCGGTGGTGGTCGGGGCCGGCGGCCCCGGCTACGGAGGCAGACCGGCAGCGGTCGACGCGCCGTTGGGCACGGTGCTGACCGACAATCACCGCGCCGTCGCGGTCTGCAAGATGCGGGGTGACAACGTCGGTCACGGGGCCGACGAGCCGCTCCACACGGTCAGCGCACGCGGGACGCACCATGCGCTCCTCGCTGCGACTATCGCCAAGGACTACGGTACGGGCGGATGCGTGGACGCAAGAGCCCCCCTCGCGACTGTTACGCAGCGTGACAAGCTCGAACTCGTCACGGGGTGTCTCGCGGCCTACTACGGCGCAGAGGGCGACGGACAGGCCGTCACGGCCCCCATGCGCACCACGACCACCCGCGACCGGTTCGCGCTCGTCCGCACCATGCTGGACGAGTACACCCCCGGCGTCGAGCCTGTCGTCACCATCGGCGGGCAGCGGTACGCCATCGTCGACGTCGGCCTCCGGATGCTGACGCCGCGCGAGCTTGCGCGGGCGCAAGGCTTTCCAGACGCCTACACGCTCGACACGGTGGATGGCAAACCAGTCACCAAAAAGGCGCAGGTCGCCATGATAGGCAACAGCGTGTGCCCCGACATGGCCGCCGCGCTGGTGAGAGCCAACTATCGCCCGGTGCGCCACGATGCGCCGGTGGTCGCCATGCCGCTATTGGAGGTGTGCAATGCGTAATCACACCATCCTAGCCGAAGCCCTTCGGCGTCATGGTCTGCGTTCCATACCCGACATGCATTGCCCATGCGGAGGGCGCATGCAGGCGACCTTGCATGTGTTCCGTTCACAGTGGGAAATTCGTTGCAACCGCTGCGACATGATTTCGGTTCACTCCGAATTGCCCGCGGCCTTGTTCATGTACCGAAAGAAATCAGAGCCGTATCAGCTCACCCTGTAAAACAACGGGAAAAGCATCATGCATACCGCCGGGAAGTTAGACCCATTGACTGACATCACCCCCCCCGTGACCATCATCATCCATCCCGTTGAAAACGGCCTCATCCTTGAAGCGGGCCGACAGCGCCGTGTATTCGAGGTCGGCCCTGGGCGCAGGGCAGAGGCAGTGCGTGATGTTCTGCGCGCTGTTCAGGCTGCCTTGTCAGATCACCCATGCATCGGCCTGGTCGAAGCCCGCATTGAGGTCAGAGATGGACAGACGAACCAAGTATCCACCACTGAAACGCTGGCCGACATGCTTGATACCGATGCTGTTGCGCGTCGCCTTGGCGTATCAAAGCGCACGTTGGAGGGCATGCGTGCCAAGGGGACAGGCCCAGCGTTCCATGAATTTGGTGGCAGTATCCGCTATCTGCTTGGAGATGTAGAGGCATGGCGCAGGGAGCACCGTGTAACTACGCATGGTGCCCCAGTGCATGAAGCTCAAGAGCGTGGGGGTAGGGCGTGATCCAGCAAGTCGGACACGATGGACAGGCTGTCTGCCTGATGACCGGGGATGAGGTGCGCGTAGCGAGTGGTCATCTCGACGGACTCGTGGCGCAGCAACTCCTTGAGCTCAAGCAGGGTGACCTTGCCGGACTGGGCCAACCAGCTTGCAAAGGTATGGCGGAAGGTATGAAAGCTGACCCGGTGAATGCTCTCCCGTACGCCGTCGTTGAGGCCGAGATGGTCGATGGCGCGCGGGAACGCACTTCCAATCCCCTTGCGTCGTCCTCCTGTTCGCGAGGGGAAGAGGAGATGCTGTGGGCCACGCATGTGCGGAGCCAAAAGGTCGAACACAGCAGCATCTGCATGAACTGGCTGGCGCTTTCCGCCTTTGCTTGTCACCCAGATCACACCGGACAGAGGTATGACGTCGGCTCCGTAGATGCCAAATATCTCCGTCAGGCGCATCCCCGTGCGAAGGGAAAGCGCGGCCATCGCGTGCAGCTGTGCGGAGCGGAGCTTCAAGTCTTGCAAGAGCCTCGCCGCTTCATCTGGGGTAAAGTAGCGCACGCGGGCATTCTGCGGGCGCGGCAGGCGGAATGCGCTACCGCGTCGCGTGGCCAGCGGATTGACCCCTGCATAGACTTTCGTCTCCAGTGCATGGTTGATGGCGCGTCGAAGGTGCGAAAACCGATGCCGGATTGTCTGCTCTGCAAGCCCGGCATCCTGCATGGCCAGCTTGGCTATCGAGAGCATATCAACGGTCACGGCCTGAATGGGGATGTGGTGGAACGTCTCGCGCAAGTGGGTGTTGTAGGAGCTCATTTCCGCGTCGATGTACATGCCCTCTGCGCGAGCGTAGCGCTCGTAAACCTCGATCGCCATGCCGACCGTACAGGCCGGGCTAGGGTCGGGGGCATTATTAGCTTCATGCATCTCGCGCAGCAACTCGTCACGCTTACGGTTGGCGATTTGCGGGCGCATGCCCTCGGAGTGTTTGCCAACAGTCTGGTAGCGCGGCTTGCCATCACTGTCTTTGTACCAGATGGCATACGCACGGTCCTGCACCCCGTTTATACGTCGGGACAGGAGGCGGGAGTACACGCCTGGGTATTTTGTTTTCTCAAACTTTGCGCCCATAACGAGTTCAGGGTATATTTCACCGCGATTTGCCGCAATGAAATATACCCTGAACTCTACCCGTCGCCGCTCGAATGGTTCGAAGTGTCCGGCAACGTATTGATTTTACTTGGTGGGCAATGCAAGATTCGAACTTGCGGCCTTTGGCTCCGGAGGCGAAAGACTAGCCGCGCAAAGAAGCGCAATCTGCCGAAAATTGTTACACATTCCGAAAGGGACACGGACGCTGATCCCTGCCTAACTTGCCCTCTGCCGCAGCTTAAAATCAACCCGTCACTCTACCCATACGGAGTGGCGGCATGACTAAGCCTACCACCTCAAAGGGCACGGGGGCCAAAGCCGCCTCCAAGCGCTCAGCCAGACCAGCCGCCAGCGGTGACGTAGTCGTGGTGGAACACAAGCTACCCGACGTCCGCCGAGAGTTTCTTGCCGTCCTGCGCCGTAGGTTGGCCTCTGGTATGTGCCCTGGCGCGCCGTTTGACGTGCTATCATGGGAAGGTTGGATGTTGGTTCGCCCGATTGACATGATGGGTGACGCCGACGACATGCCGTCTTTTGATACGCCCCCTGTCGATGCATACGCCGATGATCTTTCCATGCCTGATTCGGATGATGCGTGTGATGCTATGGACCCTATGCCCGAAGCATCCGGCACCAAGCCTGTTAAGCCTGCGCGCCCACGGTTTGAGCCGCCTCAGTTTCCCCCACGTCATAAGGGTGCAATTCCGCGCACCGAAGATGGCATACCAGACTATGACGCTTTAGCTGGCATGGCCCGCTACGACATCGCCACTGAACGCCAGTGGGTCTGGGATTGTGTGCGCGGGAAGGACGCCCACGACGGCGGGAACACATACAATCCAGATCACATCGATGCCCCACCTCAGCTGACCCCTTGGGTAGCCATGCACCCTGAAAGGCTACCTGCGGAGAGGCCAGATCTGTTCACCATGCACGAGAAGCGCAAGCGTAACCAGTTGGGAGATGCAGAATTGTTCCGCCTACGTGCGGAGGGTTTATTCATCTACGATTTCTCGCGTGGCAAGGAAGGTAAAGGCGACTGGATGAAGTACGACGGCATTTGCTGGAAGCCTGACGTACAGCGCGACGTGATGGGCGATGCCGTGGGCGTCATGGGTGTGGCCAACTGGTACGACAGCGCGGCTCTTGAGCAGATTCAGGAAGGTCAGGACAAAATCGAGCTGGCCTGCATTGAGGTGCGCAAGAGAATGGAAGCGTCCGAAGCCAGTGAAGAGGATATCGCCAAGGCGCAGGAAGCAAAGGCCAGTTTGCTTCGGAAATACAATTCAACGCTTGTTGACGCCTTCGAGCGTCGCGCCTCTGGGCTGCGGACCAGATCGCGAGCCTCGGAAGTGCTGTCTGTGGCCGCCAACGGATGCCGAGCGCTGTCCACCACCGGCGCGGAGTGGGACGCCAACCCTGTCGTTCTAGCATTTCCCAATGGCATCGTGGACCTCGAAACGGGACGTCTGATGCGCGCCAGACCGTCGCAGATGATCACCAGGTGCACTGCATTCGAGTACCGGGGCCTGTCTACTTGCACCGCCCGGTGGGAAGAGCACCTGTACAAGGTGATGTGCGGTGACATGGCGCTGATTGATTACTTCGGGCGAGTGATGGGCTACAGCGCCACAGGCCTCATGGACAAGAAGGAAATGTACTGCCTGTGGGGGCCAACGGCGGACAACGCCAAGTCGGCCACCATGGCGGCCATCACGACCGCCCTTGGCGAATATGCGAGGTCGATCAAGGTCAACGTGTTGCTGGAAGACGGACAGAAGGGCAGCGGCCCGAACCCCGAATTGATGGCCCTGAACGGCCCTCGGCTGGCCGTGGCCAGTGAGCCGAAGCGTAGTGCATCGTTCGCGCTGGAAATGATCAAGGCCATCACGGGCGGCGACGAAATCAACGAGCGCGGCCTGTACGCAGACGCCCTGCCGTTCAAGCCCAAGTGCAAGCTGTGCATGCACACCAACTTCATACCGAACATCAAGGACGCCGACCGCGCGTTCCAGAAGCGGCTACGGGTGTTGCCGTTCAAAGCCCAGTTCGTGACGGACCCCGCCCTCGTTGATGAGTCTCGCTGCATCTACAAGGCCGTTCCCGGCCTGCTTGCAAAATCCATGGACCAGTACGGACCGGAAATCCTTGCGTGGCTGGTGCGCTACGCCCGCCAGTACCTGCGCGACCAGGATCTGACTCCGCCCCGCGTGGTGGCGGAACTGACCAAAGACGTCATCGAGGATCAGGACCTGATCGGCGAGTTCATTGGGTTCTGCTGCGACATCCGTGAAGACGTAAAGGTACAGGCCAAGGACCTGCACCGGGCCTTCCGCAACTGGTGCATGAAGGAGAAGGACATGCAGGAGAAACACGTTCTGAACCACAAAGCCTTCGGCGCACTGATGCTGCAACGCGAGTTTGAGCGACGCAAGACCAATGGTGTGTACTGGTATCACGGCCTGTGCCCGCGCGACACGTGGCTGAAGATCGACGAAGACGCGAGTTAGGAGGGCACCATGGGATACGTAGGGAAAAAACTTTCGTCTAGCTTCGAGCTTAAGTGCAAGCTGGCCATGCAAACCAACTTCATCCCCACCATCAATGACGCCGACCGTGCGTTCCAGAAACGGCTAAGGGTGTTGCCGTTCAAAGCCAAGTTCGCAACCAGCGGAGCGAGCGAAGACGGAGAGAATTAGGAGGCACCATGGGATACGCAGGCAAACATCTTTCGTCGGGGCAGTGTGAGTCCATAGCTCGCAGTCTGCTTACGGACATGGCGCCGCATTCATCAGGCAATGCAGGCTACGGGGCGCGCTGTCCCATGCATGCCGAGAATACGACTTCAGATTACAGGTTTTATTACAACCCTGAAGACGATTGTGGGTACTGCTTTAGTTGTCAGGGCCATACCGACCTCATTGGCATCTTCAATTTGGTCAACAATCGAGACGAGAATGATCCTGATGGATTCAAAGAGTTCTGCGAAAGGTTCGCGCCTAACATATTATTGGGAAAGGGTGGAGCACCACGTAAGCCTCCTGCCCCCCGTAAACCAGTGGACTGGGCACCGAAGCAAAAAACACAGGTGCAAGAAAGCTGGATCCAGCGTGCCGAACGTTTTGTGGCGAAACGAGCAGCAACCCTTTTATCCACCCCCTACGCGCTGGATCAACTCGCTCGTTGGGGCATCACTCGCGCCACAGCAGAAAAATGCCGCATTGGATGGGTCGATGAGCGGCGTTTCTATCACTACCAGAACTGGGGACTCCCCCCCATGCAGAAGAAAGATGGCACTCCGAAAAAGATGTATGCCCCTGTTGGACTAGTGTTCCCCTGCTACTCCGGAGGGGTGATCAGGCGCATCAAGATTCGTGCGGACAAGCCGCAGGAAGGGGAATTGCGCTACAGGGCCATTGAAGGTGGTGACGCCTCATACGGAATATGGGGCCGACCGGACAGCCCGTTCTGGATCGTGGTGGAGACAGAGCGCGATGCCATCCTGTGTTGGCAAGAATTGCGTCGCTACGGCTTCGGAGCCATGGGCACAGGCAACGCCTCCCTCGCTCCTGACCCGTTCGCCCACGACATCCTGTCGCGCTGCGAGTGCGTGGTGAACGCTCTCGACAATGACCATGCCGGAGCACGTGCCAGTTGGGGCTTCGCCACCGAGATGGAGAAGTTCCGCTGGAACGTGGCCTATCCTCATTCCATCCGCTGGCTGGTGCCCGCTGTCATCGGCAAGGACGTGGGAGACCTGCCGACTGCGGGCCTTGATGTATGGGAGTGGCTTCGACGCGGCCTGCCATCATGGATGGAGGAATCATGCCTGCGCTATGCGGAAAAGTGGGATCGCCGCACCGAAGAACAGCGCGGCAATGCACTGGATGAGCAAGAGGCGGTGGATGAGGCCCATGATGATGTGGAGCCGTGTCCTGCAGCGCCGGCATCCGTACTCGTGGAGTGGCCCCCACTGACGGACATCCCCGATGGACAGGCCCGTGCCACATACCGCGACATGCTCATCATTGCATCCGAACACGTTCAGGTGCGCGTACAGGGTGATGTGGTGCAGCCTGTGCACCGCCCTGGAGCAAAGCCCCAGTCTATCGAACTGGATTTCGTTGCAGGCATGCTGGAAATGCAGCCCGAATTGGTTCAATTGCTGCGCGATGTGGCGAAAAAACAGGAGGTTGCGGCATGATTTCTCTTGAACATCGTAAACTCTACGCCAACCTCGCGCAAACAATGGGCCGCGAGAACCAGCTGAATCAGGCAGTGGAAGAACTGTGCGAACTGGCCGTGGCCATCCGTCATTTCATACGCGGCCGACGTGGTTCACGGTATGCGTTGCTGAAAGATGTGGCGGACGTATCCATCATGTTCGATCAAGTGTTGTGCATTTTGAGCGTACCTGAAGGCCTGCACGAGGCTGGAGACCTCGAATTGCTTCGTTCCTTCTACATAGTGCGCGCCGGAGAAATAGCCAGACTGCGCGAACGTTTGGACAGCGGGGAACTGGCGTGAGCAAAGAAGCCGACATCCTGCAATCAACCAATCAGGTGAAAGAGTTCTTGGTGGCTCAGGGCTTCCGTGTTTCGTACGGCAAGGTGCGTGACGACATTGCCCGCGGCGCACTCAAGCCCCGCCGAGGAGGTGGCTACACCCACGCGGCAGCGCTGGCATACGCCAAGGCCAACATTGCCCGGCGCGATGTTGACCCGTCCCCCGTGTCAGATGCTCCACGAGGCGTAGCCGCAGAAGGCGCAGCCGAACGCCGCACGAGTGCCGATGCCGAGTTGAAAGAGATCGGTGCCATGCGGGCGCGGTTCAACTTCGCTCGCGAGATGGGGCGCTACACTGAGACTGTGACCGTCGAGGCGGAGCTGGCTGCCCGTGCCAGAGCCTTTCGCTTAGGTCTGGAGAAGTTCGGAAGTGATGCGGCCACTCAGACGGCCAGCATCTTCGGGGCGGACGGAAAGCATGCCGCCGAACTGGCCCGTCGCCTTGGGCTTCCGGATACTCCAGATGGGGATGCTGTGCGCATCATCGTGGACTTCGCCCTCTCGCGAGCTCCGGTATTCACCAGGCGTTGGCAGCGGCACATAGAGGGGTTTCTTGATGCCTATGCCACGGACGTATGGTGGACTGACGAAATGCGCAACGCATATGAAAAATTCATGGAGCACAGCGAGGTGGAGGTGTCCGATGTTTGATTCCACCACATCTGACGTGACCGTTGCCCCTCCGGTGATATTCACCCAGTCTGAACGCGAGGTATTCCGTGCCCCGCTGCGCGTGTCGTCCTACGAATGGGCATGCCGGAACATGCGCATCGTAGCTGGGCGGTACAAAGGGCAGCTATGGTCGCCGCACGCCTCGCCGCAGGCACGAGGCATACTTGACACGCTGGACCGCCCCCATGTGCGCGAGGTTTTCTACATCGCGAGTTCACAGGCCACCAAGACTACAACTGTCATGGCGTGGATATTCGCCGAACTGGTGCGCCGTATGGATAATGTTGGGTTCGGCAGGCCGGATATGGATTCGGTGCGACGTTTCTTTACCAAGACCATTCACCCATACTTTCGCGCCATGCCAGCCCTGCGTTCCATGCTGCTACGGGGCGAGGAGAGTCTGAACAACTTCGACGTGGCCCTGAAGGGAGATGCCAGCCTGCTATCCATGTGGTCGGGGTCTGATTCCAGCATGCGGTCCATATCAATGCCTGTCATCTATCTGGATGAGGAGGATGCATTCGCAGATGATACGGCGGCCACCCGCATGATGGAACGTGCCGACAGCTATCACATGTTCGAACTGTCCAAGATCATCCACACATGCCGCCCAGAAGGCAGTGAAGAGAAGTCACGCATATGGTCAGCCGCCAAGAGGCGCGCCCAGGCGTGGATGCGCTATGAAGCGCGTTGCCCTGTCTGCCACGAATACCAGGTGATGGAGCATCAGAACATTGTGGCCGTGGATGGCAGCAAAGACGCCGGGCGTATCGCGTCCGAAAATCTTGCACGCTACCAGTGCCAGCATTGTAGAGCGCAATGGTCGGACACTGCACGAGACATGGCCGTAGGCAATGGGCGATGGACACCGGAATACGGTGACCCGGAAACAGCTACCGTTGTGGCCTTTCACTTTCGTGCGTGGGAATCAACCTTCGTCAAGCTGTCCACGGTGCTGTCCAAATGGTTCGCAGCTCAAGGCAGCCCGAAAGAGAAACAGTCGTTCGACAACAACGAATGCGCAAAGCCTTACCGCTTCGTCGAGGTAGACACTGACGAGAAGCGACTGTCAGCCTGCATCAATCAGCTTCTTCCGCAAGGTGTCGTTCCTGAATGGGCACTGGCCCTAACCCTGTCTGTGGACATGCAGAAAGACTATTTCCTGTGGTCCGTTGCTGCACATGCCATAGGTCCTGAACGCATGCACATCGTGGACTACGGGCGGTGCCAGAGTTGGGAAGAGCTGTCCAAAGTGGTCTTCCAGTCGCGCTACCTCGTAGATGAGGAGACTGGCAGAAGCATGGGCATCTGGCGCGCTGCGCTTGATACCGGCGGCAGCAGGCACGAGCAGGATGTATCCCGTCCCATGCAGGCCTACAACTGGTTGTTGGGCCAGCGCACCGGAGTGATTTACGGAACCAAGGGCATGAGCAGGCACAGCCCCGGCGTGTTCGTGAAGGATTCCGTCATCGACACACTGCCCAACGGCAGGAAGATGAACAGCCCCTACGTGTTGAAGATGCTGGACACCGACGCCTTCAAGCGACTGATCTTCTGGCGAGTGGACGAGGGCCGGACCGAAGAACCGTTGACCTTCCACGCGCAGACAGACAGCGACTACCTGAAGCAGGTAGCTTCCGAGCGGCTAGAAAAGGTGCGCGGAGAGGAAAAATGGGTGCGCCATCGTGCCAACCACTATTTGGACTGTCTGGTGGGTCACCACGCCATGGTGCATTGGCAATGGAAACCTAGTCTCGCCCAGCTTGCACAGGCCACGAGAGCGAAGGAAGACGCGCCCGCCCTGCCAAAACCGCAGGAAAACCCCTACACCGGGGAGGTAGAATAGCCATGGGAGTGCAGGATGTGGTCAGCGTTGCCATTGCGCGTGCGCGTGACGGCGTAGAGTACGGGCCTAACGGTGCGACATGTCCGTTGTGCGGCCAACGCATGAAGGTGACGAACACTCGCAAGGATGGACATGCTCGGGTACGCTATCACAGGTGCGTCAATACCACATGCGTGCTGTGTTCCATGGGCAGTATCGTCAAAAGCGTGCAGGGGGTGGTTGCCGGGGAACCTGACGGCTGATAACGGCTTGCCGAAAGGAGGTGTGCCGTGAAGACGTTCAGGTGTTTCGTGTTGCTGTTTCTTTCAGCAATGCTTTTTGGATGCAATACTGGAGAGTTGGCAAAAGAAAACGCCCGCCTTACGCAGGAATTGAGCGCGTTGACGTCCGAACGCGACAGCCTTGCGGGGCGGGTGTTCGAACTGGAAAAGGAACTGCTGGCCGTCAGGTCGGAACTGGATGAAATCAAGCACGGCGCGGAAAGGCTTCTTTCGGATGGGGAGCGCCATCTTTCGAACAAGAACATCACCGCTGCGGAACAAGCCTTTTCCGACATATTGGGAAAGTTCTCGGCGTCAAAAGAAGCCGATGCCGCAAGGAAACACCTCAAGAAAATATCCGAAGACAAGGAGCGGCAGGAGCGGGAGAAGGCGGAAAGGATCAACAAGTCCCTTGATTTCATGCGGGTCAGGACGGACAAAATAGAAGATATAACATGGTATACTCCCAAGAAGACACTTGGAGGATACGGAGAAACACTGTCCCCCTTGACGCTTTACATAGGAAAGAAGTCAGAGCCGTGGATAAGAATGAAGTTGTTCTATAAAGCCGATGACTGGCTTTTTGTAGACAAGGCCATCGCATATGTTGATGGCGTGAAGTATTCCTTCTCAGGTGATGTGTTCGAGCGCGATCATTCTAGTGGGACAATATGGGAAGTTTCTGACGTTTCTCCGACAAGTGTTGATTTGTACGTGATACGCGAAATAATAAAATCAAAGGAAACAATAATTAGGTTTTACGGAAAACAGTACTATGGCGATAGGAAAATGACGCCTGCCTTCAAGAAAGCGCTTCAAGAAACACTGGACGCATATGTGGCATTGGGGGGGAGCATGGAGAAATATCAATAACATTGTTGGATAGTGCGTACGGACATTATTCTTGCAGTCGTGCTTGTGCTGTGCGCCGGGTTTGCGGGTTTGGAGGCGGTCACCATGGGTGCGGCTGCTCAATCCGCCATGCACCAGATTTATGCTGCGCGGTGGCCGGGGTGGAGATTATCAACGCTGTGCGCGGCGCGGCGAAACGGCTGGATGATCAGATAGACCGGGTCATCGCCCTACAGGTGAAGTGCATTCCCAAGCGGGATAAACCGCAGGAGGAGAACTTGACACCCCCCGCCCCGTAGGGCAATGCTGGCCCTGCGTGTTCACTTGGGGTGCCCTCCGCCCCTTATCGGAGGGTTCGTCGTTTCTGGCGGCGATCATGACTATACCTGCGAATTGACGCCCGTGGTGCATCCATTGGGCGGCAGTCCGGGCTCCAAGGTTCCCCATGTCGTGAGGCAGGGGGGCGCTCCAAGTGGCGCACGCAAACCTTGGAGCCCTTTTGCGTGTGGGCTCCGGACCGCGTAACACTTGGAGGCCTACAATGAACGGTGAAGGCGAACACAACCCCACGGAAACAGAAGTGCGCAACGACCTGAACACGGCCATGCACAACCTGCGCGTTCCTTTGGCAGGTCTGCTGGAAGTGATGGACAAAGAACGCTACTTGAACCTGCGGCTGGTGCTGGAAGCCCTGTTGCGCGATATGGACGCCATGACCGAAGACCTTTCCGGTGCGCTACATGCGGCCGGAGTGGATGTGGCCGTGGTGCAGAGCGCCTATGACGGCAGGGTGGTACGCATAGAGGCGGCAGGGCTTGTTGCCCCACATGCCTGCCGAATACCCCACGATGCCCCGGCAGATGTCCAGTAGGGGCGACCATGGAAGCACAGCTTGCCCCCTTCGTGTTCGAGGATAATCTAGTGCGCGTACACATGGACGACGCGGAGAATCCGTGGTTCGTGGCCAAGGACGTGTGCAAAGTTCTGGACATTGCCAATCACAACGACGCCCTTTCAACGCTGGATGACGATGAAAAGGGGGTCGTCACTACCGACCCCCTTGCCAAAGGTGGCCCCCAGACGGCAAGGACCGTCTCCGAGTCCGGCCTGTACTCTCTGGCCTTCCGCAGCCGCAAACCCCAGGCCAAGAGGTTTCGCAAATGGGTCACGGCAGAAGTGCTGCCCACCCTGCGTCGCACCGGGCGTTACACCATGCCGGAGGCGCGGCCTGCATCCAGCGACATGCCAGAAGAAGCCCGTCGCCTGCGCCCTGCCGTGCGGGCCGGGGTGCTCAACTGCGCAGTACAGGTGGCCAAGATGTCCGGCGGCACTCCGGCAGACGTGGATGCCCTGTACCGACACTACTGCGCCATGGTGGGCGGTACCGTAGCCTTGGAGGCCCTGCCAGAAAAGCAACGCCGTGCCGCTTTTTCCCTAGAGCAGGAGGAGAACGCCTACCGACTGGTCAAGGAATGGACAGAAGACCTGCACATGCAAGCTGCTGAACCATACAAGGGCCGCAAGATGCAGGCTGCGGTGCTGTATCGCGACTTCTGCGCGTGGTGCGACGCCCATGAAGTAAAGCCACTCAACCACAAGCGATTTGGCCAATCGTTGCAGCGCCTGTTCCGCAAGTCTCGCGTGAGCGGTACTGTGCATTACTGGCTGAATTACCCGATCAACAACTGACCAGCCCCATAGCAGAGAACATGGGCGGCCCCGGAAGCGGGTGCCGCCTTATTCTTTTATCATTAGAACGTCAACCAAGTAGGTACTATTTCTAGTAAATTACTAGAAATAGTACCTACTTCCTTCCCCCCGCCGTTTTGCAAGGTGTACTTCGCAAAAAAATACACCCTGCAACCGCAACGCGCGGGGGTTTTCATGACAGCCGCCCAACTGCAAACCCGTTTGGACAAGTATCTCGCCGCAGAGGCCGCCATTCTCGACGGCAGCCAGAGCTATGAGGTTGACGGGGCCTCGTTCACCAAGGCTGATCTTGGCACTATCCGCAAGGCCATCAGCGAACTGGAAGGCAAGATTGCCGCTACGCAGCGCGGGGGCGGCGGCTTTTCCACCGCGCAAGTGGTGTTCTGATGCGTCTGGGCGAAGCACTGCATCACGCCGTGACTGGCGTTGTTGGTGGCCTGCTGGGCGCATTCTCGCCCAAGGCTGCCTTGCAGTACCGCCATGGCCGCGCCGTTTTGCTCTCCTATGCGGCCGCAACCCGCAAAGGGCCCAACGCTCGCTGGAACCCGCGCGACATCCATCCTGACCTCATGAACATGCGCGACCGCAGGCTGGTGCAGGCCCGCGCGCGTGATCTGGTGCGCAACAATCCGAACGTGGCCGGGGCTCTGGAAAAAATCAGCAATAACGTGGTGCACACCGGAATCATCCCGCAGGCGCAACTACGCGACAACACCGGCAAGCGGGACAAGTCAGCCAGCCAGCGCGTGGAAGACGATTTCAGCCGCTGGGCTGACGCCGTGAACCTCTGGGAATTGCAAGAGTTGCACTGCCGCCACATGTGGACCGACGGCGGATACCTGGCCCACTTCTTTCTTGACCGCTCGCTGTTGCGCCGCGGCCTTGTGCCGCTGGGCGTAGAGTTGCTGGAGTACGACCAGCTTGACCGCAAGACGCACGGTCACCTTGCCAACGGCAACGTGGCGCGGTGGGGCACGGAATACGACGCGGACGGGCACCCGGTTGCCCGCCACATCATCCCCTGCAACCCCGGCGACGACATATTGCCCGGCATGGCCGAAACCCTGCGCATCCCCGCCGCGTGGATACCGCTAATCATGCGACGCACCCGCATCAACCAGACCGTGCCGGTGAGCTGGATGGCAGCGGCCATCATGACCATGCACAACTTCTCTGAATACCAGACATCGGAGCAGATCGCCGCCCGGCTGGCATCCGCCTTCGGGGTGTTCGTCACCCTGCCGCCTGAAGGGGCTGGAAACGACCTCAACGGGAATCCCATCGGCACCATCGGCACCATCGCCGGGGGCAAGAACACAGAGGGCAAGATCATCTCCGGGCGAGAGTTCATCGGCTCCGGTCGCATCGATGTCATCCCCAACGGCGGCAAGATAGAGGTCGCCCAGTACGACCGCCCCGGTGTCACCTATGAACCGTACTCGCAGGTGACATTGCGCAGCGGCTCAACCGTGTTCGGCATGTCTGCCGAGGCATTCTCCAACGACTACAGCGACGCATCATATTCCAGCGTGCGGCAGGCGGTGCTTGAAGAACGCCGCAGCTACCGCGTGCAACAGCAATTTTTGGTGCGACGCTTCATGTCTCCGGCATGGGACATGTGGTGCGACATGCGCACCCTGTTCGGACTTGGCGCAGAAGGCCAGTCCATCCCCGTGCGCTGGCAGACTCCAGGCTGGGAATGGGTTGACCCCACCAAGGACGCGCAATCGGCTGAAAAGCGGCTGGCCCTTGGTCTGGACGACAGGCACAGCCTGTGCGCCGAACGCGGGCGCGACTTTGACGACGTGCTGGAGATGCTGGCCGAGGAGGCCGAAGCCATGCGCGGAAAAAGCCTGAACCCGCAACCGTGGAACAAAGTCGGCGGCAACGGCGACCCCGCGGCTCTCCCCCCCGGTGATGATTCCATCCCCGATGATGATGACGACACGCGGTCCGCCCGCAAGGAGTAGCCATGCCCAAAAAGAAGAAAGGCGAGAGCAAGCAGTCCTATCTGCGCCGTTGTGTGCAGGAACAGCGCAGCGCGGGTGCATCCGATGTGAAGGCGATGTCCACCTGCGCTGGGCAATGGAAAGCGGAAATGGCTGATGCGGACGACGGATTCGTGCGCCTGCGCGGCACCGTGTCCATCCTCGCCGCAGACGATTCCGCCGACACTGTCGATGCGGCTGACAAGCCCCGGCGTTTTGCGATGTTGGCCTACACCGGGAAAGTCATCGACTGGGGTTGGTGGCGCTTCATCATCGACTTGAAGGGCATCAGCGCGAAAGAGGAATTTCCTGCTCTGCGCGAGCATGCGCGTGACCGCGTGGTCGGAACCAACGACGAGTGGAAGACGGATGCCAACGGCCTGCATGTCATGGGCAGGTTCAGCAAGGTCACGGCTGATGCTCAGGAAGTGCTGGGCTTGGCTGAAGAAGGTTTCCCTTGGCAGACGAGCGTTGGCATCTGGCCGGTGGAAACGATTTTCATTGAAGAGGGCCAATCCCGCAAGGTCAATGGACAGACCGTGGATGGCCCCTGTGAGATCTGGACCAAGTCCGACGTGCGGGAGGTCAGCTTTGTCTCCCTTGGCGCGGACGATGATACCGCCGCCATCGTCATGACCGACGATGCGGACAACCACACGGAGGACAGAATGAACAAGAAACTGCGTGCGATGCTGGTGCGCATGGGCCTGAAGAAGGACGCCACCGAAGCCGAGGCTCAGGCGTTTCTGGCGGCCATGGGCGAACGTGGTCAGGCCCTGTCTGCCTCGTTTGAGAATGACGTCGATGGCGATGCGCAGCCCAACGGCGACGGCGTCATCTTGTCCGCTTCCGGCGGCCCCGCGCCCATTCCGTCCAGAACGGCCCAAGCTGCTCTTGATGCGCCTATTTCGACGGACGTTTCCGCAACAGTTCAGGCCGCGTTGGCCGAAGAGCGCCAGCGCACCAATGGCATCACCGACCTGTGCCGGAAGCTGCATCTGCCCGTGGAGTTGGGCGACGAACACGTGAAGAAGGGCACACCCCTTTCCGCGTTCAAGGATCTGGCCCTGAACAAGGCCATGGAAGGCAACCCCCGCGTGGGCGGATTCGACATGGGTGCCGACGAGTCGGACAAGTTCCGTAACCTCGCAGCCGAGGGCATCTACCAGCGTACGGGCGGCAGGGTTGAAAAGCCGCAGGACGGTAGCCGCGAGTTTCGCGGCATGTCCATGATCGGCATGGCTCGCCTGTGCCTTGAGCGGGCTGGCAAGAACGTGCGCGGCCTGTCCGACGCCGAAGTGGCCAAGATGGTCATCCAGCCGAGCCTGCGCCTGATGGCCCCCAGCGTTTCTGACTTCGCCAGCGTGTTCATGGACGTGGCAAACCGCCGCTTGCTGGCCGCCTACGCCGAAGCCCCTGCCACATGGCGACCGTGGGTGAACGTGGTCAACGCCAGCGATTTCAAGACCATGTACGGCATCAGCCTGTCTGAGGCTCCCGATGTGTCGCTGGTGAATGAACTGGGCGAGTACAAGGAAACAACCCTTTCCGACAGTCAGGAATCTTACGCCGTGGGCAAGTACGGCATGATCATGGGGCTGTCGTGGGAGATGATCGTCAACGACGATCTGCGCGCCTTCGCCCGCCTTCCGCAGCTTATGGGTGCTTCCGTGCGGCGTAAGCAGGCCGATGTGATCTACTCCCTGCTTACCAGCAACCCCACCATGAATGACAACAAGGCACTGTTCCATGCCGACCGCGGCAACCTTGAGGGCACCGCTGGCAACAAGACTGCGCCCACTTCCGACAGCCTTTCCGCAGCCCGCACGGCCATGCGTAAGTTCAAGGGGCCCAAGGGCGCGGTGCTGGACATCCAGCCTCGCACCATTCTTGTCCCGCTCGAACTGGAAACCTCCACCGAGATCCTGCTGCGTTCCGCAGCGTTGCCGAAGGCAGAGATGTCCGCCGGTGTGCACAACCCGTGGGCTGGACGCTTGCAGCCCATAGCCGAACCCCGCCTGTCTGCCAAATCCACGACCGGTTGGTATCTGGTTGGTGACCCCTCGCAGGTGGACACCATCGAAGTGGCATTCCTCGATGGCCGCGAAGAGCCTGAAGTGTTCGAGGATGAAAAGTTCGAGACGGACGCCATCCGCTACAAGGTACGCAACGTGTTCGGCGCGGGCGTCATGAACTGGCGCGGGTTCTACTACAACCCCGGCGCGTAACGGCACCGAGACCTGAGCACAGAAGCGCAGAAGGAGATCATCATGGCTTTGAACCATATCCAGTCCGGAAAGGTCATCGACTACACCAACAGCGGCAGCGCGGACATCGTATCCGGCCGGGTGGTGGTCATCGGCACGCTGGTCGGCGTGGCGTTGGTCGACATCGCCGTAGGCAAGACCGGCAGCGTGGCCATTGAAGAAGTGTACTCGCTGCCCAAGGTCACCGGGGCCATCGCTCAGGGCGCAAAGGTGTACTGGGCAGCTGCGGGCGATCCCGTGGGCGGAGTCGCCGGTTCCGGTGCGCTGACGACAACGGCGAGCGGTAACACTCTGGCTGGTATAGCGGCCATTGCCGCCGCCAGTGGCGATGCCACCGTGGCGCTGAAGCTCAACGCCGCATAATCCAACGTTCCTACCTGCATCCCATCCCCAGCCTCAGGGCCGCCGGGATCCCCCCGGCCCGGCGGCCCACCCCCTGAAACCGAAAGGAGACGCGCCGGATGCACGACACGCTGCTTGGCACCATAGCCGAATACTTAGATGCGCTGGGTGTGCACGCTGGCTTCAAGGGCTGGTGGGCGTTCGTGTTCTCTGTGCTTTCAGCTGCGTTGGGTGGCGTAGGCACACTGGCCGTGCTGCTGGTGACGCTGATGGTGCTGGACTATCTGCTGGGCTTCTGTCGTGCGTGGTGCGCATGCCGCCTCAGCGGCAGGAAAATGCGCAAGGGCATCGTGAAATTCCTGCTCTACGCTGTCGGGGTGTTCGTCGTTTCCATCGTCGATGCATCCATGTCCGAGACATTCCGCCCACTCGTAAACATGTTGGCATCCGTTGGAATCAACCTGCCATGCCCGGCCCGCTCGTTCTACATGTGCTGGCTGGTGCTGCAAGAGGCCCTGTCCTGCATCAAACACCTTGAAGACTTCGGCCTGCCTGTTCCCGTGTGGCTGCGTAGTCGCCTCGTCTCGTACCGGGACGTGGTGGACGCTGCCGCCGTGGCAGGGCGCGGGAGGTAACATGCCAACCATTCTCAGTCCCAACGAACAGTTGATGGTGAAAGTTGCCATGGACCATGGACTGCCATTTCAGCTGGTGCGCGCCATAGCCATTGTGGAATCGAGCGGAGACACCTTCGCCACCCGGTATGAGCCAGAGTTCTACGAAAGGTACGTTCGGGGCGACGGCACCATAAAGGCTTTCAGCCCTTGCAGCTTGCAGACGGAGCGCACTTTGCGCGCCACCAGCTTTGGCTTGATGCAGGTGATGGGGCAGGTGGCCCGTGAGCGCGGGTACAGAGGTCCCTATCTTACAAGCCTGTGCGATCCGGCCACTGGGTTGCAGTACGGCTGCCTGCACCTTGCCGCAATGCGCCGCCGGTTCGCCGGACTTGGCTGGGACGCCGCGTGCGCCGCCTACAATGGTGGCGCTGGTGCTGTGAAAGGTCGCACGGAATTCCGCAACCCCGAATACCCCGCGAAGGTGCTCAAGGCGTTGGGCGGAAAGTGGCCGGAGTAGTCAGAGGTCGACACAGCCGGGCATTCCACGCCCAGGAGATGATCATGAAGCGTTCCCACATTCTGCTGTCCTTCCTGATGCTTCTTCCCCTGATGGGGATGCTTGGCGGTTGCGATGACAGCAGCTTCGAATCCAGCGCCTACAAGACGCTGGTGGTAGCCGGAAGCAGCTACGATGCCGCCATGTCTGCTTTGTCTGATGCCCACAGCAGGCAGCTTATAAGTGACGGGCAGTGGAACAAGGCCAAGGACATCGCTCGCGTGTACTACGGCGCGTTTCACGCCGCACGCATCGGCCTGGCTGAATACGTGCGTCTGCCGCAGGAAAAGCGGTCGGCATCGGCGCGTGAGCAGGTTCAGGCCACCATCACGGCCATGGCCGTGCGCCTGACTGAACTGCTGGACTTTGCACGTACCGTTGGCGTTGGGGTGCAGGCCCTGACCACCGAGGAGAAGTAGAGCCATGAAGGAAATTCTCATCGTCGTACTGGAACTGGCCCTGCGCCACGGTGTGCCCGCCGTCCTCGATGCAGTGAAGCGATGCGAGGGAGAGGTGACAGCCGAGAAGATTGAATCGTTGGCGGGGCTGGTGAAGAACCCTGAAAGTTACGGGAAATAGACACTATGGACCTGAGCGCCATGCTCATAGCAGATCACCGCAGTGTACTGCGCGACATGGGCCCAACCCCTGTCGTCGTGGGGTCTGGCGTTAGTGCGCTCGAACCAGTGGACGCATGGGTCCGTGACCGCGGCGTATGCCGCCTGCCTTCCGACGTGGCGGAATACGCTGACGAGCGAGGCCGCTACGCCATAGTGCGCGTAGAGGCCTCGTTGATGACTGAGGAACCGGCGTCAGGTTCTCTCGTCTCATTCGCGGGCATGGAATGGCAGGTGCGCATGGTTACGCTTTCGGGCCTGCCCGGCGCACCTGCCCTGTACACGTTGCACTGCGTAACGGCTGAACGGTCGCGTGGGCGCAACTGGGGGAGATCGTAATGGCTGGTCAGGTTCGCTACATCCTCACCCCGCAGATATACACGGACGCGAAAGGCAACAGCCGCACCCGCTGGCGCAAGGACCCATTCCTGTCAGACAGTGTTTCCATCTTGTCAGCAGCCGTGCAGGGAGATGCGGGACCGTGGCTGTCGCATCTGGCAGCCTTGCTGCCTAGAGAGGTGCACAAGGCCCTGTCGTCTGCCGGATACGCCATGCAGAAGTTCTTGCGCGAGGACATCGCCGCCGGCGGCCCGCCCGGAACGAACTGGCCGGACCTGTCTGCCGTGCAGAAGTCAGGACGTCTCGACAAGGCCAAGCGCGGCACAAAGCGCGCCCGCAAGCGCACCAAGTTCTTTGGCGGCCTTTCCCGTGCCATCGGCTACTACCGATACGATTTCCCGCGCATGCAGGTGGACATCGGCTGGCTGTCTGCCGCAGCGCAGCGTTACGGCTACATGCTGCAACGCGGTACGCGCACCCCGGTCACCCGCAAGATGGCTGGCCTGTTCAAGGGCGTGATGGGTTGGTGGCCGCGCAAACGCAGCATGGACATGCCAGCCCGCCCGCTGATGGAACCGTCGCTACGCGCCCACGCCTTCGAGTTGCATGCGCACATGGAGAATCGCGTGGGGCGTTATCTCGCCGCATCCGAACGGTGGTTGCATGAAACCCGTAGCAACAAGGCCAAGGCTGCGGACAGCCTACGCGGCGTTGGCGCTGGAGCCTTCGCAGGTATGGGAGCACGTACATGACAGGTTACGAACTCGTGGACATCTGGGCCCAGTCCATCGTGGCGGCAAATGACTTTCATGCATGGTGCACAGCGACATTCGGTTCCCCTGTGAAGATCTTCGTGGGGCTGGATGAATCCCGCAGACCCGGGCGCGATGACGCACCCTATGTGCAGATGCACCCCCTTGGAGATGCACGCGGGCCAGAAGCCGAATTTCAGGAATGGGGGGTGTGGCTGTCCATGGGCATCTGCGCACCAGACCGCAAGCCGGAAACATCCGGCATGTTGGTCACCGAGCCAGCCCTGCAACTCATGGACAATGAATTCTGTCCTCGGTTGCTGTCCATCCTGCACACATCTGCCCAGCCGCCTCATACTGGAGAGGGCATCACCTTGCCAGGTAAGGGCGGCTACGTGCAGCGCGACGTGACTCTTTCCCTGTCCGAGGAGACCGCCATGGGCCTCGGAGACAACGGCTGGCGGTAGACGCCGCAAACCAACGGAGGAACGACAATGACGAAACAGGCGCGTGGCTACCAGTCCACCCTCATGATCGGGTTCGAGTCTGCTTATCGTACACAGCCGGGCACCCCGGCGGGCATTCTGCTGCCGTTCAACACCAACGGTCTGAAATCCAGCCGTGAAAAGAACACCCCGGCCACCATCTTCAATTCGCGCAACCCGGTGGAGCCTTTCGACGGATTCACCACTGTCAACGGTGACATCGTGGTGCCTCTGGACGCTGAAGCCTTCGGATGGTGGCTGGCAGCCTGCTTTGGCTCACCGGTGACCACCGGGGCCAGCGCTCCGTATAGCCATGTGTTCAAGGTGCCTGATGGCCAGCCATCGTTTGCAGTGGAAAAGAAGCTGGCCCTCACGCCTGTGGTGTACCCCCGTTGTGACGGGGTGAAGATCAACAGCATGTCATTTACGGCAGGTGGTAGCGGAGAGGCCACAGTTTCGCTGTCGTGCGAGGGCGCCAATGAAACGCTGGAATCTGCGCCTCTGGACGCAACACCCGTAACCCCGTCCTTCGACAGATTCTCCAACTTCATGGCTGCGCTAAAGGTTGGCGGAACCGTGGTGGCCGAATCCCCTTCCGTCTCGTTGCAGATCAACAACCAACTGGACACGGGGGAGGATAACTTCTGCCTTGGTTCAGGAGGTGTGCGTGGCGACCTCCCGGAAGGCATCGTGGGGGTTTCCGGCACCATGACCACCCTGTTCAAGAATCGCACGTACATGGACATGGCCATGGATGGAACGGAAACCAGTCTGGAGCTCAAGTGGACCAAGGGCACAAAGAGCCTGACGGTGATGCTTGCAGAGCTTCAGTTCGCGCGCAACACCCCGGCCATCGAAGGCCCGCAGGGCATCAAGCTGGAACTTTCGTTTCAGGCCTACCACAGGGCCGATGCAGCCAACAGCGTTGTGGTTGTCACTCTCGTCAACTCCACATCTGGTTACCCCACGGGGGTCTAGTCATGCACATCACTCTGCCGTGCACTGAACAAAAGGTCATGCTGCGTTCGCTCACGCGGGCGCAGGTGAAGGAACTGCTACGCCTGGAGCGTGAACGGGTCGCGCTGGCCCGTGCCTCGTTGTCGGGAACAGACCAGGAACGCGCCGACGCCCTTTCCAGATTGACCGACGACGAATTCATCTCCACGCGCGAAAGCATGGTGGCTGCCATGTACCCGGACATGGACCTTGCCACCATGCCCAACAGGGATGCGGTCACGCTCATCGACGCCACGTACCTGTACAGCCTGAACACGCCGGAGAAAGAGATAAAAAACTTGTTCGGGTGTGGCGATGGCACACCGACTCAGACCGAATCGCCTACTGCCGAACCTGCGCAGAGTTAGCTTCTGCACGGGGGGCGTCTGAAGGCAGGCGGCGCGGAAAACCGCGTTGTAGCCGTTGCACGGAGAGATGCCCACGCCTGATGCCGGAGAACCGCCCGACATTCGCCCTGTGGCAGGAGGTCTGTGGGCAATGGCGAGTGGGTTTTGGTGGACGCTTCGCACTGGACTGGCCTGCGGTGTTCGCCATCGCAGAACACCTTGGATTCGAGCCTGACGCGCATACATGGCCCAAGTTGCGGGCCCTTGAACGGGCCACATTGGAAGACGACGAGATTCGTCGCGAAAAGGACCGAGAAACTCAAGGACAAGGCAGATAGATGGCCAATCCTTCTACCCGCATCACCATATCTGCCAACGATCAGGCCAGCCCGGTCATCCGCCGCATCGGCATGGAGATGGCCGGGCTAGGCCAGACGGCACAGTCCATTGGAGGCATGGCCTCCATGACGGGCTTCGGCTCAGGGCTCATGGCGCTGGCCAACCCTATCACCGCGTTGACTGCCGGTTTCCTGTCGTTGGAGGCATCGGCCCTGCGGGTGGACGACACGCTGCGCCGGACGGAAAAGGCCTTCACCGTCATATACGGCAGTGCCAACATCGCCGCAGCTCGCATGAAGGAGATCCGCGACGAGGCCGACAGGCTAGGCGTTTCTTACCTTGAGCTTGCTGACCAAGCCAAAAAGTTCGACGCCGCCGTCGCCCAATCCACGCTGCGAGGGCAAGGGCAAAAAATACTGTCATCGTTCGGCGGGTACGGTGCCGTGCTTGGCCTAGATTCACAGGGTATGAGTGTGGTCTATCGTGCCATCACTCAAATGGTATCCAAAGGCAAAATCAGTGCTGAAGAGCTTCGCCAGCAACTTGCAGAGCAGTTGCCTGGTGCCGTGCAGCTATTCGCCGAAGCGTTGGGCGTCTCCGAGCAGCAATTGGACAAGATGCTGGAGAGAGGCGAGGTAGGTCTCAATACGCTGCTGAAGGTGGCAGAGCTTCTGGAAAAGAAGTTCGGTGGAGACCTATCCAAGGTGACGGACAACCTTACCCAGAACGTGGCGCGTCTTGGAAATGCATGGGACGCCTTCCTGCAATCCATCGCTGCAACGGAGGCTGCCAACTGGGTGGTCAAGGGGCTACGCGACGACTTGCAGGAGATGCTGGGCATCGTCCGCGAATTCCAACTTATCTGGATGACCCTGCGCGGCGAGGTTCCCGTTGCAAAGACAGCCTTGGGCATGAGCGCCAAGTCTGCCACGGAGCATTATGACTGGCTCCAGACTCCTGAGGGCCTGCGTTCCCGCATTTCAGAACTGGAAACGGCCAAGGCCTTCCGTTTCTACACGTCCGACAAGAAAGAGATAGACCGTCGTATCGCCGAGCTTGAGCGGCAGTACCGCGAAGCCGTAGCTGCGAGAGAGGCGCAGAACGTCGGCGCACCAGGATCCATGGAAGAGCGGTGGCTGAACCCGCGTGACAAGGGCATGAGCGAAGCGGCGTCCCGCGCACGCAAGGCCGAGGATACACGTTGGGAAGCAGAGGCCAAAGCGCAGGAAAAGGCCGAGCGCGAGGCAGAGCAGAATGCCGAACGCCTGCGTAACGCCTTGCAGCAGATAACTGCTGATCTTGCACGCATGACGGACACTGGCGACGGCTCTGCCTCGCGCTTGGCCGCGTTGAACAAGCAGCTTGAAGATCATGCAGAAAAGATGGGCGCGGCGCACCCAAAGGTTAAAGAGTTCGCCGACGTCATCGCCTACGCCAACAAGCATCTCGGTTATACCCCCGCCGAAGTAGACAGGGCCACCCGCGCGGTGGAGGAGCAATCCGATGCCCTGCGCGACAGGGCCAAGGCCATGGAGTCCGCAACCCGCAGTGACGGTACCGTTGACCAGCAGAAGCTATCTTTGCTCATGGCCCTGTCTGCTGCCGACCGCCAGTACACCAAGGACATCCTGAACGGCGTGGAGGAACGCACCGCAGCCCAACGCCGCGAATTGTCCCAAGACGAAGCCCGCCGCCAGAAGGCCGAACAAGACAAGGCCGTAGTGGAATCGTTCCTGTCTCAACTGGCCTCCATGTACACGAATGACCTCGCGTTGCAGAAGCATGCACTCGACAAGCAGGTGGAGAACTATCGTGCTGCTGGCGTAGCCGAAGTGGATCTTGCTCGCTGGAAGGCCCGGCGTGAACTTGAAATCGCCACCGACGCATGGAGCGGTATCAGCAGAGGGCTGACGAATTTCTACGAGGAGAACACCAACTCTGCCAGACAGTGGGAGAACTTCACCACCAGCACCTTCGGGGGAATCGCCAGTGCGTTTCAGGTGACCACGGACGGTATGACCGTGAACTGGAACAACATGCTCAATAACATGCTGACATCGCTTTTGCAGATGCGCATCAACGCTGCGGCTGGATCTGCTGCGGGGTGGCTTGAGGGCGCGTTATCCTCCTTTTTTAGTGCTGGCGGGGGCACGGGTGGGACGGCATCCGGCGCGTGGGGGAGCTACGCCGACAGAGTTCCAGGCATTGCCGGAGTACGTGCAGCCGGAGGCCCGGTCGAGGCTGGTCGTGCATACCTTGTGGGTGAAAAGCGTCCCGAAGTCTTTGTCCCCGGACTCTCAGGGGCCATCATCCCAAAAGTTGCCTACATGTCGACCGGTGCAGCCCAACATGATGGTGGAGGGCACGCGCTTGGAGTCAGCCTGAAGGTGGAACTCGTGAATCAGTCCGGGGTACCGCTCAAGGCGTCCCAGCAATCCATGACCTTCGACGGAGAGACGTACGTCTGCAAAATGCTGTTGAGCGGGCTGTCCAACAACAATTCCGGCATCACTGAAACCTTCCAGAACATGCGGGGCTAGCATGGATACCTTCCCTACCGGAATTCGTCCTCCATCATCCATCGTAGGCGGTGTGTTCGACCCGTTGGACGAGGCCACCATGGACACCGGCGATGACGCCGCAAGACCGGTGTTCTCCACTCCACGTCAGCAGCCGTGGAAGATGGAGTGGGCGACTATGCCTTTCGCGGAATACGACATGTTGACGGCGTTTCATGAGGCACAGCGGGCGTCAGAATGGATGTACACGCACCCGCGAAATGGGCAGACGTGGGTGTGCCGCTTCAGGTCAGACCCCATCACGTTTTCAGAGCAGGGGGCCAAGTGGCGCACTATCGCCGTCACCTGCACGGTCCAGCCCATCCGGCGGGTGGTGTGATGGCTACGCTTGCACAGATCAAAGAACGCAATAAGCGCCATGGAGGCAACCCGTACCTCATCTTTCTTGAAGTGGCGTTGCCCAACGGTCGATTCATCCGTGCCGCGCGAGACTCACAATCATGGGTCTGGCCGCTGGCAGGGGCTTCCGTAGAGACGCTGGCATCCCCTGGCGACGCCGCCATATACACACTGTCAGCGGATGGTGCGTTGACGTTCTCCGTGGGTGACGGTGCCCCTTCAGGTTGGACGGGCACAGTGTTGCTGCAGCGTAATGACGGTACGGAGATGGCCCCGGACTGGTTCACGGTCTCCACCATCGTAGAGCGACAGGAAGACCAGTTGCTGGCGCAGCCTGCCGCCACTTACCGCCTGCTTGCCGGGCCCGATTTCATCGGTTCTACACGGGCCATTATCGGTGATGACGCCATCAAGCTTTGGCAGGCCATGAATTTCACCCACGAGGTATGGAAAGAAGGCGAGGGTGCCCGTGCTGGCTCGCTTACCCTGACCATCTTCAACACCAACGGTATACCCCAAAAATACGTGGAAGAGCTTGAAGACTGGCGCAAGCAACACGGGCGCATCCCTTGCGACGTGACCGTGGCCGTCGTCAACACTGGTCTACTGCATGACCCGGAACCCACAAAGGCCATGACGTTCATTGACCGGGCCATCTCCATCCCCGCTCCTGGTACACACGTGCGCATCACCTTGGGCGTGCCGTCAACCTTCGACCGACAGGTGCCGCGCTCTATTCTGATGCGCGACTACTGCCGTTGGCAGACAACAACGCAGTGCCCGCATGTGGCCACTTGTCGCCATACTCTGGCCAACTGCAAGACCATCACGGAAACGCTTGACCCTGGCCGCATTGAAAGGTTCGGAGGATTCCCGTTCCTTGGCGGAGGTGCGCTCTATGACGCTTGATCACACTGTGCTGTGTCACGTGCTCACCGGCCAGTACAAGCGTCGGGGGCGGGGCGAGGTGTGCCCCGTGCTGCGCGCCCCGTTGTACGATTGCTGGGGTCTGGTGATGGCTCTTTGCGCCGTGTACGGGCAGCCTGTGCCGGATATTGTGGCAGGGCAGTCGCATGCTCGGCGTGAGGATTGCCACCTTATTTTCGAGCAGCAACTTGCCCGCGGTGATTGGGAGAGACTGGACACCCCCCTTCCTGGGGCAGTCGTAGGCCTCCGCACCGATCCGCGCGGGCGGTCTTTCGTAGATCACGCCGGAGTTGTGGTGGACGCTAGCCGATTTGCACACATTCAGCGGAGCACAGCAGTGCATTGCGACCGACTGGACGACGCGCCATACGCGCGCATGATCGCAGGGTTCTATGTATGGAGGGGTGTGGCATGACCTCATCCATACATAGAGTGTGCCCCGGCCCAATCCCTCCGCTGGCATCCATCCCTGTGCGGCCAGATGGCATGAGCGATGGAGCGGTGTTGCTCACCATGTGTTTCAACTGGATGGAACCGACCGACGCCATCATGGAATGGGTGGACTGGCGTCCCGGCCTCACCTTCGCCGATCTGCTTGAGGCGCATTGGCCCGCAGGCGCGTTCATCGATGAGGGTCTGGACCTTGCCTACTTCGCCAGTGGCCTAGAACTGACCGAAGAAGAGGCCGAAGCGTACATAGTTCGCCCAGCGGATGGCATCATGGTGGCCATGGTACCCGCAAACGGCGGGGGCGGAGGTGGAAGTAACCCGATCGCGGTAGTGGGCATGCTCGCCGTGATGTTTGCCGCCATAGCCACCCAGCAGTGGTATCTGGCGACGTACGGAACGACGTTCACCACAGCAGCCGGTGTTACTTCGTACACCACAGGCAGCCTTATGGCAGGCTATGGTCTCGCTGCAGGTGTGGCCATTGCGGGCACCGCAGGCATCTCAGCGCTGATGCCCTCCACCAGATCTGGTGGTGCGTCATTCGATCCGCTGCAATCGTCTGCCAACTACGGCTTCAGTGCACAGTCCAACCCCACGGCGCAGGGCGGGGCTATTCCTGTAGTGCAGGGCGAGATGCCCAACATCCTTCCCACGCGACTGACAGCGCACCTGTCTACGTCTGGCGACAAGCGGTATTGGAATGGCCTGTTTATTTTAGGCCATGGTGAGGTCGAAGCCTTTGACATCACCATCAACGGCAATCCCGTTGCCAACTATGACGGGGTGGAGGTGGAGACCCGCACCGGAACCATGACACAATCAGTGTTGCCATGGTTTAACGATGCCATCACAGAGAGCACCGAAGGCGTGACCGTGCAATTGTCTACGACATGGTACGCGGCAGTGCTGGACCAGACCGGAGTGACCAAGCTTGGCTTCGGTGTGCAGTGTCCGGGGGGACTTGGCCACGCCAATAACTCCAACGGACTCGATCCCGTGACTGTGCAGGTACAGTTCCAGTACCGCATGTATGGCGCTACGGATTGGGTTGATCTCGGCACGGTATCCATCACTGGCTCAAAGCGCGAGGCCATCATGCGCTATTACGAGTTCCAAGTGCCTGCGGGCCGACATGAAGTACGCTACCGCCATCCTGTGGCCCCGCCCAGCACCACGCTAGACATATCCACAACGTGGCTTGAATACATTCACGAGATCATCCCCGATGACTTCCGCCTGCCTGGTTGTGCGTTGTTGGCCATCCGTGCGTTGCCCACAGACAAGTTGAACGGCAGTGCTCCCACGGTCCGCTGCGGAGTGCGCCGCAACACGGCCATGCTGCCAAATGGTTCAGGGGGGACTGTCTCTCGTCCCCTATCCAACCCGGCTTGGATGGCTTTGGAAGTGCTGACGGATGATGTGTGGGGCGCTGGAGAACCAGCATCCAACATCGATATCGCGTCATTCACCGATACAGCCACCTGGTGCGACCAGAAGAACATTGCTGGTCGTATGTATTGGGACAAGCAAATGCGGGTAGGCACCGCCGTTGACTATCTTGGGCAGCTTGGCCGCTTCGTGGTGGACAGGGTGGGCACCAGGATCATGTGTGTCAGTGACCGCCCTGTGGCCGTGCCCGACGCCTCGTTCCTCATCACATCCGCAGACATACTGCATGGCACGTTGGACCTTGATTACCCTGGAACGGGTGAGGAGATGGCCGATGCGGTCAACGTCACATGGTACGGGGACGATCGCAACGCACGTACCGTGTTCGTGCCTGGAGACTTCTTCCATGCCGTGACGGGCCGCGCTCCCACGGTCGGGGACATAAACCTGTACGCCTGCAAAGATGAAGCAACGGCCCAACGCGCTGGAATCTACTGGCTACGCTGCAATCGCTATCTGACACGAGTGCTCAAGCTGTCCACGAAATGGCGTGCGCTAGGCCCGCACATTCGGAGAGGCAGCGTCATGCAGGTTGCGGCTGATCGACTCATGGCTACGCAATCAGGCCTCGTGCTTGAATCCACGCCCAACACCGTCAAGCTGAACCGTCCCGTCCAACTTGAACCCGGTGCCAGCTATGAGGTGTTCGTCTCGCATGCGGAGGTCGCAGGTGATGTTGATGGAGTCGAACGGGTGTCCATCCGCACTGTACAGCCGGTTGTGGAGTCCACAGTCACCAATGTGCTCACCATCACCACGCCATGGGATGTGGCGCCATCGCCTGACAGTACTGCGGCCGTAGGCGAGGTGGGGCGCACTGTCCGCTGGTACAGGGTAACAGCCCTCTCGCATGGCAGCGACATGACCGTCGAGATTACCGGACGCGAGTACGACCCCGCCGTGTACGCAGACGAAGGTGCTGACCCGCGCACGGACGGTGCGGCAAACTTACCCGCCGTGGCCGGGCTGCTGGCCACCATCATCGACGTAACCGAAGACCTCGTGGCCAAGAAGGTCATCAGCTTGTCTTGGCGCGGTACAGCCATGCATTGGCAAGTATGGATGAGGCGGCTTGGTAGCGATGCAACCGACTGGGTGTACGTTGACAGTACCGCCTACCCCGCATTCGTGGCCCGCAATATCGCGGTGGGCCATATGTACCGCTTCGCCATCACGCACACTGGCAGCGTTGCCGATGGCCAGACCGTAGATGTTGATTACCAGATGAACTCGCCCTCTGGGGCCATCCGACCGGTGACAGCGCTGGATGGAGGCGTAGAGGTCCCGGTCTATGCGCTGGTGGGCGGTGAACCACAACAAGTCATGGGGGTGTTCGGATGACGACGCTGCACGGCGCTCTGACAGGCGCAGACAATATGCACGTTCCATATGCATGGGTGTTCGCCAATCAGGCCGCCCGCGAGACGGGTATAGGCGTCGATTCCAGTGGTGTAGGCAAACTTGCCAGACAGCTAGACGACAACAGCCTATGGATGCTTGTGGGTACGGACCCCATCACTTGGAAGGCTGCAGGCGGAGGGTCAGCATTCCCCGCCGGTACGCGGATGCTGTTTCAGCAGTCGACGGCCCCCACGGGCTGGACGAAGGACACGACGGTCAACGACAAGGCGCTGCGCGTCGTGTCCGGGACTGTTGGCAGTGGTGGCGTCACGGGATTCTCTTCTATTTTTAGCCGCACGACTGTCGACTCGACAACGCTGGTAACCTCGCAGATGCCGAGCCACGGTCACGGTATACTTGTGAGTGGTACCAATTTCGGTGGGACACAGGAGCCAAATAAAGGGGTATACTGGCCTTCGTCGAGTGACCATCCATCCTATTCGACTGCATTGGTTCGTCAAGTGACCCGCACCACGGACGCAGCAGGCGGTAACGGTTCACACACCCACGGCCTCGACCTGCGCCTCGCCTACGTCGACATCATCATCGCCACCAAGGACTAGCCATGCAGATGCAACGCAAGAACCTGTGCCCCTTCGCGGGCTTTGCTGAATGCAGACAACTTGACTGCGCCCTGTTCACACAGTTGCGCGGCACGCACCCGCAGACCGGTGCGGACATCGACGAGTGGGGATGCTCGCTGGCGTGGCTGCCCGTGCTGCTCATCGAGAACGCACAGCAGGTGCGGCAGGGCGCGGCGGCTACCGAGTCGCTGCGCAATGAGATGGTGCGCACGACAGAGGAAACAGCGGCTCGGCTGGGAACAATCGTTGCCCTCGCGTCACGCACAAAGGCGCAGGTTGAGCAGGACGACATTGCCGCCAGCGTGAAGGCTGGCGCGTTCAAGCACTCCATAGGAGGGCCCCATGCCTAGAGTGACCATCGTTCCCGCCGACAGCCTCGTCATCGTGGACGGGCGGGGCCTCAACGTGAGCCTCACCCTGCCGGGACACGTACACGCCATCCAGTGGGACGGCCTCACCGGATGGGTGGAACACAGCGACGGCACACCGAACACTCCGATGACCCAAGCCGAGTACGACGCACTGGTGGTGCCAGCCCTCGCCGCGTGGGAGTCGGCCCGTGCCGCTGCCGATGCGCCGCCCCCGCCCCCGACGCTGGAACAGGCCAAGGCCGCGAAGCTGGCTGCCATCCACGTCGAAAAGAACCGCGCCCGCGACGGCGGGTTTGTGGTCGGGGGTGTGCTGTACGATTCCGACCTACCGGCTCGGACCAGTTATGCCGAGCTCGCCATCGCCATGCAGACCGACCCTACCCTGACCACGCGCTGGAAAGCGTCGGATGGCGTGTGGGTGGACATGACGTCGGCCTTGTTCGGGCAGGTCTACGCTGCGGGGCGGGCGCACATCGAGGCGTGTTTCGCGTGGCAGGAGGCCCGCGAGCGCGAGGTCGCGGTGGCGACCACTGTCGCGGCTGTCGAGGCTATCAGCGCAACCTATGTGGTGACGCCGTGAGTGCCAACGGCTGCGGAAGATACGGTACGCTCTCGCGTGTCTGGCGCGTAGTGACGGGCACGCTGCCCCCATTCGAGGCGTGCTGTGACGAGCACGACCTCGCCTATGAACAGGCCGAGACAGAGGCGGACAGGCGTTGGGCAGACGACCATTTCCGGCGCTGCGTCGTTGCGCGGGGCTACCGTGTCACAGGTGTTGTCCTCTGGCTGCTCGTGCGGTTTTTCGGCGGGCTGCCCTCCCACACCCAACCACGCCGCACGGCGTAGGAGGCCACCATGTTTTACGCTCCCAAGGCGTTAGAGTCCCGCCCTGTCGCCGCAGCCGGGACCGCTGGCAGCGCGGTCTACGATCAGTCCAATATCCAGCCTGCCGGGGCGCTCTCCATCCAGTGGTCGCGGCAGACAGCGGCGGCCCGGCCCAAGCTCCGGGTCATGGGCAGCAATATGCAGGATGCCCAAACCACGCCCGACAGTGCCGCCGTCGTGTGGCGGCAGTGCCATGAGGTCGAGCTCACGGCCCTCACCGGCAGTCTCGAGATCGCCGCACCACCGTATCGGTATGTGCGGTTTGTGTTGATGGGCGCAACGGCAGACGAGGCAGGGGCGAGCGTATACCCCTGCTGGCCATGAGTGTCTCCGTCGAGGTGACGGCCTGTACCATCCGGTGCGGGCCGCACCACACCAAGCACGGCGACCCGTGGGAGTTTGCGGTGCAGGCGCAGATTTTTGACGGTACCGCGTACCTCTACGCCGGGCATGGCCAGTGGTTGCAGCAACGTCGGGCCTTACTCAAAGCGTTGCGTAACCTCGGCGTGCAGCGCGTAGTGTTGGTGCGGATACAAGACGGGCGCAAGCGGCGGGACCAATATGAGGTAGGAGGCGACAATGGCCCTGTACTGGACTGATTTTGCGAGCGACACGCTCGACGCATCCCCGGCGGGATGGACGAGCAACGGCTGGTTGGCTGGCGAGCTGGCCGTCGTCGCCGACGCATCCGCTGGAGGTGGCAGGGCTCTCAAGCTGGCCCCCACGAGCAACGCCCGCCGTACAGCCGTTTGGGATCTGGTCGGCACGGACGCCGACACCGAGGTGCTCATCCGTGCCCGGACGCCGGTGGCACAGACGGGCAACCGCAACCCACTTATCTTGCGCCAGCAAAACAGCGGTACGTCGCTCAAGGGCTACGTGTTGCAACTGTCGTATACCGACGTGCTCACGCTGCTCAAATACGACACGGGAGCGACGACGCTTGCCCCGACTGCGACTGTCTCCGGACTCGCCCACCACGACACAACCAACTGGTATTACGTCCGTTACCGCGTCAACGGCACAAACCTTCGCGTGCGGGCGTGGAACGAGGGGCAGGCCGAGCCCACCACGTGGCAACTTGAGATTACCGACGCTGGCCTCGCTTCCGCTGGCGGTGTGGGTGTGTTCGGCTACTATGCCAACAGCACGTTGCATATCGACTACATCGGCGTTGGGACTGCTGGCGACACGGCACCATCCGGCCCGCAGGTCTCGGCAGGTTTTACGGCAGCCCCCCTCTACGGCCCGGACGACCTGACGGTATCATTTGCCGACACCAGCATCGGCGCGACATCGTGGGCATGGAGCTTCGGAGACGGCAACACGAGCGCGGCGCAGAACCCCACCCACGTATACACCGCCCCCGGCACGTACAGCGTCACGCTGACCATCAACGGCGGGGCGGCCTCGCTCACCCGCACGGGGTACGTCACCGTGACAGACGCGACGCTGCCCACGCTCTCCGGTGCGTTCGAGGGCGGCAACATCGACGCCTCGGCCTCATCCGTCTCCCGCACCGGCGGCGACTACGCAATCAGCCTCGTGCCGCGCAAGCAGGACAACGCATACGCGGGTCAGGCATGGTGGTACTTCGGGGTGCGCATCGACAAGATGCTCGGTAAGCGACCATCGTTTAGCCTGCTCTGGACGGATTGGGTCGGCAAGGTCATGGGCCTGACCACGGGGCCCAAGGCGGGATGGGTGCCGTGCTGGACGGCGACACCGAACGACCCCACGTCGTGGAGGTACGCGCCGTCGTTCAGCTACGCCGACCCGACTGTCTCTTTTCAGTTCGCGGAGGCGTTCGATGCCGACGTGGTGTACGTGGCATACCGTCCTTTCTGCACGCCCTCCATGCTGCGCACGTGGGTGGATGGGCTGGCTGGCATCACCAACCTGCCCGGCAAGACCGGGTACACTGTGGGCACGTCCCCGGCCACCACGGACGAGACGGGCAGGGCCCTACCTGCGCGGGAAATCCTCGGCTTCGAGTTTGGGCGCGGCCCGGCGCAGATGGTCATCATCAGCGGCGTGCATCCCTGCGAGGACCACGGTACGCAGGTGATGCAAGCGTTTGTCGAGTCCCTGCTGGCCTCGCCCGCCATCCTCGCCCGGTACACGGTCATGGTGTACCCGTGCGTCAACCCGCAGGGCCGGGCGGGGCGCAGTTACCGGGGCTCGTTCGACCCGGCTGGCGTGACGCTCGACCCGGCGCGAGACTGGACGGACACGCCCGTGCTCTCGTGCGTCCAGCAGGTGCGGGCCGACATCGCGGCGCGTTGCGCTGGTGGTCGCCCTGACGTGATGCTCGATTTCCACGGGCACTACCAGCACGGGTACAGTCACAGCCTCTACGGGTGGAACACCGTCGCCGCCAACTGGACCGTGGAGCAGGAGCTCCAGCTTGCGGTGCTCGCGCAGCAGCCGGGGCTTGAGCGATCGAGCGCCGCGAGTGCGACACAACCCACGCCCTATTTTTCGGGCAAGGCGTCGGGCGGCCCTGCGGGTGCGTTCGTCATTGTCGAAATATCGGACTGGCTCGCGGACCAGTACGCCGCGTCTCGTGCGTTCGGCGCGCTGCTCGCGGGGCAACTCTCGACCATCGACGACAACGTGTACGGGCGTTGGCCCGTCGGCTCTGTCGGCGCTCTGACGGCAGACGGCACACCCTACGGGGTGACCCTGACGGCGGGGCCTGTGGCAAACGGCGTCGAGTACCGCTACCTGCGCGATGGGGCGGAGATACAGGGATGGAGCCTCGACGCATCTTGCGTTGATGCATCCGTGGCGGCAGGTGAGCCGCATACCTACGCCTATCAGGCCCGCAACCCCGGCGGACAGACCACCGCCAGCGCGGGCGTACAGGCGGCGCGTCAGGTGCAGACCGGGCGCTTGCGCTACGGCGTCATCCCATACGGTCAGCAGCCCTACGGCGTCACCCCGTGGGGTGTGTGAGGAGGCAACATGGCGGACATCTTCGACCAGGCATCAGATTATGAGGCGCGTGACCGCGAGGCCGCCATCAGTGCAGCAGCTGGACGGGTGACGTGGGCCGGGCCATCCCCCGACATCATCGACGGCATCCCCTGCTGTGCCGAGTGCGGCGAGCCGATACCAGCCGCGCGGCTGGCTGCAATCCCCGGTGTGGGGCTGTGCGTCGACTGTGCGGAGTGACAAGAGGAGGCCAGCTGATGCGCCGTGACGCACCTGCTGGCCTCCTCGTGGTAGAGCCTCACCGTATCACTCGCCGCTATCTGCGGCGGCATCGGCCATCAGTAACTGACACAGGCGCAGCACCGGCCCCTTGGGGGCGTAGATACCGCGCTCAAGCTCACTGACCGTTGACCGGCTGACGCCAAGTGCCTCTGCCGTCTGCGCTTGAGACCACCCCCGTACCCTGCGGAGAGTGGCCACCACGTTATCTGCATCAGGTTGCGCGATGGGTCGTCCTGTGCGGGCCATTATGCATCCTCCTCTGCTTGTCGCTTGCGAGCGGCCCAAGCGGTCTTGTACGTCGTGCCCATGTCGCGGGCGATGGAGGCAAGGGGCCGCGACCAGTCAACACCAGACCAGTCGATGACGCGCCGTGGCGCTGGCGGGGTCAATGGCTCCGGTTTGCCCGAGCGACGCGCGTCGCTCCTCGCCTGTGCGAGCCGTTGCGCCGCAGCCCGGCACTCATCCGAGCAGTAGATGGCTGTGCCTGTCGCATCAAACGGCTTGCAGCACATGGCGCAGCGACGCGCTGTGTACCGCCTGCGGGCGTTGCGCTCCGGGTTGATGCGGTCGCTGTTGCACCTGTACCAGTCGAGAGCCTGTTGCCTGTCGACGGCGGCGACAGCATCTGGCGCACAAGTGGGGCAATAGCGCTGATTTGGTCCGGTCACTGTGTATGCCGCACCGCACACCGTGCAGTGGTCGACGCTGCCAAGTGGCCTTGTCATGCCAGCGAGTCGTCGTGCTTTGTATGCGCGGGTTTGCGCTTTGCGCCGCTCGTAGCGACAGGCAGGGCAGTACCACGCCCGAGGCCCGCCCCCGAACCGTCGCCCGCACTCGCGGCAGATGCGATCGCGGAGTGTCGTCTCCATCTTTTGCCTCCAATCCCAAGCCCCGCCCCGACCGTAGCCGGGGCAGGTATGGGGCTGGAGACTAGGCGTTGGTCCGGATGGCCGCTTTTGCCGCGTAGTATCCCTTCATGACGCGGAGTTGGTCGACGGATGACAGGATGTCAGGCAGCGCCTCAAGGCTGTCGACGCCTACCCCGTCCATCGCGTCCATCATCATCGCGTCAAGCCGCGCATCCTTCGCGATGCGCCCGCGCAGCCTTGGGAGGTGGAGCTTAAAGACTTGCGACTTCGGGGTGGTGACGCAGTTTCCAAAAGCGGCGGGCGTCAGGTCTATGGTCTCCATGATGGCGATGATGGTACCGATCTTTTCCAGCATGACTCTCTCCTCTCGTTTGTGGCTCGGCCCTGTGCCTCGCCTCGTGTGACTCCTATTTATGTCGGCACTCGACAAAAGTCAACGCACGTCTCCAAAAAAATAACGCCATCCCGTTATCGCACACCACGGGCACACAGCACCCGCTACATACAATCGGCGTATCTAGTAGCCGTTGCTCTATAATTGCGGTATGCAACGCGCATGATCATCCGTACCGCCCTCCTCTGTGTCCTGCTCGTCTGCCCCTCGCTGGCCCTCGCGTGGCCCGGCGTCGTGATTGACGTGCACGATGGTGACACGCTCACCGTGCGCCGCACGAGCGGTGACGTCGTCAAGGTGAGGCTCTACGGGGTGGATGCGCCGGAGCTTGCACAGTCCGGCGGGACAGAGGCGCGAGACTACCTGCGCGAGGTGCTCGTGGATGGAGAGACCGTCGACGTGCGGACGATGGACACAGACCGATACGGTCGCGTTGTCGGGCGTGTGCAGCATGGATACGTCGACATCAACGCGGCCCTGCTCGATGCTGGTCAGGCGTGGGTGTACCCCCAGTATTGCAGGGCAGTCATCCCATGTGCCGAGTGGGTGGTGGTGACGATTCGCGCAGCTCTCGCGCAACGCGGCCTGTGGGCCGCAGGGATGCCGCAACCCCCGTGGGACTGGCGGCGGGAGCGACGAGCCGCCCGCGCGGATGCCGAGTAATGCAAAAGCCCCCGATGCGGGGGCTTTCGTGCGTCTGGCGGTATCTATCTTTTTTTAGGTGGTCGGGGTGGAGTGCCTGACACCATGTCATACCAGTCAGAGTGCATAGCGTACTCTGCTAGGTTCAAGTGTGCTTCTTTGGCTTTATCTGGTGACACCCTGCAAAGCTTCGCAGCAATTTCATAGTCTGACCTGTTCGTCATCCTCGCTTTGCCTTTCTTCGCTTTTGCCACGGCTGATGCAACACATATCATCAAAGCATCTGGTCCATGGCTCTTGCTTGATGCCGTAACAATGCGCGATCCACGACCGACTTGGGCGCGTGCAAGGGCAAAACTCGTGTCCTCACAACTTGGCGTTAACAATACATTGACAAGTGCAGCGTCCATGTATTCACCGCCATTGTAATATTCCAGTGCCGAATACGCAGTCGATGCGATGTCAATCATATCCATATTCGACATGTCGCGTTTTTTTGTTGTCACGAAAATCTTAACACTGGTCATGCCTGCGACATCAACGCCTACTCTTTCTTCGGATGAGCACTTAACATATTCGACAGGACCATCTTTAGCCAAGGCGTCACCACAGAGCAAAACAACTACAAAAACAGCAACAAGAAAAGAACGCAGAAACAAAAAACTAGACATTTCTACCCCTTTTGCACTGCATGGGAACTGATGATTACAACCTTCTCCGCTCATATATCACTGGGGCAATCAAGACGATTTCGCTTTCCAAAAGGTCTACATAAAAAGGCTTGCGAAGCCCTATCGCATCAGGGTCAAGCCATCCTTGGAGCCTTATCCATCCCGCCCTCTCGCCCTCTCCCAAGTACAGCTTGATGGTCGCCATGTTATCGCGCCGCACGATGTATACCGCGTCGCCTGCCAGCACTGGCTGGTCTGGGTCGCAGTAGCAGATCTGTCCGGATGCGATACCTGCGGGCACCATCGATTCGCCCGCAGCCACGACGGCCACCGTATTATCCCCCAGCACGATAGGTGATGCGTTCACCGCAATGCTCATGGGCTTGTTCCAGCCCTCCACCCCGCACGACGCAAGGCCGACCATCGGCACTGGCTTGAGAGGCCGCCCCTTCACTGGGGGGCTGTCTTGTTGCGAGGCCGTATCGAACGGTTCCCCGTCGCCCAACAAAAGCCATTGAGCAGAGATACCTAGGTTTCTCGCTATCTTGGCTAAATCATCTGCGTTTGGTTTTTGACCTCTAGACCACGTTTGCCACTTGTTTCGTGACAGCCCGAGGGCCAACTCCGTCGGTTTGGGTGTCACAGCAGAAAGGTTACCGTTGAAAAACTTTTCAGCGATAATTTTCTTAAGCACTTCAAACCTTTCTGACCATTCTTCCATGTGACACCAGCACTAGAACATTTTTTAATGTTTACTCGACAAAAAATTATGTCTATTCATCAAGTCAACGTACACACGAACCTAAACGCACCAATCAACGCGGAGGTGCCGATGCCCTCACCTGTCACCGAAAAGACCATGAACGGCCTCATCCACCGCAAGCACGTCCAGCCCTACACCGAGGTGCTGCTGGCGCGCGGCTTCCATGTCGATGCCTACACAGGATTCACCCGTGCGCGAAGAGCTCCGACCTACTGCCGAGACTACGTCCACATGCGCATTCTCGGTGGCAAGCTCCGCGAGATCTTCATGACCCGCACGAGTCATGTTCACGGGGCAGATGGCACCGTCTCGAGCATCTACCAAGAGGGCGGCATCGACGACAGCGACAACGGGCATTGCCCCAGTCTGCCCTTGTTCGTCAGCCTGTTGGACGCCGTCTGCTCCGATGGAGACGCGCCGTGGGCCTAACCCATGCAGCCCCCTCAAAAACCGTCCCTCGCCTCCCGCATAGGCTCATACCTCTAGGAGTTTAGACAATGGAAACAATGCACGACGTAACCCAATTGCAGCCAACCCGGCAAGAGCTACTCGCCCTCTACCTCAAGCGCAACCGGCTCTCGTATGCGCGGATAGGCCAGCACATGGGCATCACCGGGCAAAGCGTCATGCGCCTGTGTCGCAACGACACGGCCCCGTCCCACAGGGTGGCGCAGTTGGCGGACCTCGGCATTCCTGTCGACCTCCTGCCCAAGCCCCACGACATCACGCCCGGCCCCAAGCCTAAAGCGACCATGCACGCTTGCGCCTAGCTGCCACCAACTAGCTAGGCCACGTTGCACGAACATGCGCAATCAACCTGTATTTTCGGAGATAACCACATGTTGCAACGCACACCGCCAAGCATAGACCTCACCACATTCAGCCTGCCGTCGGCCTTCTCGCTGGCAGTATCCATGAGCGGCAAAGCCGACTGGGACATCGCGGCGCAGATGTCGTGGTCGTCATCGACTGCCGCCCGCATCTTCAACGGCAGCGACGACTACTGGCCCAGCCTCCCCAGTCTCCCGAGGCTCTGCTGCGTACTGGGCAACACCGTCCTGCTCGACTGGATAGCCGCGCAAGCCGGAGAGCCCATCGCCTTCGCCTCCGCATCCATCGACGTACCCCAATTGCTTGAGCGTCTACGGGGCATCCTCATCGAGGTCGGCGACGTGTCGTCTGTCACAGGTGAGGCCGTTGCCGATGGCGTCATCGACCGCCGCGAGGCCATTCGCCTCGTGCGTGAGCTGGAGCACCTGATATCCGAGGCCGCGCCGCTCCTCGCAGGAGCACGATCCATCATCGAGGAGCCGAAGCCATGAAGACCAACACCATCGCCGCCCGGCTGCGCATCCTGACCATGGCCCACCAACTGGAACACGCCAACGGCACCGACGCCGTGCTCGCCGCCTTCGACAGAATCGAAGAGCGCGTGATGCGCGGGGTTCCGCTGGCAGAGGGCACGGGGCCTATGCCCGCGCTCATCGAAGAGTTCTTCGCCGCCTGCTGCGAGCTGGTCGATGGCGCGAAGACGCAAGTGGGCGTCATCTACGACGCCTTCCGCGCGTGGTGTGCAGAATCCAAGGGGCTGGATGTCAACGCCGTGCCCAGTCTGCGCGTGTTCGGCGAGTCTACCCGACGGGCCTTCGACCGAGAGGCGAGCAACAAGGTGTTTCTGTTGGGCGTGAGACTGCGCGAAGGGGGACGGTCATGACCTCCGCCGAGACCCGCGTGCGTCAGCGGCTGGTACTCGGGATGCTCATAGATGCGGTCGAGCGTCTCGTGCCCGTGCTGGAGTGGGAGGCCCGCAAGTCCGCATCGCGCATCAACAGGGCGGCGACTCGCTGCCTCCGGCTGGTGGGTGAGGACGGACCCATGGGCGACCTCGACCGCGCCACGTTCGCGGCCCTGATGCCGCACATCCACCGCACGGTAGAGCGCCACCTCCCCACGGGCGGTGACGGCAAGTGGCCCACCGCCTACGGCATCGCCTACTATCACGCGGTCAGTGACCTCGTGGACGAGATGACGCTCCGCACAGGCCGCAGGTGGGCCGGTCCACGCTATGCCGCCCGCGAGTGGAAGGTGCTCGCAGAGGCTCGCGGCCCCTTCGAGGACAT
>Ga0302253_1000224_pt1 | contig 53197 bp, 47 predicted proteins | sample AAG_RA_Trp_MG_FD_193537 | JGI IMG/M metagenome (GOLD analysis project Ga0302253, IMG submission 193537) | Enriched activated sludge microbial communities from anaerobic digester in WTTP, New Holstein, Wisconsin, United States - AAG_RA_Trp | ecosystem: Engineered > Bioreactor > Anaerobic >...
CAGCAACGGCCTCGGCGTGACCTACGACGGGAAGCCCGTCGCAGGCAGCGATGGTCCCGACCGCGAGAACGAACTGGGCTACCGCGACGACAAGACTTCCGGTGAACAGGAAGGGGTGGTCTTCGAACTGGATGGCGTCGCCAACAGGTTCAACATGGACGCTCCCGGTTCCTTCTACACCGGTGGGGAAGGCGAACGCGGACAGGTCCTCTTCTTCCTCGGCAACGTACAGGGCGCCAGTCAGGCGATTCCCGCCAACGGACAGTTCAGCTACACAGGCGTCCTGTTCGACAGGGTCGTCGTTCAGGCTGTGGACAACTCCGACGGCACCACTAGCAGCGACAACAGCGACTTCTACATCAAGGGTGTGGATGTCGGCTTCGTCGACAGCATAGGCAAGGCCTCGGGCACCGTCGACATGGACTACGGGGCCGACGGCGAGGCCACCAGTGGGGCACTGACCTTCGGTGTGGGCACCACTGGCATCTACACCTACGACGGTCACGCCGTGACGGTGACCCCGTCGGCTGACGGCAAGACGCTCACCGGAACCTATGACGGTGGCAAGACGGCCTTCACCATGTCACTCGACACGACCGATGGCGAGTGGCACTTCGACCAGAAGGTTCCGCTCGACCTGCCGGGTACGACGCACAAGCTTGGTTTCAACGTGGGCATCACGGATGCCGACGGTGATACCACCCCTGCGGCTACCATCGAAGTGACGGTGAACGAAGTCGAGCGAGCACCCGACATCGACACAGGCCTTACCCCCCACGTGGTGCATGAATCCGGCCTCAACACGGCTGACGCCGCTGGTTCGGGCCTTTTCCCCGGTGGCTACGACAGCGCATCCGACCCGGATGGCAGCCCGGTTGTCACCGAAGGCACCTTCCGCATCAATGCGAACGGTGAAAGCATCACCAGCGTGGGTATCGCCGGAGAGACCATCTCCGACCTCTCCACCCTCGTGGGACGAACCTTCAACATCGGGGCCAACGGACAGCATGTCGCCTCCGGCGGTCATGCCACGCTCGCCATCACCGGCTACGACGCCTCGACCGGCGTTGTCAGCTACACCTACACTCTCACTGACAACGTACAGCACAGCATCAACGTAGGCGGCGTGCTGTTCGACAACGAGAAGACCGGCGACGTGATTCCCGTCTCCGTCACCACCGGGACGGGCGCCGATGCCAGCACGGCAACGGCGACCATCACCGTGACCATCGTGGACGACGTGCCCAAGGCCGAACTCAACACGTTTGGCAGCGCAGACGACAGTGCCACGCTCAACGTCGGGCAACACACCGAAGGCCAGTTCAATATGGTCCCCGGTGCAGACGGTGTGGGGCAGCTGCTGGTCAACGGTGTCGCTTTCGATGCAACCAAGGCAGGCAGCGACGGCTACCAGTCCTTCGCAGGAGACCACGGCACCCTGTACGTCAATGCGGACGGTGAATACCGTTATGACGGGACCTCGGTCGGCAACGACAGCTTCACCTTCACGCTGGTGGACGGCGACGGCGACCGGGTGGCGGACACCCTTTCGCTGAACGTCGAGCGCGGCAACACCGAACCCGTGCTCACCATGGGAGACCCCGTGTCCGTCAGTGAGGCCGCCCTCCCGGATGGTTCCAGCCCCGCACTTTCAGAGACCACCACGGGCACCTTCACCTTCGATGACAAGGGTGAAGGGCTGCAATCACTCACTGTAGCCGGTCAGACCATCGACCTTGGAGCCTTCTCGACCTCCGGTCACACCCAGACCGTAGTGGACGACGCCACCGGAAAGCTGGTCATCACCGGGTACAACTCCGCCACAGGCGAAGTCAGCTACGAATACACCCTCAAGGATAACACCCTTGAAGGCGACAACGTGCAGCGCACCTTCGAGGTGAAGGTCACCGACACCTCGGGTGACGAGGCGAAGGCCAACATCGTCATCAACGTCACCGACGATGCGCCCACTGCTCATGATGACTTCGCGACCTTCCCGCAGGTGAATACCACCACCAACCTCGTCATCGTGCTCGACACCTCGGGCAGCATGGCCTGGGATTCTGGCGTTGATGGAAAGTCCCGCATGGAACTGGCGCAGGAAGCCATCGCCAAGCTGATGCACGCCTACGACGACATGGGCCATGTCAACATCAAGATCGTCGACTTCTACAGCGATGCCGACGCCAGCAAGCCATGGTTTGAGGGCAATGATGCCGTGGCGAAGGCCACGCAATATCTGACGACCGACAACAAGTTCGTACCGGGAGGCGGAACGGACTACGATGACGCCACCGCAGCAACAGCCAGTGCATTGCAGACAGGCATGCCTAATGCGGACCGTACCGTGCTGTACTTCTTCTCGGACGGAGCCCCCGACCCGATCAGCGAGGCGCTGAACGCGACAGAAGAGAAGGCATGGGTCGATGCCCTCAAGGGGGTGGATAACCTCGACATCGCCTATGCCATCGGCATCGGCAGTCAGGTCTCCACCACGCACCTGTTGCCTGTGGGATGGGAACGTAACCCCACCGACCCGGATAACCCCGACGCGCATTCGACCAAGGTGCTCACGGACTTGAGCCAGCTTGAAAGCACCCTGCTCAACACCGTGCCCATCGAAGGCAATCTCCTGAACAATGATGTAAAGGGCGCCGACGGTGCCTACATCGAGAAGGTTTCCTTCACCAGCGAGGACGGGACGGTCTACACAGCCACATGGAATACCAGCACCGGCAAGCTCGTGTTCACCACAGACCTTGGCGGCGACGGAACCATCGACAACAGCGTCGTGCAACCTGGGTCCCGCGTCACTTTCTCGCTGGGCGCAGACCGCGGCACGGTGGAGTTCGACTTCTCCGACGGCGACTTCAGGTACGTTCCTGGGGCGAACCCCACAGGGACGCCCACCTTCGACTACACCATCCGTGATGGCGACGGTGACCCCTCGTCCGCCCACCTCTACCTGCAGCTGAAGGGCGCAGCGGTGGACGCCAAGGACAACCACGGCTACGCCATAGCCCCGGCCACCTCGGTGGTGGACTTCGAGAACGACAATCATGGCTGGAGTCTGACTGACGCCAATGTCAGCCTGGGCGGAAAGGCCTCCGACAGGGATCTCCAGATCACGCTCACCAGCGAGCAAGGAGCTTCTGACCCGACGTCGTCCCAGAGTGGCGAATTCAACGTACAGGCCGCCAATTCGAAGGTGACCTTCGACTGGTCGGCAAAGGCCACGTGGTCGTCAACGCAGATCAACGACGAGACGCAACGTGAGCATGACGCCGATACGCTGACGCTCGTTGTACAACGCAAAGTTGGCAATGCGTGGGTCACGGAATCGACCGAGACGATCTACACGGCTCCGGAAGTCGCGTATGAAGACCGGAACAGATCTGGTAATCAGAAAAAACTGAACAAGAGCGGCACATTCGAATACGAGTTCCAGAATACGGGGCAGTATCGACTCACGATCGAGGCAAAAGACGCACGCCACTCCAACGACGACGGGATCTTTGGCTTCAAGGATCGTGGCGGCATCGAGGCGCACATCGACAATGTGACGCTGATGTTGGCGGCGGCACCGCTCATCGGCAACCTCATCACCGACGCGTCTGCCGACGACCTCGCAGGCATAACGGCACGCGTCACTGAAGTGAACGGGCAACTGATTGCACAGGACGGGTCGTACACGGAGATAACGCACGAGCAGCATGGTTCGCTTCAGGTCAACATGTACGGCGACTACCGCTACCTTGCCAACGAAGGGACGACCGGTCACGACGAAGCCTTCGTCTACAAGATAACGACGCCGACCGGACAGGAAGACCATGCCACCCTGAACATCCACATCGGGGCGGCAGGCGATCATACAGCCCAGACGACGTACAGCTATGCTTACGACGACCACAATAGTGCCACCGACACGAGCATGGTCTACATCGGCGGCAGTGGCGACGACACCATCGTCGGCACCGCAGGCGACGACATCATCCTCGGCGGGCTTGGGAACGACACGCTTGGCGGTAGCGGTGGACGAGACTACATCGACGGTGGACTCGGCAACGACACCATCATCATTCAGGACAATTCGGGCGACCACCGCATCACCGATGCGGACTTCAAGGGGCTGCATGGTGGTGCCGGAACGGATACGCTCGAAATCCATGGTGATAACGTGGTGCTCGACTTCAACAACATCGCCGACGGCAAGGTGTCAGGCATCGAGCACATCGACCTCGGCACCGACACCGGCGCGCAGACCGTGCGCCTGACGGCAGCCGACCTGTTCGACCTCGCCGGGACCTCGGAAGCCACCGCAGCCGGCAACAAGGCCGTGCACATCAGCGGGGATAATGCAGACAAGGTCGAACTGGTGGGAAGCGACTGGACTCACAGCACAAACGCCGCAGGCCAGGATGTCTACAGCGTGACAGTGGGCACGGAGACTCGCGACCTCATCATCGACCACACCATCCAGCAGCAGATCATCAACTCCGGCGGCTAGCACCGGAACGCCCAACGGTACGCAATGAACAGACAAGAGGCCCGCACCGCAAGGTGCGGGCCTTTCCATTACCTGTCAGAGTGGCTCGATGCCTTTCAAGGTGCCTTGCCCGTCAAGCAGTGAGCCGGGAAGCGGTCTCGGGTTCAACATCGGGTCTTCCCGGTGGCAACAGCCTCATCATGGAGGTACCCGCTGCATGTAGCCACTGCCGGTAGCCCGTCCGCTGGCACTGAATAGTTCTTCTTCCTCTCGGAACAGCTACGTAATGCGGCTGCCCCCCTTAAGCCATGCGACACAGCCAAACCACAACGGGGCTGCATCTGGTGCAAGTATCCCCCCACAGCCAGGAGTAGCCAGCTTGACCCCGAACAGGATAGAAGCTAGCCTGTCCATGTTCGCACAGGAGATGACACCCGTGGCCATCATGCACAGCAAAAGTATTGAGATATGCTGTTTGCAGATACCACAGTCAGAGCGTCGCAACCAAGACAACGTCGCTCTTCCGTGCAAATTGCCGCCAATGTAACGGTGATACGAACACCCGCGATATAATTTTCGATGCAATAAAGATGTGTGTTTTCATCGAATCGTATCCTCTCCGCTATGCAGAACCAGAAGTCGTCCATGAATCGCGCCATGAAGACATCATGGGAACGGACTCGCGACGTGAAGGATTGAGGGAACTTTTCCAGTCGAGGCTACGAAAAGGCCCCCTGCCACAACAAGCAGGGGGCTTTGCATGTATACAACCCCGGAGCATTCCATGACAACCACAGCCCATACCACCGCCCCCGCCAGCACATCCGCCACTGTCCCTTCACGTTCAGCCCGCGCGGTCTCCCGCGGCGTACCCCCCGGTGTGCCACCCGACATATCACCCGACAGGCGTCCTTCAGGCACCCCCCTAGCGAACACGGGTAGGTCACCGAGTGCCTCGCCACAGCCGCAGTCTGCCACCAGCCCTCACGGGTCTCACCACGCACGCATCCTTGCTGCGGCGAAAGCCTGCTACCATCGCAACACCGCACCGGACCGTCCCGGCACGGGCTATCGTCGTTTCGGCCCGGTGCGCCTCATGGTCGGATTCACAGAGAAGGGGCTGGTACTCCTGCATATCATCGCCGACACCCCTCAATGCGGTCATGGTGCCCGCGCACTGACCTTTCTCATCCATCTTGCCGAATCGTTCGGGTTGCCCATCACCGCCAATGCTCAACCCATCAGACACGGGCGCGGCTGCCTCGACCACAGGTCGCTTCTTGGCTGGTATCTGAGTTTCGGTTTCGAGCGCATCCCCGGAAGTTCCATGAACGGCATCCTCTATGTCCCGGCTTCACAGGCGGATATCTGCTGACCACCCACTCCGTGCGCCCGTGTCGTCGCGACATCGCACGAACACGTGAGCCGGACTGTCGCTATACCGTTCTCGTATGGGACCATCGCCCGCGAATGCAGAGATGAATGCAGAAAGGCCATCCTGTGGATGGCCTTTGATGCATCACTCCTGAATCCGAAGATTCGCAAGCCGTTTTCTCAAGACTCTTGGAGACGCCTTCGGTACTGGGGGCACCTCAAGCTAGTCTTGAACAGGCACGACCACCGGAACCGTTTGTGCGAGCATACTGCGGTATCGGAAATGGACGAGACGAGAGATGGCGCATCCCCCACATGGCGACGTACTCCGCCTCGCGGCAGGCCTATTCCTGTGTCTGCTGGTCAGCCGCCTCGCGCCGGACGCGGTCGGCCAGTTGCTTCACGTTGGTCACCTCGCGCACCCGCCACGAATCCCCGACAGGCACCAGCCGCACATTCACGGGGTAGGTCTCTTCGTTGCCGAAGTCGTAGACCTTGAGTGCGGCTGTGGCATCATCTCCCGTGCGTTTCACATCGGTGATGGAGCGTATCTCCTTGCGGCCCGTGGACGCGCCCTCGAACAGCGGCGAGAACAACCCGCCGTCCTGTTGCACGGGTTCCTTGCGCGGCTTTCCGGCAAACTTGCCGGAGGCGACGCCGTGCAGCACGAACTTGCGAGTCTCACCCGTGACCAGCATCTTCATGGCCTGTGCAGCCTGTGCGTCCGACCCGTCCTGCATACCCGCCACCATCATAGCCAGCATCGGGGCCATACCGCCCTGTCCAGCCTTCGACGATGCCTGACGGACCAGTGTCTGGACGAAGACATCCACCGCCCCGCCGATGACCGCATCAAGGTCGACGTAGCGTTGCAACAGGGCCGTATCGGACGTGTCGATGGCGCGCTGCACCTGACGCAAGGCTTGTTCGGGCGTCTCTGCGGCACGGGCGGGTATGGTCGAGGCGACAAGGACGACAACCCATATGAGGGCTGCCCCAACAATGCGGATGAGATACGACATGGTGTTCCTTCCATGAAAAGAGTGAGACAGGCCGCTTGTATCGCATGGAACCCCGCCCCACAAGCATCCGCTGCCGCTCGCGCACAAAGACGCTGGCAAAGGCTCAGGCATCCCGTGGCACGACATGATGCGATGGCCGAGGAGGGAGAGATATGCCGCAGGTGCCTGCGCACGACAATCAGCGCAGGGCAGCTGGCATTTCGCCCTTCACGGCAAGGGGCAACCCGCTTACGGCAAGGACAACCCCTTGGCAGGCTGCGGCAAGCAGTTGATTGCACTCGCCCGCAAGGTCGCGGAACCTTCTGCCAAGCGGTGTGGGTGGCACGATACCCCACCCGACCTCATTGGTCACCAGCGCCACTGGAAGCGATGTCCCATCAAGTGCAGCCGCAAGCGCCCGCACATGCGACATGACCGACGCGTCATCATCCTCTGCCATCAGGTTCGAAAGCCACAGCGTGATGCAGTCCACAAGCACCACATCGGCACGGGGTTCGGCACGCCCTATGGCCCCGACCACGTCGAGAGGCTCCTCGAATGTCGTCCAGCCCTCACCGCGCGCAGCCTGATGTCGACGCACACGTTCCGCCATCTCCATATCGCGAATGCCCGCCGTGGCAATGTACACACGCCGCGCCCCCTGCGCCTCGGCCCAGCGTTGTGCCAAGGCACTCTTGCCGCTTCGCGAACCACCCGTGAACAACATCATACGCATCGGCAGCCTCCCTATGAGAGTATTGCACATGTCAGCGACTCCATCCCCGCATCTCTATCCCGCAACAGGCAATAATGCAGGTGATGGGCCGCAAACAGGCTGAGACCAGCAACGTCGACGTATACGCTTCGCATTTCGCCACACCATGCCGGGGGTTGCCCCGTCTCCTCTCCCCGGCTAGTGTCACGTAAAAAGTTTGAAACCTGCGAGGAACCATGCCCGGATACCGAGTGCACCTCATCGCCGGAGCCGTCACCGGGGCTGCGGCGCTCACCGCCGCCACACAGACCGGACTGCTCATGGCAGACAGGGAGACACAAGCGGCACTCTTCTGCGTCACGCTTGCATCGTCGATATTTCCCGACATCGACACCCCCTCCAAGGGACGCCCGTGGTTCTATGGTGCGCTAGCTGCGGCTGACGCCTTCCTCATCTACACGCGACGCTATTTCTGGGCGTCACTGCTCGGATTCATGGCCATGTTGCCCTGTATCGGCGGACACAGAGGATGGACACACACTTGGTGGGCCATGCTGCTGGTTCCCCTGCCGCTGCTGCTTGCCCCTGTGCACCTCTTCGGCATGAGTTGGCGGGGGGCAGCCGTGTGGTATCTTGCCGCAGTACTGGGCTATGCCTCGCATCTGGTGCTCGACGAAAAATGGTAGCCCCGCACCAACGGCAGGGCAACTGCAATCCGATGGCAAGGATAAACACGACGCCTTGCAGTGTCGGGCATTCCCGTCTCGCACCGTATACGCCGCCACACAGCGACGCATGCGGACAGCATAACGCCAACGGCACAGACAGGATGATGCGCAGACCGGACGGCGGCACAGGCCGGATGCTGGCGCATGACACGCTTCGCCGGGGGTAGTGCCGCGAGACGCGGGCCTAGCCGGACAGATGCGTCGCTTCGCGTGATTCCATCCGACAGGCGTGTATCAAAGGCGACACCTCGCCCCAGAACGGGCTCATCAGACAGGAATGCCGAAGGTCTTGGCCTTCGGCATTCCTGAAGTCATTCATACTGCCCATGGTCTTCTGCACGGGCTTCACAGACGATGCCCACTACCGGATGCTGCCCCACCGATGCAACATGCAGGGGCATACGGCAGCCCACGTCAGCAGGCATGGCGGTCACGCTGGCATCACTGGCGCGGTGTCGCGGAAACGCCAGCGCCACCCGCCGCAGGTAAGGGTGCCCCCGCAGCCGGTGCCGAAGCGGCAGCCTCGAACCGGCTACCGAGGTCGCCAGCCAGCTTCGCAGCCATACGCACGGCGTCCATACGTTCCGGCGCCCCCTGCACACGACGCTGCACCCACATGGCCACGTAGACGAGCGTGTCATCGTCCAGACCGCGCGCCTCCGGTCGGCTACGCATGGCCTCGGCAAGCGTCTCACGCGCGCGTTCGCGCATCATGATGGACTGCTGGTACCGCTTGCCGGAGATGTCCATGAGCTTGCGTGCGGCTTCCGCCTCCTGCGCCGTACCATTGTCACGCGCCGTCTCGTAGGCGTTGAGGGTCTCCATGAAACTGGCGTTGGCATCGGCAGCGGCATCGCTGGCTTCTGTCCACGCACCGACGCGGCGCGAGAAGTCCTTCATGCCCGAAGCGGCTTCGAACGCGCCGGAAAGGGCACGGAACCGCTTGGCGTACAGACGGTACATCTCCTTCGTCTCATCGACGGTCAGCGTCTTGCCGTCACGGGGGGCGGCTGCGGCTTCGGCGACGGCTGCCATGAAACGGTCCGCATACATGCGGTACAGCGCATCGAGCATCGGCGACGTGAAGGCATAGGCAAGCACGGCGGAACGCCCTGCGGCAAGGCTCTCACCCGACCACGAGAGACCGGTCATCCCCGTTCCGTAGCGCAGGTTCGCGGCCTTGAGTCCGGCACTGACGAAGCCCGACTTGCGCGCTTCCGGATGCGTGCCGCGCGGGTGGTAGTTGGTCACAAGCCAGCTGGCGAGGTCTTCTACGAAGGCATAGCGCACCACGGCGTCTTCCATCGGCACGGCAGGCGTGGGCTGCGTGGCGTTGCCGACAACACCCGTCACCTGTGTGCCGTTGGCGGCGACTGCCGCATCGGGACGTGTCCCGTTGCCCCCGGCAGCCAGCATGTCGGCAAGGCCGGGCGGCGGCCCCTGTTCCGGCGCAGGTGCGAGGGCAGCCTGCGTTCCCGTCTGGTCGGTGGTGGCACGTTCGGGCACGACGTTCGTCACAAGTACATCACGCAACAGCCATAAGGCCCCCGCTGCGATACCGATGCAAATGATAAGAATCCACACCAACCCGGAGCCTTTCTTCTGCGGCTTCTTACCGGGACGGTTGGAAGGCATTTCGATGATGTCTTTCTCTTCGGGCATTCCATCCTCCTGCAGCCTGTCACTGCGGGTCTTGCGTCTGGGCGACGCGGTACCTGTGCCTTGTAGCATCGTGACGCCCCAGTGTGAAGCCATGCCGATATCGCCTCCGGTCTGTCGCACGAGGCACACTGCGCATTCTTCCGCAGTGCGGACGGTTTGCGGCGTTTTGATGCAATGGCTTGCCATCACAAGGCAAACGGGGCAGAACGTGTGTACTTAAGGAGGGCCCCTTGACCGGATATCTGCTGGTGCTTCTTGCGGCGTCGCTATGGGCGCTCATCGGTCCGCTGGCCCGCTTCTGCATGGACGAAGGACTATCCCCTCCGGAGATAGCGCTGTGGCGCGCCGCATTCGGCGCACTGTTCTTCGCCCTGCATGCGTGGCGATGCGGCCTGTGGAGGGTCGCCCCCCGGCACGGGGCAGCCATGTCGGCTTTCGGCATCGTAGGGGTCGGCGTCCTGTTCGGTTCGTACCAGTACGCCGTGCAGGAGGGAGGGGCAGCCCTTGCCGCCGTGTTGCTCTATACCGCACCGGCATGGGTCGCCGTCCTGTCGCGGCTACTCCTGCATGAACCGCTCACCCGACGCAAGCTTGCGGCCCTTGTGGTCGCCATGACGGGCGCGGTGCTCACCTGCCTTTCCGGCGGCGGGCTTTCGGGCGGTGCCAGCACAGCAGGCATCGTGGCGGGTCTCATTTCCGGCTTCGCCTACTCGTTGCACTACATCTTCAGTGCCCACTGGATGCGTCGCTACTCGCCGGTGACGCTCTACCTCTACTGTCTGCCCGCTGGCGTCGCGACACTGGTTCCTTTCACGACCTTCACGCACAAGACGCCCACGGCGTGGCTTCTGCTGGTAGCCATAGGACTGCTGACGACCTACTGCGCCTATTTCGTCTATTGCGAGGGGATACGCCGCCTTGCGCCGACACGGGTCGCCATCGTCGCCAACCTCGAACCTGTACTGGCAGCACTGCTTGCCTACCTGTGGTGGGGTGAACTCTTCCCGCCTCTGGGATGGCTGGGGGCAGGTCTGGTGCTCACGGCGGTCTTTCTCATCGTCCTCGACCGCAGTGAGACCCCACAGGTGCCTCCCCACTCCACCAAGCCCGAGTGATCGCGCCAACGGGGGCACCACAGCACGCCACAAGAGCACACAACGAGACATCAGGCCACAACGCAGCACCTGTGACCGGGCTGGCAATCCGACAACGTCGGCAGACGGGGGATGAACGGATAGAGAGGGGAGGAGTGGTTCCTACACCTTGGCGAGAAGGCGCAGGTACAGGTCGCCCTGCCACGGGCCGATGCGCTTGCCGAGCCCCTTGAGGCGTAAGGGACGGCCCACGACGAAATCGGGGGGCAGGGTCATCTCCACGGTGCGAACCTCGTCGGACAACCCCTGACGAATCTGCAAGCGCACCCGTCCGCCCGGCAGCAGATTGGCTGCGGGCAGGTGGATGGTCTGTTCCTCGTCAATCTGGCGGCGCAACCAGCCACGCACAGCCCCGGCAACACCATGCGTGAAGTCGAACGCAACACTCCTGTCGCCCCATTCGAGGCTGAGCTTGCGTTTTTTCGGGGGGCGTTCCGCCGTCGTGCCCCCGGTTCGCCGTATCTGACTATAGATGTCCTCGAACACCCGACGGGCGAAGGGGTCACGCAGGATGTCCTGCAAGACGTCTTCGCGTTCGGTATAGGCTTCCTGCGCCTTGCGCTTCGTCCTGTCAGCCCCTGCACCGGAGGTGCTGCCATCCGGCGAAGTCGCCTCGCGCGTGTGTTGCGCCCCACCTGTTCCGGGGCGCTCTCCCGCCCCGGCAGGACGCGCGCCTTGCCGTGCATCCCTGCCGGATTCGCCCGGTGTGGGGCCGGAACGTCGCGATTCGCCAGCCGATGTCGTTGTGCCCTGCCCGGCCTGCCGAGCCTGCCCCGCCTGTCCCGCATGAGGGGGTGCGGTGTCGTCACGATGTGCCGGACGCCCCTTGCCATCCCTCGCCGCACCGGGCCTTGCCCCGGCGGCACCGCCCGATGCGGGGCCGGCCTTTCGCGACTGCGACGCCCCACGCTCTTCGTACAACCGGGTCAGCAGGACATAGGCTTCGTTCAGCTGCCGGAAACGGCGCGCGGCATCGGGCTTGTCCGGATTGAGGTCGGGATGCAGCGCGAACGCAAGACGCCGATAGGAGCGCTTGACGTCGTCAAGCGCGGCCCTGTCGTCCACCTGCAGGATGCGTCGGCAATCCCTTTCGGTCACGGATGCTCCGGTGGCTATTCGTCGTCCAGCACGAGGGCATTGGCCTCAGTGCTGCGGTCGCGCGCCACCAACCCCTGCGATTCGAGATAGGCACGCCCTGCGGCGGCGAATTCGCCATGCGTCACGTCGGGGCGGATGCCGGGGCAGAAGTCCTTTGCCAGTTCAAGACTCTCACGGTCGACAAGGTTGCCACGGAAATACGGCCACGCACGGCAGATGTCGGGCTTGGCCTCATGCACGGAACATCCCTGCCCTGCCTCGAAGAAGATGCAGTTGCGGTCTTCGCCCGTGCGTATCTTGAGCTTGCCGTTGCGCTGTTCGCAATAGGTGGCGGCGAAATCCACGGGGCTCAACCCCGTGTGCCCGCACAGCCGGTCAAGGTCGGTGGGGCTGACCACGATACCGCCTTCGCCGTGGCAACAGTGGCCGCACATGCGGCAATCGAAGGCTTCACGCTGCGACTCGCTCATCGGATTCCTCCACCAAAAAGTCGACGGTGTTCTACCATGAGGCACAGGTCCTCGACGACGGCAATACCCTGTCCAGCCAAAAGACGGCCCGCCTCCGGGCTGCGGATGCCAAGCTGCATCCAGAAGAGACGCGGCTTGTGCGGCAGGGCCAGCACTTCGGCGGCGTGCCCGGGGCAATGTTCCGGGGCACGGAACACATCCACAAGGTCGATGGCAACTGTGATATCGGCAAGACTGGGGTATGTCTCTAGGCCCCACACGCCCTTTCGGACGGGATGGACGGGCAGCACCTCGTAGCCTGCCTCAATGAGATAGCGGCCCACGGCGTCGACAGGCTGGCCGGGCTTGTCCTTGGCACCGATGACGGCGATGGTCCGCGTCGCGGCAAGGTGCGCACGCAACGAATCGTCGAAAAGCATAGTGAACCTCATTTCGGGGATAAGGCGGCAGTCTATCCTGCGGCGGGGCCGAGCGCAATCCTGCGATTGCTAACCCCCGCGCCCGCGCGCTAGAAGACCAGCATACACCACCAGAACAGGAGACGTCATGTTCACTGCCGCAGAACGTATTCCCGACGATGAAGTCCGCCGCCGCCACAGCCGCTGCCGTGCGGCCCTCGCAGACGTCGCCCCCGAGGCCTCCGGTCTGCTGGTCTTTGCCAGACTCTCCATCTACTACCTCACCGGTTCGCTCGGTAACGGCGTGCTGTGGCTACCCCGCGAAGGCGAAGCCATGCTCTTCGTCCGCAAGGGCATCGAACGCGTTCTGCTTGAAAGCCCCATTGAACGTGTGCACCCCTTCCGTTCCTACGGCGACATCGTCGAACTCGCACGCGAAGCAGGTTCCCCATTGGGCGGGGTGGTTGCTGCCGAGATGGGAGGACTGCCATGGTCTCTCGCCAACCTGCTGCAACAGCGCCTTCAGGGCGTTTCTTTCGTACCCGGCGACATGGCGGTAACCCTCGCGCGGGCCGTCAAGTCACCATGGGAACTGAACAAGATGCGCCTTGCCGGGGCAAGGCATCACGAAAGCCTGCACGAAGCCCTTCCGCAGCGCATACGCCCCGGCATGACCGAACGAGAGGTCTCGCACCTCGCGTGGCAGGTCTTCTTCGAGCGCGGGCATTCGGGCATGATGCGCATGTCCGCCAATGGTGAGGAGATATTCCTCGGCCATGTGGCCGCCGGAGAGAACGGGAACTACCCCAGCCACTTCAACGGCCCGCTGGGGCTCAAAGGCGAACATCCCGCCGTCCCCTACATGGGCTATGCGGGGTCTGTATGGCGCAGGGGAACGCCGTTGGCCGTGGACATCGGCTTCACCCTTGAAGGCTATCATACCGACAAGACGCAAGTGTACTGGGCGGGTCCGCGTGCCTCCATCCCTGACGCCGTGCTGCGCGCCCACGAGACGTGCATGGAAGTGCAGGCCCGCGCAGCCGCAGCCCTGCGCCCCGGCGCCATCCCCTCCGCCATCTATCAGGACGCCCTGCAACTCGTCGGGGAGTACGGACTCTCTGAAGGATTCATGGGAATTGGAAGCAACAAGGTACCGTTCCTCGGGCACGGCATCGGCCTTGCCGTGGATGAACACCCGGTACTGGCCCGGCGGTTCGATGCGCCTCTCCAGACCGGCATGGTCATCGCCATCGAACCCAAGATGGGCATCCCCGGAGTGGGGATGGTGGGAGTGGAGAACACCTTTGAAGTGACGGAAGACGGTGGCCGCTGCCTCACGGGTGACGAGTACGACATCGTCTGCATCGAATGAACCACGGCGCGGGGGCCACTGGCTGGACCTCCTGCACTCTCCGGACAGATTGGGCAGACTGGACAAAAGAAAGGGCCGACCTGTGCGGCCCTTTCCTTGTCATAACCATCTCATGGCTGAAGAGGCTGACCCGCTGGCCCGAAGGCGCGTTCGAGGGCCTCATCCATCTGGTCTGCGGTGAAGAGGTCGCGCAGCACCAGTGGTGCATTGCGCAGCAGCCCCGTAGGGAACAGGGCGACCACGGGAATGCTGCTGCTGCCCAGCGAATGCAGCAGGGCCTGTGCCACCGGGTCGTCGCGCGTGAGGTCGACCCGCACGAGACGTGCCCCATAGGCCTTCTGCCATCGTGCCATGTTGGCGGCGTTCAGGGTCGTACGTTCCAGCAGTTTGCAGTTGGGGCACCAGTCCGCCGTGAAGTCGACGATGACGGGCTGACGACCGAGCATATCACGAAAGGCCGTCGCCTCGAAGGGCTCCCACCGGGCTTCATCGGCAGGCGGTGACAGTGCCCACGCAACCGTCATGCCCACCAGTGCGACCGCGACGCACCGCACCGCAATGCGCTGCACCGACGAGGCCCCCGGCCCCGCCCATGTGCCCCACAGCCACGCCGCGAACGCGGCAACCAGCAAGGTGACCAGCATGGGCAAGAGCAAGGCGGCAGGCAGGATGGTGAGCAGGTAGACGGATGTCGCCATCAGAAAGAAGCCCACCACCTGTTCCATCACACCCGTCCATGCTCCCGGTCGGGGAAAGAACCGCACAAGGCCGGGGCGCGCTGCCATCAGCAGGTAGGGTGACGCCATTCCAAGTCCCACAAAGGCGAATACCAGTGCCAGCACTGACGAGGGCTGCCGAAAGGCCCACCCCAGCACGCCGCCGAGAAGCGGGCCGCTGCAAGGGGTCGCTAGCAGCGTGGCGACCACTCCGGTCATGAACGCCTGGGCGCGGGGGCTTCCGGTGGTGCCTGCCTTGAGGTCGAGAACAGGCAGCGAGAACACGCCGAACATGGACAGGCCAAGCGTGAAGACCACCAGCGTCAGTCCGAAAAGCACTCCCGGCCGCTGGAACAACTGCCCCCATGCAAGCCCTGCCACGGCGAGAATACCCGCCAGCACCACGAACCACACGAGGATGCCTGCGGCAAAGAACAGGTTGTGCTCCCGGAAAGCCCTTCGGCGCACACCCTCGTCACCCGGCGCACCGGACGTGGCGATGAACCCGCTCAACTTCAGACTGATGACAGGCAATACGCACGGCATGACATTGAGGATGAGCCCAGCCAGAAGGCCAAGCAGCAAGGCCTTGCCAAGACCGGAGACTTCAAGTTCGGGCGCGAAATAGCGGGGTGCGAAAGACCACGAGGGTGATTCCTGCGCGGCACCGGAAACAGAACGGGAGACGACGACGCCGGACGACGTTCCTCCGGGAGAGACCGACACGATACCAGAGACAGCCTTCTGCGCCTGCTCTTCTTCTCCACGTGCCACGTTGCCGGCAGTTGCCGTGATATCGACTCCGGTAGAGGACGGGAAGGGAAGGGAGCCCCCTGTTCCGGGGGCTGCATCACGAGGCGTGGGCGTAACGCCGCCCATCCTGATTGCTGCCCCATCGCCTACCGCGCCAGCGCTCGGCGTTCCGGTCATGCCGGGGGCGACCGCCCCGGCGACGGGTCTTCCGGGTACCGCTTGCGCCAGCTTGCCGCGCCATGGACGCGACGCGGCATCGGGTAACGCCGCGAATGCGCCTTCACCGGGCAAGGTCACGGCGATGTCATGCCGCACAGGTTGGCAGTTACGGTCGGAACAGAGAAGGAGCGATGTCCGCACGATGACGTCGCCGCCAGCGAGCAGTGCCGGAACCTTAACGAAGACCGGAGTCTTCGGCCCATAGGCATTGACGATCCTGCCGGGGGTGAAGGGGTCGTCGAGCGGTTCGCCCGGCATATAGAGCACCGGCAGGTCGAGAGGCGTCCCACTCCGGTCATGGACACTTACCACGGTGGGCCGCGTATCCACCCCCGGCTCATGGGCGTAGGCGTGGTATTCCGGTGCGGGGTCGATCCACAGCACGATGATGCCACCCGCCGTCTCGCGATCATGCGCCAGTTCAGTCGAGAACGTCACAGGCTCGGCAGCGTGCGCGGAAAGGGCGCCCCCATCAAGTGTGGCCCACGGTACCAACACCGGAACGAGCCCCGGCAGGAGCAGGAGAAACGCGGCAAGAACACAGGATATTGCGATGTTTGAAACTCTGGTTTGGTGTCGCATCAGGTGACGATACGTTTTTTTCGCACCACGGGCAAAAAAAATGTTGACTTCACAGACCGAGGCGACTAGGTTCCGTCTTCGCCGAACGGCACGGGTCATTAGCTCAATTGGTAGAGCAGCTGACTCTTAATCAGTTGGTTCGGGGTTCGAGTCCCTGATGGCCCACCAGCTTGCAAGTACGCCCCGCAGTGGAAACACTGTGGGGCTTCTTCGTTTCCGGCTGCCTGATATGACGGAGACGTGCAACCCTGAGACGATGCTGGTGCCTCCCCCCTTCTTCAACTTTTTTCGGGAATCGCAAAAAAACCTGTTGACCCTCACACCCGTTGAGCGTAGATACCGTCTCCGCCACGAGGCACGGGTCATTAGCTCAATTGGTAGAGCAGCTGACTCTTAATCAGTTGGTTCGGGGTTCGAGTCCCTGATGGCCCACCAGAACGAGTGCAAACCCGCAGTAGTGATACTGCGGGTTTTTGCGTTTCGCAGAAAAGTGAACGATCCCGCCTTTATCGCAGTAGCCCTGCATTCTTCCATCACATGCAAAAGGCCCCTGAGGACATTCCCCAGAGGCCTTGTATCACCAGAAAGTGACGAGCATCATACGATACGGTCAATCGCGCCGCTTGCCGAAGCGGTCGAGATGCGCCATGGCGACCTCGAAGACATGCTCAGGGGCAAGGTCGCGCAGGCATTGCAGCGTATCACACGTATTGCGGTTGCACGGCTGGCAGGCGAGGCGCGCGGCGACATCGATATGTTCGGGTGAAGGGAACGTCCATGCGGTGCCTGTCGCGCCAAGCACGACGCACGTCGGGGTATCCACCGCCACCGCGATATGCCTCGGGGCCGAACAGTTGCCCAGATGCATGTCCGCTTCCGCGATGCACGCCGCCATCTCGCGCAGCGTCAGCATCCTGTCCGGCAGCAGGACGTTGCCGCCTGCACGGCACGCAGCGACCATTCTCCGGATGTCAGCCTCTTCTCCCGGACCCCAGAAAGGCAAGAAGCGTACGTCGGGGGCCTTTCCCGCGGCGATATCCATAAGCCGGGCGTAGTGCAGGGCGGGCCACTGGCGGGTGATACGGCGATGCGTCGGGTCTAGCGTCACCAGCCTCTGCCCTTCTGCCAGACCGGCGGATGCCAGTATCTCACGGGCATTCGCACGCTCTTCAGGGCGCAGCCACAGGCGCGGGCGTTCACCGTCCCACCGTATGCCAAGCGGCTCAAGGACACTGGCCTTGGACATGGCCGCATAGCCGTCGCGCGGCTTCACCCAGTGCGTGTAAAGCCAGCGGTTGTACCACGGAGGCGTGAAGCTGAGCCTCACCGGAGCGCCAGAGAAGGCGACGACCCAACGTGTACGCGGCAATTGCTGGAAGTCGACCACGATGTCGAACCCCTGCCCGGCCACCTCACGATACCATGCCACTTCGGCGAAAAAGGAACTGAGCCGTTTCTTGTCGAGAGGCCAGACCACATCCACATCTGGATTGCCATCCAGCATGGAGACGCACTTGGACTCGGTGAGGACATGGATTTCGGCCTCGGGAAAGCGCCGACGAAGAAGGGCAAGGGCCGGAGTGGCGAGGAGGACGTCGCCTATCTGCCTCAACTGGCAGACGAGGATGCGCCGCACACCACCTTCGGGCAGGACGATCGAAGTCATGATTCTCCGGGGTAGGGATGAGTCTGCGCGGCAAGCATGACGCCGCGCTTTCTGATAACGTCGGGACATCATCCTGTCCAGCACGCCGGAAGGGAGGAGGTGCCCTATCCATTCCGAACCCGTGCAGGGGTTCGCGCCGCCAGCGACGGCAAGCCGCGGGGCGGAAAGGCACGGCGCACGTTCGCCCACGGCAGGGGTGAACCCTGCCTGCTCACTTCGCCGACTGCTGCACGCCTACGGCGACAGCAGAAAGCCCCCCCGACGTTTCCGTCAGGGGGGCTTCATGGTCACCAGTCATTGCTACGGAACTTTGCCCTCTCCGCGGCGAACCATTGCCGGGGTTCCGTAGCTGGCGAGGCACGGCCTCTGCGGTAGTGAAGCACGGTTGTGCTACCGTGTACCGTTTGATCAAGCAACCAGTGCTGAAAATATGAGAAGATCGTTTGTCTGTCAAGATTACTGCGTGTGAAAGTAAAAGACGACGCCCCGGCAGGTATGCAGACCGGGGCGCCGTCGACTCCACTTATAGTGCTCCCACCGCGTCACGAATCTGAAGGCACATGTCCGCCTTGTTCAGCGTGTACAGATGGATGCCGGGGGCGCCGCCATCTATCAGAGAACGAATCTGACGCACGGCAAAGGCTATGCCCGCCTCGCGCACGGCCTCTGCGCCCCCGCGCGCGTCGGCTTCTTCAAGCTCAAGGTACAGCTTTCCGGGGATGTTCGCCCCGCACAAGGCCAGAATACGTTTGATGGATTCGAGACTCTGGATGGGAAGAATGCCCGGCAGCACGGGTTTCTCCACCCCGCACTCCTTGAGGCGTTCGATGAAGGCGAAATACTCACGCACATCGAAGAAAAGTTGCGTCACGACGAAATCCGCACCGGCGTGAATCTTCTGGCAGGTGTGTGCGATATCCTGCGAGAAACTCACCGACTCGGGATGCGCTGCCGGGTAGCCCGCCACGCCGATGCCGAATTCCGGGAACTCGTTCCGCACAAAACGTACAAGGTCGGATGCATACCGGAACTCCGCAGTTTCCCAGTCCACCTGTTGCCCACGCGGCGGGTCGCCACGCAAGGCGAGAACGTTCTCGACCCCCTGTTCACGCAATCTTGCAAGAAAACCGGCGATGCGTTCACGCGTGGCCCCCACGCAGGTGAGATGCGCCATGGGTTCGAGTCCGAGGGCATTCTTGAGATGGGCGGTGATATCGAGCGTATTGTCCTGTGTGCCCCCCCCCGCTCCATAGGTCACCGAGGCGAAGACAGGGTCCATGGCCTTGAGCCGCTCGACGGTGGCGAAGAACGCAGGCCACTGTTCGCGTTCCTTGGGCGGAAAGAACTCCAGCGAGTAGAATGGGCGACTCTGACGTTCAATGGCTTCGGCGATCTTCACGTTCTCTCCCTCGCTATATGCTGGTGCGCACCGCGTGGCGGCGCATGGCGTTACGATACCTCTTTATATATCAAGATAGATTGATATGTCAATATGCTGTTTTTAGTTCGCTGCTTCAAAAAACAGCCCTCGATATGTCCGCGCCACTCACACGTCCCCACTCGTCGCCCCCCCATCAACGCATAGACTCACATCGGCATCAACGGCAGACACCATGTCGCACAGAGTGCGCTCTCCCTAACACAACACGTAACACTCTGTTATCGCAGAACATATACCCGACACCTCTTGCAGAGACATACGCGAAACATGAAGCCGCTGAAGATGGAGAGGTCACAGGCCATGCGTTGCTTCGGCAGCCCCTTTCGCCTACTATGCGGCAGGTCGCCCGACCGGAGTCTTATGCACGGAAAATGTCTGGCCACTCTGGCCCTCATCGCACTGCTTCTGCAATTCGCATCGCCCTCCGCCCACGCCGGGCCATGGAGTGAGGTCGAGACCGGATTACAGATAGCCGTCTTCTCACATCCCGACACGGCGGAGGGCCCGACCGTGCTGGTGGCGTTGCGCATCGACCCCAATCTCTGGGATTTCTCGCTGCACACGGCGACGGGCGAAGGCGGCTACCCTCTCTCACTGGGGGCATGGGCAGAGAAGCTGAACCTTGGTGCGGCTATCAACTCCAGCATGTACCTGCCCGACGTGCGGACGAGTACCGGCTTTCTCAAAGCGGGCGAACACGTCAACAACCCGCGCGTCACGACCAAATTCGGCTCGTTCTTCGTGGCCGCCCCCGACGACCCTACCCTGCCACAGGCCGACCTTCTCGACCGTGCCATCGACCCGTGGGCCGAACGCCTGCCCCACTACAATATGGTGGTACAGAACTACCGGCTCATCAGCACGAACAGACGCATCCTCTGGCCTCAGGGAGGCCCTGAATACTCCATTGCAGCCGTGGGACAGGACGGAAGCGGGGCCATTCTGTTCCTGCACTGCCGTGAACCCATGACCGCTCATGCCTTCGCCTCCATGCTTCTGGCGCTACCCCTCGACATCCACGACGTCATGTACGTCGAAGGCGGCCCGCAGGCGGGGCTTCTGCTGCACAGTCAGTCGCAGACCCGCATCTGGATGGGCCGCCACAGGGCCGATTTCTGGGGAACGGGCAACGCCGAAGCGCCGCTGCCCAACATCCTGGGGGCGCGCAAGCGTCCTGAGACGTGCCCTCGCACCCTCTTCGACTTTCCGCAACTACCCCCCACGCCGCAACCCTGACGGCTATAGAGCCCACTCCGGACACGGCTGCCGGGCAATACCTGCGCGCGACCGCGGATGCCACCCTCTGGTGCCATCACCGGGCATCCCACCAAGGACTGGGCCCACACACCGGCTACTCCGGGCCAGCCACGGCGCGTAGAGGACAGCTGTCTGCCCCCGGCGGATGCGCCGTCGTCGACGCATCCGCAGGGGGCGTTTCCTGTTGATGATCAGGCTTCGATGCGCGTACCGAGCACGTCGAGGAATTTACGTATCCACTCCGGATGGGCGGGCCACGCCGGGGCGGTGACGATGTTGCCGTCGACGCAGGCATTGGTGAAGGTGGCATTCACTTCACACCATCTGCCGCCTGTCGCCTCCACGTCGGGACGCACGGCCGGATAGGCGGTGCAGGTACGGCCATTGAGCACGCCAGCTGCCACAAGAACCTGCTGCCCGTGGCAGACCGATGCGATGGGCTTGCCCGCCGCTGCCATCTCCTTCACGATTTCAAGGACTCTCGGGTCGAGGCGGATATATTCGGGGGCACGCCCCCCCGGCACGACAAGCGCGTCATAGGCTGCCGTGTCCACCTTGTCGAAGTCGGCATTGAGGGTGAAATTATGTCCGCGCTTCTCGGTGTAGGTCTGGAATCCCTCGAAATCGTGGATGGCGGTCGCCACGAAGTCGCCAGCCTTCTTGCCGGGGCACACGACATCGACCTGATGCCCCACCATGAGCAGCATCTGAAAAGGAACCATGATTTCGTAGTCTTCGACGAAGTCACCTGCGAGCATCAGTATCTTCTTCACAGCCATGATGGTCTCCTGAATAGGATGCGGCATCTTGCCACACCGGTCTGCGATGGCTACAACTCCAGTGCCAACCGCCCGTTGCGGAGGCACCGCCCTGCGGCAATCCGCAGGGTCCGGTCATTACGTAGCACAATGGAACGTCTCTGTCCTTACTATGAGGTGACAGCCACATGCCCATGTTCGAATACCACTGCAACGCCTGCGGCAAGGACTTTGAAGAAATAGCCGGAAGCGAGGCGACCGTGCCCTGCCCCGGTTGCGGCAGCGACGATACCGCACGGCAGATGTCGGCCCCCAGTCTCAAGACCGGTGCCCCGCCTTTCAAGGTCGGCCCCGTGCGCCCCATGCCGCCTTCCCGCCCCGGCGGAGGTTGCCCCGGCGGTTCGTGCGGCGGCTGCGGCGGCAGCACCACCCTCGGCTGACCCGAGACCGCCTGCGCGCGGGACTGCAACAGGGCAACCACACGTCTTGCGTCTTTCGGCAGGGAGACGGGCGCCCCCCGCATGAGCCTCGGGGATGCGTCATGCATCCTCCGGCGTGCGAGTCCCGCCCCGGTGCACGCAGGGTCTGGCAGGATACCGCACGTGCATCCATGAAGATGCAACGCCCAGACGCAACACCCCGCTGCACATGAAAACGCCGTCTCCGGAACCGGGGACGGAGTTTTGGCATTCAGACGCTGGTTCGAGGGTATCTCAATCGGGCTGCACCGCCCGACGTTGCGTCCCCTGCACATGCACATCGACCAGTGCCGGAGAAGCGGAACCGCCCTGCGGCTGTCCGTTACGATAGAACTGCCAGTCCGCATCATGGATATAGAACGGGTCGGCACTCTTGAGAATATACCTGTTGTTGTACCAGAGAGAGGAGACCACCAGCACCTCGTTACGCGACCGGGAGTCGTACGGGTCTGCGACCAGCGAGAGGGCAACGGCCCCCAGTCCCGCCGGAAGCCCGGCGTCGACGGGGCCAAGCACCGAAGCGTACCTGCCGTCATGGAGTACCATGCGCACATCGTAGTCGAGGTACATCGAGTCCGCCTCGGCCTCGCGCGAGACCTGCAACCCCCGACGCACCAGTGCCGTCTGGACGAGGTCGTGGAAGAACAGACCGAAAGCCGTGCCGCCATGCCGCACCACATGGATGGGCCGACTGACCAGCCCCGTGTACATGAGGTCGTCCATGGCCTTGGCGACCTCGCCAGCGACCTCGTCCGCCAGTGCACGCCAGTGCTGCACACTGCGCAGGGTGCGTTGCTCCTGTCCGGCAAATTTGACGGGCACGGGCGTACTCGAACACCCGGCAACGAGACCTGATGTCACGAATGCCACTAGCAGCAGGATGCTGAGACACACCCTGCCGGACAGGCACCGCCCCGCCCCGGCCGTCTCATGATAGTTGGGATGATGGTATGACATAGGACACTCCCGACACGACAGCACCGCCCCACCTCAGCACGACACGAGAGGGATGCAGGGCCGCGTGCAAGACGAAGGCTACCGCCCGCGTGTCTTGGCGATGAGCCCCGCCACACGTTCCGTCAGCATGGGCAGGTCGGGTTTGGAAATCTGGTCGTCGGCCCCGACCGATTCGCCCTTATGCCGCAGGGCATCTGTGATGAGCGACGAGAACAGCACCACGGGAAGACGCTGCAGTATGCTGTCGTCCTTGATGTTCCTCGTAAGCGTATGACCGTCCATCTCGGGCATTTCGATGTCGGAGATGACAAGCTGCACGATGTCGTTGACCGGCACCTTGCGCTCTTCTGCATCACGCCGATAGCCGAGTAGCACGTTCCACGCCTCGCGCCCGCTGGCGGTACGCGTCACACGGTAGCCCGCCTTCTCGAGCGTGTTGCCGATCATGTTCCGTATGGAGGCCGAATCATCGGCGATGAGAACATGGTCGGGTTCGCCGGACGGCACCTGTGTGCCGATGGCCTTCTCGCCCTTCTTGCCCATGTCGAGATTGGGGTCCATGGAGGTGATGATCTTCTCCATGTCGAGAATGAAGACGATACGGTCCTCGAAACGCACGACCCCGGTGATGGAATCGCTGCTGTAACTCTGCACGTGTCTGCCGGGGGCCTCGACCTGACTCCAGCTGAGCCGATGGATGCGCGTGACACCCGACACGAGAAACGCCGTCACCACTCCGCTGAATTCGGAGACGATGACCTTGAGCGCATCACTGGACGTGAGCGACTTGCCAAGCCACAGGGCGAGGTCGACAAGGGGCAGCACCTTGCCGCGCAGGTTGAATGTGCCCAGTGCCGCCGGATGGTGCTTGCTGGGAACCCCCGTGATGGTGGGGCGACGTATGATCTCGAGCACCTTCGCCACGTTCATGCCGTAGTAGCCGCGATAGGTCGAGCCGTCCGACGCCTGCTCATCGATGTAGAACTCGATGATTTCAAGCTCGTTGGTGCCGGATTCGAGAAGGATGTTTGTCTGGCTCATGCTGACTCCGTAACGTGGTGCCTTGAATGTCGTGAACCGCCCGCATCAGGGAACACAGGCTGTCAGGTTGCAGGCGAATGAGGCTGGACGCGACGCCCCGCCCGTGAATGGACTTCCGCCGCTCCGCATCCTGAAGCGGCCCCGGCGCACATGGCCCGCACTGTGCAGACCCCGGCATGGATGCACGTCATCTCGTCAGACGGGCAAGCACTTCGGGATGTGCGTTCCACGGATTGTGTGCGCACCCGCACTGCGGCAGCGTAGCGACCGGCAGGGGGGGCAACTCCGCCAGATGTCTATTGTACGCAAAGACCGCCAGCTGTTCCAGCGAAAGAACGTCTTCCACATTATAAGCGAGCAGTGTCTCTAGGGCCCGCACGTCCCCGGTACGCTCGTAGTGTTGCCAGAGCAACACGGCGGTGAAACCGTCCACGCCTTCAAGGTCGCCGCGCCCCATGCCCAGCGAATGCTCGATGCGCTTGAGTCCGCCGGTATAGCCCGCCGCCCGCAGCACGGGCCGAAGGTCGAGGTGGGCCATCCGTAGCCGGATGCCGAACGACCGTTCGATGAACGGGGCATCGAAGGAACGCCCGTTGAAGGTGACCAGCAGGCGGTAGGGCAGGATGTCGTCGGCGAACGCCTCAAGGTTCTCACCATGCACATAGGTACGCACGGTGACACCGTCGTAGAGGGCGATGGATGTGATGTGCGCCATCGGCCACGCCATGCCCGTGGTCTCGATGTCCACATAGGCAACGCTATGCCGGTAGGCAGAGAAGAGCCGCCATTGTTCCGCAGGGGCCAGACGTTCGCCGAACCATTGCGCATCCCCGGCCTCGTGGCGTGCCTTCGACTCTTCGAGGTGTGCAGCTGCCCCGCCACCGCCACGGCATGACAGGCGTCCCCGCGCAAGCGCGTCGTCCCACGTGAGGCAGCCCTCCTGCCAGAGGCGGGCCTCCTTTCCCGGCCCTACGCCGGGCAGATGCCTGAACGTCGAGCGTATCATGCGTCGCCTCCACCGGACTTGCCGCGACGCCCGCGCACCGGCTTCGTCCCGGTCTCGTGCGCCTGCCCGGCGGATGCTGCCTCCTGCGCGGCATCCTCTCCTGCGTCCTTCGTCGATGCCGTCTTGCGCCCCCTGGTACCGGAACGCCCGGACTTCGCCGCCACGGCACCGGGCTTGCGCCCCTTCCGGGGGGCGGCGGGCGCATCCTCCTTGCCCACGCCGACCTTCGCGCAGATACCAGCCATCTCGCACTGTTCGCATAAGGGCTTTCGTGCGTCGCACACATGACGCCCGAACCACACCAGCATGTGGTTGACGTCACCCCACGCTTCGCGCGGGTAGAGACGCATCAGGTCACGTTCGACCGCCACCGGGTCGGTCTCCTTCGTGAGCCCCATACGGTGCACGATGCGCTTCACATGCGTGTCGACGGCGATGCCCTCGTTGACGCCGAAGCCCCCCCAGAGCACGACATTGGCGGTCTTGCGTGCCACACCGGGCAACTGCACCAGTTCATCCATGGTTCGCGGCACCTCGCCCCCGTGCACCTCGGTGACACGCCGGGCCGCCCCCAGCAGGTTCTTCGCCTTGTTACGATAGAACCCCGTGGAATGGATGACCTCCTCAAGCGCCTCCTGCGTGGCACATGCCAGCGCGGCGGGGTCGGGCCACAGGGCGAACAGGTGCGGGGTGACCTTGTTCACACGTTCGTCGGTGCACTGGGCTGCAAGCACGGTCGCAACCAGCAGTTCCCAGGGATTGCGGGCCACAAGATGCGTGGCCGGGGTCGGGTAGCGTCTGCGCAAGAGGTCGAGCACCTGCAACGCGCGTTGCTGTACGGAAGGCAAAGGCATGGCACGTCTCCGGTTACGGGAATCGGCATCGTATGACACAGCCGAAGGCCCTCGGCAAGGCACGTCCCCGCAGCACATTCCCGCGTCTGTCTAGCTGAAGCAGGAACATACCCCATGCCCCCGGCGGAATGCGCCACTCCTGTGCGACGCGGATGCGGGAAGTCCCACGCCATGGGCACGTTGCCCTCGCCCGCACGTTGCGCTATGCAGGACGCACCGCGCAAGGACAACGGGAGAAGCCCCATGCCTTCCATGGTCTACATCACCGCTTCCGGCCCCGATGAGGCCGACGCCATCGCCGCCGCACTCGTGGAACGGCGACTCGCGGCCTGTGTCAACGTCCTCGGCCCCATCCGTTCCGTCTATCGATGGGAGGGCGCAGTGGAGAAGGCCTCCGAAGTGGCACTCATCGCCAAGACTGCTGATGACCGGGTGCAAGACCTCATTGGCGCGGTACGCTCCATGCACAGCTATGACGTTCCCTGCATCGTCGTGCTGCCCGTCACCACGGGCAACCCCGACTTTCTCGACTGGATACACGCCGAAACCCGCTAAGGAGCCTCCATGTCCATCTATATCTCCGGTTCCCTCGCCTATGACCGGATCATGAACTTTCCCGGCAAGTTCTCCGACCATATCCTGCCTGACAAGATACACAACCTGAACGTGTGCTTCCTCATCGACAGGCTCGACGAGAAGCGCGGAGGCACAGCGGGCAACATCGCCTACAACCTCGCGCTGATGGATGAGAAGTCCATCATCCTCTCTTCGGTGGGCAAGGACTTCGACCGTTACGAACAGGTGCTCATGTCGCTCGGGCTCTCGTTCGAGGGCATCAACCGCTGCGACAACATGTTCACCGCCGGGGCGTACATCACCACCGACCAGGGCGACAACCAGATCACCGGCTTCAACCCCGGGGCCATGAGCGTTCCGTGCGGGTACGGCTTTCCCCACGCCACCCCCGAGGCCGACGTCGCCATCGTCTCTCCCGGCAACCTCGACGACATGATCGCCCTGCCCGCGCTCTACCGCGAAAAGGGCATCCGCTACATCTTCGACCCCGGGCAGCAGATCACCGCGCTCACGGGCGAGAAGATGCTCGAAGCCATCCACGGCTCGCACATGCTGGTGACCAACGATTACGAACTCGAACTCATCATGAAGGCCACGGGCCGCAGCAAGGCCGAACTGCTGGAGCACACCGGCTACATCATCACCACGCTGGGCGAGAACGGTTCGCGCATCGACAACGGCGCACCCGTCATGGTGCCCGCCGTGAAGGCCACACGGGTGCTCGACCCGACCGGAGCGGGAGACGCCTACCGCGCCGGGATCCTGAAAGGGCTTGTGGACGGTCTTGACGTGCTGGGTGCAGCGCGTCTGGGGGCCACCTGCGCCAGCTTCTGCGTCGAGGAATACGGCACGCAGGAGCACGTCTTCACCGCCGAGGCCTTCAAGGCACGCCATGAAGGGGCCTTCGGCGCGTAGTCCGCATCCCGTCGCACCGACCATGCAATGACACACATGACGGGGGCCACCCATGAGGTGGCCCCCCGTCTTCGACGAACCCGGAACGGAGTCTCGCGTCTGACAGGCCCGCGGGCTGGCGCAGGCTGTTCGCGGGCATGACGCCAAGCGTACGTCAGGGCGTATGTGCCAAGGGCGTACTCCGTTAAAACGACGAACTCGCCAGACCGCCACATATGGACTGCCACACAGGGGCAACCGGAACCTGACGGCACAGCAAGTGGCAGTACCAGACGGGCAATCCCCGGTCAGTCTCCCCCTGTCGGACAGTCCGGCCCGGCAGCCCGACCGGACAGCCCATACGGCTACCGGCAGACTCCGCATGGCACCCTTCCACGACCTGAACATGCCGTGACCGGGGTCTGTCATCTTCGTCTGCCAGCCAGCATCTCTCCGGCGAACGTCACTCCGCGGCAGGCTATTCCTCTTCGAGCGAATACCCCGCCTTCTCCACGGCCTCACGCAGGATGGTGGGGTCGACGCATGCATTGGGGCCGTATGTGATTTCTCCGGTGGCGAGATTGATGTTCACCTGCTCCTCGCCCGTGGCCGTGCGGATGCTCTGCGATACGGTGGCCACGCAGTCGGGGGACTGCATGCCACGCACCTTGTACTTCTTCATGGTCGCCTCCTTGGAATGGCTGATACCTTGTGGCTGACAATCCTGATGTCATGCTACCTTATAACCCGTATCGCCCCGTTATCAAGAGCGCAATGGGCTGGCGAAGTGCCGCGCCACCCGCGCCGCCTTGCCTGACAGGCGCAAATGTCTTACTTCACCCTACGCCGCCTTGCGGCCTCACCGGAGCACCCATGGAACTCGACTTCACGCAGAAAGGCTACTGGATCATGTCCGCCATATGGTTCGGGGCAGGCTGCATGGGCGGCATTCTCGCCGCGCGCCAGAAACGCAATGTCCTGCTCTGGTTCACCCTGTGCCTAGCCGCCCCCGTTGCCCTCTTCTTTCTCGCGGGTGACCATGCCCGACTCGAAGCGGCCAAGGACAAGGCCGAAGCCGACACACGTGAAGCCAGAGAGAACGGCACCGACAACCGATAGCGCAACGGGCGGCACGGCTGCCGACGTGACGTCCGGGAGCACACGGCCCGAATGCCACGGCCAGACAGGCACCGCAGCACAGTCCCCCGCAACACACTCCGCGCCAGCGCGCAAGCCGACACGATACCCCCCATGCACGACCGCACATTCCACATAGAGACGTTCGGCTGCCAGATGAACGTCAACGACTCGGACTGGCTCGCCCGCGCCCTCATGGAGCGCGGCTTCTCACCCGCCCCCTTCGGTGAGGCGAGACTGACCATCGTCAACACCTGTTCCGTACGCGACAAGCCCGAACAGAAGGTCTACAGCCTGTTGGGCCGCATCAGGCAAGCCACCGGCAAGAAACCCGACGCCTTCGTCGCGGTGGGCGGTTGCGTTGCACAGCAGATAGGTTCGGGCTTTTTCAGCCGCTTCCCGCAAGTGCGGCTCGTCTTCGGCACCGACGGACTCGCCATGGCCCCGCAAGCCCTCGACCGCCTTGTCGAGGAACCCGACCTCAAACTCTCGCTGCTCGACTTTTCCGAGGACTACCCGGAACGCGACGCAGTCCTCGGGCAGGGGGCCGTGCCCGCGTCGGTCTTCGTCAATATCATGCAGGGGTGCGACAACTTCTGCGCCTACTGCATCGTGCCCTACACACGCGGCAGGCAGAAGTCGCGCGCCACAGGCACCATCCTTGACGAATGCCGCGCCCTTCTCGACAGGGGCGCGAGAGAGATAACCCTGCTGGGCCAGAACGTGAACTCGTTCGGGCAGGATAGCCACGGCGACGGCACCACGTTCGCGCAACTGCTGCACAAGGTCGCCGCACTGCCGGGGCTGGAGCGCCTGCGCTTCGTCACCCCGCACCCCAAGGACATCGCCCCCGAGGTGGTCGAAGCCTTCGGCACGCTGCCCAACCTGTGCCCCCGGCTGCATCTGCCACTACAGGCAGGGTCGGACCGCATCCTCAAGCTCATGGGGCGGCGCTACGACATGGCACGGTACCTGCGCATCGTGGACGACCTGCGTGCCGCACGACCCGACATCGTGCTCTCCAGCGACATCATCGTGGGCTTCCCCGGTGAGACGGAAGAGGACTTCATGGAGACCATGGACGCACTCGAGACGGTGGGCTACGCCGCCTCGTACTCGTTCTGCTACTCCGACAGGCCCGGCACACGCGCCGAGATGCTGCCCGACAAGCTGTCCCGCGAGGTCAAACTCGAACGGCTCGAACGGTTGCAGACACTTCAGAACAGATTGACGGAACGATGCCTGCAAGACATGGTAGGAAGGAAGGTCGAGGTACTCCTCGAAGGGATGAGCCGCAAAACGGGCGACGAAGGCGACAGCTGGCAGGGCCGCGACCCCTACGGAAACCTGGTCAACGTCGCGCTGCCGCAAGGGTCGGACGTGCGTGGAAGGTTCTTGCCCGTCGTCGTCGCGCAGGCCAAGAAGCATTCGCTCCTCGCGGAGCAGGCAGGTGCGCCATGGTAGAAATGAAAGTCGTCGGTCTTTCGCTCGACGAGTCGACCAAGGCTCCCATCCTCGTGCTGCGGCGCGAGGAGTCGGACGAACTGCTTCCCATCTGGATAGGTGCGATGGAGGCCATGGCCATTTCGCTGGCGCTCAACAACGTCGACGTGCCGCGCCCCCTCACGCACGACCTCCTGCTGCACACACTGCACGCGCTGCGGGCCGAACTTGTGGCGGTCGACCTTGTGGATTTGCGCGAGGGAACCTACTTCGCCGAACTCGTGCTCATCGCGGGGGGACGTCAGGCGCGTGTGGACTGCCGCCCGTCGGACGGCATCGCCCTCGCCCTGCGCGCCGGGGTGCCCATCCTCGTGCGCGAAGATGTGCTCCGCCGCGCCGCCGAGGACCGTATGCGCCCCATGCAGGATGATAGCGCCGTGCTGCGGGCCCCCGGCGACACGACACTGGGCATGACACGCGAACAGCTCGACGAACCCGACGAGAAGGAACTGTCAGACCTGTTGCAGTCGCTCGACCCAGAGACCAAGTACAGGATGTAGGATGATCGACTTCCACGTCCACACCACGTTCAGCGACAGCACCATGACCCCCGCCGTGGCCGTGCGCCACGCCAAGATGGCCGGGTATCGCGCCGTGGCACTCACCGACCACGCCGACCATGCCAACATGGACCTCATCCTGCGCCAGACCCTGCCGCTGGCCCGCAAGTACTCACTCTACGCGGGCATCGAGGTCTTCGCGGGTGTGGAACTCACACACGTGCCCCCTGCCCTCATCCCCGAAGCCGTGCGCGAGGCACGCGCCATGGGCGCGCAGCTTGTGCTGGTGCACGGCGAGACCATCAGCGATGCCGTCGAAACCGGCACCAACCTTGCCGCCATCGAAGGTGGTGTCGACATCCTGGCCCACCCCGGACTCGTCAGTGACGAGGATGCCGCCTATGCCGCCGAACGCGGCGTGCGCTTTGAAATCACGACCCGTCCCGGACACGCCCTCACCAACGGGCATGTCGCCATGGCGGCGCGAAGGCACGGCGTCAGGTGCGTCATCAACAACGACGCCCACCACTCCCGTGATTTCGTGAACCCCGACCACCGCCTTGCCGTGGCACTGGGGGCGGGGCTGACCACCGCAGAGGTGACCGCCGCAGAAGCCGAAAGCCGCACATTGCTGGGCAGGCTGCTGCGCGAAGTCCGCTAGGGCCGCGGCAGGTCATCCCGCGTTCACCAGCGCGGCGTCACGAACCACCCTGCAGTAGCCGCCGCACGGCCGCGGCATCGGGCAACGCCATGGCGCGGTCGGCCAGAACCGCGCACGTGCCTGTATCGCACCCACGCACCACTTCCTTGGCACGTGGGATGGCGGGGCCGTTCATGCTCAGTTCATCAAGCTCAAGTCCCACCAGCAGGGGAATGGCCTCCGGGTTGCCCCCAAGCTCACCGCATATCGCCACGGGAATGCCCGCAGCATGCCCCGCCCGCACCGTGTCACGCACCATGCGCAACACGGCAGGATGCAACGCATCCGACAGGGCCGCCACAGAGGCGTTCCCCCTGTCCGCCGCCATGACATACTGGGCGAGGTCGTTGGTGCCTATGCTGAAGAAGGCGGCGTCACGTGCCAGCTGGTCGGCAAGGGCCACCGCCGCGGGCACCTCGATCATGATACCCACATCAAGAGGGCCATGCGGCATGCCTTCCGCGTCGAGTGCCGCACGGGCTTCATCCAGCAACGCCTTCGCAGCGGCGAGTTCGCCGGGGTGCGCCACCATGGGGAACATGACCTTCAGCGGATGGACGGCGGCAGCACGCAAGAGCGCACGCAGCTGGGTCATGAAAAGCGGTTTCCGCTCAAGGCAGAAACGTATGCCTCGCAGCCCGAGAAAGGGATTGTCCTCGCCGGTGGCGAAGCCTTCAAGATAGGACACCGGTTTATCGCCGCCGATATCGAGCGTGCGCACCACCACAGGGCGGCCCTGCATGGCTGCCGCGGCGGTCACGTAGGCTGTCAGCTGTTCCTCCTCGCCGGGGGGGGATGTCCGGTCGAGAAACAGGAACTCCGTCCGGAAGAGCCCCACGCCCTCTGCGCCGTTCTTGAGTGCCGCACCGGCATCTGCGGAAGAACCGATGTTGGCGAGTATGTGCACAGCACGGCCGTCGGCGGTGACTGCGGGCGCAGCCGCACCAGCGAGGGCCGCTTCGCGCCCTGCAAGCCATGCGTCACGACGGGCTTCGACGGCGGCCCGCACACCCGGTGCAGGATTCACCCAGACGTCGCCGGTGCCGCCATCGAGGGCCACGATGTCGCCCTCGCCCACCCCCTGCAGTGCTGGCCCCAGCCCTGCCACGGCAGGGATGCCCAGTGACCGGGCGAGGATGGCGGCATGGGAAGTGGCCCCGCCTTGCACCGTGACGATGCCGATGACCAGCGAGGGGTCTAGGGTCGCCATATCCGAAGGACCAAGGTCGGTGGCCAGCAGCACCGAAGGGCCGCCAAGACGGGGGCCGACCGCTGCAACCCCGGTCAGCAGGCGCAGTACGCGGGCTCCCACATCCACCATGTCGGCCCCACGTTCACGCATGTAGCCTTCGGGAAGTTGCCGGAAGGTCGCCGCTGCATCGCTGATCACTTCATACCATGCGGATTCGGCTGCCTCGCGCCTGTCCATTATGCGCTGACGCGCCGCCCCGGCGATGGTGACATCGTCGAGCAGCAACCGGTGCATGGCGAATATCTCGGCCTCTTTCCGACCGGCTGCGGCAACTGTGCGGCGTTCGAGTTCGACCAGTTCGGTGCGCGCCGCGCCGAGGGCCGCATCCAGACGGGTGACCTCGGTCGCCGGGTCGTCCGCAAGGGGCGCGACATCCGGGGCCTCGAAGGCGGGCCGGTACCACACCGCGTTTCCGACGGTCAGCCCCGGAGATGCGGCGGCCCCGCGCAGGACGCCTCCACCTTGAACACCGGCAGATACGGCGGCCTCTGCCATGTCCCCATCCTTCGACGCCTCCGCCGGGGACGGGGTCTCCCCTTTGGACGGGGCTTCAGGCGCATCGCCGAAATGAGCTGCCGCAAGAGCTTCGATGGCTCGCAGGGCGAGGGCGGCATCGCCACCCACGGCCCTGAAGGTCACGGTCTCGCCGCCACGCACGGCCAGCGTCGCGATGCGGTTCACCGAACGCGCGGAGACGACGCGGTCGCCCCGCACCAGTTGCACGTCTGCGGCAAACGGCCCCAGTGCAGTGACGATGCGTGCAGCCGGACGCGCATGCAAGCCGAGCCTGTTGGGAACCACCAGCGTGAGTTCCTCGCCAGCGGGCATTGCCGACGAGGGCACTGTGGAATCCCGTGCCCCTTCCGGATGCGCTGAAGGCATCGCCGGGGCTGCGGGGGCCGCCGCACCGAGCAGTTCGCGCTTCGCCGCCAGCGCGCTCTGCGCCTCCTCCGCCACGGCTCCAAGGTCGGCCCCGGTCGAGGCGAGGACAGCGGCCGCCATGAGCCCCTCCACCAGTGGCGCGGCACTGAGTCGTACCTGAGAGGCCACCTCCGGCGGCAGAAGGTCGAGGGCCGTCTCCGCGCTCATGAGGGCGCTGCCAAGGTCCATCAGCACAAGCACGCCGTCGCCCTGTTGCACCTCCTCGATGGCGGTCATCACCCGCACGGGGTCGGTTCCTATCGGATGGTCGGGGTCGTCGATGCCTCCGGCCACAGCCAGCGGCACTCGGCCCTGTGTCATCTGCTCAGCCAGTTCCCTGAGACCCTGCCCCAACACCGCGCTATGCGTGACGACGACGATGCCGACCATCCCCTACCCCCGCACCACGTCGCGCAACGCCGTGAGCATGAACACGGTGGATGTGGCACCGGGGTCCTGATGACCGATGCTGCGCTCGCCCAGATAGCTTGCCCGGCCCTTGCGAGCCTGCATGGGAATGGTGGCCCGCATCCCCTCTCCGGCGGCGTCCACTGCGGCGTCAAGCGCCAGTGCGAGGTCATCGCCCTTGCCGAGGGCGGCACGGAAGGCATCGAGGGCAGGGGCCCACGCATCGTACATGGTCTTGTCCTGCAGGACGGGCCGCCCACGCGAGACCAGACCCGCAACCCCGGCTTCGAGCATGGTCAGGGTTTCCGTGGCATCCAGCGTGTCCTTGCCCGCCACGGCAAGCCCCGCTTTCATGAAGAAGGTGCCGTACAGAGGGCCGCTGGCCCCCCCCACAGAGGAGAGCAACACCATGCCCGTGTCCTTGAGAATGGCTCCGATATCCTTGTCCTCGAAGGCAGCCAGCTTCTCCTGCACCTTGCCGAACCCGCGATCCATGTTGATGCCATGGTCGGCGTCACCGATGGCGGCGTCGAGGTCGGTCAGATAGGCCTTGTTTTCACGCATGATATCGCCCAGTCGGGCGAGCCAGGTCAGAACATGCTTTCGTGTGAGTTGCATGGAACATCCTCATGATGGAGAGCTTGCGGACGCGCAAGTAGCGCGCCCCGCAGCAGGAAGGCGAACCGAATCGCCCGCCGGCTGCGGGATGGCAAAGGGACGGTGGATGGTTATCGCCCCGGTCCGGTGCGACGCGCCAGACCGGGACGATACCGGGCGAGCCCGGAGGAAACAGAGATTACCCCATGCGCAAGCCGGGTGTGACCGCCTTCGCATCCCAGAACGCGAGCATTTCGTCGTCGACCTTCAGCAGGGTGATGGAGAAGCCTTGCATCTCGAGTGAGGTGATATACGGCCCGATGAGGTTGCGCACGATGACGATGCCACGCCTGTCGCAGATTTCCGCCAGTTTACGGTAGGCGGCGTACAGTTCGCTCACCGGCGTGCCCCCCATGCTGTTGACGAAGGCGATGACCCGGTCGCCCTTGGCGAAGGGTTCGTCCGTCAGCGACTTCTCCACCCAGTCGCCGGCAGCGCGGTCGAATTCGCGCACGGTGCGGGTGTACGCGGGATCGTCGATGATGGCGGTAGCCATGACCTCCACGAGTTCATCCACGGTCATCATGGCTGCGCGCTGTGTTCCCGGCTCACCATGAATGCCGATGCCGATCTCGATTTCGTCCTCGGCGAGTTCGAAGGTGGGTTTCCCTGCGGCAGGTACCGTGCACGACGTGAGTGCCATGCCCATGGAGCGACCATACCGGTTCACCTTGCGGCACAGGTCGGCGCACCTGTCGAGGTCGTACCCCGCCTCGGCGGCGGCACCCACTATCTTCTCGGCCAGCACGGTGGTTCCCACGCCACGCCGTCCAGCCGTGTACAGGCTGTCCTTCACGGCCACGTCGTCATCGATGAGGATGTTCTGCACCTTGATGCCGTCGGCATGGCACAGTTCAGCGGCCGTTTCGAAGTTCATCACGTCGCCGGTGTAGTTCTTGACGATGAACAGTACACCCGCGCCACGGTCGACTGCCTTGGCGCATTCATACATCTGGTCTGGGGTGGGAGATGTGAACACCTCGCCAGGACAGGCGCCGTCAAGCATGCCATGGCCTACGAAGCCCCCGTGCATGGGTTCGTGCCCGCTGCCGCCACCAGAGACGATGGCCACCTTGCCGTCGGGGATGTCAGCCCTGCATATGTAATGCGGGTCGATGTTCACCCGAAGCTCAGGGTGGGCGGCAGCCATGCCCTGCAATTGCTCGCGCACCACATTCTCCACCGCATTGATCAGTTTCTTCATGGTCATGCTCCGTGGGGGTTGCTCGTTCAAGACAGTTACGGCAGACAGTACACTACTTGTCACGGGGAGGAAAAGGGGGGCGAAAGAAAGAACCGGCGGGTTGTTGCGACAGTCCTGCATGGCGTGATGCCGCGTGGGAGGCGGGCCGCCTTCGCACCAGCGGGAAGGCGACCCCGCTTCCGCATCAATGATCGTACTTCTTCGCGTAGGCCGCGTCGTTATAAAGTCCTTCGCCGTATTCCTTGCGACCGAAAGAGCCCACGATGTCCTGCCCTTCGGGCGACGTCACGAACGCCGCGAAATCGACGGCGGCGGGCACTGCGGCCTTGCCGCCTTCGGCCCTTAGGAGTGCGTGATAGACATTGATGAGCACCGGGTCACCCCTGAACAACACGGCAAGGTGCTTCAGCTTGCCCTTTTCCGCGACCCATGTGCTGGAATCGGTCATGAAGTAGCCGCCCTCGGCATCGGCCCGTTGCAGCGTAGCCGACATGAAGCCCTTGTGCACGGTGTACCATGCCCCGGAGGGCGTGATACCGGCAGATGCCCAGATATCCAGTTCCTTCTTGTGCGTCCCGGAGTTGTCACCACGCGAGAAGAAAAGGGCCCCCGCCTTGGCGATGCGACGGTAGGCATCTGCCGCGTCCGTCGCCTTGGCGATGCCTGCGGGGTCTGCGACCGGGCCGACGATGAAGAATTCGTTGGAACCCACAAGGGCACGCCCCGTGGCCCAGCCTTCCTCAACGGCCTTCTTCTCGGCCTTGGGGCCGTGCACCATCACCATGTCCACCTCTCCGGCCTTGAGCGCGGCCAGGGCATCACCCGTTCCCGCCTTGCGCCAGCACAGGGCCATGCCGCTACGGGCACTCCATGCCTCACCCAGGGCACCGACCAGCCCCAACTCTCCCGGACTGCCTGTCGCCAGTCGCAAAGCCTGTTCCCCCTTTCCATAACGTTCGGTGCAGGGGGCATCCCCCGCCAGGGCACACGTCGTCATCACAAGTAGGCACAACACTACCAAGGTCGCTATTCTCTGCATTGACAACTCCTTGTCGTTACATGAACCATGAATCACCTTCAACGACTAGCAACGGGAGCATCACGTGACAACAGGAATTGCACCCGCCCCCTAAAGTTTGTCACCCGGATGCCGATGGAGTGTGTGTAAAACGCTTATGCCTCGCCATCCGTCAACTGCGGGGGAGGAACATGCTCGACTATTACAAGTTCAAAGAAATCAATGATCTTTTCCTCAAAGGCCGCATCGACGAGGCCCGCCATCTGCTCACCGAAATGCAAACGCGCTATGTGGCCTTGAGTGACGAGAACATCATGCTTCGTTCGCAGGTGCAGGAATTCGAGGATATCCTGTACCTGTCGCGTAATCTCGTCTTCGATGGTTACTGCTACTGGCTGTTGACAGGTGAAATCAAGCAGGGACCGTTCTGTGAATCTTGCTACAACCGTGACGGTGTTCTTGTGCGGCTCGACAGCCGCAGCAAGTCATGGCAGTGCCCATCATGCGGTACACATCACGAAAGGAATGTAGAGCATCCCATACCGGCATCGACTCTTGCGGCACCAAGACTCGCCAAGGTCATACCCTTCACTAAATAGATCAGCATTCCGATCATAAGAGGCATGAATCCCTGCAAACACGGGATTCATGCCTTTTTACATCTCAAGTCGTGACGGATTCTGCCGATATGAATGGTGAAACTTCACCCATTGCGAGGCGGATCGATGACGACACACACTCACACATTCACCTCTGCACTCATCATGACGCGGCGTGAGGCCTGTGCCGCTGTCGACAGGCAGTGCCTTCGTGCCGCCGGAATCCAGCACATCCGTGTGCTCACGTCCGGGCGCGATGCCGCACGATGGCTCATCGCCCCCGCCAAACCCCGCCAGCCCCACACGCCCCCCCGACCTGACGTCATCGTATGTGACGCCCGACTCGCCGACATGAGCGGGCTGGACTTCATCAGGCTCATCCGGCAGCACCGCAGGCTGGCGTGGATACCAGTCGTCTTCATCACGCCCTCTCCCACCGAGGATGCCGTGCTGGAAGCGGTGGGTGCGGGGTGCAGTGCCGTCGTAGCACGCCCCTACCCCCTTGAGGTGCTGCACCGCCAACTGCGCAGGGCAGCTGCCTCCATCGCACCCGGCAACGCATTGCGCACGGCAGCGAGGACAGGGGTGCAGCTGCTTGGCGACGCGGAATTCGAGGCCGCCATCGCCGCGCTGGACGATGCCGTGGGCCTGAGCGAGGTTCAGGCGGTTGAGGCCTACAGACACGCCATGCGACACCTCATCGACCGGGAATGGGACAAGGCCATCGCCGGGTTCAACCGGGCGTTGCGCCACAACGAAATCAAGGGCGACGCGCAACTCGGCCTGTCAGCCGCGTGGCGGGGAAAGGGAGACCTCGTACGAAGCCGGGCCTACCTGCGGGCCGCCAGCCAGACCTTCGCACGGGCCGCGCAATGGCAACGGGCTCGGCAGACTCTTGCCGACCTCATGCGCGAGGCACCTGAGAGCGGCAACGCCCTGTTCGAAGAGGCGTCCCGACTCATACGTGCAGGCGACTTCGATAGTGCAGCACATGCCCTGCTCATGGGGCGCGGCATCGGAGAAGACACCCAGATGTTCCGCCATGTGGCCCGTGCAAGTCAGTTCACCCCTGCGCCGCAGCGCGCCATCGCCGGGGTGTGCAAGGCCCTTGCACGTTCAGGGGCGACGGACATCGCCAAAGACCTGCACAGGCGTCTGGGGGGCATCCCTGAAGCGACGGCAGCACCGGAAGCCGACGCAGGGTCATCTTTTCTGGCCCGCTTCCCGCTGCTGCACGATGTGCTGGCAGTCGCGCGCTACACCCTGCGGGTCTGGCGTTCAGCAGCCTGACCTCGTGTGCGCGCCGATGTCGCGCAGGGCCTGCAACGCAACCCCGGTCGCACCGACCTGTACCCCATGACTGGCACCCGACGACAACGCCCCCGTCTCTCTCGAAACGGGGGCGTCCATTCTCTGCGGGCAACCTTTGTCGTTACCGTCCACCATCGGGCATCACGCCACCAGCGGCGGGTGCCGCCTCGGATATGTCCCGAAGCAGCCTGAACAAGGCCCTGAAGTTACGCGGGGGTTTTCCGGCCGCACGTTCGGCCTGTGCGTTGCGAACCATCTGGCGCAACTGCTGCCTGTCGGCATGGGGCCAGAGGGCGAGAATCTCGTCGACGACGACGGGACCCTCCTCCATCAGCCTGTCGCGCAACACTTCCAGTTCATGGAACGCTTCTGTCGAAACGCGGTGTGGTGCATCAAGGGCGTCTACAGCCTCGGATACGGCATCCACATCGGCCTCGCGCATGAGCCTGCCGATGAACTGCAACTGCCGCCGCCGCGCCTCATGGGTGGGCAGGCCGTGCCATTCAAGGACTGCCGCCATCAGGTCGGGGGGCAGGTCGAGCGTACGAAGTCGGGCCTCGCCGATGCGAGTGAGACGTTCACCAAGCTTCTGCATAGCCGTACTCTCGCGCTTGCGCTGCGAACGGCTTACTTCCTCTTCGGGGACATCAGCCCCGGAATCACGGCGCCTAGCGCGCGCCATGCCATCCTCCGTTGTCTTATGGGCAGGGCCCGTTAACCGCCCGCGGGGCTGTCCTGCGAAGCAAGACGCCACAGCTTGGCGGGTATCTCCACGAACATCTCAACCCCCCGTTCAGGTACGGCGACCACCAGCACCAGCGTGTCGGAGGGTTCGAGACGAAAGATATTGTCGAACATGCGGGCGGCGACATGCTGCGGCGGAAGCCCCGCCTGCGCCGCCACCTTTTCGGCGGCACTCTGCAACGCCTCCGTCGCGGACTCGTGCAGTCCCACAGCGTCGGGGTCGACAGGCACGACGACCTCCGGCCCGTACCCGGCCTGCAACCGTCGCCGCAGGAACTCCTGCGCCATGCTCAGGCTGTGGTAGCGCATATCCGCCTCCATACCCGATGAGAGCACGCCGCAGGTACAGCGTCAAGTCCTGTATCGGCAGCCGGATCACGTCAGAGGCCGTCTCCGGCACCTTACCGGTCAACGTCCGATAAAGACCCCGGCTACGATGCCGGCGAACACCACGATGGAGACGACCCCGTTGAGCGTGAAGAACGCCATGTTCACACGCGACAGGTCGTCGGCCCTGATCAGTCTGTGTTCAAGCACCAGCACCAGCGAGACGATGGCCCAGACCGGATACCACGCCCATGAGAGACCTGCCGCCCAGCCCGCAAGCAGGAAGAAGACGACCGTATTCACATGGCAGAACGTGGAGATGACCAGTGCGGTGGGTATGCCGAAACGGGCAGGTACGGAATGCAGCCCCACCTCGATGTCGAAGGCTGTATCCTGACAGGAATAGAGGATGTCGAAACCCGCCACCCAGAAGAGCACGCCCCAGAACAGCAGCACCGCAGGCAGCGTGAACACGGGGTCGACGCTCAACCACCCCGCCAGCGGCGCGAGTCCCAGCACAGCCCCCAGCACGAAGTGACACAGCCACGTGAAGCGCTTCATGACGCTGTAGAGGGCCGAGATGCCGAGCGCCAGCGGCGACAGCATGAGACAGAGTCTGTTCAGACCGGCACAGGCAAGCACGAAGACCACCGCCATGACGACAATGAAGGCCCATGTCTGCAGCCGCGTTATCTCACCCGTGACAAGCGGCCTGTTCTGCGTACGGGGATTGCGGCGGTCGAATGGCAGGTCGACGACCCTGTTGAACGCCATGGCGAACGACCTGACTGCGACCATGGCGATGGTGAGCAGCACGAAGGGCTTCCACGCCGGTACGCCGCCGCTGGCGATGAACGCTCCGGCAAAGGCGAACGGAAGGGCGAAGATGGAGTGCTCGATCTTTATCATGCGGCATATGGCCGCGAAGCTGCCGAACGGGGTCATGGTCAAGCGTCCTCACTGTTACGGGTGCAGATGTCGTAGGCCTCGTCGAAACTGCTGCGGGCACGCGCCTGTGCCTTGCGGCGCGCACAGTCCGCCTCGTCGATGTCATTGAGCAACAGCCCTGCGAGGTCGCCATCGAGCAGGCCGTCTCGCACCTGCCCGCGCAGGACGCCGCAGGCCGTCTCGAGAGGCATTCCCCTGCGGTAGGGCCTGTCCTCGGCGATGGCTGTGAACACGTCGGCAACGGCGATGATGCGCGAAGGCACCTCTAGTTCGTCACCACGCAGACCGAAGGGGTAGCCGCTGCCGTCCAGCCGTTCATGATGCAACGCCCCCCAGCGGCTCACCTCATCAAATCCCGGTACGGCATCGAGAATGGTCTTGCTGCGTCCGGCATGAAGCTGCATCTCACACATCTCCGCGGCATCCAGTGGCCCCGGTTTCTCGAGGATGGATAGCGGCACGCCCAGTTTGCCGATGTCGTGCAGCAAGCCCGCCACAAAAACCTTCTGCGCCACGTCATGCCCAAGCCCTGCCCGCATCGCCAGCAAGCGCGCCGTCTCGGCCACACCGCTGGAATGCGTGGCCGTGAAGGGACTGCGCGAGTCGATGACCAGCGAGAACAGGTTCGAGAACGAGATGACACCTTCGGTATCGAGAATCTCCTCCTCCAGCCGTGCTCCTGGGCCGCTATGCAGTCCGATGGAGGGGTCTTCGACCCCTTCACGCACCTGCGGGTCGTCGAGCATGTCCCGCAGGGCATCGAGATGTTCCGGAGAGAACAGCCGACCCCTGCCCGGTTCCAGCTTCGTGAACGCCCGTGTCAACTGCGGTGCCAGAGGTTCTGAGCGCCTCAGTTGCACGTCAAGCCTGTCGGCAAGGTGCACGATGGCCCCCAGACGCTTGGCGCGGTCGAGGTCGTCGGCCACATCCTCCCACGCAGCGTGGTGGTGCAGCACCACCTCTCCGGCGGCGGCAAGACGCGGGCAGGTGCCGATAAGTGCCCAGCCTGCACGGGCATGGGCGTCGGCGTTCTGTTCGAACAGCAGCCCGTCCAGTCCGGTCTTGAGCGATATGGCCCCCACGTCATGCAACAGCGCGGAAAGCAGCAACTCGCACCTGTCGCGGGCGTCGAGTCCCAGCCGTTCACCGAGGCGGGCCGCGAAATAGCCCACATGGATATGGTGATCGGACACGGCGCGGCTCACATGGTCGAGCGCACGCGAAAAAGCGACCACAAGATCGATCAGTCTGACCTGTAACGTCATGAGTGTGCCTCCGGCGGCCCCCCCGGGCCGCCCCCCTTTCATGCCTGAGCGCAGTCGGAGGGGTCTCCCTGCAACTTCGCCAGCGCATGGGGGAGCGCAGGCAGTACGGCTTCGAGGTTCTCCGCGACAGCCTTGCGGCTGCCGGGCAGGTTGATGATGATGGCCCCGCCGAGCGTTCCGGCAAGGGCGCGCGAGATGACAGCATGAGGCGTCTTGGCAAGGCTTGCGGCCAGCATCGCCTGTTCGAAGCCCTGAAGGCGCTTCTCGATCACGGCAGATGTGGCTTCCGGCGTGACATCGCGCGGGCCGAGACCCGTGCCGCCAGTGGTGATGATGATGTCATAGCGTTGCACCAGGGCAAGTTCGGTAAGCAACGCACGCAACTGGGCTCCGTCATCGGGCAGCATGAACCCCTGTTCGTATCGCAACGGCATGGACTCGCGCACCATGGCGGCTATACACGGGCCGCTGGCATCTTCGCGCTGGCCCTGCGCCCCCTTGTCGGAAAGCGTGACCCATGCGAGGGCATACCCTTCCGACGTCACCCGGCAACGCACCGGTCCGGCGGCAAGGTCGGTCAACGCGGAGGCGAGGGCGCACGGTACGGCATGAGGGGCATCACAGGCCGGGAGCATGGCATGCCCGACGATGCGAAAGAGGTCGACGCCCTCGCTGGAACGCAGCACGGTGCCCACAGCCGGGACCATCCCACGCGGCACGGCATGCGAAGCAACACCGGCAAGAGCACTATGGGCCAGGGGCAACACCTGACCGTTCCGCACCGGCTGTACCGACATATCGAAATAATGGGCCTGCATCAGTCACCCTCCGGGGCATCCGCCCGCACACCTTCCGGTGCGACGGGGGCTTGTTCACCCTGCGTCACCACTTCAGCCTCAGCACCATCGGCTGACGCCGCCCCGTCGTTCGCCAGCGCGACGGGAGGCTTCGTCGACACATTCACATCCGCGTCGCCGACGCACATCTCCGGCACCATGTTCCCGTAGAAGAGGCGAACGCCGTCGCGGCAGCCGCGTCTGCGGTGCACCTGCGTACCCTCTTGCATGCACCGGGCATCGAGGGTGCGCAGCAGGCCCTCAACGTCGAACCGGCCAAGCGCCGCTTCGCAGGGTTGCCGTCCGGCGTAGACACTCTCCGCGAAGGGAAAGGTCGCCAGCGCCATCTCGCAGCCCTGCAAGCACCCCCTGCGGATGAGACGACCCGTCTCATCGTCCCGGGCACATCCGGCAAGGCAGGCATTCCACGCGGGAAGCGGGTCTGCCACATACCGGGGGCCACATGCCACGAGCAGCACCGGAAGGCACAGCAGGAACAGCATGACGCCCCGGTGACGCATCATCAGACACCCTTTTCCGTCGCCAGTCGCACACCGAAGAAGACCATCAGCGCCCCCACCCCGCCATCAAGCCAGCGCCGCACCATGGGACGAAGCAAGGTCGTCCGCACACGCTGCAGTGAACACGAGAGGAACGAAAACCAGCACACGCCGATGATGATGTGGAAGAGGCCGAAAAGCAGCGAGCGGCCAAGGGCGGTCGTCGTATCCACGGTGGCACCTGCCGAGACGGCGACCTGCGGCAACACCGCAAGATAGAAGACGGCGACCTTCGGGTTGAGCACGTTGGTGAGAAAGCCCTCACGCCATGCCTGCACCAGCGGGGCGGTACCTGTCCCGTATTCACCGGACAAGGCGTCGGAAGGCGCTTCACCATTCCCGCTTGCGCTTCCCCTGTCTGCACAGCACGGCAGGCCCTCGCCACCAGCATGCGCCTCTCGGGCCGCGTCCGGCGTGGAGGGGCCCTTCAGTGCGGCATAGAGGGAACGAGCGCCAAGCCACAGGAGGTAGCAGGCCCCGGCGAGGCGCACCGTGGCAAACGCCTCTGCCGAGTGCAGAAGGACGGCCGACACGCCAAGGGCCGAAGCCGAAAGATGCACGAGCAACCCCGCTGCACTCCCCAGGGCGGTGGACACACCGCCCCGCGTGCCACCACGCAACACGTTGCGCAGCACGAGCATGGTATCGGGGCCGGGGGTCACGGTCAAAAGGGCCGCCAGTCCCGCAAGGGCAAGAATATCGCTATCCACGGGTTCTCCTGTACAGGCCTTCAATCTACTGTCAACGGGGGAGGGCCGCAACCCTCCCCCGCTTGAATCGAATCAGCCGCAACACCCATGATTCGTACGTGACGTGACGGCTGGTGTGATGTCCGCATCTCGGCCAACCTGCCCCGGCATCGTGCGGGCCAACGGCTTGTCAGTGTGACCACGGTAAGACGATTGGCTGCCCCCGACGTCACCATGCCAGCACCCCGGCCCCATGAGGCCCTGCCCCTAGAGTATCTGGCTCAGGAACAGTTTCGTACGATCGTGTGTGGCGCCGGTAGTGAACAGGTCCTTGGGCGTCGCTATTTCGAGAATGGCCCCATGGTCCATGAAGACCACACGGTCGGCCACTTCACGGGCAAAGCCCATCTCGTGCGTGACCACGACCATGGTCATGCCCTCACGCGCGAGGTTGCGCATGACGTCGAGCACTTCGCCGACCATCTCGGGGTCCAGCGCCGAGGTGGGTTCGTCGAAGAGCATGATCTTGGGGTCCATGGCGAGAGAACGTGCTATGGCCACGCGCTGCTGCTGCCCGCCCGAAAGCTGGTCGGGATAGACGGCATGCTTGTCGGCGATGCCCACTTTGGTGAGCAGTTCCATGCCCTTCTTCTCGGACTCGGCACGCGAACGCTTGCGCACGGTCATCTGCGCCAGTGCCACGTTCTCCAGCACCGAGAGATGCGGGAAGAGGTTGAAGGACTGGAAGACCATGCCGACCTCGGCGCGCACCTCGTTGATTTCGCACTTGGGGTCGAGAATGTCGCGCCCCTCGATGAGAATCTCTCCCGAATCGGCGTACTCGAGCCTGTTCAGGCAGCGCAGGAAGGTGCTCTTGCCCGACCCGGAAGGCCCGATGATGACCACGACCTCGCCCGGTGCCACGTCGAGCGAGACGTCGCGCAGGGCGTGCAACTCTTCGGGAACGTAGAAGTACTTGTTGACGTTGCGAGCGGAAATGATGGTCATCGGACGGCCCTTCTCTCAAGGTATTGCACGCAAAGCGACAGGGTGAACGTCAGCACAAGATAGAGCAGTGCGCAGACGATCCACAGTTCGAACGGTTGCAGCGAGGTGGTGACGACCTCGCGCGTGGCCTTGGTGAGTTCGCGCACGGCGATGACGCCAAGCAGCGACGAGTCCTTCACAAGGCTGATGAACTGCCCGGCAAGAGGCGGCATGATGCGCCGGAACGCCTGCGGCAGGATGACCTTGCGCATGGACTGGGCGTAGCTCATGCCCAGCGACCGCGCGGCCTCCATCTGCCCGCGGTGCACCGACTGGATGCCTGCACGCACGATCTCGGCCACATAGGCGCCGGTGAAGATGGCAAGGGCCATGACGCCGTACCACAGCGGCGGAATGGCGGAGAGGCCCACCTTTTCGAACAGGGCGTTGAGCAGCGTGCCCACCACGAAGTACCACAGGAACACCTGTACCAGCAGCGGCGAACCACGGATGATCTCGATGTAGGTGATGGCCAGCCAGCGCAGGGCCGGGTTGACCGAGATGCGGGCAAGCCCCGTGACCACACCGAGGACGATACCGATGATGATGGCGAGCATGCTCACCTCAAGGGTTATCCACAGACCCTCGAGCAGGATGCCCGGCTTGCTGACCTCGTAGCGGCCCACCGGGTCGCCGCTGTAGATGTAGTCACCACCGGAGATGAGCACCTTCCCTGCCGGAGGAACGGTGTAGGTCTCCGAACCGTCGTCGCCCTTGACCGTGATGCGTGTGGCACCCTCGGCCGTGGTCTCGACGGAGACCACATCGCCGCTGACCTCGGCGCGGACATCGGTCTTCTCGGCCACCCAGAAATATTGAGGCACCCTGTTCCAGCGCCAGATATACTCGACGGAACTGGAAGCGTACCAGAAGAAGGCCACCGTGCAGAGCATGATGCCCACGAACACTGCTTTCCAGAACAGGAAGTAGCCCTGCCCCCGCGGTTTGTCCAAACCCCTGTACTGCGTCATCGTTTATCCTTCTTGCACATGGAATCCCGCGCGGACGCGGGCGTAGCCGAGAGGCTTCGCGAGGTGTCGGCGCATGGCGTCCGCCGCCTTGCGAAACCCCGGAAAGGGGGCGGGGGGCTAGCCCCGCCCCGGCCATCCGGAAGTACTGATACTGTGCACCCGGTGCCGGAGCCTTACGGCTTCACGAATCCGGGCGCACCGGAAAAAAGACTCTTTCCGGCAAGACGGTCATGCGCGCCATGCATGGCCATGCATGGCGCGCGCGTCGTCTAGTTGGTCTGGCTGCGCCATTCGGTCGAACGCATCCACTTGTCGTAGATGCGGTCGTAGCGACCGTCGTTCTTGATCTGGCGCATGAAGTTGTTGAGGAAGTTCAGGAAGTCGGGGTCGCCCTTCTTGATGCCGAAGCCGAGAGGCTCGTAGGTGAAGGGCTTGTCGAGATGCACGACCTTGTCCTTGCCCTGTTCGGCCATGAACACCACGTTGAAGGGCATGTCATAGACCCAGGCGTCGGCGCGACCGTTGACGACTTCAAGAGCGCCATCGGCCTCCTTGTCGAACGACTTGAACTTGGCCTTGGGCAGCATGCGCTTGGCAGCCTCTTCACCGGTGGTGCCAAGACGCGACACGACGGTGTACTCGGGGCTGTTCAGGTCCTTCCACGACTTGACCTTGCCTTCAAGCTTCTTGGAGAGGAGCACGGTCTGGCCGACGACGATGTAGGGGTCGGCGAAATTGATCTTGAGGTTGCGCTCCTGCGTCACGGTCATGCCGCTGATGATGATGTCGAACTTGTCGCTCAGCAGGGCGGGAATCATGCCGTCGAAGTCGGTGTTGACGGGCACGAACTTGACGCCCATGGCACGGGCCATTTCCTTGGCGATGTCGATGTCGAAGCCGACGTAGTTGCCGTTCTTGTCGGTCATCTCGAAGGGCAGGTAGCCAGCGTCAAAGCCGACGCGCAATTCGCCGCGCGCCATGATCTCGTTGAGCGTGGACTTCTTGGCCAGTTCGATGTCCGCCGCCATGGCAGGGGCGGCGAGCAGGGCTGCCATCATCATGGCTGCCAACAGTCTGAAAAGCTTCATGGTCTCCTCCACACGTTACCCGTTAGTGTCCAACCCAGCCGACGGGGCATGGCTCCTCATCCGCCCCATACGGGGGCGAAGGATGCACCGTGCCCTAATATTTGCCCTCGGTGAGGACTTCCTTGATGATCATGTCGCGCTTGCAGATTTCGCAGCGCGGCATGGGTTCTTCAGGAACGGCGATGATCTGGGTCTTGCGGCACTTGGGGCAGACGACCTCGACGAATTCGCGGCGATAGCGATCCTTCAGCGGTCCCTGTTGCTTGGCCACGGTCCCCTCCTTGATGCAAGGCGTTGGTGATGATCAGGCCGACCGCCTTCGAAGGCGAAGCCCGACCGGGCATTGTGGGGCAAACGACTCCGCATGGCAAGCGGAATCCGCCTCATTTTCCCACAGGTTGTACACAGAAGCAAAGGGCCGCCCCCGACAGGGCGACCCTTCCATGATGCATCGATGCCACGAGGGCATCCTCTTCACCCGCTCTTCTTCAGCCGCCCGTCAGGTGCCCGCTAGGCAAGCCCGAGGCGCTCTTCCGTGAATCGCCGCACGCCGCCATGCCGCAACAGGTGCGCCACCTGCGCGGACTGCTCCATGTCCGTGGACTCGACGGCGGTGGCAAGGCGCAGCATGAGCGCCCTCGCCTCGTGCCAGTTGCGCACCACATCGACGATATCGCGTTGCGTCCCTACTCCTGCAAGCCATCCCATACCCTCGGCGTAGACGATGGCCGAAGCCGCATAGGCGGCGATGAGCGCATACAGGTGCCGCCGGGGCACCATGTCGAAGATGCGGTCGCGGAACTTCTCGACGAGCACGGCGGGGCAATAGTCGAGCACCAGCCCGCGCCACAGGGAATCTTCCGCGATGTCGGGCTGTCGTTGCATGAAGGCCCCGTAAAGGGCGTCGGCCGCGTGGTTCATCTCCTGCGAAGCCTCCACGGAGATGACATGCAGCGGCTTGCACCTGTCGCAGCGACGCAACTCGGCCAGCAGCAGGCGGGCCTCGTCGCGGGCGCGGCGACGCAGGATGTCGAACACGTCTGCCACATAGCGTTCCTTGGCGGCAATGAACTCGCCATCCGTCATGACCAGACCGCCCAGCACCTCGTACGACGAGCAGATGACCCCCGTCTTGTTCGCCGACGAACCGTGCACGACAAGCACGCCGCGTTCCGCCAGACGCTTGCGCGCATCGGGCGACACGAAGAGGTTGGCCCCCTCCACGATGGCGCGGGCCGTGGGCACGCCGTCACCATCGAAGAACTCGTGCCAGTTGCGCATGTTGATGGTGTTGGGCCGGCCTCCCGAGGGAATGAAGATGTCCGCCCGCGCCGTATTGTGCAGTGCATTGCGCAGGCGCACCGTCTCCGGGTCGCGGGCGGAGACGACGAAGGCGCCCTCCCCGCGCAGGAGTGCCGCGTCGAAGGCGTCGATGCTGCGCTGCCTGTCCACCAGACGCATGAGTTCGGCACGGTCGAGCCCTTCGGGGTCGTAGGCGGCGCCATGCCCGTCGGTGACGGCGACGACACGGGCGTTGTCCCCGTAATCGCGGAACATGATACGCATGAGATTGCCCGCCACGTCACCCTTGGGGCCGCCAGTGATCTTCACCGTGAACGGCTGCGTGGCAGGGTCGATGCCAAGATGCCGCAGCACCTCTTCCGCGAAGACCATCACCCCGAGGCTCGTCACGCCATACTGCTTGTGGTTGATGCCCGCCCCCGGCTTCGAACTCATGAACGCCGAAGGCCAGCGGTAGCCGCGCTGCCGGGCGCGTTCCACGATCCACGTGATGTGCTCCGGCGTGATGTTCTCGTCCGGGCCGAGGTAGATGATCTCCTCCTTGCCCAGATGGTCGACCACGCCGGGGAGCGTCGGCGAACTCTCGCCGCAGAGGATGACGTCCAGCAGGGAGTTGCCCATGCTCGCCACGGCGAGCCTTATGTCACCGAGCGGCCCGAGAAGGATGACCGCCTTGGACCCGCCTTCGGGGATGTCCTTGTTCTTGACCTGCTGTGCGTAGGCCAGTCCCTTGACCTCGTCGTAGAGGCGGTTCGACTCCAGTTCGAACTGCTCCGCAGACCGGGTGGGGACGACGCGAACCCCGCCGCGCGACATGTCGCGGTAGCGGATGTGGAACCCCATGCAGTAGGGGCCGTGGAAGAAGAAGATGCCATAGGGCAGTTCTTCGCCTTCGATGCGGCACGGGGCAGGAAGGAACTGCGGGTCGAGACGGAACGAGAGGCCGTAGATGTCTTCGAGGAAGTAGTTGGTGCGCAGGGTGAAGGCGAAGAAGCGATGGACCATGAGCAGCACCGTCCGTTCGCTCTCGTCCGCCACATCGCCCACCGCCGCCAGTGCGGCCTCGTCAAGTTCGCGCGCCTTCGCCTCCCTGCCGCCCAGCGTGGGGTCGAACCGGGCTTCGAACCATGCCACAAGCCGCGCCACCTCGCCGCGCCTCTCCTGCAGGATGCGGGTGACGTTGTTGGTGCTGTAGGCCCACTGGTTCTCCTGCACGAGAAAGGCGTGGGCGAACTCGGCAGCGGCGGCAAGCAGCATCACGCGCTTCAGCGACCAGCCTTCACGGTCGGCGTACGACTCGAACGGATTCGGGGCGAACCACTTCACCAGCTGCAGCTTGCGGCGCAACCGTTGCCACAATTCCGAATCCTCATGCAGGATGTCCCCGCCCACGTTGACGTAGAAGCTGAGAATGGCGAACGAGTCGCCATCGTCGAGGTTGAAGCTGTCACCGTAGCAGCGGTTCACCGTCACGCCCGTGCGCGCCAGTATCTTCGCCGTCTGCAGCAGCAGTCCGGTCGCCGGGGGATGGCGCATGGCCATGACAAGGCGCGTCTCGCTACCGGGTGTGCATTGTTCGAGCAGGATGGCCGTGTCCTCGCTGCGGCCCACCGATTCGAGCATATGCAGGTGACGCAGGGCCCGCTGAGGGTCGAACTTCTCTAGATATTCGGCGTTGGCACCACGCAGCATTCGCTCGAAAAGGTCTATCCGGTCTCCACTCACGCCCTCGCCGCGCATGGCGGACACCGCCTCGGCGAACAGGTCGCCGGCGACCTCCGCACGGGGCTGTTCACCGAAGTGAAACTCGACAAGGTGCAGTTGCCCGTCCTGCGTCGTATAGAGGCGGGCGGTCTCTATCTCCTGGGCGACATGCGCCTCGAGTATGGTCAGAAGTTCTTTCGTGCCCCCGCCCGGCACCAGATACGTGGCCTTGCGTCCGTCCGGCGCCATGAGGCGCACCGTCTGACTGCCGGTGACGGCCCGGCCCGAGATGATGGCCTGAAGATGGTGCACCTTCTCGGTCACCGAATGGGTGCGCAGGTAGTACTCGGGCATGTTGCCGAAAAACCACGGCACGACCTGACCTGCCATGTCGTCCAGACCGCGCCGGACGAGGTCGAGGGCCTCTGCGGCGGCTGAACCTGACACGGCGTCCTCATGGAGTGCGGTCGCCGTGCCGGAACGGGATGCGTCAGTCATGGGCTCCCTCCTGACTGTATTTGGTAGCACCATACCTCAACCCCCTGCCGAGGCAACACCTAATCTGCACGAACCGTTGCCGCCCTGACGACGACAGACGCCCCCGCCCCAGCCCGCACCTCCGGGGCTGCTCATCCTCCCTGCACGAAAGCCGTCGTCCCGGCACTCCAGTGTTGCCCTACCCCCTTGCCACACGCCCCGGGAATGGTGACAATACGGATGCCATACGGCAGACCATTCAGGAGATACACATGACCACCAGAAGCACAGACCAGACCGAACACCTCCGGGCGCTGGGCCAGAAGACCCCCTACCCGGCAGCGGGCCCCTCGACCGACCTGCTTGAGGCGTTCCCCAACCGCTTCCCCGACCGGCCCTATATCGTCAGCATCGCCTTCCCTGAATTCACGTCGCTTTGCCCCGTCACCGGGCAACCCGACTTCGCGACCATCGTCGTCGAGTACATTCCCGACCAGTTTTGCGTGGAATCGAAGAGCTTCAAGGTCTACATGTTCGCCTTCCGCGACCACCAGTCGTTCATGGAGACCATCACCAATACCATCCTCGATGACATGACCACCAAACTCCAGCCCCTGTGGTGCCGCGTGAAGGGCCTCTTCACCCCGCGTGGCGGCACACAGCTGCACGTATTCGCCGAACGCTTCAAGGAAGTGGAACCCGCGCGCGCTCAGGCTTTGCGCGACATGGTTTCGGAATGGAAGCGCGAGAACAACCGGCACGGTGCCTGATAGTCCCGCACCACGCCCCCCTGTCCCCCCGCACCCCGACCCCGCCACAGGTCGGGGTGTTCTTTTTGCACCCGCCCCCCATGCCACAGTGGCGGGTCTGCACCTCGTGTAAGGGCAGAGACGGCTACAGGACGCCATCCCCCTGGTGCGCACTTCGGATGGGCCATACGATGCCTAGCGGCAGCGGCCCCATACGGACATGCCCGACAGCATCTCCCTCTTCCTGCCCATTCCTGCCAGTCTCTGCCTGTCTCTGCCCATTCCGCGCAGCATGCGCGACCCCGGTCTGTACGTGGCACGCAACCCGGATACCCGCACCGCTCACATGCGGGGCGCCCCTACCCGGCGATGAGGAGAATACCCCACATCATAGTGCCCGACACAGCATCTTTTTGTCTTCAATCGCACCATGATATGCTGTATGAACAAGATACCGGACACAGCATCGAGGAGGCACGACCATGACCGCGAAACAGAATGACGCCACGAAACATCCACACATACGGGAACTGCTCAGGCGCATCACCCCTGCCACACGGCGTGGACGCGTCATTCTCTGGTCGTTGCTGGGGTTGTACATCTTCTGGCTTGTCATCGGCGGTCTCGTACTTCCCCCCGTTGTCCGCTCTGAACTCGAACGCACCATGGCACAACACCTTCGGGCCACCTGCACCGTAGAGAAGGTGACCATCAACCCCTTCACCCTGCGTATCCGTGTCCTCGGCGTGAAGGTCCCCGATGCCAGCGGCGAAGGGGTGCTCTTCGGCTTTCGTGAACTGAGCATCGCCCCAAGTCCGGCAGCCCTGTTCCGGCTGGCACCTTCGCTCGCTTCGGCGCGCCTCGTCGAACCCGTTGTGGACATCACCTATTTCGGCGAAGGCCGCTTCTCGTTCTCGGACATCGTGCCCCCGTCCGAAGCGACGACAGACGACAAGGCTACTCCGGTATTCCCCTTCGTCATCAGCGATTTCGAACTCGTGGACGGCAGCTTCATCTTCCGTGACGAACCGCGCGGCGTGACGCACACCATCGCCGACATCGACTTCATCGTGCCTTTCACCTCCTCGCTGGACATGTTCCGCGACACCCCCATCACCCCATCCCTCAATGCCACAGTCGACGGCAGCCGCATGACCGTGGCTGGCAGACTGCTTCCCTTCGCCGAGACACAACGAACGGAATTCGACATCGCCACCGAGGATGTGGCCCTCGAACAATTCAAGGCCTATCTTGCGCCCTTCACTCCACTGCGGCTTGAGCAGGGCAAGGCTCGTCTCGAACTCGACCTGCTGGTTGAAAGGCTTCCCTCCGGGCAGGTCGAACTGGGGCTTGGAGGAGCACTGCGCCTTTCCGACATCCTTCTCAATACGCCCGACGGGAAAAAGGCGGCGGCACTACGTGAAGCCGAACTGCGTCTGCACAAGTTCACACTGGCGGAACGCCGCGTGGAACTCGAGTCCGCAACTGTGGACGGCCTTTATGTCAAGGCAGTGCGCGACACCGACGGCACCGTCGACTGGCAACGCTGGATAAGCCCGGCCTCTGGCAAGGCAGCCCCTGTCACGCCTGCGACATCGCGCACGGCCATGCAGAACGCGACCG
>Ga0302253_1000225_pt1 | contig 53162 bp, 55 predicted proteins | sample AAG_RA_Trp_MG_FD_193537 | JGI IMG/M metagenome (GOLD analysis project Ga0302253, IMG submission 193537) | Enriched activated sludge microbial communities from anaerobic digester in WTTP, New Holstein, Wisconsin, United States - AAG_RA_Trp | ecosystem: Engineered > Bioreactor > Anaerobic >...
CCTGCGATGGAATGGAGGGAATCACCGGCTTTTGCGCCGGCTAAAAGCTTAGTCGTCAGGCCCGCCTCCTGCGCAATCAGCACAATCGTGCCCTTGCCGGGATTGGCCTGGACGATCGTCAGGGGGATCCTTTCTCCCTCTTCTCTGACCATGAGGACGACAAATTGTCCCGCCCTGGCTTTGGCGGCGATATCCGGCGCCTGGATGGTCAATCTGACAATCCGGACCCCTTGATAATCCGCCAAGACATCTTTGTCTAAAATCTTCATTGATTTTATCTATCTCTATTGCCATTCCTGCGTGTCTTTCGGGGACCGAACCAGGCGCAAAAAAAAGACGTCCCCAGAAGTTCATATGGACGCCTTTGTCTCATACTACTCCGCACGCATGAACCTATATAAACACGCTCAGAAGAATATAATGTTATATCCGTTTATCTTTCCTGTCAATATTTTTTCTACACAAAGTATGCAGTTCAATTTTCCTTGATGATGGTTTCGCCCATACGGCGGCTCCCCGCGGAAAACAGACCTCTGCCGTAAACTGCAAAACAGAAGATGTCACCTTCCTAAAACTTTAACTCTCCCAAAAAATATCTTTTTTCCATCAACGACAAAATCCTTCTTTTTAAGGTCTTCCAGACCCATTCCCCATTTATTTTTGAAATCGGTGATCCAAACGGTCTTTCCGGTCCCCGGGGCTTCGATAAAATCCTCGCCGCCCAAAGACAGCATCACGTGGACCATGGAACCGAAATCGTCTTTGCGCGATACGAATATCAAGTCGGCCGGCTTTAACTGTCCCGGCGTTATTTTTCTCGTCGTCATCCACTGTTCTTGCGCATCCCGGGGGACATCGATTCCCCAGACACGATAAACGAGATTGACCAGCCCTGAACAGTCGACGCCCGCCTGAGACCTCCCTCCCCACAGGTAGGGGACCTCGAGAAAGAGCTTTGAGGTTTCGACAAGCTCTTCTCTTGCGTCCGTCCGCGGGATCGCCCCTTCTGCCTTCCTCAAGGCATCCTTGGAAATCCAACCAAAACCGTCCTCTCCCATCTCAACCTTGTAGAAATCTTTTTGATCGCCAACGATCTTAAATCTCGTTCCGATAGAAACAGAAAGCAAAATCCGCGCGCCCGGCAAAGGAGCATCAAACACATCGGCAGCCTTGGCGCTGACAACGGAATTATATTCCGGAGGCCGGTCGACAAACCTCGCATTTTCTTTCCGGATATACCCCCTGTATCCCCTCCACCGGTTATCTTGCCTAAAGTTTTTCTGCTCAACGGCCTCGACATAATACCAATCGCCCATCGAAGATTTGTATAAGAGAGTTTCATTGAACAGCACCTGGGTCTCCTGCAGATCGTCGTGATCGTAGGCGGAGTTTCTTTCCTGGGGTTCTTTCCTTAAATCGGCAACCGGCACTGTCGCCACCATAAACCTTTGAGCGGCGGCAACGCTGCCTGCCTGCGAAAAAAATATCGAGGCAAATAGTAAGACCGCTATTGTCTTATTGGCCATTTTCCTGCTCAAGCTCCTTCGGCTTTCATCGGGCCGCACCTGTCTTCGACAAAAAATCCCCGGCAGGATTGCTTATCGGGGAAAAACGAGGAAAATCTAAGAGGACCGCAGGGATATCCCGCCCATCAAACACTTCTGAATCATCAGATTTCTATTATAGCCGAATTACGCGGGGAAACAAGGAAATCCGGCCATTTGATAGAGGTTTTTTGAACACCTTAAGGTTTTTGTCGAGTGGAACTCTTGGCTTTGCGCAAAAACCTCCAAAGCCATCAGATAAAGCAGGCCCTAACCCAACCCGCCTTGTGAAACGAACTGAACTTCTCGCTCGATGCAAGCCAAGAATCTCATGAAAACTGTCTGTATCTTAAGGCGCTGGACAATATTCCTATACTCCACCGCATAGAAATAGATTGAAATTTCATAGGGGGAGTATAATATTGGGGTTAAAGTACATTTAGAAAACGTCTCAAGCGATCGCTATGAACGAAAACATAAAAATACGGAAAATGGATCGGCCCCTCCTGGAATTCAGGAACATCACGGTCATAAAAGGAGACAACAAAAAAGTCCTGGACTCTGTCTCGATCACGATAAACATGGGAGAAAATCTCGCCATCCTTGGCCCGAATGGCGCCGGCAAATCATCTTTGATCAAAACAATCACCAGGGAATATTATCCCGTCCAGCATGACAATGACTTTTCATTCAAAATCCTGGGCGAGGACCGGTGGAATATCTTTGATCTCCGTTTTTTGCTGGGCATCGTTTCCAACGACCTGCAGCACCTCTTCACGAGAGATGTGACTGGCTTAGAAACGGTGTTGTCCGGCTTTTTCGGTTCCGTGGGCCTCTACAAAGAACACCTGACCCATCGAATGAGAAAGAAAGCCGGCGAGATCATCGAATTCCTGGAGCTCTCCCATCTCAAGGACAGAAGGATCGATGAGATGTCTTCGGGCGAGGCCAGGCGCTTTTTGATCGGCAGGGCTTTAGTGCACGACCCCAAGGCGCTTATTCTTGACGAGCCGACCAACAGCCTTGACCTGCACGCACTTTACAAATTCAGCAATATCCTGCGGAAAATTGCCAACTCAGGGGTGAATATCATTCTTGTGACTCAAAATATTCATGATATTATTCCCGAGATCGGCAGGGCCATCCTCATGAAAGAAGGAAAATTCCTGGAAGACGGCCCCAAAGACAGGATACTCAACGGCAAGAACATCAAAAAGCTTTTCGGCGTCCCTGTAGATATAAAGACCAAAGGCGGCTATTATTACGCCTTGAGGGCTTAAGCGCACAAGCCCCTCCTTGCCCCCCGCGTCCGCATATAAAAACGCGGCCACGATCGCTATCCTGATCGTGGCCGCCGGATCCTTCCCTTGCGCAAAAAAATACCGCTATTTAAGGTCCCCGCTGACGTCGATAAAGATCTGACGGCGGTCATCGATGGCAATGGACAGCTCCTTACTGTCCGGCGACAGATCGAAGCGCTTCAGATCTACCTTCTTTAAGGCGGAATCCTCATATGTCTTATAATACAGGACGAGACCGGTCAGATCCTTGATCACCACCCATTGGGCATAACCTTCGAGGGTGACAAAGGGTTCGGGGTTTTCTTTGATGACCCCCTTGGGAATATCGACGATGTTCAAAAGGTGCTGGGCCAGATTTACGGCTTCTTCGGCATTGGCCGCCGGCAGGGCCGCCTCCACGCTAAGCGCCAGGCGGACAAAACGCGACGGCGGCGTCCAATCGCCGGGCAAGCCGAGCATGCCGCTGCCCACGCCCGTGGGTTCGATCTTAAGGCCGCGCAGCTCCTTGTCTTTTCTATCGCGCGCATCGAGATTGATATAGTTGCGCAGGTTGTTGATCTGCCAGGGAAAATCCGGACGGTTCGTCATCACGCCCAGCGGATTATCGTAAACATGGACCTCGCCGTCGATAAACTCGATGACCAGGTTCTTTCCGCCGGCATCATGCAGGGCGATGTGCATATATATCTCGCCGCCGGCTTCTTTGAGACGCGTGCCGGCGACGTTGACGCCGGACAAGGCGGCCTTCACCTCGTCGACTGTCGCAAAATTCCCCATGACCCAGGAGCCGAAATCGCAGATCGTCACGAATCGGCCGGCCGCGGGCTCCTGATACTTGGCGCCCGTAAACATCAGCGCGTCAAAAGCCAGTCCCTTTTCGTTGAAACCCTCCACATAGGTATTTGGAGCTCCATAAGCATCGACCCCCAGGAAACCGTATTTATTGACCCAGCTGATCCCCTTGACTCCCTTGTCGTTGACACTGACAAACTGCCTGCCGCGCGGGACAATGACCACGCGCGAATGAAGGTCAACGGGAAACTCCATCGAACGGCCGATCACGATGGTGCCGTCTTTGGCCTTGAGCTGAAAATCGCTGCAGGCAAAAGATACGCCCGCCGTCAATGCCAGAAAGAAAATAACCGCCGTCCACGTCGCCGCCCAGCTCGGCGACCGCCTCACCACCCGCATTCTTGTCATTGGCGCCTCCTTTTTTAGAACGATATTTTTAATCCCACAATGGGCCCATGCATTAATGTGTCTATTTTGAATTTGTCTTCTTTGTGGCGTATGTCCAGCAAACGGTATCCCACAATGGCCGTCACAGTCTTATTGAACTTCCAACCCATCGTCGGGATGGCTTCCCAATTAAAGCTGTTATCGACAGCACCGATATCCACCATGAAATTAAATGATAATTTATCGTTAGAGGGCAGACTAACCTCGGCTCCAATGACAGGCGTCACCCATTCATCTGTTTTTGTGACGATAGCTTCGGGATCAGCGGGACCGAGTTGCTCGATGGCATCCAGGCGCACCCTGCCGTAAAAATACCGTGCGCCGATAAACGTCTTCCAGTGAACCGGCTTCTCCCATTGGTGGCCGACGGCGAGCATTTCCATCAGGACGCGCGTACCGAGGGTTGCGTCAACGGTCACGCCCGGAGGGACCGTTTCGCTCGTCTTGTGGGAAAGATCCAGATAGATAACGTCATTGAGCAGGAACCAGCCGCCTTTGGATACCTGGAATGCTGCGGAACCCCCTATCTTCAAATCGTGGATGATGTCTTCGAATTTCAAGCTGGTATGCGCGCTGTGATCGGCGGCGCCGATATCGCCGTCAAGACCGGCCGGCCAGAAATACAGATACAGATCACAATGCCAAGGGTCTCTGTCTTGTGCGCCGGCGCTGGCGGCTGTATCTGCAAAGGCAGATAACGGCGCCAACGGCAGAAAAACAAACGATACGAGGAAAAGTCCGGCCGCGACTAATCTTTTTCTCACGAAGCCCCCCTTCTTTCAGAAGAAACCTGAATCTCCAAAGTGCAGATTTATACACTTAAACAAAATTTTATCTCTTAACGCATTTGCCGATCAATCGAAGCATTCTTCAAGTTTATATCTAACGCTGACAAGTTATAAACAGCTTGTTCAATGCACCCTTTCAGGGCATCATCATCCTGCCGATAAAAAGTTAAATTGTTAGCGGTATTTTATACCAAAAATATCATCTATCACAGGATTTTTCCTCTCTAAAATCTTTAACAGCGAGTCAACTCAGTCCCATTCAATGCCCATCATTGGATGGGCCGGTGCGCTGTTTTCTGCAACGAAAAGGGCCGTGGCTAATCGTGTCAGTCACGGCCCTTGACCTCTCCGATTGCGACAGGAGAAGGATATTACTGGGGTGGGTAACGGGATTCGAACCCGCGACAACTTGAGCCACAGTCAAGCGCTCTACCAAGCTGAGCTATACCCACCATAATGACTCTTATAAAGGTGCTTTTTTCCCTGCATTATGGTGGTCCTGAGCGATGCGAAGGACCTGACCATAATGAATCAAAACAGACATTCAAGCTTGCTTTGTGGTGGCTCTGAGCGGACAAAGTCCGCGAAGAGCCTCACCATGGAAATATTCTCTGCATTATGGTGGTCCTGAATGAAACGAAGGATCTCACCATGATGAAGCCGTCAACTTTGGACAACTAAAGCCAGTTTCCTTCGCCTTGTCCAACCCTTGATCTCAACTTCGCGCTTCAAAGCATCATTCTTCTCAAGAAAGGCCTCATTGTATAAAAGCTTAACGGACATGCGAAACTTCGTAAACCGACAGCCGCGCCCACGGTTGTGCTGCCCTATTCTGACTTTAAGATTATTCGTAATCCCTGTATAGAGCAACCCATCTTTGCATTCAATAACATAAACATACCACATTGCAAGCTTGCCGTTTAGATCCTTCGCTTTGCTCAGGATTAAATTCGCAGACGGCCGAGCGAGTCGTGCCTGGCCTATGATTTACTTTCGCTGACGCTTCAGTAAAACATCTGCTCATTTAAACATCTTTTTGAATTCTTTCCCGATCGCCTCGAACTGCTCTCCAATCTTTTTATATTGTTCAATGGTTTCCTGAGGATGGTTCACAGCGGCCTGGATGCGGGATTTCAAAAATGAGCCCTTGATCTTCAAATTCTCAAACTTAGGATGGTCAAGCTTCGTGGTGATGGAAAAATCGAAGACGGCCTTTCCTTCAGATGAAAGTATAGAATCAAAAGCCAGATACGTCAAATCTTTAATGTCCCTGGTCTGCTCCTGACCCCCTTCTGCGGCCTGCGCCTCATCTTTTTTAAAGGCGATATCAGTCAATTCCATGTGGGTATCGACCTTAAGCTCGTTATGGACGGCCTTCAGGACGGCCTGCGCCTGCAGATGCCCTGACTCCAGGTCCTTCTGAAGATATTGCCGGTAATAGGGTGCCAGATACGTCAGATCAGCGTCCTTGAGGACCAAGACAGCATCGCAATCTTTCGGGAGCCAATCTATCCAGCCGTTCCCTTGGAGCGTCGCCACCGTCTCTTCTTTCGCCGTCTTAACGATGGATGAAGCGCGGAACTGGATACGCATCGGCTGCGCCAAAGAAGCCTGCCTGGCGTCGAGATCAAGATCATCGGCATAAAAAGTAACAGGGCCATCCTCCAGGCTCTGATCCACAAGCTCAATTCTGCCGTCCTTTAGGACGATCCGGCGCACAATGAAGCTTGGCTGGGATTTCTTGCGGTTGGCCGCCGGCGGCAGGCCAAAATCGAAAGTGTCTTTGCCCGTGCGCGTGACCTTGACGTAAGGCCCATGGAAAACGATCCTGTCAAAAACCATGCCGACCGTGAATAAACCCGTGAAGCCCGGCACGACATCCACCCTTTTGACCCTGATCGTCTGGCCTATAGTCAGGTCGTCCATCTGCGCCGCAAGAGGCCAGGAAAACCTGATGGCCGAAGCGCTCACAGAAACCCCCAGGCTCTTTTCCAGCCGGGGCAGGATGATCCCTCGGGCGTTGAGGACGACGTAGACCAGGCCAGCAGCCAAAAGAAGGACCGCGACGAGAACAATGACAAAAATGATCTTGAGTGCTTTTTTCATAAGTGAAATATAGTGCGCCTGGGCCGATTCGAACGGCCGACCCTCTGCTTAGCTTACTACTCCGAATTGCTTCGGCTCCCAAAAACACGGGATTGTAGTCTGGACTATGTCTTCGTCATTTCAGACGTGCGGCGTATAGTCTCTGAGGACTCTCGTTTAGCTTCAGATAGTCACGAAACCACTTCACATTATGTGACTGGTTATTGGCACTCTTGTCAAAACGGATCGACTTAGGGCATTTCGAAACATTGGGCACGTAGAGAACGACTTCTTTTTCAGGACAGTAAATAGCATAATAATCAAACTCATTTCTCGTGTAATGTCTGATATGAATGCCATGTCTGTCCGCCCAGCTGCACCTATGGCCGACATTGATTATCCCGCTGCGTTTCAAGCTGGCATATTTCACCTGGATCTTATAGACTGTGCCGGCGTGATGGACAGCAACGATATCATATGGCTGATGTTCGGACAAAGGAATACATGGAACATATCCCTTGAGCGTTAAATCAGCTATGACTTTGGACACGCCAATGTCCGCTTTGACTTTCGTATGATGTATTTCACCCCCTTTCAGTGCCTCTTCTTGACTACCCGATAGCTCACGGTTGCCTGCAAATTGTCCGGAGAGGTTAACCCCGGATGTCCTTGCATATAGCCGCATCCACTCCATGCGTTTTTTTCCGCATAGAGGCTCCTATTGGAAGGCAGATGCTCTATCCAACTGAGCTACAGGCGCATTTAAATTGTCTACTCTGTTCTACAGCGAAGATTCCTCTAAACCAACGACCGAGGCAAGCATCTTTTGCTTGCCGAGGAAGTCCCGAGGCAGACGCCGAGGGACTGAGCTACAGGCGCAAATTTTATCGTCTCATCCACAGCGAGATTCATCTTAAAGAAACTGTCCGCCTCAACTGAGAGAAAAAATCGTGTTGAGGCGAGATCTCGCCCGCCGCCAAAGGCGGCGAGGCGGAAGCTACAGGCGCAAAACAGGATGTTTTGCACCGGCGCCATTCCGAATAAGCGCCGGGTGCATAACTTATCAATTTTTTTAACAATAAGGTGGTCGGCACTGGAATTCACGATGCAAGACGGCAGAGTCTTGCAGTGAATTCCGTACTCGACAAATTTTTCTTTATCAGAAAATACACTAAGGTGTCGGCGCCGATTTTGGCCTGCTCGCCTTATCCTCTGCGAGGAGACTTCGCTTCACTACGCACTCGGCTCGCGACGGCCTCATCGGCACCCGACAAATTTTTGCTTGTCGGAAAAATACACCAAGGTGTCGGGCACTTTCGCTCACTTCGGCCCTTGTCGGGCCGTGGCGTTTACGCGCCTAACGTTCGCTCAAGTACTCCGACAAATTTTTGCTCTGGCGCAAAAATTTGTCGGGGAGGTGGGATTTGAACCCACGACCTTTTGCTCCCAAAGCAAACGCGCTAGCCAAACTGCGCTACTCCCCGGATACCGTTATTTCAAGGTGGGGTTCATTGTATCATCCAAAAGGGGGTGTTTTCAAACACTTTCAAAAAGGTGTGCTATAATAGCTTGCTATGAAAAAACGCTCCATATTTCTTATCATCTGCATTGCCCTTGTCGCCCTCCTGGCAGGAGGATTCTATTACGCCAACAAGGTCCTTCTGCCTTCAGTCGTACGCCAGAAGATCGTCCAGGGGCTTTCGGACTTCACGTCTTCCAAGGTAACCCTAGGCGGCCTGCGCCTCAATCTTCTGAAGGGCCTGGTGCTCGAAGACCTTGTCATTTACGACAAAGATGCGCCCCAACAGCGGCTGGCCGAGATCAAAGAGCTCTCTGCCGGCTTCCTTATCCTGCCGTCGTTCAAAGAAAAAAAGATCATCATCCCTTCTTTGTCCGTCAGGGAGGCGACGCTGACCATCGGCCGCCGCAAGGACGGGACGCTCACCATCGCCTATCTTCTGGAGAAGATAAAACAAAAAAATACGGGCACGGCGGCTTCCATGCCGAGCGTCATCGTCAGGCAGATCGGCCTCAAAGACAGCACGGTTCTCTGGACGGATGAGACCATCACACCGGCGGCGACGGCCCGTATCCGTCTTAAACAAGCGGGAGTGCGCCTGGGATTTAACAAGGCCGACCTTAACGTATCGACCGAGGTCGTGCGCGGCGATGCGACGACATACATCTCCATGGATGCGGACTACGTCTACGGCACAAAGAACCTGAGCGGACACATCGTCCTGCGCGACCTCGATGCGGCGCGTTATTTAGACTACCTCTCCGGCCTGCCCTATGCGCCGGCGCAAGGGACTCTTGATACGCTCGAAGCAAAATTCACTCTTCGGGAACAGAAAACCCTTTCATCCCAGATCCAGCTGCACGCCAGGAATATCCATATGGCCTATCGGGATATTGCCGTCGAGGGCGCCGAGATCAACGCAGACTTCTCTCTTGCGGCTCCGATCGACAACTGGTCGACCTGGCAGGGCAAGGGACAACTGGATATCGTCCAGGCCGTCCTGCGTTCAACAGCACCTCTTCAGGCAGAAGCCCGCATGACCGGCGCGCATGCCGACATCACCTGCGCTCAAGCCGTCATCAGCATCACCTCCGACTTTACCGTCGCGGACCTGCGCGGCCAAAGCGGAGACATCAAAGCAACAGGTATCAACGCCTCTGTCCATGCGCAAGTCGATATCCCGCGGCCGGCCGGGACGGAAGCCACGGACGCCGCGCTGAAGTACAAAGGCAGTCTGGACGTCACCTCCGGTGCGCTTGACGGCCTGCCTTATGTCGGACAGGCAAAGATCGCATCCTTCCAGGCATCTTTTGAAGAAAAGAATGTCAGTCTGACCCATATAAGCGCCGAACTCCTGGGGACGACGATCACCGCCAGCGGCACGTTCAAAGACAACGCCCTCGATCTCAAGACCTCCGGGAAGATAGGACTCCAGGCGCTTCTGCCTGTCGTCAAAAAATACCAGGGCGGGACTGTCAAAGAACTTTCAGGCGAGGCGGACGCAAACATCCGCATCCTCGCAGACATCGCCAAGAAAAAAACATCCTTTGAAGGAAACGTCCTCCTGCAGGAACCTGCCGTCGTCTTCGGCGCCGCCGGGCCGCTCAAAGCTTCGGACGGACGCGTGAGCTTCAATACGCAGGAAGAAAAAATAGCCTGGCATCTGGAAGGCGTCCCTCTTTTCGAACGGACCTTTGTCCTGGACGGGACATGGACGGGCTTCAAAACATCTTCGTGTGTCGTAAAAGCGGCGGCGCAAGACATGATGCTTGAGGCACGCGTCAACAAAGCGGACGATGTCCTCGACATCCCTTCGCTCAAGCTTTCTGCCAAGGGTTCGAAACTGGAAGGCTCCGGCCAGTACGACCTGGCCACAGCCGCCTTTCATCTGAATGCCGGCGGCGACATCAATATCGCGGACTTAAAAGAGTGGGTACCGCAGAAGGCCGCCTTTGAAAAACCCGTCGATCTCAACGGCCTCTGCCACATCCAGCTCGATGCCGCAGGCCCGGCCAAAAACTGGACGTCCTGGAAGGTCAACTCCAACATCACAAGCAAAGCCGTACACGTCAAAGGATTCACCCTCAAAGACATCGCGCTCAACTACACGCAGACAGCCGGACAGGGCCTCATCAATTTTCTGAACTTTACGGCTTACAACGGCCCGGCCGCCATCAAGGGCCGGATAGACTTAAACACCGCGGGACCCCGCTATTCGCTGACGGGCGAGATCAAAGACCTCGACTTGAGCCTTCTCAAAAACGACATCCCGGACTTGAAAGACAAGACTTTTTACGGCAAGCTCAGCCTCCAGGCCGTTGCCGAAGGCACAGGGACGGACCCAAAATCGATCAACGGCCAGGGGCAGATCGTCGTGACGGACGGCAATATCTGGGAATTCAACCCGCTCAAAGGACTGGGGAATTTCATCTTTATGCCGCGCTTCGACACCCTTTCCTTCAGTCACGCGACAGGGGACTTTCTGGTCAAAGACGGCTGGTTGACGACGGAAAACCTGGACCTGATGGGGCAGGACGTGGAGCTCCTGGTCAAAGGAAAGATCGGCTTCGACGGGACGCTGGATCTTGTGGCGGTGACCCAGATCCCGACAACGGGCCCGGGGCAATCCCCTATCGGGGACGTCGTCAACACCGCCGGCGGCATGACGGCGATCAATATCACGGGAAATATCAAAAAACCGCAATACAAACTGCAGCCCATCACCAAGAACATCTTCAATAAAATTCAAGACTTCCTCTCCAACATCGCGCCTTAAAATACACAAATTCCGAATTCCTAATATCTAATGCCGAATACCTCAATGACAAATTCTTTAGTCAACCCATATTCCCCGGCCTTGCCCGGAGGGCAGGCCGGGGCTTGTTTCGGGTTACTCTAAGCGGCCACAACACTCTTGCGCCCTAAAGGGCGGAGCTTTAGGCCGCGCAGAGTCATTGGACAATTTTGGATTTATTTCGCCATTCGGATTTCGGAATTAGGCATTCCGTGAAAGGTATTTCAGGATCAACCGACGGGCTTTTTTGAGGGCGCGGAAACGATGGCTCATCGCATGCTTGACCTCCGGCCCAAGCTGGGCGAAGGTCTTGCCGAATTTTTCAATCAAAAACAAAGGGTCGTAACCGAATCCGAACGTCCCTTTCGGCTTGAGCGCGATCTTGCCGGAACAGGAGCCGCTGACCACCCCGATCAGCCCCCGGCCGTCGGCCAGGGCCACGGCGCAGCGGTAGCGGGCGCCCCTCCTCTTCAAAGACACCCCTTTGAGTTCCGACAGAAGCCTGCGGTTATTTTTGGGGTCGGTGGCGCCCTCGCCGGCATAACGCGCGGAATAGACGCCCGGACGGTTATGCAGGGCCTTGACCTCCAGGCCGGAATCCTCGCCCAAGACGAGCTTGCCGGTATAAAGGGCGATTGTGGCCGCCTTTTTGATGGCGTTCTGCTCGAAGGTCCTGCCGTCTTCGACGATACGGGGCGCATCCGGATAATCCTCAAGGGACGTCACGCAGAACGGCAGATCACTCAAAAGCTCCCTGATCTCCTGGAGTTTCTTTTTGTTTTTCGTCGCGACCACAAGCTCTGTCATCCGGGCGGGAGGCGTCACGTTATTGCACATCCTTCAGCAGGTCTTTCTGCATCTCGATAAGACGCGTGATGCCTTTTTGGGCCAACCCCAGAAGCGTATCCATCTGTTCCTTGGAAAACGGCTTGCGTTCCGCCGTGCCCTGGACTTCGATGAAGCTGCCGCTGGAGACCATGACGACATTCATGTCGACTTCCGCCTTCGAATCCTCTTCGTATGTCAGGTCCAAGAGGGTTGTGCCGTCGACGATGCCGACGCTGGTCGCGGCGACGAAATCCGTGATCGGGATGCGCCGGATCATCTTGCGCTTTCTCATGACGTCGAGGCAATCGACCAGCGCGATAAAACTCCCCGTGATGGACGCGGTCCTCGTGCCGCCGTCGGCCTGGAGGACGTCGCAGTCGAGAGTGATGGTCCTTTCCCCCAGTTCGCGCATGGCCACGACCGCACGCAGAGACCTGCCGACCAGCCGCTGGATCTCAAAGGTGCGGCCGGATTTTTGCTTCTCGCGGTTGACGCGCGTCTCGCAGGAACGCGGCAGCATCCCGTACTCGGCCGTAACCCAACCTTCATTCTTTCCTTTTAAAAAAAGCGGCACCGTCTCTTCCACGCTCGCCGAGCAGACGACCTTCGTCTCCCCGACTTCGATCAAGCACGACCCTTCGGCGTGCTTGAGGAACTTGCGCGTCACCTTCACCTTTCTCAACATGTCCGCCGAACGGCCGTCGGAACGATTCATCGTCTTGTCCTTTCGTAAATGGAAAAAATATCCGTGCCTTTTGCATCGATGCCGACGATCAGAGGAAAATCTTTGACGGTCATCTCTACGACGGCCTCTGGGCCCAAGTCTGCATAACAGACAAGGCGGGCGGATGCAACCTTTTGAGACAAAAGGGCTCCGGCGCCGCCGGTCGCCAGAAAATAGACCGCCCCGTACTTGCGAATGGCACGACGCACCTCGTCTGAACGGCGGCCTTTGCCGATCATGCCTTTCAGGCCCGCCTTAAGCAAAGGCACGGTCATCCTGTCCATACGGCTTGCGGTGGTCGGACCGCAGGAACCGATCGCCTTGCCGGGCTTCGTCTTCGTCGGACCGCAGTAATAAATGACGCGGCCCCTGATGTCAACGGGGAGTCTCATTCCTTTTCCAAGCGCCTCAACGATCCTCTTGTGTGCCTGGTCCCTGGCCGTCAGGACTTTGCCGGAAAGCAAAACCTCGTCGCCGGCCTTAAGAAACTTCAGGACAGAAAAATCGAGGGGCGTCGAAAGACGGATCATCTTAGGCCCTCCTCTATGTGGATTACCTGGCTCAATCGGATGAGCCATACGGAGGCCTACCCTTCCTGGGTTAGATCCTCCTCTATATGGAATTGGGTCAGAGGATTTCACTGGCGCTCCGTAAGACATGGCAGCTGATGTTGACGCACACGGGGAGACCTGCGATATGCGTGGGATACGTCAGGATGCTGACGCCCAGGACCGTCGTCTTGCCGCCCAGCCCCATCGGACCGATACCCAGGCGATTGAGCCTTTGGATAAGGTCCTTTTCCATGCGCGCCACATGCGGGATGCGGCTCCTCTTGTCGATGGGCCGCAGCAGGGCCTCCTTGGCCAGCTGACAGGCGTAATCCGAGCTGCCTCCGATGCCGACGCCGACGATATAAGGCGGGCAGGCATCGGGGCCGGCATCCTTGACGGCGGCGGCGACGAAATCCTCTACGTCTTTTCCGTCGGCTGTGGGCGGCATCATCTTGAGCTGTGTCTTGTTCTCGCAACCGAACCCTTTGGGCAACAGCGTCACCCTGAAGCCCTTGGCGCGGACAAACGACGTATGCACGATACACGGCCCGAAACCGGGTTTTCCCCGGCGCAGAGGGTCTGCGACGATGGAATTCCTGAAATAACCTCCACGGTAACCATGGGCGACGCCCTCCTGAACCGCTTGAGCGACAGGAACACCGCTCACATCGACATCAGGGCCGATCTCGACGAAAACAACGGGCAGGCCGGTGTCCTGGCATAAAGCCAGGCTGTCATGCCGGGCGGCCTTCGCATTTTCAAGGAGCTCATGGAGGATCCTGCGGCCGCGGGCCGAGGTCTCTTTTGCCGCCGCAGCCGAAATCGCGCGGCGCACATCGCCCCTGAGACGGACATTGGCCTCCAAGGCAAGACGGCGGACACATTCACGGATCGCTTGGGATGAAATCTTTCTCATCGCCCCTGATACTCCCTCGTCACGACGGTCGTGATCCCGCCCCTCGGATTAAAACGCGTGACGATCTTGGCCCAGCGCGGCCGGGCCGCCTTCACAAAATCATCCATCAGCTTATTGGCAAAATGCTCATGAAAGATGCCGACGTTGCGGTAGAAAACCATATATTCCTTGAGCGATTTCAACTCGACGCAGACCTTGGCGGGGACATAGTCGATCAAGATCACTGCGAAATCCGGCAGGCCGGTTTTCGGACAGATGCACGTGAATTCCGGGATCTCGATATGGACGACAAAGCGCTTGTCCGGATATTGGTTCTCCCAGACCTCGATCTCCGGCGTCTTTAGACGCCGTATGTGATTTTGCAGATTTTCGTAAGATGACTTTTTCATGTTTTTCCTGTGGGGGCGATACGGCGACTATTTAACCCCTGCCAGCTTATGGGCCTGAGAAAGGATATGCACCGAATTCACGCCGCGTTCGGCAAAAAGCCGTTTGAAAGCCTCCATCTTCTCTAACACGTCAGGCCCCATGTCCTGCCATACCGGCTGCAGGACAACAGGGATGCGGCCGCCGAAAGGAGCCAAGATAACAGATGAGGCAACGATATCTTGTGCCTGCGTCGATAGACCGACGACGATCTTGACAAAAACGTCTTTGGCGGCGGCGAGCTCCAGGAATCTCTTGTGCTCGTCCCAACAAGGCTTCTGCCCGCCGCTGGAAGGCAGCTTGATATCCATGGCCACGATGTCCACATCGTCGCGCACCAGCGAAAATTCCCGCCACAGCGTACCGTTCGTCTCCAAATATATCTTCGGCCGGGCCTGGCGTAACAAAGGTAAAAATGAAACAAGGAATTCCGCCTGAACCAACGGTTCGCCGCCGGTCAGAGACACGGAATGGTAGCCGTCGTAAGCGGCGATCTGGCGGCGTAGATTTTCCGCCGTATATTCCCTGTAATGCGTCAGAGGCGTATCGCAAAAGGAACAGGACAGATTACAGCCATAGAACCTGATAAAGACCTGCTGCTCGCCCGTATAGAGGCCCTCACCCTGGATGCTTTCAAAAATTTCCGCAATCTTAGCCTTCATTATCTTCGTTGTTTTGACGAACGACGTTACCAGACGACCAGACGGGTCTCATGACCGTTACCGTTGCCTTTTAGCCATCAAAGGATCCTTCACCCCGGCTTCCTTGAACCCCTTAGCCCTCAACAAACAGCTGTCGCAGCGGCCGCAAGGCCTGGCTGCGCCCTGGTAACACGACCACGTCATCTGATAAGGAACGCCGAGCTTTATCCCCAGCCTGATGATCTGCGATTTTTTCATGTGCAAGAGCGGCGTTTCGATCCTGATGGGCGCGCCCTCCACCCCGCTCTTGGTCGCAAGCCTCGCCAGCCCCTGCCAAGCCCGGTAATACCGCGGGCGGCAATCCGGATATCCGGAATAATCCAGGGCATTGGCGCCGATGAAAATACGGCGGGCGCCGATACTCTCGGCATACGACAAGGCAAAACTCAAAAAAATCGTGTTGCGCGCCGGCACGTATGTCGACGGAATGCCGTGCGTCGTCTTGCCGCCCTGCGGCAGCGGCTTTGAGCGATCCAGCAACACCGACCCTCTCCAGGGCAATCTGATCTTAAGCACCTGCACAGGGCAATCCAGCCGGCGCGCGATCGCCAGCGCCCGCCTCACTTCCTTGTCGTGGCGCTGACCGTAGTGAAAAACGAGGGCGCAGACGTCGTAACCCTTCGCCTTGGCCAGATACAGCGTCGTCGCAGAATCAAGCCCGCCCGATAACAGCACAACGGCCTTCTTCATGGCTCGCGATAGGAAGCAAAGCTCGTCTCCGTCTCCCAGACCTTGACGGCTTCCAGGGGGACAGAAGAACCTCTCATACGCTCTTTCATCTTGCCGTAAATGACCTTGGCGATGTTTTCCGACGTCGGATTCTTCCTTTTAAAATACGGCAGGGTATTGAGATATTTATGGTCGAAAAGGGCCAGGACCTCTTTGAGTTTGCTCTTGATAAGCGTAAAATCCTCCACCATGCCGACCTTGTCCAGGAGCGCCGAACGCAGAATGACCTCGACTTTCCAGTTATGGCCGTGCAGGGCCTCGCACTTTCCCTGGTAACCCCGCAGGTTGTGCGCGGCGCTGAAATTCATGGAAACGGAAACTTCATACATGGGTCAACTCCTTAACAGACTCCCGCCTTCTTGACGTCCTTGAGTTTTTCGCCCAGGAATCGGCTGGCGACGTTGGCAAAGATCGCCACCTCATCGCTGACGAAATATTCGCGCGTCGATTTTTTCTTGTTTTTGCTCAAAAGCCCCTCCTGGATCAGGACCTGGCGCACCTCCTGCGCCACCTGCTGGGCGGAATCGATCAGGCGGACGCCGCGGCCCATGATCGCCTGGATCTTGGGCTTGAGCAGCGGATAGTGGGTACACCCCAAAATCAGGGTATCGATGTTCTTCCCCTTTAAAGGCGCCAGATATTTATGCGCCACATGCAAGGCGATATCGTCATTCACCCAATTCTCCTCGACGATCGGCACAAACATGGGACAGGCCTGGCTAAAGACCTTGATCTTGTTGTCCAGACGCTTGATCTCCTGCTCATAGGCGCCGCTGTTGATCGTGGCGCGCGTGCCGATGACGCCGATCCTGCCGTTCTTGGTGGCGTAAACCGCCTCTTTGGCGCCGGGAAGGATCACGCCGACGATCGGGATCTTGAAATGCTGGCGGATCACGGGAAGCGCCAGACTCGACGACGTATTGCAGGCGACCACGATCGCCTTCACGTTCTTCTGCAGGAGAAAGAGCGTGTTCTCCAGGGAAAACTTGATGATCGTCTCGCGGGACTTGACGCCGTAAGGCACACGGGCGGTATCGCCAAAATAAACGATGTCCTCGTGAGGCAGAAGTTTGAGGAGCTCTTTGACGACGGTCAAGCCGCCGATGCCGGAATCAAATACGCCGATCGCTTTGTCCATTAACTTTGCCCTTTCAGTTTATTCCTTACAAAGTTACCCCGCACACCCGGCCTCATTGGTTTGGCCGGTGCGCCGCTTTTGCGGCGGCGTGCGCCGAAGAACTAGTGGCGGACGTTTAGACGAGGGGTAAGATTTCCCTTCAAATCAACCTTTATTCCGACCCTTCCGCATAAATCTTGAATCTCATGATCCCCGCTACGATGCTTTCTGCCATGCGCTTGCGGTATTGAGGATCGCGCAGCTTCCTTTCGCCTTCCCCGTTGGAAAGATATCCGATCTCCACCAGAACCGACGGGATGTAAGACCCTTTAAGAACAGCAAACCCTGCGCCCTTGACGCCAAGCATTTTCAGGTCCATGGAAGCAGAGACGACATCGCCGAGATGCTGGGCCAACTCGATCGACTCCTTGCGATTCTCCGTCTGGATCATGTCCCACAGGATCGCCTTTAAAAATATGGATTCGAAGAAATCCGCATCTTCCAACTCCAGCGGCGCATTCTCCGCCGCCGCCAATGCCCTGGCATCATCGTCAACGGCATTGCTCAAATAATAAACCTCGAATCCCTCGATCCAGCGGGACCTGGTGGCATTGGCGTGGATGCTGACAAAAATATCGGCCTTTTTATGCGCCGCGATCTTCGGCCTTTCGGCAAGCGGGATGAACCGGTCGTCGTCGCGCGTCAAATAGACCACAACACCGCACCGCTGCAGTTCTTTTTGCACTTTTTTGGCGACATCCAAAACGACATCTTTCTCGCGCAGGCCGTTCTTGCCGATGGCCCCGGGATCCTTGCCGCCATGTCCTGGATCCAAAACAACAACCCTGACCGGCCTCAAGAAAACCCCTTTCTCCTTTCCGGCCTTCGCTGCAACAGGACAAGATACAGGGACCAAATAGGAGCGCACCTCAACAGGCGCCCAAACAACGCTATCCTTCAAGACCACAGGCCTGGAGAGCCGGATCGGCGCATTTTCCAAAATAGCCCGGTCGCTGCCGACCAGAAGCTCAAGCGTCTTGTTGTCTTTCTTGAGGATAAGGACCTGACTCAGAGGGTCGTAATCCCACGTCACGCCGTCCGCCTGGCACATCTCCATCACAGGGAAATAGACGGTGTTATGGATGGTCTGCGTCGTAAAAGGGAATTTTTGGGCTGTGGCACAGCCGCCCGCCAGCAGCATCAGGGCGCATATAAAAACGACTCTGTTTTTCAAATGATCCTCTCCTCTTGTTTTATCTCAAAAGGACATCACAGACGATACCCAGGCGAAGGCGTAGCGTCAGACTCCGATAGATGCACATCATATAATGCAGCAGCCAGGCCGCAAAGCCGCGGACAGGAACACCTAAGACCCTCCCGCAGGCGCGGAAATTCGCCATCGGCACCAGAAATCCCAGGTCCATCGGCCTGTACGCTTTAAGTTTTTTGCGGCCGGCGCACAACCGCAGGATATTGTCGGCAGCCAGATACCCCTCGTTGAGAGAAAACTGGACGGCCATGCGCAAGGCCTTGCCTTTGTTTGCAAAGGACGCAGCGTCGCCCGCGGCAAAAGCCCCTTCGGCAAAGCGCAATGTCCTGTCGACCTTCAGACGCCCCTGCGCGTCCCGCTCAGACGGCAGATGACGCACAAAATCAGGGGTCTGCACGCCTGCGGCCCAGATGATAAGACAATCCTCGATACGAAGCCCGTCGGACAACGTCACGCTGTTTTCCGCCAGCCGGCTGATGGAGACACCGGCATGAAGCTGGATGCGCATGCGGCACAGGTTGAGACGGCAGTAATCCCTCATCCACTCCGGCAGGGCCATGAGGATATCTTCCTGGCGCTCGACGACATGGATGCCGTATTTCTTTGTGCCGCGCCGCCTCAAAAATCTGGCGATATTCGTGGCGATCTCGATACCCGTATACCCGCCGCCGACGATCAAAAATCTCTTCTGGGGATACGTGACCACCGTATTCTGGATCATGGCGGCATCGTCGGCCGAATCCAGCTTCAACGCACGCTTTTCTATTTCAGACTCTCCGTAGAAGTTCGTCACAGAGCCGCAACACACCAGTAGATATTCGTATCCCAGCGCATGGCCGTCCTTCAGGCGCACTTCGCGGGCCGCCATGTCGACGGATGCTACCTCGCCGTTCTCAAAATTCACCCCGAGCCTCTCCAGGTATTCCGCCACATCGAAGACTGCATGGCCCCGCAGGATGCGGCCGCCGGCGACATCCGGCAAAATAGGCAGAAAGTCGAAAGTCCTCTTGGCGTCAACGACGATGACGCGCCGGCCGCCCAGGGCTTTTCGATGCCTGGAAAAAACCCTGACCGCCTCCAAGCCGGCAAATCCGGCTCCGATAACAACGATATCTCCCACAGAAAACCTCCCAAACCGTTTGGGTTGTGGAATCCTGCCCACCATGAACCGCTACGGGCCCGGCGGCTGGAACGAAGCAAGCTATATGATATTATACTTCCAATGGCTTTGCAAGAGTCTTGCGGATGGAGGCCTTTTGTGCTACATTGAGTCCCGCCAGAGACACTGAATACGGGCCTGCCTTCGAAACAACGAACAGAAAAAACAAAACATTGTATGGTTTGAGGTGGGGCCTCCACAGGCCTTCTGGCTGCAGGGTAAAAATTACGTAAATATTTCGATAAGAATTGGTTAAATCCGTTCAAAGCGTTTCCTGCCCGTTACAAATCAAATTTTCTAACGGGATAAACATCCATAACGGTTCACATACGTCACTAACTCCATGATAGAAGGATACTTAAAAAAAATCGATGCGGGGATCCGGCGCGTGCTGAATGAGGCTAACCGACGCTACCGCCTGCGGCAGGTCTCGGACCATCTTTTCGCATTCACAAGAGAGTTCGTCCTGCGTAAAGGCAAACGCATCCGGCCCCTCCTCTTTGTCTTAAGCTACAAAGGGTACGCCGCAAAACCCACACGCGACGAAGATTCCCTCTTTACCTCGGCCGCCTCCATCGAACTCCTGCACGACTACATGCTGATCCATGACGACGTCATCGACAATTCCAGCCTGCGGCGAGGCAAGCCGACGCTCCATAAGATGTTCGACCATAAACTTTGCCTTCCCAACCACGTGCATATCGGCAAGGAACTCGCAATCGTGACAGGAGACATCCTTTTCGCCCTGGCCATAGCTTCACTTACCTCAGTCAAAGAAAATCTGCGTCGCAAGGAAGAAACATTAAGAAAACTCACCGAAACAGCGGCCTATACAGGAGCCGGAGAATTCATCGATATCGTCTCCGGACACGAAAAAATCGACGACCTGACCGAAGACAGGATCTTCTTGAACTACACCCTCAAGACGGCGCGTTATACTTTCGAATGCCCGCTTCTCATGGGTGCGATCCTCGCAGGCGCGCCGGCATCGGAACAAAACAAGCTCTCAAGACTCGGCTTGGCCGCAGGGCAAGCCTTCCAGATCTACGATGACATGCTTGATCTCTTTGCCACGCAGGACGTTATCGGCAAACCCGTCCTGACGGACTTGAGCGAATCCAAAAAGACCCTTCTGGTTTTCAAGGCCTACCGTAACCTGCGCGGAAAATCCCGCCTCCATCTGCGCCGCATCCTTGAAAAAAACAATAAGACGCTCGCCGATCTCGACGCCCTGCGCCGCCTGATCGTCGCCAGCGGCTCTTACGCTTGCTGCCTGGAGATAATGAACAAACTGCAAAAAAAAGCCGGCCGCCTTTGTGAAAAGCTGAAAATGAAAAAAGCATACCGGAAGGCGCTTCAATCCGTGATTGAAAAGCTCTCGCCTTCCCGTATGCCTCTCGAGTTACCCCGTTCCTGATCTCCGGAAACGCCTCTAAATACTCTCTATGCTTTCTTGATTCTGCGGGGCTGGCAAAGATACTGGGGTCCCAGCGCCAGCCGGCCGCATGAATTACAGATGTAACTCAGCTTCTTCAGCTTGGCATCGCACATATGCCGTGCATCCATGATCAACGAACCGCACCAATCGCATGTCTCGTCTTTCGTCTTCAGGGGCGTGCAGAGATGGCCGTGATCCCTGACAGTCTTACCGCATGTCTTACATCCCTTCTTTGCTCTTTTCTCCACAGCGCACCCCTTTGTCCCTCTCGCCCCATGCCCCTATGCGACAACAGGCAAGAACAACATCTCCTGAGAACCCGTGTATTCGATCTTGATGATCTTCCAGCCGGAAGATTCCTTACGCCAGGAGGCAATCACCTTTCCGGCATCATAATAGATCTTGTCGCCGCCATCGTTTTTCTTAAACAAGCAACGATAAGCGATCTGTGCCGTCGCTTCCCCGCCTTTGGTCTCTATTTTCAATGCCTTGATCTCGACCTTAAAAGGCCTATAGTCCCTGAAGGCATCTGCCGCGATCTTGAGGACCGAGGCCTTGTCGTTACCATATTCATCTTGATACGACGCTGAAAGGACCCGTCCGTAGCGCGCCGGATCGTTTCTCTCGATACCCAGCACGGCGGCGTAAACCGCGCGCCGGACCCGCGCCTCGTCATTCTCCTGTAAAAAACTCACCAGCACATAGCCGGTCACAGCCAGGAGAGCGACGCCGAAAATAAAACGACCGGGATGCTTCAACACGGACACGCCTTTCTCTTCACCGGGAAATCTCAATGATCTTGTATTTCAAAATTCCCGCCGGGACCTGTATCTCGACCGTCTCGCCTGCCTTGCGGCCCAACAGGGCACGGCCGATAGGCGATTCGATCGACAGCTTATTCTGCGTATAATCCGCCTCGGCCGGAGAGACCAGCGTGTAGGCGCTTTCTTCTTCCGTGTCCTCGTCCCGCAATTTGACGCAGGCGCCGATATAGACCTTGTCCGTCGGGATGTTCTCGTTCTCGATGATCCTGGCGCGTGACAGCTTGTCCTCGAGTTCGGCAATGCGCTTTTCCAGATGGCCCTGCGCCTCCTTAGCGGCGTCGTATTCGGCGTTCTCCGACAAGTCCCCCATCGCGCGCGCCTTGGCGATCGCTTGAGAGATCTCGCGGCGCTTCGTGGTCTTCAAAAATTCCAGCTCCTCGCGGAGCTGCTCATAGCCTTTCTGCGTCAAAAAAACATCTTCCATCGTTTTGCCCTCTGTTTCCCTGCCGGCCTCGGCAAAAGAAAGCCTTCACTCGACGACATGCCCCACTTTTTGCGGCGAAATGATAATCTCGATGCGGCGGTTTAGACGGCGGCCTTCCTTGGTCTCATTAGACGCGCGGGGCCGGTACTGACCGAAGCCCGATGCCGACAAGCGCAAAGGGTCCACGCCTTTCTGCTTCAGGTATTCGACGACGGCCAGGGCGCGCGCAAAAGAAAAATCCCAGTCCGACTTCCATTCGAACACCGCCAGGGACTGGTTGTCCGTATGGCCTTCCACATAGATATAATTTTCCGGGAAATGCCCGGCCGCCACGCTGAATATCTTGTCCAGGAACACCTTCCCTTCATCGCTCAAGGTGGCGCTGCCGGAGATAAACAGTTTTTCGGAGGCAATCGTGATCACCAGCCCGCGGTCGGAAACCCTCAGCCAGATATTCCCGGCGGCAATGTCATCGGCCAGGGCCTTTTCAAAGATATCCGCCCCCTGCACAAATTGCCTGACATCCAAGTGTTTAAGGTTGCGGTACAGCGTCAGCTCTTTCTTGAGCTCTGCGTTCTCTTTCTTGGCCAGCTCGAACTTCTGGGCCAAGGCCTCATAAGCCTGCGCCTGGTTCTGCTTCGGCCGGCCGTGAGCGCATCCGCCGCACGCCGCAAGAAGAGCTACCAGAGAAAAAATGAATATGCGCTTCATTTGTTCGTTCTCCCCAGAGCGACCGCCAAAACAGACAAGATCAGCGGCGGCCCGAATGGTCCTGCAGGATCCCCTGCATGGCGGCCTCTTCCAGGCGCCGCTTGAACTCGTTGAGGCGCCTGCGTCCGAGGCGCTCGACGATTAATCTCTCGACCGCCCTTAACTTCAGGCGCAAAAAAATATATTCGAACTTCAAAGACCCGGCTTCCGAAAACTTCAGCTTGCGGGCGTCATCGGCCTTTTGCGCGATATATGTTTTCCACTCCTCGACAAAAGGCCCCACACCGCAACGCAAATCCTTGTCCAACGACGCCACATCCTGTTCCAGAAAAACCGCAATCCGTTCATCCAGCACCAATTGCGTGAATTTTCTGTCAATGCGATCGGCATCTTCCCTGATGGTCTTATATAACCAGAAAAGATATCTTTTGTAAAGAGATTCCCTGTCCTGGACGCTCGGTTCCATCGCTTGTTTCTTCATCGGAGCCGGATCACCTCCTCTTGAGTTTATATCTTCCGGTCAACACACCGAAGCGATCATTTTTAAATGATGATACCTGCGGGCGATGTCCCGGCCCGTCACCCGGCAGCTGCGCTCCACGCCGAAGCCTTCCACGTTGAACGACGCCATGATCGTCCCATAGGTAATCGCTTTTTTGACGGCGACGGCGTCAATCTTGCGGCGGCTCGCCAGATATCCCATGAAGCCCCCCGCAAAAGTATCTCCGGCCCCCGTCGGGTCTACGACCTTCTCTACCGGATAAGCCGGCAGGCAATAGAGGAAATCCTTGCAGAAGACGATGACGCCATGCTCCCCCTTTTTGATGACGACGATAGGCGCGCCCATGCGGCGCAAGGCCCTGGCGGCCGCAAAAAGGTTCGTCTCGCCTGAAAGGCTGCGGGCTTCCGCATCGTTGGCGACGAAAATATGCACGTCGCCAAGAAGCTGGACGAGCGACTTCCTCTTGTGGTCGATCCAATAATTCATGCTGTCGAGGCCCACGAGGCGCGGGGCGCGCATGTGCGACAGCAAATGCCTCTGGATATCAGGATCGACATTCGCCAAAAAGATATTGTCGATCGACCTCTGGTGTTCGGCGATCCGCGGTTTGAAGACGGACAGAACGCCCAGCTCGGTGCTCAAGGTCAAGGCGGTATTCAGGTCGCCGCGATATTCTCCCTCCCAGCGGAACGTCCGCCCTTTTTCAACGATCAAAGACGTCAGCACCACGCCTTTGCGGCGCAGAAACTCCATATGCTTTTTGGGGAAATCCGAACCGACGATAGCGACGAGGTTCACCTGCGTGAAATGGTAGGCGCCCATGGAAAAATGGACAGCCGACCCTCCCAGCATCTCCCGGCGCGCGCCCGAAGGTGTCCGGACCGTATCCAAAGCTGTTGTCCCCAAGACGAGTATACTCATTAATTTTGCCCCCTTTAGAGATTTTCTCAATGATGCGCTTTTCGCTTAAACCTCAGCACCCAGCCGACGACCATGGAAAAAAGAATAATATTCACGATGCTGTAGGTCTTGAAAACAATGTCATCCGACCGCATGGCCGCAGGGAACATCAAGGCCAGGCACACCCACACCCCCAGGGCCCAGGACCGGCTGAAATCTTCAGCAGAGCGCCGTTTCTGGATCTTGACGATCAGAGGAATGTTCCACAAAGGAAGGACCACGGCGGCGATCAGGGCTATTGTCTTCATGGTTTCCTCCTGCGCCCCGGAGCATGATGGCAAAGCACATGATAATAAGGCGCCACGCGGCCGTCCTCCCGAGGAAACTCCCGGCAGTATCTCGGCCGGACCGGATAGATCCTGCAGCGCATATCCTTGCCCTGGAAAACACACCTTTTATCCCTGACGATCGTTGAAAAGACAAACCCGGATGGAGATCTCTTGTCGGCGCGAAGATAACGGAACCACGGTTTGGCCAGACCCAACGGCCGATTCTGGAACCGTTTTAGGATCCGCGCCGCCTCGAACAGATCAACCTCGACACCGTCACGGCAACAACGCCCAAAACCGCAGGCACGGCACGCTACCTGATGCCGTATCTTGTGTTTCATCTTCGATATCCGCTTCATGAAATTATGCTAAAGGGACTTCCGTATACCCCTTGTCCCCGATGTTCATCAAGGAAATCCTGGAGGGCGTAATGATGATCAGGATGAAGGCCGGGTCTTCGGGCCCTGAAAAAAACTGCCTGAGCATCATCTGCTTGTTCCACAGCTCTTCCTTCAATGCCTGGTCCTGACTGACAGAGGCCTTGCCTTCTATGCGGCAATGGCTGAGTTTCCTATCGACAAAACAAACCTCGACCTTAGGATTTTTAGCGATTTGACCGATCTTCTTGGTGGACGGGAACGTTGCCGCCAGCAGCCTGCCGTCGTCTCCCAAGACAGGCATCATCGCCCTCACCCTCGGCTGGTCTGCATCGCATGTCGCCAGATATCCCATCCCGGCCTCAAAGACCATTTGTCGGATAACATCCATGGACATACATAACCTCCTTAATTCCGCCTCTGGCGGAATTAACTCCGAGCGTATCTTGGAAATATCTGGATGCCCATCCGAGCTCTGCGAGGACTGGTCGCAGACAGATATTGACAAGATGCTTACGCGAGGAGTCTTCCTTGTTAAATCCTTTTTTGCCTACGCTTGCCTATATTCTTTTATCAATTCCGCCGCGATAGCCACGGCGATCTCTTCCGGCGACTCGGCGCCGATATCAAGGCCGATAGGTGTATGGACCTGCTTCAACCGTGCCGGGCTGAATCCCAGGCGGCGCATCTGGCTAAAGATATGGGCGATCTTGGCACGGCTGCCGATCATCCCGATATAACCGGCCTTGCTCTTCAAGGCCAGGCGTAACGCGACGGCATCGTGAAGATGGCCATGCGTCACAATCACGATGGCCGTCGTCTCATCGACAGCGGCCTTCGGCAAAGCGACCTCATAACGGCCGCAAATGACGTGGTCAGCATGAGGAAACCGGTTCCGGGAAGCATATTCTTTGCGATTATCGACAATCGTCACTTCGTAACCCAGAAGTTTGGCGATCAAAGACAGGCTCATCCCGATATGGCCGCCGCCGGCGATAACCAAATGCCGCCGCGGAGAGACAACATCATAGTAAATGCTGACCTCGCCGCCGCAAACCTGAAGCCCGTCGCCCTTCTTCAAAGAATAAGTCTTGAGAAACGACGTCTTCTTTTTTAGAGCGGCCAAAGCATCGCCGATCGCCAGCTTTTCAAGGCCGCCGCCACCCACCGTGCCAAAGGCAGCCGCGTCGTCACAGACAAGCATCCGCGCGCCGATCTTGCGGGGAGACGACCCCGAAGAAGCGACAACGGTCGCGACCACGCACGACCGGCCGCGCCGCGAAATCTCAAGAATCCTGTTGATTATCTCATGCATTGTTTTAGAATGAACCTATGGTTTCCTGTATTGTGCTTGCTGCAGGGGCCAGCAGCCGTTTCGGTTCTCCAAAGCCGCTCGCCCGCCTCCACTCCCGGCCGCTGATCTCGTTCCTATCGGAACAACTGCTCAAAACGCAGATGAGAGAGATCCTTGTCGTCCTCGGCGCCGATGCCGACGCTATCCGCCCTTGTGTCTGCAGCGATCCCAGGATCAAATGCATCTTCAATGAAAACTTCAGCCGCGGACAGACATCATCGTTCAAAAAAGGATTGACGGCCGTCTCGGCTGACACCGAGGGCGTCCTGTTGCTTCCCGCCGATACGCCCTTCGTCCTGCCCGAAACCATCGACACGATCGTCGAGACGTTCCTAAAAAACCCTTCCCCGATCTTGGTGCCGACCTATAAAGGCCGATGGGGCCATCCGCCTGTCTTCTCGAAAACCCTCTTTGCGGAATTCGCAAAACTGAGCGACGAAGCGCCCCTTTCGACCGTCCAACAGATCCACACCTCCGAAATCCTCAAGCTCCCCGTCCGCGACGAGGGGGTCGTCCTGTCTTTTAATACACCCCTCGAATTTGAAAAGATCAGAAACAGATCTTCGCTCGGCGGCTGATTTCCGCCGGCGTCCTTCCTTAATGCCTGCCGCTTCCAGCCGCGCGCCCTACCCCTGCTTTTTGTCCTTGATATCTTTCAGGGCCGCCAGGACCTTCTGGGGCGTGATCGGCAGATCCTTGATCTGGACACCGACAGCGTCGTAAATGGCATTGGCGATGGCCGCGGCCGTCGGCAAAAGCGAGGCCTCCCCCATCCCCTTGGCGCCGAACGGCCCCTGGGGATCGTTGGTCTCGATAAAAACAGATTCTATCGGGATCGTCTCCGTAGAGCGCGGGATACGGTATTTTGAAAAAGAAGGATTGACGACGCGGCCTTCCTTGAACCTCAAATCTTCGTAAAGCGTATATCCCAAGCCCATGACGATAGACCCTTCGATCTGCCCATGGACACTCGCCGGATTGATGGGATAGCCGATGTCATGGACATCATACATTTTCAACACCTTCACCTGTCCTGTCTTCGTGTTGACCTCGACTTCGGCAATCTGGGCCTCAAAACCATAGCTACCGGAGATGTTTCCCTCTCCCGTGCGGAAATCAATGGGGGTCGTTTTGGGATTATAGTTGCCCCGGCCGATGATGAGACGGCCATAATCGAAGGAATAGCATAAAACCACCGCCTGGTCGAAAGAAAGAAGCGCCTTTCCGCTCTTTTTATTGACCACCTGTTCATCCTTGATATCCAGATCCTGGGTGTCGAGCTTTAATTCCTGCGCGACAACCTCCAGGATCTGACGCTTGGCGTCGGCGGCTGCGTTCTTGGTGGCATTCCCCGAGATGAACGTCACACGGCTGGCAAAACTCCCTGTGTCAAAAGGCGTGATCTCGGTATCGGCCGCCTTGATACGGACCCTCTCATAGGCCACGCCCAACTCGTGCGCGGCGATCTGCGCCATGGCCGTATCCGATCCCTGGCCCGTATCCGCCGCGCCCGTAAAAAGATAAACCGAGCCGTCCTCCTCGACCTTGATGATGGAACCGGCGGATTCATGCGATTTATACATCTTGGACCCCATGACGTCCGCCGCGATACCGATACCGATGCCGCAGAAGATCCCCGGCGCCGTCTCTTTTTTGACGCCGTACTTCTCTTTCCATCCGGAAATCTCGGCCGCCTTCCTGATGCAATCCTTGAGGCCGTTGGAGGAAATAATCATCTTATTGATCGTCAGCGTATTGGGATCCGTCGCGTTCTTGAGGCGGAACTCGACAGGATCCATGCCGATGCCGCGCGCCAGCATGTCCATGTGCGACTCGATGGCAAAACCGGACTGCACGCCGCCGAAACCGCGGATGGCGCCGGAGATCGAATTATTGGTATAAACGCGCGAACCGAAGAGGCGGACATTCTTCAATTTATAGACCATGAGGAAACGCATGATCCCCGCTGCGATGACCGTCGGGCCGTAGCTGCAATACGCCCCTCCGTCGGCAATGACCTCGCCGGTGATCGCCATGATGGCCCCGTCTTTCTTGACCCCCGATTTCATCTTATAGATCATGGGGTGCTTGCGCCGCGTGCAGGAAAAAACCTCCTGCCTTGTGCACATCATCTTGACCGGCAGGCCGCCGCATTTTTTGGACAAGAGACAGGCGCAGAAATCCATGGGGAACATCTCGAGCTTGCCGCCGAAGCCGCCGCCGACGTTCAGTTTGATGACGCGGATATCCGCCTCCTGCATCTTGAGCGTCTTGGCCATGGCCTCCCGGATCTTGAAAGGCGCCTGCGTCGACGACCAAAGCGTGATCCTGTCCGTCGACACCTCATACTGCCCGATGCAAACATGGGGCTCCAGCGCCGCATGCGCCGCGCTCGGCAAGACAAACACATCCTCGCGCACATAATCCGACTCCTTGAGCGCGCGGTCGGGATCTCCAAAGCGCACCGGCAGCATAACGCCGATATTGTTCATCGCCGTATGGATCTGCGGCGCCCCCGGTTTCATCGCCGCCACCGCATCAAATACCGCCGGCAGAACCTCATATTGAACATCGATCAAGGAAAGGGCCTGTTCAGCTGTCGCCTCGTCTACGGCCGCAACCGCAGCGATCTCATCGCCGATATAACGGACCTTCTCGAATTCCAGGGGATATTGGTCGACGGTGTAAGGAAAGAAATATTCATTGGAGCCGAATTTGATCTTCGGCGTGTCCTCGGCCGTCACGACCGCCCGCACTCCGGGGAGCTTTTCGGCTTTTGAGGTGTCGATCTTGACGATCCGGGCGTGCGCATGGGGGCTGCGCAGCATCTTGCCGGCAAGCATGCCGGGGAATCTGAGGTCAAAGACATACACCGCCTCTCCCGTCACCTTCTGACGCGCATCGATGCGGGGCACGCTTTTCCCTACGGGGCTCGTCGTCCTCATGAAGTCTTCTTCATTTTTTGGGCCGCAGACAAAACGGCATTCATAATACGTACATAACCCGTGCAACGGCAGAGATTGCCGTCCAGGGCACGGGCGATCTCTTCTTTTGTCGGCAAGGGACAACTATCCAGAAGGGATTTGGACGCCAGGATCATGCCCGGCGTACAGAAGCCGCATTGAACAGCACCTTCGTCGATAAATGCCTGCTGGATGGGATGCAGAGATTCTTGCGCCAATCCTTCGATGGTCACGATCTTTCGGCCTTCGGCCTCAACGGTCAGCATCAGGCAAGACAAGACGTTCTTTCCGTCCGCAAGCACCGTGCAGACGCCGCAATCGCCCTCCAGGCAACTGTATTTCGTACCCAGGAGCCCCAAACGGTCCCGCAACGTCTCGATCAGAAGCTCTCCCTCGGGAACATCCAGACAAAATACCTTGCCGTTAACATCCAGGGTTACAGTTTTCATGCTTGTTTGAATTTGCCGATCAGCGATTCCAGAGCGGCACAGAGACAATGCAAGCGGTAGTCGTCGAGCTTGCTCTGCTGCAGATCACGGCGAAGCGCCTCCGCCGCTTCCTCGGCCTTCCACTCTTCGATTCTCTTTGTCTCAAAATAAGACGCCGTCCCCGCCAGGCGCACAGGCCGCGAGAACGCCGTATTCACGATACAGCGTACATCTTTGGCTGCACCTGCCTGCCGCCGGGCCGCAAAGGCCATGGCGACAATAGGGACATCCACTTCTATGCTCTGTGTATGGCGGAAATAAGCTCCGGCCAGGCCGCTCTTGGGCAAAACGATTTCCGTCAAGATGCCTTTGGCCTCCTGACCCGTCAGGGCGAGGAAATCTTCGATGGTTAATGTTTTTTTTGTTTTGACGCCGGACCAGGCCGCTTTGGCGCCGAGCGCCATGAGGACAGCAGGCAGGTCGACCCAGAAGAAACGGCTCGCCACGTTGCCGCCGATCGTCGCCATATGGCGTAAAGGGGTGGTCGCCACACGGGCCGCAGCCTCGGCCAAGGCCGCAAAATGCTCCCGGATGACGGGAGACGATGCAACCTCGGCCAGCGTCGTCATGCTGCCGATCGCCGTCTCCTTTACCGTGTCCCTGATGCCGTGCAACAGCGCAATCTTCCTGAGACCGATGACATCCGTCGGATAAACGGCGGTCTTTTTAAGGGTATTCAACAAAAAGGTCCCGCCGCCCAGAACGACCGGTTTTTCACACTTGCGCAAGAGCGCCAGCGCCTCGTCAACGGAAACAGGTGCGTGATAGTGAAAATCTTTTAATATCGGCATATCTCTACGGCTTCATTTTGCCCCGTCAGGGCAGAAGAATTATAACAGAAATCGCCCTCGATGAAAACGACATTGGGTATCGCCGCTAGGCGTGCCCTTCACCCCTCGCCATCGCCAGCGCATGAGGCACAAGCCCGGCAACGGCCTCAAAAGACTCGGCCGCGCCCTTAGGGCTGCCGGGAAGATTGATGATGAGCGTACGGCCCCTTAATCCGCACACTCCCCGCGACAAGACGGCCCGCGCGGTCTTTTCAGCGCCCCGCGCACGGATCCATTCGGCCAAACCCGGCGTCTCTCTGTCGAGGACGGACCGTGTGGCCTCCGGCGTCACGTCCCGCGGGCCCAGGCCTGTCCCCCCCGTTGTCAAAACGACGTCAGCTTTCGGCGCATCGGCATAGCCTTTGAGCAAACCGGCGATCTTCGGCAAATCATCTGCCACGATCTCGCAAGAAACGATATCCGCTCCGAGCGGTTCCAGGAGTCTTTTCAAAAGAGGACCGCTGGCATCCTTTTTCGAACCGGCAGCGCATGAATCGCTGACCGTGACTACCGCCACCCTGCAACCCGCCCACGATGCATCCCGGGAAGACCGGTGTCCCGTACGCCTCATCATTCCACCTTGATCCCTTCCACCATGGAACTGACCTGTTTCTGGAGATAACGCTTGTTGCGCTCCGGCAAAAGATTGGAGAGCTTTTCCTTAAACTCATTTTTGAGCCACAAGATGCGCGGGCTCTCGATATAAGAAGAAATCTTAAAGGGAAAAGAAACGGACGGCTGGTCGTGTTTGATATAAGCCAAAATCTTCTTGAACTGTTTCGATTCATTAAGGAGACGCGTGGAAATGACAACAGAAAGATAGCCATCCATCGTGTCGTAACTCGTGATATCCCCCTCCAGAAGGGCCGAAACATCGTCCGACGCGAGGGAGACCTTCGAAGAGTAATCTCCGCGGCCGCCGCTAAAAAAAACGGACAGATCTTTGAAGGCGATCTTTTTCAAAGAAGGCACACCCAGAAAATCCGCAACGGCATTCATAAGGGAATTCTGTTCGATCACGCCGTTTGTCACAAAAAACTGGCCCTTGAGCATATCTTTGAGCTCCGTGTCGAATTTCAGGTCGCCGTCCAGGCGGCCAAGGATGAGCGATGTCTGTTCCGGCGTCTGCTCGACAAAAGTCTGAAGGTCCATGCCGCGGACATGCCCTTCCGCATTGGCACCAAAAGCTCCGGCCGTCGTCGAATAAAAGAAAAACCGTCCTTCCAGCGTCCCGCCGTAACAGGCGGCCTTCAAAGGTTCCAGCGCGAAGCCCTCTTTCTGTTTCCTGCCGGTGGCCGAGACGTCCTTCAATATGAAGGTGCGATGGAAGACATCTTTGGCGTTGTTGTCTTTTCCGGATGTGACGTCGAAAGAAAGGCGGACATCGTCCGAAGAAAAAGACAGGTCTCGGTCGACCCCCGCCTCCAATCCCTTAACGACAAAGGCAATATGATGGGTAAGATCCTGAGACACATAGCGCCACGAACCGCCCGCCTCCCCCCGCAGACGGCGGTCCTGCGTCCAATCCGCATCGAGCTTAACGACGAGATCGCTGGGATCCTTGCCCTGCGGAACAGAGTTCAAATCCAGAAAAATGTGAGGCCGGGCCTTGCTGATGTCGACCAAAAAATCTGCCTGAAAAGGAACCTGATTAAGAAAAAAATCGATCCGGGAAGAAGAAATCCTGTCCTTCTCATAAACGACCGTACCGTTCACCTTGCGCAGGGACAAACCGTCCAAAACCTCCTGCGCGGCATTGTCGATCTTCAGCGTCGCGCGGATGTCCGGCCGTTTCAAGGGCCCGCCAAGATGAAGCGTAAATTCCGCCGTACCGCGCGTCTGCATATCCCTGCTGTTGATGACCGGCAGATCGTCAAGGATAAAACGGGGCGCATTGAGCGTTATGTCTATGGCGGCCTCGTCTGTTCCGACACCGTTGATCTTGCCTGAGCCCGCACAATGCAGGACGGCATTATTGATCTCGAAACGCTGGATCTCCCCCGTCCCGCCCTTGAGCTGTATATCCAGAAGATAGTCCAAGGGTTCGGCGATGCCTCCGTTGAGGGCCGTTGGGTCCACCTTTTGCAGAAAAGCAACAGACAGAAGGGTTAGCTCTCCTTTGGAGATATAAAGATCTCCGGGAAGGCGGGAAAGATATCCTTGGATGGCGACAGCTCCGCTCTCTCCAAGACTGAGGCGGCCGCATCCGAAATATGTCGTGTCAAAAAAACCGACATTCTTGTTCAGGCGGTCGGTGATACGGCCCAAGTCGTCCGCATACGCAAAGAGTCTTCGGGGATCGATGCGGCTCTCCCCGAAAACAAGATTTTTGATCTCGATCTTGCCGCGCAGGACAGAGGAAACATCGAAGCCGATGGCCAGGCGCTTGATGCGCCACAGAAAACCCTCGCTGTCCTCGCAGTAGAAATTATTGATGACAGCACCCGAGAAAAGATTGAAAATGGCGCGTTCATGACCAAGGGTCAATCCTTCGGCGCGGAAAAACGGTTTCAAGGCCGAAAGCTGTGCATTGAGGATCGCCGTCAGCACAGCGCTTGCCGATGCCCAGAAAAGAAAAACTCCGGCGACAATAATAAGCAGGCGCCGCCGCGTTTTATGGCGAAAGTTCGAGGAAGTTTTTATCATCGCGGAAAACCTTGATCTTGTCGACGTAGTCATAGACAAGATAGGAGTGATCGAAAATGGACTTGTAGGAACGCGGGATCTTCCTGTCGTAAAAGATCAAGAAGAGCGGCTGAGAGAAGAGCTCTTTGCGGATCTCTTTGATCAAGGCCGCCTGTTCTTCGCTCAAACGCTCATCTTTTTTGATCCCGGTGATGATCTTGTAAATGATAAGCTTGGCGAAAACGACCCCTTTGTCCTTTGGATAGCGGCTCACGTAGTCCGAAAGGGTCTTGATGGCATTAAGCGTATCCGCGCTATCGAAATAATACTCCCCGAGGGCAAATGCAGCCGCCGGCGCATAAGGAGAATTCGGGTCGTCTTTGACGATGGCCTTCAGATGCATGAAAGCAAAATAGGGCTGGTCATTCCGGAAAGCCTGGATAGCCGCCCGGTACCTGTCTCCTGCCTCCGATACCGTCGCGCATCCCGCCACGAACAGGGCCGCGCCGCACAACAATCCCAGAGCCCTTCTTCTCATCATGCCACCTTTTGATTTTGCCTATAACGAGGTAATTTCCTTGCGCCCGGCTTTATCGCACCCCGCCCTAACGGAATGGCGGGTACGCCGCTTTCTGCCTGCCTGTCAAAGACAGGCGAGCAAAATCAACTCCTGCCAGACCCCACCCGGCAGGAAATTTTTGAGCGTTCAGGCGAAGAACAACGCTAAAAACATCACCCTAATTCCGCCTCGATCCTGGAAATACGGCCGTCGCGCACCTGAGCCGCAAACGGAGACCTCACAACACAGCCCTCGGTCTCAAGAACGACTTTTTCACCCTCATAAAGCCTGATCCGGACCACACGCACACCGTTTTTGCCGAATGTATCCCTCTTTTTCGGGTTAAGGTACATGATGATCGTACGGCCGAGGAAGAGAAATGCATACGCCGACACAGGCGTCTGGATATCGCGCCGCCGGCCGTCGATATCACAACAAATATCCTGCCGCGCCTTGGCGGTGAACAAATCCCTGGACAGCATGGGTTCCATCCGCAAAGAAAGCTCTCCGGCGTCATCCACAAAAAAAGGCCTCTGACCTATAGACAAGAGAAGCCATATATGGATGAATTCGGCTGTTGAGCCGCTGAGGCGCGCGACGAATCCCTGGCCGTGCACGGACGGATCGGCATGGGCGCTGGATGCGATGAAAGACGAATTCTCCAGGATGCTGCGGCCATAACGCTGCGGCTTCTGGAAACAAACCAGGGCTTCCGAGGCGCTCTTATAAAATTCTTCTATCAAACCGTTCTTCAAGAGCTCCAGAAGATATTTGTATTCCATATGAAGCCAGATAGACTCATTCTCAAGCCACCCCGGCGTAAAGGCCCTGGCGCGGCCGATCTCATAGCTCTCTTTCTGAAGGGACGCATTCACCTTGTACATCTTGAGCTTTTTGTCCCAAAGGGGGCTTTTTTTGACGGCCCTGTGGATCTCTGCAGATTTGGAGTGTTCTGTACGCAAGGCATGCACGTAACCTTCCAAAAACAGGGGCAGACGCCTCTGGCGAAAATCGCGCACCACCACACGATGCCTTCCGGCGGCATCCGTATGGGTCTCATGGTGAAGGGCCGTGTAAGAAAAATACGTCGTCACCTGGCCTGTGGCCTTATCGCACCCTTTGGCAATGCCGGCGTTGATCTTCCTTAAAGCCAGCTCAAAAAAGGCCTTCAATTCGGCCACGGTGACGATCTTGGGGACATCGCCGGCGACCCCGCGCCTCACCCGGGCACGATAGCTTTCCTTGGCCGTATGGGACTCGTCCCAATATTCCTCATCGGAGAGCGTGCTCTCCAGAAAACCCCTGATCTGCCCCATGAAATCGCCGACTTCCGCAACGAGCTGAACCGTTTGTCCGTCGGGAATATGCAGCTCCTCAAAGATCCTCCTGAGAAAAAGGATCAGGCGTTTGATCTCGAATGTTTCAGAAAGCGACGACCCCAAGAGACCCGGAAGGCCGTTAAGGGCATCATACCAATTCGGCTTGTCCGCCTCCATCTCGACACCGACGCCATAAGGATCCAGGGTCGCCAACTTGTTCGTGATGAGGCAAACGAGCTTATCGATCAGCGTGGTCTTCAGAACTTCACCATCGCCGTTTTGCGCGCGGACTTTGTTTTTGTGGTCGTGACGCTTCTGGATGAGCTGGTTCTTCTCTTCATCGACATAGACGGCGTGGTACTGCCGCACCTCTCCATGCTGGACGCAATAACGCTCTGAACGGGGTTTGACGCAGGCCGGAGAATCGAAATACGTAAAAATCCTGTCTTCAAAAAGAAGCTGCTTCATCCGCTCCGGGTAGAGCGCGTAAAAACTCTCCAGAAGGTCCGTGTTGTACGTCCAGTGATCAGACCAATACCCTTCGCCGAAGAGGGCCTCCTCGCAGGAAGACGACAGAGAAAGGATACGACGGATAAGCTCATCCCGGGAGCAGGTTGAACGGATCTGGTTTTCGCTCAAATACTGGAAGACTTCTCCGACGGTAAAAGGCCTGCTGAGGATATGCGCCAGCTTTTTGGCGTCTTTTTCATGAAAGCAATCCGCCAATCCGCCGGCCAAAAAATCGTCGGGATGAACGACATGTCTCCTGCCTTTGTAAATCAAGGGGTTGTAGCCGTCTAACTGGATAAGGTTCAGAAAATCGCGGACATTCTGGTCGCCGACCGCAGCATTGAAAAACACGTCGCTACGCCTGTTCTGGTTGACGTCCCGGTAGTTGCCCTCCCCTTCGCTGAAGTATGTGGCCGTCACCACAAACCTGTTGTAATCGCGTTCCAGGTCGCCGTGCTTGCGCGAAAAGACATAGACCGTTTTTTTCTTGCCGTCCAGCCCGAGTGTCACTGGAAGGCCGCCCCTCAGGACATTGTCGAGATATGTCTGGCGCGCATACCGGTCGAAGACCGGCTTGCCGCTGGCGGTGAAGATCCTGTCGGTGATATCCTCGACGAGCCGGCGGTTCTCCTGGCGTTTGGCGCGGATGAAAGGCGCATCGATCTTCTCCAGGCCGTACTTTTTGACGTCGCCGGCGTCAAAAACATGCCCAAGCAAAGACACATGCGAAGAGGACTGCGTTTTCTTCAGATGCCAGCGCAAGAAAGAAAAAGCGCAAGCCATCTTATTGGTTGCCGCCTGGCGGGCCGGATAGGCGAACGCGGCAGATTCTTCAAATTCCAAGGGACGAATAAGGTCCGTCTCCTGACCGAAGATCGCCTGCGGGTCGGCGATGACCTTGTTGGAACGGCAGGCCTTGCCTTCTTCAAACCCCATATAGAAATGCGCGCCCCTCACAAAGGCCACCTGGGCGGTGTCCCGAGGGTCTGTCGATAGTTTATACAGCGGGATGCCGCTGCCAATGTTCTCGACCGTCATCCATGCCTCGATGGTACGGCTCATCTCTTTTAAGAAGAAATTATTGACGCCGTAAGGCACGAGGGCGGCCAGACCATCTAAAATGACAAGGTCTTGGGGCTGTGGCGATATATTTGTCACCGTCAGGCAACGCACGAGGGCCGCATAAGGTTCGCCGGGGAGGCAAAAATAAAGAACCTCTGTCTTGAGACCAAGGACGGTATTGACCTCCGTCAGCTCCAATTCATACGGCCTGATGGTGAGCCTGTTAGAAATGCCTTCGGCCGCCCCTGCGGCATAGGCGGGGGAAAACGGCTCATAAAAAATCTGTTTTTTGCCTCGGCGCACCTTGATGAACGTACGGAACCCCTGCGTCGGCGTCAACTGATATGCCTTGTTCGCGGGAAGATATTCCATCATGGCCTCGTCCTTGGTGCGGATGCCGGCGGAAGCGATGCATTGGCCGCGATTGACGTAAAAGACCCACAGGGGGATGCCGTAAAGGCCGGCGATCCCCGGGAAAAAACTCGACCATGCCTTGGCACGATTGTAATCCTCGATGACAAAATCACCCGTCTTCTGAAAACGATAAGCTACAGACACTGCCTCGAACTCCTTTCATGATCTGATCCGGCATAAAGCCGGAGCGTCCACGAATGAAACCCGGCACAAGTTTTATGCTTTTAGTGACTCCTTTATCCGTGTTTTCAAATATGTCCTTGCCTGACCATAATGCTTCAAACACTTCTCTTTTCTTCGAGTATCAGGCTCGGATAAATAAGCCTCGCAATAAATCAGCTTTCATTTCTCCTGACCAACATTATGCTCACGAAGCCGTCGATCTTATATCCTTTGTGCAGCCATAATAAATTACACCGGATTTCTCATTGATCAAAACATAAACATTATGCATAAAATTCGTGCTGGGTCAAATTCAACCGGGCAAGTTATGTTCACCTGCTGCTCTGCTTGCCGTAGAGCGGCAAGGTTCCATAAGCTGCGGCTTCATTTGACTATTCGACTATTTCCAAAAACACCTTCACGACCCGGGCGTCAAACTGGGTATCCAGGCCCTCTTTGAGGATTTTGATCGCCTCGTCCTTGGAAATGGCCTTATGGTAGGGACGGTCAGAAGTCAGCGCTTCGTAGACATCGACGACGGCGATGATGCGCGCGCCAAGGGGGATCTCCTCTCCCTTGAGCCCCCTGGGATACCCCTTGCCGTCAAAATGCTCATGGTGGCACAGGATATAGGGAACGATGTCTTTGAGGAAACCGGCAACGGAAATGATGTCGGCGCCGATCACCGGATGCTTCTTGACGATTTCGTATTCTTCGGGCGTCAGCTTCCCCGGCTTCAGCAATATGGCGTCCGAGATACCCAGCTTGCCGATATCGTGCAGCATGGCGGCGCGGCGGACATTGTCCACCTCCTGCTCGTTCATGCCCATTCGCTGGGCGATCTTCTCGGCGTATTCGACCATGCGGTCGCAATGCTCTTTTGTCCGGCGGTCCCGCAACTCGATGCTCTTGGCCAGAGAATAAATCGCCTCCAGGATGCTGCGTTCGCTGCGGACGGCGTAAAACGAAAGGCGCTGCTTGACGGAATCGATGAAGCGCTTGCGGTCTTCCTCCGGCATCTTGTCCAGGTTATGCTCGGCCACGCCGATCTCGTGGCCGTAGAGGGCCACGCCGTCGCCGCCGCGCTCCTTGACACGATAAATGCACTCTTCGCCGGCATCGATCAATTCTTCAACGGAAAACAGAGGATCTTCCGGATAGCTGACGACGCCCATGCTGCATTTGAGCTTGATGACGTTCGTAACATCCCCAAAGCTGCGCGTCCGAAACAACTCAAGGATCTTGTTCGTCACCGCCAGGCCATCGATGCGATTGGTATCCGGCAGAATGATGGCAAACTCTTCGCCGCCCCAGCGGGAGACGACATCGTTAGTGCGCAATTCCGCCTTCAGGAACCTAGCGACCTGTTTCAAGACGCGGTCGCCGTATTGATGACCATAGGTATCATTGATGGACTTAAAATAATCCAGGTCCATCATGACGATCGTCAAAGGCTGCAATGTCCTCTTGGCGCGCTCGAACTCCGAGGCGAGACGTTCACGGAAATAGCGGAAATTATAGATCTCCGTCAAGGGGTCCTTCAAAGCCAGGCTCTCGAGCTTGTCTTTGATCTCATTGAGCCTGCTTTCCGTCTCGACGCGGTCGGAGATATCTACATCCATGCAATAGATCTCGATGACCTTGTCGTTGTGGAGGATCGGGAACATCGACGAGTAGACCGTGATCTCCTTGTTGTTTTTGGTCCGGGCCTTCCATTCCCGCGGCGGCGTCGGCCGTCCCGTCTGCCTCATCGTCTCAAAAAGCTGCCGGAATTCCATCCGGTCCGATTCCCTAAGAATGAAATCCTCGCCCCGCTTGCCCAGGATCTCATGCTTGAGATAACCATACAGGAGCTCGGAGGCATGGTTCCATTCCAGGATCTTGCCGTCGAGAGAAAAACCCTGGATCGCAATATTCGGAGTATTCTGGATCACAGCCTCGAAACGCAGGTAGGCCGAGCTCATCTCTTCTTCCATCCACTTGCGTTCGCTGACATCCATGGTGATATATTCGTAATACCGGAGTTCACCCCTTTCGTTCCTGACCGCCTTCGCTGACACGACGGCCCAGACACCGCTGCCGTTTTTCTTTTTGAGCTGGAGCTCTTTGATCAACGTTCCACGATGCGCCAAGAGCTCGCAGAATTCCCCGTAACCCTCCTTTGACATATGGATGTCAACCGGCTTGAGGGTAAACAGCTCCTTCTCGCTCAGATCAAGCATCTTCAAAAACCCGTCGTTGGCCTCCAGGAACGCCCCTTGGTCTCCGGGGGTCTGGCGGCAGAATCCGACATCCAGGTTCGTGATAGCCGCAGCCAGATCTTCTTTTTCCCGGTACAGGGCGCGGCGCATACGCAAAAGATACAAAAAGAACAACAACAAGGCAAAACTGAAGATAAACTGGAGGATAGCAACGAAGGGGACGATCTCGGCGTGGATATTCCACACGAAAGACCAGACGAGCTGGCGGTCCGGCCGGTAATACGGCAAAAAGAAAAAGCTCAAAAAGATGACGGCCACAAACAAAGCCGCCAGGATCCTCTTGAACACATAGATGGTGTTTCTCTTATTGATCCTTAATGGCATCGTTACCCCGTCAGAGACAGAACAAGACGCCGTCTCTAACTCTTTGTGAAACCAGCAGTTCTATGTCAAATCGCATCCCGTTATTGAAAAACAAAGGGCATCTCTAACGGGGCTTATAAAAGATATTCCTTCTTGATTCTCTGCAGACTGCGAAAAATATTGGACTTGACACCCGGTGCCGTCTTCTGCACATCAGCGATAATCTTCTTGACAACAGCACGCTGCGTCCGGCCAGCGCGGGGACACAGACAGCCGCAGACCGGAAACTCCATCAGGCGCGCAAACCGGCTGATCTCGCGTTCTTCGACATAGGCGAGCGGCCGGATGATGTGAAGCTCCCCCTCAAACATCTCCTGCTTGGGCGCCATAGCGCTGATCTCGCCTTCAAACAAAAGATTCATCAGGATCGTCTCGACGATATCATCCTTGTGGTGACCCAGAGCGATCTTGTTGCAACCGTTCTTTTTGGCTTCTTCAAAGAGCACGCGGCGCCGGTTCCAGGAACACCAGAAACATGTCAAAGGTCCCCGCCCCCCATCGCCCGTAACTGCCTGGCGGCGCACCTCGAAAGGATATCCCTCTCTCTCCAGATATCTCCGGAAGGCCTCCTGTTTAGGCCCGGTAAACCCGAGATCCACATGCAATGCCAACACATCATAATGGATCGGGACAAACGCCCTCCTGTCCCAAAGGATCTTCAAAAGGGTCAGGCTATCCTTGCCTCCGGAAACACCCACCAAAATCTTGTCGCCATCCTCGATCATGCCGTAATCGGCGATCGCCCGGCCGACTTTTTTGGAGATGGCCTTCTGGCGTTCCCTTGCCCGGTTGGCGTCTGTTTTTCTCAAAGCGGCCACGAGGTCAGCTGCCTACAACAGGTTGTTGGCTTTCAATTCTTTTTCCAGGAGCTCTACGGCTTCCTTGAGATGCGGGAAGAGCTTGACGTTGAGCGAGATCCCCTTGGCCGTCGGCACTTTCTCCTGTCCGCCCTGATTGAGCGCCCAAATACGCAGGTCGATCAGGTCATTGCCCTGGTACTGCGTGATGCCGATGCGGATCTCCTGGAACTTGTTTTTCTCAAATGTCTTGACGACCTTTTCCATCTATGCCGCCTTTCTGCAAACGCCGCGCCCCCGGGGCCGAGGAACCTTCACCCTCCCTACTTGACTGTCCACTCTCCGTTAAAACACTGGATCGGTGTCTTTGCCGGAGCTTCTGTCTGGATCTTCCGGGCGAAAAACCTAACTGTTTCATTCACGGGGACCTTGTCCTTTTTTGCGACATACGCATAGATCACAGAACGGTCCCTGTTCTCCTGTTCCACCAAGGCGACCAGATTATTTTTTTTGGAAAACCCCCGCTTGACGATCTCAACCTGCCCATGCATGTTTTCGCCGATCACCCCTTTCTTTTCCCAAGACAGGAGTTCATTGCGGCGAGCGCTGCGGCGTTCAATCGCATCGCGGACCTCTCCAGGATAATCCCCATTTTCGCCTTTTGCATCTTTTGCTTCTGCCTCTTGATTTTTCACTTCTGTCTCTTTTGCGTCTTCCCCCTCAGCCCAAGCCTCTCTGGCATCCGAGAAAAAACCAAGACAAACCGCCCCTCCTGACTGAGGTGCCGGAGAAACCGCATCCCCAGGCCGGATAGGCTGTTTTGCGCCAACGCCCATGTGCGCGAAACCAATCAAAATGAATAAAATTAAACCTCTTTTGAACACTCTTCTCTGGGAAATAACCATAGTTTCCTCCCTGCGCCAGAATAATCCACAGGAATACCAGCCTGGTTCTCCTGCAAAGCCATATCCATCCTTATGTCCTGACCTACGTTGCGTCAGCGAAACCTCTCTGCCTTTGACCTTGGCCAAGACAGGCAGGCGCGCGATTTTCGCCAGCAGGCGAACACTGGCGCAATACCATTTAGCGCCAGGTGCCGATAAGCGCGGAGTGCAGCAGAACTTCACAACTTCATTCATCCCACGGGCTTCCGCCCTGACCTGGCCATCAGCCAGACCGAGGCGGGCAGGTACGAAGGATTAAATCTTCCCTAATATCATAATAGTAATTTTTTAAATTTTCAATCACAATATTTTGACTTCCTTCGGCTCCGAATCTTATTCCAAAACGGCTGGATCAAATGCCACGGCAGCCGGATGAGGTTTGCGCCAAGTGCCTGCAATCCACCTCTCTCACAGCAATGGCTTGACTCGCTTCAAGAATGAGCCGGTGTATGCGAAAAAAGAAACATGGGTAATCCTTGAGGATAACCAAGAAAGGAAGGAAAAACAACACAACCGAGAAAAGAAACCCTCTCACTCGAAAAGAGACGGCCGCTTATCCATTTTCCCGGAATGCAGAAGGATCCGCAAGATAAAGGATTTCGATATCGGCCGTAATGTCGTCATCTGAAGACAGCGCTCCTTGTTCGTCCGAAGTCTCGTCCATCAGCCAAGCCGCATCACGAACCAGCGCCTCTTCCTGCACCGCCGGAGAAAACACCCTCAGGTGCGTGGCCACGGCGAACATAATGACCAGGACGGGAAGCGCGATGAGCGCCGGACGCCACATGGGCGCAACCCAAACGAACCGCCGGCCGGCGCGGGGAAGGCATTCACATTCGCGCTCGAAGATCTTCTTCTGCAGGTCGGCATCGAACTTCTTCCAGAAATCTTCGGACATCTGCGCCTCTCGATGCAAACCGGCAGCCTGAAGGCCGCAATGGATCTCCGCCAACCGGCCGCGGCAGGCCGGGCAGCGTTCCAGATGCGCCTGCAGGCGGCCGGCCTCGCGCTCCGAAAGCCCGCCTTCCGCAAAATCAAGCAGTTTTCGTCTGATAAAAAAACACGTAACCATAAAACCCTCTTTTGTTACGAACGCCCGCGCATATACGGTTCCATGATCCTGCCGATACGGCGGACAGCCCGGAAAATATGCACCTTGGCTGTCGGGACCCCGCACCCCAGGATGTGCGCCACTTCTTCGGTCTTTAACCCCTGGAAATAACGCAGCGAAAAAGCCTCTCTCTGCCGGTCCGAAAGCTCGCGCAACGCCCCGTTCAGCACGCTCTCGCATTCATGCTCTTGCGCCGCCTTATCGGGCCTCCATGTCGCATCAGGAACGCTCTTGGCAGCCCCATTTTCGTCCTCTTCATCGAGCGAATAGGAAAAAAGCTTACGGGACCTCCCCCGTCGGCGCAGCATGTCCCGCGTCAGGTTAATCAATATCCTGTAGAACCACGTCTTGAATCCCGATTCTCCCCGGAACCGCCCCAGCCCTTCATAGGCACGCAGAAACCCCTCCTGGAGAATATCCGCGGCATCCTCGACATTTCCAATAAGGCTGTAAACAAATCCGTAAGCCTGCCTCTGATGCGTCCTCACCAGTTCGTCGAATGCGGCCTTCTCGCCCTCCTGAAAACGGCGCACGCACTCCAGGCTTCTTTGGGCATCAGCGGACGTCGTCATATTCAGCGGCTTTCCGTTGCGGCTCTCCCGGCCCCGGCGCTCCGCGTCCCCGGCGGCCCGAAGTCAGCCGCTCCTTGAGGCGCGGATGTTTCTCAAGAAACTCACGGAAGGCCTCAGGGTCTTCCTGCCGCAGCTCCTGCAGATGCCCCAGCTTCTCCTTAAAAGCCATAACCTTCTCGTATTTCTGAGGGTCGGCTTCTTTAAGCCTGCTCAAACGTTTATCGACAGCTTGACGCCGATGCTCCATGATCCGGCGGAATTTCTCGGGATCCTCAGTCTTGAGGCGCCGCAGCCGCTCGATCTTCATCTGCCGGATCCTGGCGACGACCTGCTCGTATTTCTGAGGGTCTTTTTCCTTAAGGTCCTGAAGTTTTCCGCGCAGCGCCTGGGCGCGGTCCCGCACCAGCTGGTGGAATTTCTCGGGGTCTTCCCGCCTTAAACGATCAGCCTTCTCGCGCAGGTCTCCGGCGCGGCCAGAACGGCCAGGCGCCGATGACAATTCCTCTCCATCGCCCGCGGCCAGACCCGCCGGGGAAAAACAAAAACATCCCCCCGCCAAAACCAGAACACCCAACCCGATCAACAATAATTGTTTGGCAAAATTTTTCATAGCATCCTCCCTTTTGTTTCGCTTCCTTCACATTAGACGAACAACGAAACAAAAGGTTTACCCCGTCAGAGATAACCCGACGCCATTGCCCAACAGAATCTGTGCGATAAAAAACGAAGTTCGTCCCGGCAGATCCACACATCAAGACGGCCGCCGCAGGCGGCCCCTATCCCGTTAGAAACAAGATTTCCAACGGGGCAAACCCCGCCCTGTCATTCTTCATACAAGATCACTTCTTCATCCTTCTGCGGCATATAAGGATTCAGGTTGTATTCGCAAAGCCGGTCATAAAGGCTCTTGGTCTGTTCTTCATCCCCGTGCACAAGAAAGACTTTTTTGAAAGGCGAGCACTCCTGGGCATAACGCAGGAGGTCGTTGGAGTCCGCATGGCCGGAGAGCGCGTTGATCACGACCACCTCGGCGTTCAATTCATACTCCAGGCCGTAAATCCTGACCATGCGCTCGCGGTCCACGATCCGTTTTCCCAGTGTATTCTTGGCCATATACCCGACGACAAGGACCGTGTTGCGGGATTCCGTGATGTTGTTTTTCAGGTGATGCAGGATGCGGCCGGCCTCGCACATGCCGGAACCGGCCAGGATGATCATCGGGCGCTTATCGTTATTCAGGGCCTTGGATTCTTCCTGCCCCTGCACGTAATGCAGGTGCACGAAATCAAAAGGGCTGTGTTCCTTACGGATCATATTTTTGGCCTTAGGATCCATATAGTGGACGTTGTTGCGGAAAACCTCCGTGATCCTGGTCGCCAGGGGCGAATCCACATAGATAGGGATCTCGGGGATCACCCGTTCCTTCAGGAGCTCGCTGATGTAATAGAGGACTTCCTGGGTGCGCTCAAGGGCGAAGGCCGGGATGATGATCTTGCCTTTGCGCGCAACGGTCCTGGTGATCGTCTCGCGCAGCTTCTCTTTGGCTTCCGAGATGGGGGCATGCATCCTGCCGCCGTAGGTCGATTCCAACACAAGGTAATCCAGGTCGCGGAAGACGGTAGGGTCATTGAGCATCGGCAGGTTTTTTCTGCCCAGGTCAACGGCATACCCGAGGCGGACCGCCTTGCGGCCCATGCGCACCTCAATCAGGATGACGCTGGCGCCGAGGATGTGGCCGGCGTCATAAAAGGTCAACGTCACATCATGGGTCACCTGAAACCTCTGGCCGTAATGCAAAGGCCGGAACTTTCCCAGCGCCCGGAGGGCTTCACGCTCAGTATAGAGGGGTCCGCGGAACGACGGGGCGTTCCTCGGGCCGCGGCCTCCGGCCCCACGGCCTATTTTTCTCAAATACCTGAAATCTTCTTCCTGGACCCTGGCGCTGTCCGTCAGCATCTGCTTGCAAAGGTCTCGCGTGGCCGACGTCGTGTAGATCTTCGAACGCAATCCGTGTTTCAATAACGTCGGGATATTACCGCAATGGTCGATGTGCGCATGGGACAGCGCGACGGCGCTCACCTTCGAGAGATGATAGGAAAACGTCGTATTGACCTTGTAGAACTCATCGCGGTGGCCGTAGAACAATCCGGCATCGATCAAGACCTGCGATTTCGGTGTCGTCAACAAATGACTGGATCCTGTTACTGTCCTGACGCCGCCGAGAAATTTCAGCCTTACCTGCGGCCAGGCACCCCTGTTCTTTTTCATCTCTCAAACACCTTTAACTTTCTTTTTTTCATACAATTCCCATTGCCGGGAGTGCCCCTCTTCCAGAAGCATCTGGATCATCAGCTCGATGTCTTTCCATGGAAGTCCGACGATGAATTGCCCCCGGATGTATCCCTTGCGGTCGATAAGAAACAGGCTTTCCCCGCCAAGATAATCATAGGCCACCCGCATCGTCCCCTCCGAATCCATGACAACGGGAAATCTGATGTCGAGCTCCCGGATCTTGTTTAAAACCATGGCCTCAGACACATTCAGCCCCCATCCCGAATCATGGACGCCGATCACCTCCAGCCCCCGATCTTTATAGCGGTCGCGCAGGGCATTGATTTTTTCCATCACCTCTGCCGAAGCCAAGTCTTGACTGTCCCAGAAGATCAGAAGAATGACGTTTCCCCTCAGGGATTTAAGGCTGATATGAGGATATGAATCGACATTGAACCAGGTGGATCCCTTGATTGCCGGCGCCCGGCGCAGCGGTTCAGGGGACAAATCGCACATGCCGCGGGAAGAAAAGAACGGCAGGAACAAGAGTGAAAAAAGAGCTATCCGCCAGAAGGTCGTCCTGACCGGTGTGTGCATGTTCCGTAAGGGCATATGGAAACGGATCAAAGGGCGAACTTGGATTTCAGGCCGCCGGTAGAACTGATCTCAACGATTTCGAAAACCTTCACCTTCAGGATAACGAATTTTTCCGGCAGCGTAAGATCCACGGGCGAGGCCTTTCCTCCTGTCCTGACATTAAACAAAATGCGCTCGACCGTGAAATTCGTCTTAATCTGCTGGAACTCCTCGGAAAGTCTGTCGAATTCTTCCCCGGAGGCGACCACAATGACGGCGCCGTTCAACTGGTAACCCGTCAACGTCCTTTCATCGACGAAGGAAAGGGAAACACGCGGATTGGTCTTGAGATTCGCGTAGGTCGATCCCATGACGTAATCGACAAGATAGACCAGGTTATTGTCGACTTTCGCGATCAGCTTGGGCGCCACATTAGGCATGCGTTCCTCATTGCAGGTGGCCACATTGACGAATTTCCCCCTGGAAAGAAACGGCAAATAATCATGCAGCAGGTTTTCCTTCTCTTGCGGCGTGATCGGCTCGTAAACTTTTTTACGGCGTTCCATGCGTCTCCTTCAATGAGGCTGAACTTCCCGGAAAGAATATTTTTTTAGACGGGCAGACCGAAGCCAAAATGCATGCCGGACACTTCGGCGCCCTCGCCATACATGTCTGGCGGCCATGCAGGATCAGGCGCAGGCTGAAATCCCCCCACTCGCGCCGCGGCACCCGGCGCATCAGGTCCTCTTCAATCCTGACAGGATCATCGTGTTCCGTGAGCCCCAGCCGCCGGCTCGTTCGCATCACATGTGTATCCACGGCGATCCCCTCGTTTTTGCCAAACGCACTGTAGAGGACGACATTGGCGGTCTTGCGCGCCACGCCCGGGAGCGTCAGGAGCTCCGGCATCGTCCGCGGCACCTCCCCATGAAAGTCGGCGACGATCTTCTTGGCCGCAGAGATGATATTCTTGGCCTTATGACGGTAAAACCCCGTCGAGCGGACCTCCTGCTCCAATGTCACTGGTTCGGCCTTTGCGTAATCCTGCGCCGTCCTGTATTTTTTAAAAAGGCCTTCTGTCACAAGATTTACGCGCGCATCCGTGCACTGTGCAGACAGGATGGTCGCCACCAAAAGCTCCAAAGGATTACGGGAATGCAGGGCTATGCGGGCGGAGGGATATTTTTTCTTCAGTCGCTTGATGATCTCATCCGCCCTCGTCCTGTGCATCCCCGCCATCCCCCGCCCCTGTTCCTCGCTCCCCCGCAAATCCCGGCCGCTGCGCGGCGGGGGGAAGCCAAAACTTCCGAAGCATTCGGTGCCGCGCTTCGTTTTATATCACACAAAGAAAAAACGCCGACTGTCTGCAAAGCAGACGCGTCGGCGGAGTTTCACGGCTTTTCATCCGCCGGCAAGGATCCAGGAGAAAACCCGCGATGGGCATTGAGCGTTGCCTGCAAGACCTGCATCAACTGTTCAAATGTATAGTTTTTGGCGAAGAACCCGGAAACGCCGAGAGATCGGGCCGCAACGATCTTGCCTTCATCTCCGTAGGCCGATGTCAAAAGAATGACCGGCAGGTCCTGATCGGTCTGACGGATGGCCTTCAAAGTCTCCAAGCCGGTCTGGCCCGGCATATTGATATCCATAAAAACGATATCTGGCCGGCGTGCAGCGATGGCCTCCAGGGCCTGACGGCCATCCGACGCCATCGCTACATCATATCCCTTGGAACGCAGCCAAAAAGAAATGGGCTCGATAAAATCTTTCTCGTCATCGACGAGCAAAATATACTTAGGGGGCTGTTGTGCCATGGCTGTCCGCATCCGTGAATATGACGGCCCTGGCGGCAGCGGCGGCATTATGCCGCGTCGACATCAAACGGCCGCAAAACCAGGCCTTGTTTTCCTTGTCCTCCTGGAAATTCATATCGATCAGCGCGTCCGCCCCGGCCAGCCGCGCCCGCTTCCTTAATTCCTCATCGATCTCCTGGCGGCCGGTCTTCGGCTGGGCGACGACCTTTACGACACCGATCTCCGTGTAAGGACGATCGATCGGCTGACCGGCCTCGTAGATAGGGATTTCGGCATCGGCGGCCTTTGGCGCAAAAACCTGGCCCGTCATGTCATAATATTCCGAACGCATGAGCATGCACTTGGCACAGCCGTTCATGGCAGAGAACAGAAAACCGAGCGCAGAGAACAGAAAAACAAAAGAGCCAAAAGATCTAAAGGATAAAACGATTCCGCTTCCCTTTCGCTTCTCGCTATTCATTCATCACCCCATCTGTTCTCTGCGCCCTGGTCTCTGTTAACTCACTTATTATATCCGCAGGACCGAAAAAATTCTAAACCTTTTTGGACATACCCGCCCGCGGCAAAAAACTAACACAACTGCGCACACATTTCATCTAAAACCAGCATTCCCTGAAGCGTGGTACGCACCACACCCGCATATTCCTCCAAGAGCCCCTCTTCGATGAACTGCCGGACGAGGGCCTTCTGGCGCTCCTCCAGCATCACGCCGAACTTCTGTTCCAGGCCTTCAAGCCAGACGCCTTCGCACATCCTCAAGCCGATAAGGAAAGCCTCGCACAAACGCTGTTGAGGCGTCAAGCGTTCCTCGCCCGCGCGCGCAAGGCCCTTCGTTTTCATAAGGGAAACATATTCTGAGACCGTTGCGGCATTCCAGAAACGATGGCCCAGGATATGGGAGTGGGCGGACGCCCCCAGCCCGATATAATCCCCGCCGCGCCAATAGTGCATGTTATGCTCACAGATATATCCCTCTCTGGCAAAATTGCTCACTTCGTACTGGGCATATCCGCACGCCTTCAGAAACGCGACGACCATGCGGTAATCGTCGGCCTGCCGGTCGGGCTCAAGCGGCTGGATCTGGCGATGCGACAAATCGGTCCCTTCCTCGATGGACAAGGCATAGAGGGAAATATGTTCGCTGCCCAATGCCTCGATCTCTTCAAGGTCGGCTTTGACTTGATCCTGTGTCTCGTGGGGAAGCGCATAGATAAAGTCAAGGTTGACGTTCTTAAAACCCGTGCCGCGCAACAGCTGATAGCTTTCAAGCGCCTCTGCCGCCGTATGCGGACGCCCCAGCCAACGCAGGGTATCGTCATGCAGGGACTGAACGCCGAGGCTCACACGGTTGACCCCCGAACGCAAGAGAAGTTTTGCCTTGGCGCGGTCGAAGGTCGCCGGATTCGCCTCGACGGTAAACTCAGAGCCCTCATCCCTCGAAAAATAGTCCCGGACAATCCCCAGGATCCTCTCAAGCTGCATCGTGGATAAATACGTCGGAGTCCCGCCGCCGATGTAGACGGTCGAACATGGGAGCCTGTCATAGCTTGCCGCCTCCTGCTCCAGCATATCCAGATAGGCGTCGATCATATCTTCCTGGCCCGGATACGAAGCAAAAGAGCAATAAAAACATTTGGACTTGCAAAAAGGGATATGGATATAAAGGGAAAGGTCCATATGCTCTAGAGCAACTCCTGATAATACTGGCTGACGGTCTTTAAGGCGGCCGCAAGGGCGACGATGAGATAATACGTCGCCGCGATAACGACGACGCTCCAGACGATCTTGCTTTTCATGCTGAAGCGCGGATTGAACCACAAGAGCGGCAAGGCCAGGGGCCCGACGCAGAGGAGGGCGATCGCCAGGGCCGATGTCTTAAAGTACCACGGCGTCCTGGGCGCCGCGGATGCCAGCTTGCTGCTGGATTCCAGCATACTGCCGCAGTGCTTGCACTTGATTGCCTCATCCTGGATCTCTTCGGCACAAAACGGACACTTCTTCACTGGCTTTGCCCCCCATTCTATATATCTTGTCCCCGAAACTATTTATAAGCAGATAGGGTCGAGGAAACATTAATGGTCGCATGATCGAACGAAGGCTGGCGCTGGTCAACAATAGATACGGTCAGGCCCAAAACCTTAGCGATGTTTTCGAGGGTCAAAACAGAGACGTTGACAACCCCCCGCTCAATAAATGAAATAGAAACCTGAGAGATGCCGGACCGATCAGCCAACTCCTTTTGAGTCAGCCCTTTCTCTTCTCTCGCCGCCCGTATAATGTCTCCGAACTCTTTAAGACGCGGGGCTATCGGGGGACGACTTTTACGCAGGATGGCTTTTTCTTTCTTGAAATCCTTTTTCAAAATATCATAAACACCATTCCAATAAATGATCTTTGGATCGTTCCATTTGTTGCGGCTCATTCGACGCTTAATGGCTTTCCAGTTGCGCCAGAAAACCTTCTTTTCCAAATAATCCGAGAAAACCATTCTGATATCATTGGTCCTCGAAAGAAAAAGCGAAACGAACTCCAAGAATCTCGGATGATTCTCATTCTTCAGGACGTCTTTGATCTCTTGTTCACTGAGTTTCTTGTCCCAAAATTCCATCATATACCTCAGGGGATCTGCTCCAAAAGCAATTTCTCGATTTCTATCCTGAAATGCCGGTCTACTTCTCGAAAATCTATCTCTTTATCTGTGTTAATCTCGTTTAAACCCAGCTTCATCTCCTGTCGATCAAATGAACGATACCATGTGACAAGATTTTCCTTCTCTGTCACGTCGCAATATTTCGTGGCAAATAATGAAAGAGGGACGAAAGTCTTTGACAAAAAATATAGATCAAAAAGATCTTTAGCTTCCTGACGTCCGCCCAGGGTCTGCGAACGACCAATCTCATCGATAATTCCGAGCGTCCCTGCAACCGCATAGATCTTTCTTAAATAGATATCCTCTTTAGATAATATAGGGACACCGTCAATCAATTGAGGTTCGCGAACCAAACGGAAGACGTCTTCAACAAAATCAAGCCGCAGATCCCTGGTGCCGCCGGGGATAGAAAGTGTGTATTGAATAATCCTGGCCCTTCCTTTTTGGTTGAGATCCATGATGAGCTTGTTCTTGAGCCCGAGAGAACCACAAACTTCCGAGACAAGTGAACGAATCAGCTCCTTTTTAAAATCCTTTGTGAAAAAATCAAGATCATAGGACTCCCGATGATTAAAATAGTAAAGAGAGAGAGCAGTCCCGCCCGCCAGATAAAATCCATCAAGCTTGCCGGAAAACTCTTTTAAAACCGCCTTCATCACATCAACGATTTTTCTCATCAGTTAAAATTATATTATGTAAAGTTTAAATTGTCAACATAAATATTAAATAAATTTATACAAATATATTTTAATAAATATTTTCATATCTCTATATTTACCAAAGAGATACGGGAAAATTTGACCCATAAAAAGGCCGCTGACCAATAAAAGGGGTCAGCGGCGTAAGCAGCAAACTACATTAAGGCGGTGGCGTCCCGACTTCCGCCTGCGGCGGAACGTCGGGACATCCCTGCCTGCTTGGCCAAAGGCCATGCAGACGAAAATTTTCGCTCTGTCGCGAAAAATTGGTGGACCCGACTGCAACCAGTTCGAACCGAAAGTTCGAATTGGTCGCAGCGTGAAAGCAATGGTGGCGCCGAAGCCAGAGGCTTCGGCACTGCCTGCCCTTTGGCAGGCGAGCCTTTTGTCCCCAGAGGGGACAAAATGGTGGAGCTGCCGGGAATCGAACCCGGGTCCCCAGATAGAGAAGCGAAAGCCGCTACATGCTTAGCCTGCCATTTATTCTCGCCCTGCGATCTCCGGCAGACAGGATCTCGCAGGACCAGCCGGCTTAAGTTTCGCCCTTATCCCGCCGGCGGAGTAAGGACTATTCTGCCTGCTTTAAGGCCTTGCGGCCCTAAAGCCCGTCATCACCGGAACACGCAGAATTGCCCCGGTCATGGCTTAGTTCGTTTAGCGAACTAAGGCTGGTACGCCTGCAAAGAACGGAGCAACGATCGCTTCCGCTCTAAGCACTGATGGATCAGTTTCAGCGTTTGTATTGTGTAAGGTGTTTAAAGAGGCCTCCTTACAACCTCTGCATGCTGCTCATCGCCCGACATATCTGAATCGAGCCCAATCAGCCCCAGGTAAATTTTTGCAGAGCAAAAATTTACAGAACAATTGAACAATAGACCATAAGACAATAAACGATGGCACCACTGCGGTCTATTGGTCTATTTTCTATTGTTCATTTTCAAAGAGCAAAAAATTCATTTATTTCTCGCTCGAACAGCGCGGCGCATTTCCCGTTCCGTCTCCCGTGCCTTTATATCCTTGCGCCGGTCGTAAAGCTTTTTGCCGCGGACCAAGGACATCGCCACTTTGACGAGGCCCCTGGTGTTGAAATAAAGTTTCAAAGGGGCCAGGGTAAGACCGCGCTGCGATACCTGGCCTGTCAACTTGCGGATCTGGTTTTTATGCAGCAGGAGCCTGCGCGGCCGGGTCGCCTCTTCTTTGAAATAACTGGCCTTTTCATACGGAGCGATGTGGCAGTTGTAAAGATAGACCTCACCCGTCTCTATCCGGCCAAAGGCATCGTCGATGTTGGCTTTGGCTTCACGCAACGACTTGACTTCACTGCCCTTAAGCTCGATACCGCACTCAAAGGTCTCCAGGACCTCAAAGTCGCGATAGAGCTTCCTGTTCGTTGCGATAACCCGTTCTTCCATATTATTTTACCATCCAGAGTGAAAAATATCCAGGGAAGGATCGTCTAATTGAAAAAACCTGAAAAAACCCCGTAAAGCCCCAAGAACAGCGGAATTGTAAAAATGCTTGCCACGTGGCCGTAAAAAATAGCCTGGTTGATCAAGCCCTCCTCCAGTTTTTGATTCTTGGCGATGACGGACAAGAGCGCTGCCGGAGGCATACAGGCCTGCA
>Ga0302253_1000230_pt1 | contig 52728 bp, 48 predicted proteins | sample AAG_RA_Trp_MG_FD_193537 | JGI IMG/M metagenome (GOLD analysis project Ga0302253, IMG submission 193537) | Enriched activated sludge microbial communities from anaerobic digester in WTTP, New Holstein, Wisconsin, United States - AAG_RA_Trp | ecosystem: Engineered > Bioreactor > Anaerobic >...
AGTACTTGCCGCAGAAGCTGCAGCGAAAGCGCTGGACTTTGCCGAAGGTTTTGGTCACATAGAAGCCTGCGGCGACGAACCAGCGTTCTTTAGGTGCATGCTGATGATACGCACAGGCCGGGTTTGGGCAAAAATGAAAATGATGCATGAAGACCTCCTCTCCTTGTAGACGCAAGGAAAGAGGCCTTCACTTCAAATTCATATGCAGGGTTCATGACACTATAGAAAGACTAGGGAATGTCGGGCTATTCCCAAAACTCAATGTTGAATATCAACTCATGATCCGGTGCTTCTTTGTGCAGATAATCCGATAAAAGAAGCATGTCAGCTCTTTTCCCTATGCGCATTGTAACAAAACTTCCACTCGAAGATGTATGATATTCTGCACTAAGTAGGATTCTTTTATTCAGAGAACTGTGCGCAACCAGATATTCATATCCATTTTCAATCTTTTTGCCGGTAAAATGTACGTCCTGTTTTTCGAGCCATATTTCGATGATACGACCAACGAAGGAATTATATTCTTGCGGCAAGCTGAACGAAAGCACGCATTCTTCAGGAGTGATTCCCGGGTCTTGCGGTTCGATGTCGAGAAGATAGGCCGATGGAAGAGCTGCTGTGCTTTGCCCTGATTGCAAAGAAGCTTTGATTTTTCGCGACGCCGCATCGACTATTTTTTGAAGGGTTCGGATATCGGGGCCATACAAAGCAAACCATTTCTCACCGCTCAGGCCATACTCAATTCCAGCGCGAGAAAATACTTTGTCCCATGCGTTGCCGGGCACGATCTGTCGGCATTCGAAGAGCGCGCGCTCGGCATTTGGCACAAGTGTGGATATTGCCCTGATGAGCCATGAGCTTTCGTATGCGAGCGTTGCAAAAGCCAAAGCAGAATCTTCGCGAATGCGCACAACAAGAGGCTGGAAATGCGATTTTGCTTCCATTAAAGCCGCGATTGTCGATACGGCTTGAGTTTTTTCAGCTGCAATAGATAGTGCGGAATGGGTGGATGCAGATTGAAGAGCGCTTTGCGCACGGTGTTTTCCGAGTTTAGGCTGGTTTTTCGGAGCATGAGAAAATTCGAGATATGAGGCTGCACGTTCATAATGAGCGCGGAGCAGATTCCAATGTGCATCGCTCTCAAGGAATGAAAAACAGGGGCGATAATCGCTTGTCTTTTCTTCAAGAAGCGCGGGAAACTCCTTTTTTCTTCTCAAGAAGGCATCAAGTGATGCAGCCGCCTGGCGAGAGATATGCGTGTCGTATACAAACCCTGATTCCGCGCATGCGCAAAGCCAGTCATGTGCCTGGGGCCCCGCAATCGAGAGCAATTGATCGGTCCAGTAGTCTTCGAAAGACGCTGCCAGTCTGAACTCCAGTTTGCGTTCATTGCAGAGGCTTTCGATTGTCGCACTGATGCGTTCGAGATCAGTTCTATCGCACGCGAGCGGCGCAAATTGAAGGGGCGTAAAGGGTAAGCGGACCAGATATCCAGCGGAAATAATGATTCTTGTAGAAGCGCGCGTTTGTTCCTTGAATCTTCCGATTGCATCGAAAAGGGTGTGCAATTCATCGAAGTCTGAGGGCTTTTCATATCCGGAAAGGATAAAGAACAGCTTGAGTTCCCTGGCATTGCCTTCCAGAATTGCGGAAATTGCGTCTGCAATCTGCTCATCGGAAATACCTTTGTGATAATATTGACGCATTCTCGCGGAAATTCCCTCTATACCAAGGGTAAAGGAGCGCTTCCCTGCGGCGAACTCCGCTGCTAGCAAGTGAGGAATTCTCGTAAGCAGATCGATGCGCTGGCTCATGAGCGAGACATGCATGAAATATCGGCCCATAACTGGAACGATATTCAATATTTCGTGATGCATATTGAAATTGTAACTAAATAGCTCGACATCCGATGCGCCTGTCGCTTTTTTGAGTGCTGAAGCTGCATTGCTCAGTTCCAAAAAAGGCTTTTCTCTGAAGGGCCGTCTGTCCCAGCCTTCCAGGCAGAACGAACAATGCCCGGTGCAGCCAGCGGTGATAGCCAGCTTTGCATGGCCAGCATATTCGCCATTCAGCACAAGCGGGCTAGTGAGCACAGCGGGCCGATCTTCACAGATCGATCGTTCAGTCTTCCATTCCGGCGAACATGGCCAGAACCCTTTTACCTGCGCGGCTATTTCGGAAAGAATGACTTGTTTGGCAGCGTTCTGCTTCTGCCCTTCAGAAGCGGTGCGGACTATTTCAGCGATCCGCCCTTCGCCTTCCCCAAAAAAAATCGCATCGACAAGGCTGTCGACGGGCAACCCTTCGCGGATTTGCAGTAGTGCTCCTGAGGTAACGGCACTCGAGCCGCCCAAAAAGACAAACGGAATTGTATTGTTACGAAGCCTTTCCGCGCGCGATGTCGGAATTCCGGATTGGGCGAAAAGCCAGGGTAGATTGACGAGTTCCAGCGTAAAGGAACACGAAACAAGGATAATATCGAATTCAGAAGGGGATCTGCCGGAAGCTCTGCCAAAAAACCATGCGCCGCACTTCGCATTCAAGAGTTTTCTGTCGGGCGCAGTAGGCAAAAATGCAAAATCGATGAATGCATCAGGGAGCGCTCGCCTTGCTTCGTCGAACAGAACCAGATGCGAGTACGAAACCTCAATATCGCGAAAGGGAGATAGCCGAACAATGAGAATTCTGGCCGAAGCTAGCTCAAAAATAGGGTTTGCCATATCAGCGGCAACCGCCGCAGTGACAATTTTTCCTTCATGCATCATGACTTCAACCGGCGACTCCGCTCATCTTCCATGGTTTGCACGCGTTCAAAGAATTCTTCGACCTCCGGTTCGATTACTTGCCCGCTCTCGAGCCATTTTGTACGGAAAACAAAGCCGTACTTTACGGCTGCCTTGGATGCGCGCTCAAGTTCGAGCCCGTCAGCTACAAGGATGCTTATGCCTTTTTCCCCTGCTCGGCCGGTTCTGCCTGCCCGATGGACATACGCATTGGAATCCTCCGGGAGGTCGAGACTGATCACGTGGGAAATATCCGGAATATCAAGGCCGCGCGCCCCAAGGTCTGTCGTGACCAGAAAGGGGATAATGCCTTGCCGAAACTGGTCAATTGCGGAATGGCGGGACTGCTTTTCCATTCTCGAAAGAATACTGTGGCATTTCAGCCCTGATGCTTGCAGTCGTTCAGTAGCGCGTTGTACTCGATAGGTGTCGGAAGCGAAGATGAGACAGCGCTGCGGCCGCACCGCGGCGATAATTCTCTTGAGAAGATCAATTTTTTTCCGGTGCTCCGCATAAAATACCCAATGCTCGATAGCATCGGTGAGAATGCCTTCGCCCGAAAGATCTACAACTATTGGATTGTGCATCCATGGATATGCTTTTTTGCGAGTTTTTTCGGGGATTGTCGCCGAAGCGAGAGCGCGAACACATGATGCAGGTGTTTTCGAAAGCAAATATTCGACAGGCTCGATATATTCTTTGGAGAACAAGCGGTCGGCCTCGTCTAGCACCAGAAATTCTATACAGGATATATCGAAGAATCGCATACGAACGAGATCCGCAAGGCGGCCTGGCGTGCCGGTGATAATGTGCGGGTGCGCTTTCAGATCTTCTTTCTGGTGCGAGAAGTGGGTTCCTCCAAGAAGCGCAAGGCTCTTTATCGGCACTGATGCTGATTGCGCCAGAAGCGCCGCTTGTCGTGCGACTTGAACCGCAAGTTCCTGCGTCGGGCATATTATGAGCGCTGAAGGCCAATCGAGGCCTGATAATCGAGCTGCGGAGCCAAGTATTCTGGAAAAGATTGGCAAGAGATATGCAAATGTTTTTCCAGTGCCTGTTTCCGATTGCATGATCAGGTCCTGACCTTTTGCAAGAACAGGGATTGCGCGCTTTTGTACTTCGGAAGGAGCTACAAAACCAAATGCGTCGAGCGCCTTCGTTAGCCGAATATCGACGCCCAGCGATATAAATGCTTCCATAATGTTTCACGCTATACGAAAGGCCCGGCTTATGCAATAAGAGCGATACGTGATGACATTGCCACTTCTTTTCGATATATTGTGTGCTCAATGAATCTGGAAGCATTCGTACTCGGCTCGGGCGGCATGATGCCCTTGCCATACCGACAGCTCACAAGCATGCTCGTTCGCCGCGAAGGTGAGCTTTTTCTTTTTGACGCAGGCGAGGGAACGCAGGTGTCGATTCGCCGGCTCAACCTCAGATGGAAAAAAATAACCGCTATTTTCATTTCCCATATGCATGCAGACCATGTGACCGGGCTTCCCGGAATCCTCATGCTCTCGAGCCAGGTTGACAGGGAAGAGCCCCTCTATATTTTCGGGCCTCCCAGGCTTGCTGAATATATCGAGCAGAATCGTCGCCTTCTCGATATGTATATCAATTATGACATTGTTGTGCGCGAGATATCAGACCGTGAAGTCGTGTGGCAAGGGGAAGATTACTCGATTCGCGCGTTCCCCCTTAAGCACACAAAAATGTGTTTTGGATATGCGCTGGAAGAATCGCCGCGACCGGGTATTTTTTATCCTGATAAAGCTATGTCGCAGGGCGTGCCTCGCGGGCCGCTCTGGTCAGAATTGCAATCCGGTAAAACTGTCACGCTTTCGGACGGCAGAGAAGTGCGCCCTTCTGAAGTCATGGGCGAGCCCCGCAGTGGCAGGAAATTCAGCTATGTTACAGACAGCTTGTATTTCCCGGAAATCGCAAAGGAAGTATCGAACTCTGATCTCTTTATCTGCGAAGGAATGTTTGAACATGGGCTTGTTGACAGCGCAATCGAAAAGCGGCACATGACCGCGCGCCAGGCAGCGCAGATCGCTCAGGATGCAGGAAATGTCAAGCAGCTCGGGCTTATCCACTATAGTCCGCGCTACGCAGATCGAGAGCTCAAGGTACTGCTCGAAGAGGCGAGGGAAGTCTTTCCAAATACGGTTCTGACAAAAGACCGCATGCGTTTTCCCATCGAATTCATAGATTAAGCCAGGCTCTTTTTATTCCTGATTCACCGGTTTGAATGCAAGAATTCTCGATTCGCTTTCGCGTGCCTTCTGGAGCGCTGCATACGCTTCTTTGTATAGCCGGGCAGGCGACACAGTTCGTCCATATCGCGCACTTATCCCGAAATAGAAAGGCGGCTCTGCGGAGAGGTCTTTGTAGAGGCTTGCGGTCGTCGTGAGCACATCATCCAGGTCTACTGCAAGCTTGAGGCAAGAACCGGTATCGATACCTGGCAGAATTGCGGCATGGCATCCCTTCGCAAGTTCGAATACAAGTGTGTCCGAAGCAAAATATTCCCGTATTGTGACCCCCAAGGCAAGAGCGCTCGGGTCACCTTCGCCTGAAAGAACACAATGGATGAGCATCAAGCTGATCTCTTCGTCCTGTCTCGTCTGGAGTTGCGATTCGAGAGCACGTTCAAGAGCGGGAGATGCGATGGAAGGCGGAAAATCATGTAAAATCTTTTCCTCTTCCTGCTGAGGAGGTGGCGGAGAAACAAATTCCGCATGTTCAAGGTCGTATTCGGGTTCTTGCACTGCGATGCGCGGACGGATCAGCTCTTCTTCGGGCTCGGGCTGGAGTTCGGGCTCGGGCGCCATCTCAGGGACTTCTGCTTCTTCAGATACTTGCCCTTCTTCTTCAGGTTCGGGGTAATGGGGAGCTTCTTCTTGGGATGGTTTTTCTTTTGTGGGAGGGATTTCCTCGTTTTCGGCAATTATCTCTTCATCAGGCTGGGCTATTTCGCTAGGTTGTGCGGGCATTTCAGCTTGCGAAGCGGATTCTGTTTCTCCCTCAGGTGGCGCTTCTGACTGAGCTTGCGGCTCTGCAACAGGAGGGGCAGCCGCGGGGGCAGCGTAAGCAGCGGGTTTTTCCTTTAGCACAAATTGAAGAATGACAAGCAGCACAATCCATACGGCAAGAGCAATAATAGGAAGCAAAAGCGTATTTGCAATATCTCTCTGCGACAGTATCGAATAGAGAGCCATCATTTTCATACCATCGGGCAATGGCGTCATGTAGATTACGGTGGAAAGGCCAGGCGCACGGAACACGCTTCCCGGAGTCGTCGCTGGAGATCCGAAATAGGCTGATTCGTCGGGCATTTTCCAGAGCACAAGCCCATTTCGATCCAGCACCTGAACAGCAAGCAGATGAGCGCTTGCATTGTAGAGCGATTTCAGCCTGTCTCTGATGAATTGATCGCCGAGTTCCTGCTCGCTGGTGATGGGAGCGACTGCGTTGCGCAGGATCGTATATTCAGCGGATGCGCTTTGTTCGCCATTGAGGCGGATTTCTCCAATTTTCATTGCGACATACATAACTGATGCTGCAATGAGAACGAGGGTCGCGACAAACAATATTATACGAAATATTCGTTTCATTTTTCATCCCCGCGGTTTATACTATGATTATCGGCAGAAACCCGCTGAATTCGAATGTTTTCTTCTTTGAAGATATCAGCTTATGCGGGTAAACCGGCAGGAGGATACGAAGCATGTCCGTGGGTATGAAGATCAGAAAGCGGCTTTTGTCCGCTGGGTGGTATCCGGAGAATGTAGACGAAATCCGATCTCTGGTTGCTGAATGGACAAAGCTGCAAAAAAGCCTGTCCGCATATGCGGCCGTTGCGCCGCACGCTGGCTGGTATTTTTCTGGAGATCTGGCTGCGCGCGCTGTTTGGTCGCTTCGGGAATGTGATACCGTCGTCGTTCTCGGCGGTCATTTGGGGTATGGGGATCCTGTTCTCTATGCGCCTGAAGACAGTTTCGATTGCACGGTGAGAATTGCTCGGAATGACACAGTATTGTTGGATGCGGTAAAAAAAGAACTCATCGATGTGGGCATCAATGAATTTGCAGTCGATACCGGCATGGATAATTCTGTGGAAATTATACTTCCTCTGGCTTCACTGCGCTTTCCGGAAGCAAAAATAGTCTGGCTGCGGGTGCCGCCAGATTTCAAGGCGAGAGAACTTGGCTCAGCACTTGCAAGAGCAGCTTCATCTTGCGGAAGATCGCTTTCGGTGATCGCTTCTACCGATCTGACTCATTATGGCCCGAATTATGGTTTTATGCCGCATGGGGTGGGGGAAAGCGCCTGCGATTGGGTACGGAATGAAAACGACAGAGGTTTGATCAATGCTGCACTCAGCATGGATGCCGAGCGCGTTCTTTCGCATGCACGGGAGCGCTTTTCTGCCTGTTCAGCGGGAGCGGTTGCTGCAGCAATCTCATATTCGCTGGACTCGGGGGCGAAAGGGGGCATTTTGATGGGCCATAAATTGAGTTACGATGTCCATCCCGACCGGTCTTTTGTCGGTTATGCTGGGATTGCCTATGTCAAGTAAATGTAAAGAGATAAGGAAAGCGCTTTCTGCTATTTCGATTGCTCTGATTGCTCAGCTGGAGAAAGACGCGCAGAGTGGGCGCGCGGAAATCTCAAACACTTCTTTTTTAAACAGATCCCCCCGCTCGAATTCGTGAAGGAAAAGACCAAAACTCGCGCAGCCAGGAGACAGTAGCACAACATCGCCACGCGCCGCTGATTGTGCGGCAGAATCAACTGCATCTCGCATCGAGTTATAGGGCCCCTTGTATGGTATTTTTTCTTTTTCGAGCAGGGCAATGATTCTATCGGTGCCGCTCCCAGCAAGAAGGATAATATCTTTCAGGCTTCTTGCCTTTTCCGCAAATGCGGAAAAATCGCTCGATTTGTCGCTGCCGCCTGCAATGAGCACTACAGGACAGGAAAAGCTGTTGATTGCGGCAATCGCTGCGTCAGGAATTGTCGCCGTGCTATCGTTGTACCAGCGAACTCCGTCGATCTCAGCAACATATTCAAGCCGGTGCGGTACCCCGGGGAAAGAACCCAGCGCAGGCGCAATTTCTTTTGCAGAAAGGCCGAAGGCGCGCAGCGCAACTGCTGCAGCGAGCAGGTTCTTTTTCTGATGCAGCCCGGGCACGACTACATGCTGGGGAACCAGAAGCTCATGTGAATAATCCGCACCGAATGTTCCATAGCCTGCATATAGTTCAGGATGCTCTTTCGGATCGAGAACATGTCCGGAATGAGGCGCGGCTGCTTTGGCATTTTTTTCTTTTGTCTGTGATAGTATGTCGAGGGCGAGCCATCCGCCCCGTGCCCCTGCGCCAATTGCCTCTTCAAGCGGTTTTTCGCTGTACCAAAGCACAGTCGCGCGTGTCTCTTGTGCGAACGATCGCCCCCAGTTCTGATCGGCATTGCAGATTGTATAGCATGTTTCATCCTGCGCTTGGTATATGACACGCTTGTCGGCGACATATGCGTCCATAGAGCCATAATAGTTGAGGTGGTCGGGAAGGATTGTTGTCAGCACGGCGATCTGTGGCTTAAGAAGGCCCATGCCGCGCAAATCTCCAAGCTGCCAGCTAGAAAGCTCAAGTACAACCGGAACATCCGGCGCGGTCTTGTCGAGAAAATCGAGGGGCGAGACAGTAATATTGCCCCCCAGCAGTGCTGTTTTGCCTGCTTGCAACAGAACATGCCATATTGCGGAAGCGACAGTCGATTTGCCCTTAGAACCCGTCACCGCGATGAGAGGGGATTGCGAATATCGCAGAAATATTGAAATATCGGTTTCAATTCTCTTTGCAACCTTGAGGTATGGCGAATCGCGACGCACAGCTGGATTCTTGATGACAATATCAGCATCAATGAAATCCTGTTCGCGATGAGCGCCCAGGACAAAACGAATATCGAGGCCCTGAAGCTGCTCGATTGCTGGCGCAAGCGTGTTTTGGTCCCTGAGATCTGTAACCGTCACATGCGCGCCCGCACGCGCAAAGAATCGCGCGCTTGAAATGCCGCCGCCATGGAGCCCCAGCCCCATGATGGTCACTTTTTTGCTGCGGAATTCAGTTATGTCTTCAGTAATGCTCATACCTTTGTCCGCTTTTATAGTTCACAAGAAAGGTATGTCTGTCCAGTGGGCGATGCGGGGCAGCATTTGGCAGCTTTTCGGCTCGGGCCAAAAACAAAGAATGTATATGCATTGCTCTCGAATAATTTTGCATATCATAGCAGATTGTGCTAAACAATGATTTTTCTTGACAGATTTCAGATTCGCGCATAGGCTTGAATCGATTATGAATCGCATCAAAAATCATCCAATTCTTCAGTCCAGGAAAGATCGCCGCCAGATCCGCTTTTATTTCGACGGGGACGAGATTGCAGGGTTCGAAGGGGAACCTGTTGCATCGGCGCTCATCGCATCGGGGCATCATGTATTTTCCCATCATCATAAAGATGGCGCGCCGCAGGGGCTTTTTTGTGCAAATGGCCAGTGCTCGCAATGCACCATGCTGATTGATGGCATTCCGAAAAAATCCTGCATGACGCCTTTGTCTGAAGGTATGGATGTGCGGACTCTGTACGGACTCCCGCATCTCCCTGCGGAAGATGAGCCGCTTGTGCAGGCTGAACGCCGATCGGTGCGAACGGATATTTTTATTATCGGCGCAGGACCGGCGGGTTTGGCTGCGGCCGCGGAACTTGGGCGGATGGGGTATCAGGTTCTTGTTGCGGACGACAAGGCACAGGCCGGCGGCAAACTCGTGCTGCAGACCCACAAGTTTTTTGGTTCAGAGGCTGATTGTTACGCAGGCACCCGCGGCATCGACATTGCCCATATTCTCGAAGATGAAGCGAAGCGCCATCCTTCAGTGACGATTCTGACAAATGCCCCTGTGGTCGGTATCTACAAGGATCGCAAAGCGGGCATCTATCTCAATTACGAATCGTATCTGCTCGTGGAGTTTACAGCCTTGGTCGTCGCTGCGGGAGCTCGCGAAAAAGCGCTGCATTTTCCCGGCTGGGATTTGCCCGGCGTCATTGGCGCAGGAGCCTTCCAGACGCTTGTCAACAGGGATCTTGTCAAGGCTTATAGAAAAATTCTCATTATTGGATCAGGAAATGTGGGGCTTATTGCTGCCTATCATGCTCTCCAGGCTGGAATTACTGTCGCAGGCATTATCGAAGTTGCCGGCAGGGTGAATGGCTATCAGGTGCATGCAGACAAAATTCGCCGCATGGGCGTGCCTATTTCATTGAATTCAACAATTCTCAAGGCAGAAGGCCGCGATAAAGTCGAGCGAGCAATTGTCGCGGCTGTCGATGAAAAAGGTCAGCCTGTCGCGGGCACTGCGAGAGCATATGAAGTGGACGCAGTACTCATAGCAGCCGGTCTCTCGCCGTGCAATGAATTTCTCGAGCAGGCACGGCGCTATGGCATTATGGCAGTGGCTGCAGGCGACGCTGCGGAAATTGCAGAGGCATCGAGTGCGATGTATGGAGGCAAGACAGCGGCCATGGATCTTGCTTCCATGCTCGGCAAGAAAATCATAGTCAATCCCGAATGGGAGACGACGCGCAAAGTCCTTGCTTCGCGCCCCGGCGACAGTTATGAACGTTCTCCTGTCGTTCCAGGCAGCGAATGGAGGCCTGTATTTTTCTGTTCGGAAGAGATTCCCTGCAATCCCTGCGCAACAGTATGCCCTGTAGGAGCGATTCAGCTTCGCCCTATGCACGGCAATATCATGGATCTGCCATATTTCGAAGGGGATCGATGCACTGGCTGCGGTTCCTGCGTTGCAGTCTGCCCCGGTCTTGCCATCACATTAGTGCGCCGCATCCCCGGCGAAAAAGCGTTGGCTGACAAAGCATCGGGTGATAAAGCATCGGGCGACAGAGCGCAAGTTGTTCTGCCTTGGGAATTCAACGCTGATTTTGATATCGGCACAGAACTGGATCTCGTCGATCAGAAGGGCGATTTTGTCGAAAGAGCTCCAGTCGTTTCGAAACGCAGAGTTTCTTCGAGAAATACATGGCTTTTGACATTCCATGTCGATATTGCTCATGCTTCGAAAATTGCGGGGATTCGGGTTCAGCCGCAAGAAGCAAGTGCTTTTCAATCTGCTGAGATTCCGGCCGACGGAGCGGCGGATACTGTCCTGTGCCGTTGTGAGCGTGTCACTCTAGGAGAAATAGTAGAATTTATCAGGAATAACAAGGTGCGCGACATCAATCAGCTGAAATCGCTCAGAGTTGGCATGGGGGCATGCGGAGGGAAAACGTGTTCCCAGCTTGTCGGCAAAGCATTCAGACTTGCCGGAACAGATCCTGCGGAAGTCGAGCCAGCTACCCAGCGGCCTTTGTTCATGGAAATGCCTATGGGAGCCGCTGTGAATGAAGGCCTGCACAAGCTGGGCGGCAAGGAAGCTGGCGCGCGGGGGGCACCATGAAGCACTTCGATGCTGTCATCGTCGGGGCTGGTTCTGTCGGCGTGCCGCTTGCATGGCAGCTTGCGGCGCGTGGATTGAAGGTCGCGGTCATCGACCAGGAAGCCTCCTGGGGAAGGGGCCAGAACAGAGCCGCGATTGGAGGTGTGCGCGCCACCCATTCAGATCCGGCAAAGATTCGCATCTGCCTCGAATCGATCGAGATATTTTCTTCTTTGGAATCGAAATATGGCCTCGATGTGGAGTGGCAGCCCGGTGGCTATCTCTATGTCGCATATGATGAAGCCACAGAAATACAGTTTCGCTCCCTTCTGAAAAAACAGAAAACCGCAGGGCTTGAAATCGATTGGATAAGCCCCGAGAAAATAACTCGTTTGGCGCCAGGCATTCATACCGAAGGGCTTCTGGGCGGTACATTCAGCCCCTACGATGGCTATGCTTCACCCTTGATGGCTGCGACTGCTTTTCATAAGCTCGCGCTCGATGCTGGTGTTTCATTTTTCTTCAACAGGCGTGTCGAAAGCATTCGCAAGGCTGACAATACCATCATCTCGCTCACTGCCGGACAAGAAGAATTTTCAGCTGAGCTTTTTGTGAATGCGGCAGGCGCTGAAGCTGCGGATATTGCTAAGATAGCCGGTTTTGATATTCCTGTATTCCCCGACTGCCATGAAGCAGGAGTGACTGAGCCTGTCGAACGATTTATGCAGCCGATGATCGTCGATATCCGTTCTGATGCCGAATCAGGCAACTACTATTTTTATCAAGCAAAAACGGGACAAGTGGTGTTCTGCATAACGCCGAGGCCGCAGATATGGGGCCGCGACAAGGATTCTACTTCGACCTTTCTCCCGGACTGCGTGCGTCGAATGCTTGAGCTCTATCCCAGGCTCCGCAATCTGCGGGTGCGCCGGACATGGCGTGGTATGTATCCGATGACACCTGATGGCCTGCCGATCATCGGATACCCTGACATGGCGATCAATTTTCTTCAGGCTGTAGGCATGTGCGGTCAGGGTTTCATGATGGGACCGGGCCTCGGGCACATTTTGGCCCAAACCATCATGGCGGGCGGCTCCTATGCGAATCCAGCAGGCGCAACCGAATACAATTTCATTTTTGATGAGTTTTCGATCAACAGAAGTTTCGATCATGCTGAATTGCTGAAGTGATTGACAAAATTCGCGCTTTGGGCGATATTCACAGCAATTTAGTAGGAATTTACCATGTTTCAAGTGCCGACAAAGACTCAATATGCAATCCGCGCCCTTGTACACCTTGTACATGCAGGCTCAGCCAGTGTGGCGACTATCGCTGAAGCAGAACATATTCCAGCCAAGTACCTCGAAGCAATACTGAGTCAGCTCAAAAGTGCTGGGCTCGTTATATCTGACAGAGGGCGCAGCGGCGGCTACAGGCTTGCAAGAGCAGCCAGCATCATCCAGATGAGCGAAGTCGTGCGAGCGACAGAAGGGGAAATTCGACCCGTGGAATGTGTTGATAATGCAACGATTTGCGTTGTATCTGAAGGGTGTCTTCCACGGCGTTTCTGGCTTGGCCTTAAAAAGACTGTCGATGAGTATCTTGCGTCAGTCACTCTTGCTGAAATAGCTGAACCGGGGCTTTCGGATTCTTTATCGGCATTCCGGAAGCGTCCGGCTCCAGCGAAAATGAACAACAGGAGCAACTAAAATGAACGCACGCTATGTGTATATGGATTACAATGCGACGACCCCATTGAGGCCGGAAGTGCGAGACCTCATGGTCAGAACGCTCGATGTATATGGCAATGCTTCGAGCATGCATGAACTGGGTCGAGTTGCCCGCGCCGAAATCGAGGAAGCAAGGGCACATGTAGCTGCGCTCATCGGTGCACAGAATCCTTCGAGAGTCTATTTCACCTCCGGCGGATCGGAATCGAACAATACGGTTTTTAATACCATGTTTCTGATCGGGCGAAACCAAAAGCGCCGGAAAATCATCACGACGTCCATTGAGCATCCATGTGTGCTCAATTCGGCGGCTCACCTTCGCGATGAAGGGTTCCCTGTAGTGTTTCTCCCTGTCGATAGGGATGGATGCGTCGATATGGATGCATATTGCGCGGAATTGAGCCCTGATGTGCTTCTGGTTTCCGTCATGGCAGCCAATAACGAAATCGGAACAATCGAAGATATCAGGACGATCGCAAAGCTTGCAAAAGAGCAGGGTGCCCTGGTTCACACTGATGCAACGCAGGCAGCAGGCAAGATTCCGGTCTCGGTCGAAGATTGGGGAGTGGATTACCTCACGCTTTCCTGCCATAAAATCTATGGTCCGAAAGGGATTGGTGCGCTCTATGTGCGCGAGCGGGCACCGATCGAGCCACTCATCCGCGGAGGGCATCAGGAAGATGGTGTGCGAGCCGGCACCTATAACAACTTGGGAATAATGGGCTTTGGAGAGGCTGCGCGGCTGGCACGTGCAGAGCTTGCAGAATATGGGCAGAATGTCAGCAGATTGAGAGCTATGCTCCGCGGCTTGATTCTTGAGCGCGTGCCCAATGTGCGCATAAACGGCCACCCGACAGAAGTGCTGCCAAACACGCTCAATGTTTCTTTCCCGGGAGCTGAGGGCGAGTCGATTCTGCTTTCGCTAGATCTCGAGGGCATCGAAGTGAGTACAGGAAGCGCATGCGCTTCGGGAAGTCTTGACCCATCGCATGTGCTCATGGCAATCGGGCTCGGCCCGGAATTGGCGCATGGCTCAATTCGCTTTTCGCTTGGAAAGTACACGACTGAAGATGATGTACGATATGTGGCAGATAAATTGCCGCCGATCATCGCTCGCCTGCGGCGCATGTCTACAGTGCCGGCTGAGGAAATCATAGGAGAGATACGCACAGAAGGAGCGCATCCGGAGGGAGCACAATAATGGACGCATTCCAATGGTTGTATTCCGACATTGTAAAGGATCATTTCACCAATCCGCGCAATGTCTTCGATCCCGATAAAGATAAAGATTTCAAACCGGACGCTGAAGGCATGGTCGGCAATATAAAATGCGGCGATCAGATGATGTTCATGCTCAAAATCCAAAACGATATCATTGCTGATGTTCGATGGAAAACCTATGGATGCGCTTCCGCCATTGCAAGCACATCTATGCTCTCGGAAACCATAAAAGGCATGAATATTCGAGGTGCATATCACATAAAGCCCGCAGACATAGCAAGTCGCCTCGGCGGTTTGCCTGAAAACAAGATCCACTGTTCAGTGCTCGGCGACAAGGCACTCAGGGCGGCAATCGATGTATACCTCGAGCAGCATGGCAGAGCTGGCGAATTCAAAGGCGAAGATGCGCAGATCATCTGCAAATGCCTCAATATCACGGACAAGGACATAGAAGAAGCGGTCAGGCAGGGCGCCCACGACTGGCATAGCCTTCAGGAAGCCACGAAGATTGGTACAGTCTGCGGCTCATGCAAAACAAAGGCAGAAGAACTCCTGCATGAATTTGTCCATATCTACAGCTAAGGATATTGCTGGTGCGCGGACGTTCATCCTCGAAAAGGGGAGGGAGCACTATCGCGATCTGCCATGGCGCAAAACGAGTAGCCCATGGGCGATTCTCGTTTCGGAAGTGATGCTGCAGCAGACACAGGTGCCGCGTGTTTCAAAGATTTTTCCTCTTTGGATGGAGCGCTTTCCAGTCCCTTCTGCACTCGCCGCTGTTCCTTTGAGCGAAGTACTGAGGGCATGGAGCGGACTTGGGTACAACAGAAGGGCACTGAATCTTCAAAAAGCCGCCCGGATTCTGGCCCTCGAGTACAAAGACGCCGTCCCGCCCTCAGAAGAAGCCCTGCGAAGCCTGCCGGGCGTGGGCGTCTACACAGCCCGAGCGGTGCTCGCATTCGCGTTCAACATTGCTTCGGTGTTTCTCGAGACGAACATTCGCACGGTTTTTATACGGCATTTCTCTGCTGGCTTGAGCAGAGAGGCCGACGGCACAGTGTCCGACAGAGATCTCGAGAAAATCGGCCAGCGTTTGCTCGACCGGCAAAACCCGCGCACATGGTATTCAGCTCTCATGGATTATGGCGCATGGCTCAAACAAAACGAAGGAAATTTCGGAAAGCAGGCAAAAAAGTACCGACCGCAACCTCCCTTCAATGGCTCGATGCGGCAGATCAGAGGCGCGATTCTTAAAAGCTTGCTGGAAACATCGCCCCTCGCAGTTGATACCGTTGCGGAACGCCTTTCGACAGATCCTGAAAGGATTTATGCCTGTGCACTCCAGCTTGCCCAGGAAGGGTTTTTGGAGATACAGACTACGGAGAGCGCGGAGGGGTTAGAGAGCGCAAGAAGGCCAGAGAGCGCGGCAGCTGATTCAATTTTGCTCAATTTACCGTGACGCTAGCACAATGCGAACGCAATAATGCAACATTATTCATAAACAGAGAATAAATATTTACTACTTGACGAATCTTTATTTGCAAGCATATTCTATGCTAATTTAATACACTTTTTGGAGGCTTTCATGAAAAGAACAGTCTACACGGTACTCGCCCTGATGCTGCTCTTGGTGCCCGGTGCGGTTTTCGGCCAGATCACCCTTAAGCTTGCGCACCTCAATCCCCAGCAGCCATACGATGTCGCCTCTGCAGCAATGGCTGCAGTATTCAAAAGCGAAGTCGAAAGCAAATCGAACGGCCAGATCAAGGTAGAGCTCTACCCGAACGGCGTCCTTGGAAAGGAAGCTGAAACGCTCGTGCAGGTAAAGTCCGGTGTCGTGCAATCATTCATTTCCTCTTCTGGCGGCATGGCTCAGTTCTATCCTTTGATCGATGTCACCAATATGCCCTTCGCGTTCTCGAGCTACAATGTCGGCTATAAAGTCTACGATGGCGATTTCGGCAAGGAGCTTGCTGCTGATATCGAGAAAAAGGCAGGATTCCATGTGCTTGGTTTCGGCGAATCTGGTGGATTTTTCGCGATCACAAACTCGAAAAAGCCAATCAAGTCGCCAGCGGACATGAAGGGCATCAAGCTGCGGACGATGGCGCTTCCTCTTCACCAGGCGATTGTAAAGGCGCTCGGTGCTTCTCCGACCACCATCGCATGGGCTGAAGTCTACACCAGCCTTCAGACGGGCGTCGTCGATGGCCAGATGAACCCGATTTCCATTATCGCTATGGCAAAACTGCAGGAAGTGCAGAAATACATTACGCTCACCAATCATTTGTATGCGCCCTATGTCTGGGTCATCAATCCGAAGTTCTACAACAGCCTTTCGGATGAGCTCAAGAATGTCGTCGATGATGCAGCTCGCACTGCAATTGTGGCAGGGCGCGGCCTTTCCAGAATCATCGATTCGACCGAAAAAGGTCTTCCAACACTGGCCGAAAAGTTGCAGGTATATGTGCCTACCAAGGCAGAGATGAAGCTTTTCCGCGATGCCGCAGTTCCGGCTGCCAGAGAATTCATGCTCTCCCAGTACAAGGATGAGGGCAAGATATGGGTGGACAAATTCTTCGACGCCATCGACAAGGCAGAAAAAGAGCTCGGCTATTGAGTGATTCGGGCGAAAATTCTCGCGGGCTCGCAATTATTTGATTGATTGGCAATTATAGCGCCACCCGGCTAGGTCGGGTGGCGCCCTTCTATTCCATATTGAATCAGGCATCTTTCATGCTGAGGTATGTTCATGGAAAACGAAAAACCGGTTTCCCGATCGGTAAGGCGCATTTCTGCGCTCATTGACAAGATTGTCAGTTTTTTATGTGCGATTGTTTTTGGCGCTATGACCATCGATGTGCTCCTTGGAGTGTTTTTTCGCTATGTGCTGAATTCGCCTCTGAATTTTACCGAAGAGCTGGCGCGCTATCTGATGATTTGGGGTGCAAGCTTGGCCATAAGCCTCGGGGTGAGCGCCGGTGAACATGTAGGACTTACAGTTATTCTGGATTCGATGAAAAAGCCGAATGCAAGAAAAGCGCTTGCTATGCTCGTTAATTTCTTCGTTTTTGCCTTTCTGGTTTTTATGTCGGTCTATTCAGCTGGAGCTACCATCGAGGCCAAATCGCAGATGACCCAGGCTTTGGGCATTTCTATGGTCTTGCCGAAGCTTGCGGTTCCGCTTGCCATGATCCTGGCTACAATTCAGATAGTTCTTGTCAGCATAATGATTCTTGCTGATCCGAATGGCCGGCTGACTACATCGACGGCGGGTTACATCGACATCTAAGGGGCTTTTTATGATTGTTTCCGTTCTGATTGTGTTCTTTGCAATGTTGGTGATCGGTGTGCCGATCGGATTTACGTTGGGGATTGCCGGGGTTGTGGGGCTCCTCCTTATGGGAAGCGGGGTAGGCCTCCTTTCAATGGCGCCTTTGCAATTCTTTACCGGGCTCGACATGTTCACGCTCATGGCAATGCCATTTTTTATTCTCGCTGGCGAGCTCATGAATAAAGCTGGCATTACGAGGCGGCTTGTGCATTTTGCGAATGTGCTCGTCGGGCACTGGCGAGGAGGCCTTGCTCACGCGAACATACTAGCATCGGTGTTCTTTGCGGGAATGACGGGAGCTGCGGTTTCGGATACTGCTGCGATTGGTACTATGCTCATCCCGGCAATGGTCGAAGATGGCTATGATGTCGATTTTTCTGCAGCGGTGACCGCTGCTTCTTCAATAATTGGCCCAACTATTCCCCCTTCGAATATGATGGTCATTTATGGCTCGCTCATGAATGTCTCGATTGCGGGCTTATTTGCTGCCGGATTCATGCCGGGGTTTTTGCTGGCAGCGCTCCTCATGGTCATGTCTGCGTATCTCTCATTCAAGCGCGGCTATCCAAAAGGGCCGAAGACCACGTTCAAAGAAAAGCTCATCGCGACGAAAGATGCGATTATTCCTCTGCTCATGCCAATTATTATACTGGGCGGGATACTTTCGGGATTGTTTACGCCGACTGAAGCAGCATCGGTGGCGGTGTTCTATGCGCTGATTATCGGATTCTTCGTTCTGAAATCAATAAAACTGCGGGATATCGCGCCCATGCTGGTAAAAACAGCGCGCGTAACCGGTACTGTATTTCTGATTATTGGAACCGCGAGTATTTTAAGCTGGGTTTTGGCGATCAATCAGGTGCCGCAGGCGATTGCGGCTTTTCTTATCTCGACGACGCGCGATCCGAAGCTTGTTATGCTGCTGATTCTTCTTCTCATGCTGGTTGTCGGCATGTTCATGGATATTGCCGCAGCGCTTATCATCCTGGGGCCAATCCTCCATCCGATTGCGGTGAGCCTGGGATATCAGCCCATCCATTTCGGCATCGTCATGGTGCTGTCGCTCAACATTGCGCTTATGACGCCGCCGGTAGGGGCGTGTCTGTTCGTCGCGTGTTCGATTTCTAAAATCAGCCTTGCAAAATTGTCGAAAGCCATTTTCCCTTTTATAATTATGGAAGTAATTGCGCTTTTCATTGTTGCATATATTCCTGAGATTTCGCTTTTCTTGCCGAGGCTGCTGGGGTTTGTAAAATAGGGCCAACGCCTTGCTGATAGCAGGCTTGAAAAAAGGCTGCCACGCACTGAAGCGCGGCAGCCTTCGCATGCGTCAGACCTTCCCCAAAATAAAAGCGAAGAATCGTAGCACTGTATCGATCAATATTCTGAAAAAGCCGCCGCGCTGAATCTCTGTGGGAGCGACAAGGTCTACGGAGCCAATTTCTTTCTTGTCAATTTCATAGACAATACGTCCAATTTTCTGGCCTTTCTGGACAGGCGCCCTGACGGTTTTAGGCAATTCGATTCTGGCCCAGACGCGATCTTTGAGCGATGAAGGCACGGTGATAGCAGCTTCTCCATTGGGCTCAGGCAAAAGCTGAATGGTCTTTCCGAACCATACACGCAAGGGTTTTGGCGCAATATAGCCGGGCCTTGCTGTGCTGAAATTCGAAAATGCCCAGTCCAGGAGAGCCTTTGTGTCTTTTGTGCGCACTGCGGTGCCATTTGCGTACGGGGTCGAAGAACCGCCAAGCAATACGGCTATAAATCGTGTCCCGTTCCGCTGGGCAGTGGCGGCCATATTGTATCCGACTTCTATAATATAGCCTGTCTTTAAGCCGTCAGCGCCATCATAGCTGAAAATGAGAGGATTGCGGTTATATTGGATAATGATGCCATCGGGACGGTATCCCGCGGTTGCATGCTCTGGCCTCGGAAATTTTATGGATTTGACAGAGTGCAGCTCTTTCAGCGTTTCTGGATGCAGCTCGATATATCGTTTGCTGAAAAGCGCAAACTGGCGAGCGGTTACGAGGTTTTTTTCAGACAAGCCGCTGGGTTCCACAAATGTCATGCGATCGAATCCCATTTCGGCCACAGCTTTATTCATCATCTCGGCGAAACGCTCGTTCGAGCCCGCAATTCGCCTTGCGAGCGCATATGCTGCATCATTTCCGGAAACAACAGCTGCACCCAGCATGAGGTCCCGAATGCTTACCTTCATCCCTGGCCGCAGATACATGAGCGATGAACCATAGGGGATGTATGGCGAGCAGTCCCGGGCGTCGATTTCGACCATCTCGTCAGGAGAAAGCCTGCCCGCTTTGATCTCTTCCATCGCCAGATGAAGGGTGACCAGCTTCGTCAGGCTTGCGGGCGGCAGAGCGATGTCAGCATTCTTTTCATAGAGAACAGTTCCTGTCGCTGCGTCTATGAGAATCGCTGACCGTGCATTCAGCGATGGAGGCCGAGCTATTTCGACACCAAACTGACTGTACTCATCGAGAGAAAGCGCTGATGCGTTCGCTATCGCAAAAAGCTCAAAAAAGAATAAAAATGCAATAAATTGGCGAAATTTGCGCACGCCATCTAGCCTTTTTGATCCAAAATATTTCATTCTTGCATCCCGGATCAGAACTCGGCTTGGCGCGGAGCTCTCGGGAATGGGATGACATCACGAATATTCGTCATGCCGGTCACATAGAGAAGCAGGCGTTCAAACCCCAAGCCAAACCCGCTATGAGGCGTCGATCCGAAACGGCGCAGGTCCAGATACCAGTTATAGACTTCCTTCGACAATCCCAGCTCTTCAATGCGCTTTTCCAGCACGTCAAGCCGCCATTCGCGCTCGGATCCGCCGATTATTTCGCCGAATCGAGGAACAAGCACATCCATTGCAGCGACCGTTTTGCCGTCTTCATTCTGCTTCATGTAAAAGGCTTTTATTTCTTTCGGGTAATCGGTGACAACGACAGGCCCGCCAACGACTTTTTCGGTAAGGTATTTTTCATGTTCGCTCTGAAGATCACAACCCCAATACGGTTTGAATTCGAATTGCGTGTTTGCTGATTCGAGTTCGCGGATCGCATCGGTATAGGTCATATGCGCAAAGGGCGTCTGCGCTACTTTTTCAAGCGATTCGCGCAGCCCGGGCTGGATGCGCTCGTCGAAAAATGCAATGTCTTCAGCGCAGTCCTTGAGCGCGACTGCGACGAGGTACTGGATGAATTCGGTCGCGAGCGCAATGTTATCGGATAGCTCGGCGAATGCCATTTCCGGTTCGATCATCCAGAATTCGGCCAGATGCCGGGTCGTGTTCGAGTTCTCCGCGCGGAAGGTCGGGCCGAAGGTATAGACGCAAGAGAGCGCCTGGCAATATGTTTCGACATTGAGCTGGCCGGAAACTGTGAGATACGCTCTTTTGCCGAAGAAATCCTTGTCATAGTCCACAGGACCGCCCGATTTTGCGAGCGCATCGAGGTCGAGCGTCGTGACCTGGAACATTGCACCTGCGCCTTCCGCGTCGCTTGCGGTGATGATAGGGGTGTGCACATAGTAAAAGCCGTGTTCCTGGAAAAACTGGTGAATTGCAAAGGCCATGCGATTGCGCACCCGCGCGACCGCTCCGAAGGTATTCGTCCGCACTCTCAGGTGGGCGAGTTCGCGCAAAAATTCAAGGCTGTGCGCCTTTTTTTGTAAGGGGTAGCGGTCTGCAGGCGCTTCACCGATAAGCTTCACGCGAATGACGGAGACCTCGGCTTTTTGGCCTTTTGCGGGGGAAGGAACAAGTTTTCCTGCAATTTCAACGCTCGCGCCTGTAGCTATCCGCGCAAGCATGGACTTCAGGGCTTCATTTTCAAGGAGAGCACTCTCCACCACACATTGAATATTCGACAAGCAGGAGCCATCGTTCACTTCGATAAAAGTGGATTGCTTCGTTTCGCGCTTTGTGCGCACCCATCCGCGGATGGTCACTTCCTGTCCGATAGGCTCCATCGCGAGCAATTGCTTGATAGTTGGAAGAAGCGTCATGTGAATCTCCCGAAAAAAAGCGTCAGACATGACTTTTCGTCATGCTGCAAAAAGCATATACTTCTTTGTAGCATGACAGGCGCATCGTGGTCAAATCCCATAGGCTTGCGCGGCAGTTATGTCTAGGCTTTAGAATGAATGCATTATCGGAGTGGAGCGTGAGATACAGTTTGTCGACGGCATATTTATTGTGGTTTATTTCCGGCTTCGGGGCTCTTGGATTCCACAGGTTTTATCTCGGAAAGACAGGTACAGGGCTTCTGTGGCTGCTCACAGGCGGTCTTGGCGGTGTCGGCTGCATATATGATTTGTTTACCCTGCCAAACCAGGTCCGCGAGGCGAATATTGCTTATGCGGCGAGGGAGGCCCTTGGATATGATGCGTACGGCGCGGGCAGCGGGTTCATTGCGCGGGTGCGGCCAGCCGAGACTCCAGAGCGAGTGATTCTCAGGATTGCCAAAGCCAACAATGGCATGGTCACTGCGGGCGAAGTTGCGATAGAGGCGAATATTTCGATCGAGGAAGCTCAGAAGCAGCTCGACAGCCTTGCCAAAAAGGGTATCGCGCAGGTGCGCGTTCGCAGTTCGGGTGTTCTTGTCTATTTCTTTCCTGAATTTTCAAAGGAAAATGCCGATTTTATTGATTGAAAATTGAGTTCAGAGGCGCAGAAGCGCAGGCTTTGCTGGGCGCGTCGAGCGCTCGGCAGCGCATGGCTCTGGTCACTAGCGAACGCCTCGCGCCGAAGCTAATTCCCGCGATTGTCGATGAGGGCAAAATCGCGCAGGCCTCCGGAGATGTGGGGGAGGAAATCGTAGCCTGAGGATTCGAGCGCTGTTTTAGCATAGCTGTAGGCTTCAAGGCAGGAAAGCACATTGTCGCCGTCGGCATCGCCTTTCATACGGCTATTGGCGTCCTTGGATGCGGCTTCGAGAAGGTAGTAAGTAAAATAGCCATGGCCAACATTGTTGAATGTTTTTGCAGGATCTGGTTCCAGCGACTCTTCTGCCCAGCCGGCTGCGGATATGACAAGAGGTAAAGCGGAGCTGTTTGCACTTGAGTATTGCTCATTCCTAGCGAGCAGATTGCCGAATTTTCGGAACATTTCAAAATATGAAGCAATATTGCTGCCTGTATAGAAGCCGGGCACGGCATCGAGCGATTCTCTCGAGTCCACGAATGCTCCCGAATAGCAGGAATCGAGGATAATGGTTTTGTTTTTTGCTGAAATTACAGCAAACATCGAGGCCAGCTCATCAGTTGATATCATGGTTGTCGCATAACCGTTATAATCGCTTGGAACCAGATAGGCTCGATCCGGATCATGGCCTCCCGAACCATGGCCGGAGTAATACAGTAAGAATGATGCTGCATCACCCGGGACATTCGCAAGCGCATTTTCTATTTCGCTTTTCGTCGCATATTGTTTTGTAGACTTGCTGGATTCCGCGGTTATGAGCTTAACTGTCCAGCCCGCGGCGGTGAGCATTGTCGCTATGGAATTGGCGTCTGCAACGCAATAATTCAGGTCATTTATTCCTGGGTCAATATAATCGTTTATTCCGACTACAATCGCGTATTTCTTTCCGCTGAAAACACTTGCATTGCTCGGAAAAAGCTCACAGCCGGCCAAAAGCAAAGCGAGAATCGCAGCACTCAGCAGGGCAACCCGCCAAGCGGGCGAGCGCAGCCGGCTCGATGCACGAAGCGAGCCAGGCGCTTTCATGTGTTTGTGTAGGCGTTGCTCCATCGTTTTTATTTCAGAACGCATAACTCAACCCAGCTCTAATTCCAGCAATCACGCTAGTTCCATCCGAGCGCCCAGCGATTTCTACTGGCAGCGAAATTCCGACTGCCCAATGATTCGCAAACTCGGCCTCCCACGACAACCTTAAAAAGCCAGACCAATAAGCATTGTAAAGAGTCGTACTAGTATATTTTGAAAAATTAGCAATTGGTGATATAGCAAGAAAAAAAGTCTGCCTTCTCTCTTGCAAAATCCCAGGCAGTACCATGCCTATTCCTGCTTCCGGTCCCATCCCGAGCGCATTCCAGGCTCTGTACCGCGATCCATCGGCCAGCCAATTCGAAGCTCCCATATCGAGAAATTGCAGGAGAATTCCTGCTGAAAAGAACAAAGACGACTGACCCGGCCCGCTGGATGAATTTTTCACTGGCTTGCCAAAAAACAGCCATCGCATATTTATGCTTGCTTCAAAACCGGAATGGCGAGCCATGCTGCTGTTTGAAGTCCATGTCCATGCGCTGGCATACATTGCGCCAGCATCTATCTGCGGCGATGCATAAGTTTTTTCGCTCACTGCAAAGGAAAAAAGAACGAGCAACAAACCAGCCAAAGCTGTGTTCCTCGTCTTGCCCATAAAGCGTTGCATGATTATTGTTCAATATAGCCGATTTTGCAAATTGCGTCACCAGGCAGGGTTTTGTGTGAAGAAAATTGCTGCAATTTTGTCATTAATATTTGCCTCAAGTCTTCTCCTGGCAGGCATGGCGGCATGCAAGCCTCGCATTCGCCTGCCCGAAGATGGCAGCATAACAGGAAGTGCAAAATGGCTCGTCATCTCATCTCTGTATTGTCAGATGAAGGCCGAACCAGCCAGCGCCTCGTTGGATAAAGGTATTCTCCGGAAAGGAACTGTGCTCAAAATCGAGGAAAGCCGCTTCAGTACTGCCGAGAACGAGCAGGGAACGCTTTGGTTCAAGGTCCAGAATGCAGGCCAGAGCGGCTGGGTCTCAATTAGAGACGCACATACCTATCCAACCGAGACGCAAGCCAGAAACGCTGCCCGCAGGATGGAGTGATATGGATTTCATCAGAAGCTGGATTATTCCGCCGCTTATAGGCGCTATTATCGGTTACTTTACGAATTGGCTTGCAATCAAAATGCTGTTCCGACCCTACAAGGAAATCCAGATTGGCGGCATAAAAGTTCCATTTACGCCCGGCATCCTGCCGCGAGAGCGCGAGCGGCTCGCAGAAAGCCTTGGAGATACGGTTGCTCAGGAACTCTTGACCCCGAAAGTAATTACAGACAGGATTCATTCTCCGCAGATTCAAAAGACAGCAGCAAAGGCTGTAAGCATCGCAATAAAAGGTTTTCTGGACCAGGATGCTGAGCGCTTGTTTTTGATGCGGCACAGCGAACAGATAAGTTCGGAAGATGCAGAGGCTGCCCTTGAAGACTCTGCAGCAGGCTCTTCGCTTGCACACCAAATTATCGAATCGCTGAGGCGTCTGGTCGCTTCGGCGGACATTCAGACTGCGATCCAAAACATTTTTGCTGAATTCATAACGCGACTTGGCAGACTGAAATTTCAGTCGCTCGTTTCGAAGCAGCAATTCGTCGCAGGCATCATGAAGGCTGCGGGATCCATTGGGAGCCAGAGCGTCGACTCTGATATTGTCCATGTCCAAAGCACAGACAGCGAAAATGAATCAGGATATTCGCGTTTGAGACCAATATTGGCAGCGCTTCTGCAGCTGCCTCCCGATGCGACAATTCGGGTTGCCGCCGACAGCCTGGTTCCTCCTGCATATGCATTATTTTTGCCGGAACTGAAGCAATTCCTTCGCAGCAAGGAATTCCGGTCCCGCCTCGAAGTCGAAGGCCGTTCGTTTGTAAAAAGAGCGCTGGATCGGCTCGGACCGGTGCAGCGCCTCTTTGTTTCGCTCGCAGGGTATGAAACGAGAATCTCGCAAAGTATGCCTGAGACAATTGAAGACCTCATCAAAACAATAGAACTTCTGCTCGATGACCCTGAAGTGCCTGAGAGGCTGGCAGAAGCTGCATGCGCCACAATCGTCTCGCGCCGCGCAAAAACAGGACCAGCCAGCACCGCAGCCTCCATGCAGCGAGAGAACATAGCTTCAGCAATCGGGCAGTCGCTCAAGGAATCTTCCGACGAACTCAAGCTGAGAGCTGAACGGGTGTACGATGATATCGCAGATCTCAGCCTCGAAGAGCTCGCAGGAGGCCGGATGAACGCAGAGGATATTTCAGGGTTTGTCCTTTCTGCTTTTGTCCGCGCCATAGACAGCGAAAAAGAAATATCTTCCTCAACGATAGGAACACTTTTTATCGATGTACTGAAGGAATCAGCCAAAGGGAAAACAATCGCTGAATTCTTTGGAATTCAAGAGCGGGATATCGCACAGCTCTCGCACACTCTCGCCAATGCGTTGCTCCAGCTGATCGAAACGCGCATGCCTCTATTGGTCGAAGCGATGGATATAAGGGGCATGGTAGCCGAAAGAATCGACAGTCTTGACATGAAAGAAGTGGAGCGCATTGTGCTCCAGGTGGTCAGTCATGAGCTTGCATGGATCACATGGCTGGGCGGAATTCTTGGCGCAATGATTGGCTTTATACAGAGCTTGATTGCGCTTCTATAGCTGCCGACCTTTTGCCTAGCCTTTTGAAAGAAGCTTTTTATATTCTGCGCATAAATAAAAGGAGCCTGTGACGAGAAGACTGCCACCTTTCTCTTGAGTGCGCCGTACTGCTTCTATAATGGCTAACGCCGTGTCTTCGATGATCACGCTGTCCGCTTTTCTTTTATGGAAACTTTCAAAAACAATTTCGGGTGTACTCTGTTTGAAGCTGCCCGGGCGGGTAATGATAATGTCTTCGAATGAAGGGGCGAGCAAATCGGCCATTTCATCATGGCGCTTGTCGTATGCGCAGCCGAACAGCAATATTCGAGGCGAGGGAGCGAGTTCCAGAAAAGTCGAAAGGATTGTCCGGACCGATTCCGGAGTATGCGCGCCATCCAGCACAATAAACGGATTTCGCGAAGCAATTTCAAAGCGAGCGAGCATTGAGGCTTTCGCGAAGCCTTCCTGCATGTGCTCAGAATGGATTGAGACAGGTAGCTGCGAGAGCGCTAGCCCTGCCAGAGCCATATTCCCTGCATAAATCGAACCTACGAGCTGCGTCTGGACAGGACACGGGCGGCCGCCCAGAAAATTATGCACTGCAGAAGGCGCATTTGGGTCGGCTTCGAGTACACAATGCGTGCCTTCAGTATCGACCTCAACCCTGGAAACATGGATGTCACGGCCGACTACCAGGCAGGGAGCCTCCATAGCTGCTGCCTTGGCTTCAATGACTTCGAGTGCTTCGGCTTTTGGCTGAATGGTGCAAACCGGGACCTTTTTCTTGATGATTCCCGCTTTCTCGCCGGCGATGAGGGGAATAGTCGACCCGAGAAACTGCGTGTGTTCGAGCTCTATCGGGGTAATCACGCATACATCGGGAGAAACAATATTCGTCGAATCGAGACGCCCGCCAAGCCCAACCTCAATGACCTGCGCCTGGAATCCCGCCATGCGAAATGCGCAGAATGCGATAAGCGTGGTCAGTTCAAAATAGGTGGGCAGCTCGCCGCCGAAAAAATCATCGGCTGTCTTCCCCTCGACAAGCTCGAAGACCTCATCGGCTGCCCTCAGAATGATATTGTCGGGCAACTCTTTGCCTGCGCGAGTGATTCGTTCCTTCCAGGAGATTATATGCGGAGAGGTATAGAGTCCTGTGGGTATGCCCGATCTTTCGAGTGCGCTGGCGATGAATGTTGCGACTGAGCCTTTCCCCTTGGAGCCGGCGACATGGATAGTCATTCTCCCAAGGTGCGGATCGCCGAGCTGGCTGGCCATCCAGTTCATGCGGTCGAGCTTGAATTCGGTCGCTTGCCCTTTTTCCACATTCACATAGCCAAGGACAAAATCATAGACCTCGTCGATGGATTTGAAATGCAACTGATTCACAAGTATAGCATGCGTTTGGCGCAAGGATTCGTCAAGTAAGGTCTCTATGCATAGTCAATCAAGCCGATGACACGAGTTGCCGATACCTATATCGAGGGTCAGCGTGAGAATAATCCATGCAGCTGAAATCGGGCCATCCGCAAAGCCATCTGGTCGAAGAAGAAACCGCGGTACAGCTTTTTCTCAAAAGCCTCCATCACAGGCTGAAGAATCTGTACGTGTCGACCAGCCTCTTCATCTGCATGATAAACAAATCATCGTCATCATTGAATCTGAAGGCGCGGTGTTCGATATTCATCGATATTGGCATGAGACGGCGTACCTTCCTTCGTTCATCGGGTGTTTCGGAGGCAATGTCGATCCTTCGCTGAGCGGAGAAGTATGGCGCACTGTGGCCCTTGAGTCTTCTCTGAGGGGAGAGCCGCCTCTCGTCATTCTTCTCGCTGCGCTGCGTGTACTGAATACCCTTTCACCTTCGATGCAGCGAGCAGTAGTTATCAAAACACTCGAAAAATACAGCCTTTCGGAGAGTAGTACGGAAGATCTTCTCAGACTGGATGAAAAGCATCCTGTCGAGATGATGGTGATCGACTGGCTGTCCATGGCGGAAGGCTTGATACAGGAAACAGGAAGAGTCCCGCATTTCAGCACTGCGGAGGAATTTCTAAGGAGCGTGTCATATATCGCGCCGCAATCCCAGGTTCTTGTCTATAGTACACTTGCCGAATCATCCGCCATGAGAATGTGGCAGAGTTCCGGGCTTGGTGAATGCTTTTTCAGGATTGCTGGCAAGGAGCGGGGCAAGCCCGGAGAATACCTTCGTGCGGCGATGTCCGCTGGCTTCGAACGTTCAAGCATTGTCGCAATTGGCGCTTCCGCCGCAATGTTCCGCGCAGCGCAGCTGGCGGGAATACGGTTTTTTCCAATAGTGCCCGAGCAGGAAGAAGAAAGCTGGAAAATTCTTGCTGAACAATGGTTTCCGGCATATCTTCGTGGAGAGGCCTGGAAAATAGATATGCAAGCGGAAAGATTTTACGAGCAGATGTGCCATGAGTTCAATGTGCGCGAAACCGCAGAAGAAATCGGCAGGAAATTTGGCCTGCAACAATCAAAGCCTAATCTCGTATAAGGAAATGAATATTGGCCAGGAAGGGGAGCGGTTGTACCGCTGGACGATTCCTTCCATCATCTTTATGTCTTTCTGATTAAATATCGATCGGAAGACTTTCCCGTAGGCGGTCCCTGGATCGAGCCATTGTGCAAGTTCCTCATCGTCGATTGGGCGCGTAAAGGCGCCATTCAACGTTATGCTTTCCAATATTGCTTCCGGAAAATGAGAGTGGAGCACATCGCGCCAATTGCTGCGGTTTTGCTGGTTGTGGGGTTTTGCCGCGTAGGTCGGCCCTCCTTGCCTTTCCTGTTCAAATTCTCTCAGTTTTTCGAGAAATTTTGTTTCTTCTTTTCCTAGATTTGCGACGGCTGAGAGTGCGCCCGACAACATCGAAGAGCGCGATGCATCGATATCGAAAGCAAAAAATCGCGCTGTTTTCGAAGCTGCTTGCTTTGCCTGGAAAGCGAGTGTTTCAATCACGCTAAGGGGGATTCTTTCGACTTCGCATACAAGAATGAACGCAGGCTGGGCTTCCTCCAGAAATGCGGAGATCTTCTTTGGACCTTCTGAGCCATTGTTGCATTCATCATAGAGCAGAATCTCGGGCTGCAATATTTCTGTAATGGCTTTGGAGAGATTCTCGAGTTGCATCCGCGCCGATTCATCATTGAGCACAGCGAACACCTTCCCCTCGCTGCTGCGGCGGATCGCTTCCATTGCATAAAAACCCAAGCGGGGGTCAGTGATGAGAATGTTGTCGACCGGCGCGGGCAATACAAAGTCAAAAACAGCCTTGCGAATTGCAAGTAATCGTTCGGTAGCGGAAAATTCGCTTCGAATTCTCCAGCGCGTGCGGGATTCGCCTTCTTTTGACCACACCAGGCTTTGTGAAGAGCTCTCGTTCTCGATGTCGCTCGGAAGAACTGCAAGCTGCGCTTCGCGCCGCACCAATACTTCAGCGCGCCTCGTTCCTTCAAAGCCTATCTGGCTTGGGAAATAAAACAGTTTTCCCGCAAGAGAAGCTGGCAAATACTGCTGAGCCACCCAGTGGTCACGATACGCATGGGGGTACTGGTAGCCTTCGCCGTGGCCAAAAGCCGCCTTGTCACGGTTTGCATCCTTGAGATGATCCGGTACCTCGGCCTGCTCGCTCTGGACAGCCTGCAGCGCGTCAAAATAGCCGAGTGTGGAATTGGATTTGGGGGCAAGCGCGCAGTAGAGTGTAGCTTGCGCAAGGTGGAATTGGCCTTCAGGAAGGCCTACTCTGTCGAACGCGAGGGCACATGCGCTCACAACATTGATAGCCTGCGGATCAGCAAGGCCTATATCCTCCGAGGCAAGAATGAGAAGCCGCCTCAGAATAAAGTCGGGATCTTCGCCTGCATAGACCATTCGGGCGAGCCAGTAGAGGCTGGCATCGGGATCGGAGCCCCGTACGCTCTTGATAAATGCACTTATTGTATCGAAATGGTAATCGCCGTCTTTGTCGTACAGCACAGCGCGGCGCTGAATGCTTTCTTCGGCTGCGCTCATACTGACGAAAATTTTCGAGCCTTCTGGGGGCGGCCATTGCGGAGTGCTGGTCTCGACTGCCAGCTCGAGCGCATTGAGGAGACTGCGCGCGTCCCCATCGGCGGTATCGACAAGATGTTCAAGCGCACCTTCTTCGAACTCCACGGTGTAGAGGCCGTATCCCCGTTCCCTGTCCCCGAGAGTCATCTGCGCTACTCTGAAAAGGTCATCGCGCGTCAATTGCTTCAGGACAAAAACCCTTGAGCGGGAGAGAAGGGCGCGATTTACTTCGAAAAATGGGTTTTCTGTTGTGGCGCCAATAAGAATGGCTGTTCCATTTTCAATCCATGGAAGGAGGGCGTCCTGCTGGCTTTTGTTCCACCGGTGCACTTCGTCGATAAAAAGAATAGTCTTCCGCCCATACATATCGCGATAGGTCTTGGCCTGCTCGATCGCCTCGCGCAGGTCGGCGACGCCCGAAAGCACCGCATTCAGCGTAATGAAATGGCTTTTCGTCGTGTTTGCGATAATGCGTGCAAGCGTTGTTTTGCCTGTGCCAGGTGGCCCCGCAAATATCACCGAGCTGAGCTGGTCTTTCTGGATTGCACGCCTGAGCAGTCTGCCTTCCCCTACAATGTGTTCCTGGCCCACAAACTCATCGAGTGTGCGTGGGCGCATTCGGCTGGCGAGAGGCTCGCCATTTTCGGGGGAATGCGCAACAGCTCCAGGGCTGAAAAGAGGGTGCGAAGGCATACTATTCGGCTGTCCAGCCACTCCAGGCTCCGGCGCCGGCATTCGCTGCAGGATCGAAGGTGTTTTTGTAAAGCGCATAGGAATCTGTGCCGCCGGCTGCAAGCATCACATAGAGAATATTTGCATCGTTTGACGGCTGCCAGAAGCCGATTACATGCTTCGACAGCATGGTGCTCAGGTACACACTTGAGGAAGTCGATATGTAGTTTGAGCCGTTTTCCTTGAGAGATCCAGTTCCTGTTTCATCGTATTCATAGTATCCATAGGTAGCAATGCCTTTGCCGACCATAATTGTCTTGGTTGCAGCCGGCTGTGTCAAAAGAAAAAGCGGGCCAAGTTTTGTCGAAGCCTTGATGGTGATCGGGGTCCACGCTCCAGATTGGAGGCTATATACAAGCCCATCGCTTCGCGAAATCAGAACTCGACCTGCGCTATCCGTCGCAAGTCCAATCAGCCCCTGAGCAGGTGCAGGAGCTGTATCTTCAGTCATTGCACCAGCTGAGCCATGGTACGCAGCGCTGTCGGAAATTGCCCAATATTCGCTGCCATCCCAGACAATATCGATGAGCGGGCGGCTGATATTTGCTATGCCTGCACTCTTGAATGCAGCGCCATCATAATAGTAAAGAGAATACGTACCCGACGCATGGAAAGCAACAAACAGAGTTCCATTTGCGCACTTGAGCCAATCGACCGCTGCGCTGCTCCCGATTGATGCAGCCGCATTCATAGCGGTCCATGTCGCTCCGCTGTCAATTGTTTTGTATACATCTTCAAGTACATTATTGCTGTTAGCTTTTGCTACATATACTTTTGCGCCGTCCGACGCCAGCCCTGCGGCGAAATAATCTGTAGAGCCGTTTACCGAAAGCACATTCCAGGAAGCGCTTCCATCGATTGGGCGCCAGACAACTTGCCCAAGGAGCGCATAGTAATTTGCTGCATCATTTGCCATTGCGCGCACAGTGACATTCTTGAAAAGGTCGACGCCAACCTGCTTTGTTTCCTGACTTATGCTCTTGAAAATGCTGAATGAATTGTCGCACCCTGCAAACAGCACAAGCAATGTCAGAGCCAGCGCCGCATACAGACCTGCAATGCCGGAGTCCTTCCTGGATAAAGCAGCATTCTTCTGCTTTGCCCGCCCGGTTGCGAGAGTCTTATCTAATTTTATGCTATACCCAAAAATATTCATCGATTACTCTCCTTGGAATTAGAAGTGGTACTGGGCGCCAATCGAGAATTCAAGAAAACTGGCGTAGCTGTTAAGGTTCGCATAGCTGCCCAGATGGAGCTCCGGCACGAACCACCACATGAGTTTTCCGCCTATGCTCCAGGATTCGCTGATGTATCGCGATATTCCTCCGCCCAGCTTTGCTATCGGCGAAATAATCCCATTCCCCGAAAGCCGCATGACATTCATGCCAATTTCGGCAGATATATCAAACTCCATCGGGTCGGTTCCGAATACCCATGTCGACGACACGCAGACAGGAGCCAAGAACAAGGTCCTTCCGCCAACGGTAGTTACAAAAGAGCCGGCGATGGACCCCCCGACGCCCAAATTTTTCCCAAGCATATATCGGTACAGCACGCTGAACGCCGCACCCGGACTCATGTTCGGCGTCGAAATCATCGCAAAATTGCTGTCGAGCACAAAAAGAGGAAGAAATCCTCCCGGTGAAATCTCAATCGATTGGCTGCCTTTCTTGCGGTTTGCGGCGAAAGGATCAGCGCTATCCTGAGCCCATACCATTCCTATGCAGAGCACCAAAAGGACTATTGCTGCTGCAACTAGCTTTTTCTTCATCGATCCTCCCCGGTCGCTATTCTTTTCTGGAGCGAGCATGACTTGGCATTTTTCGATGCACACGGGCAATCGTCTTGAAATAATAACCGTTCAAGGGTGATTCTGGTAACTCAGCAAGATATAGCACAAGTTCATATTTTTTAAAACTGAGGGGAGATTGCAGCTCAGGCAAGCTTCCACTTCCCAACCATATACCGTTATAGGTCCCTGCCGGAGATTCCCGACACACCAGCCCCGCATCGTGCGCAAATTGATGCATTGCTTCTTGGAGCTTGCCAGAATCGATGTCCCTAGAGAATTCGAGAATGATTTCTCCGCCCCGTTGCACTACAGATTCAAATCGAAATACATCTGGAAGAGCTGCGCAAATCTCTTGTGCATGCTGGACGAGAGCATGCTGGAAAAACTGCTCATTCGAGGCCTTGGAGCCCGCTCCTGGATAGCCTTCTTCGGAAAAGGTTTCGTTTGAAATAGCTCGCGCCTGGGACAATTGGGAATCGAACCATCCGCATATAAAGCCTTCCGGCAAGGCCATAGGGAGGGGGTCGGTCTCCCAATTCATGGCCAGGCGCTTGAGGGCGCGGATTTGCTGTATCAGGTTGCCATGAGGGCGCACAAGCAGCATATAGCATCGCATATCGAACCAGTATAAACCGTACAAAGCTCTTTAGGAATAATGCGAACTGAAAAGCGAAATATTGTCTTCATCGCAATCCATAGTACAAAATCGAGAGCCATGGTATACTAAAAAAAATAAGGCAGGATCTCATGAAAAGGAAAACGGAAGAGCTGGCAGCATTTTTAATCGATACAATTTCGCGCTGGTCAGGTGTGGACTGTATCTGCGTGGATCTTCGTTCGCAGAACGATGAGCTCGACCCGCATTATGCTCTTGTGTTCGATGTGTATTATCGGCGCGGAGTTCCCTCTGCGGAAAAAAGGGAACAGCTTTTCAAAAATCCTGGCGCGTTCGAATCTGCACCGGGTGGCATGAAAGATCGATTCTTTCTCGATGAGATACCCATTCGGGTTGAATACAAGCATATTCCCGTAGTGCAGGATATGGTCGAACGGCCGCTCCATCATATCAAACTGCTCAAGAATACTGGCACCTATCCATTGTACCGGCTTCTCAAATTTCCCCTTGTTTTTTCCAGAAGCGATTGGATAGATCGCATGCGAGCACAGCTGATTAGCTTTCCTGAAGAAGCATGGAAGGGGCTTTTTGATAGTTTTTCCGCTAAAATGGAACATTATCTCTCCGATTTTGGTGCTGCAGCGGTGTCTGAAAACCAATTTTTCCGTCTTATGTCACGGGCGGGCTTCCTGCGATTTGCCGGAGCTTCGATTTTCATGTTCAATCATGCTTTCGAACCTTCGCATGCCGAATACGAAGCGCAACTCAAGGACTTGACTAATCTTCCAGCAAATCTCGCCAGTCTCTGGGACGCGATTTCGGGCGAACGCAACGATCTCACTGAATTCCGCAAATTCGAACTCGCACGTTTGCTCGCGCGGGAGATTTTCGAACTGCAATAATGAGCATACCTGTGGAAGCGCACCGTACTTCGTCGTTTGTCCTGTTTGCTGCTCTGTTTTTTGTGCTGGCAATGATAGCGGGCTGCAAGAGCGGGGAAGTTAAATCGTTTGCATGGCTGGATGAAAAAGGCTCCAGGCTTTCTTTCCGCAGCACCGCGCCCGACGCCGAGAGCGCTGGCATCTTCACGAAGCAGGGCGAGAAGCAACGATACATTCTATCGCGATCGATCGCAATCCCGGCTGGCTTTGCATTCAGGCTGAAACTTGCCGCGCAGAGCAGTAGCGTCGATTTTCAAGTCAGCTATGGTGACGAAAAAGGCAAGAATGCCTCTGTCCTCTGTTCCATGCCCCAGACAGGGCAAGTTGCCTTTATTCTGCCATTCGAGCAATTGAAAAACCTGCAATGGCTTGAAATAAAACTCCAGAAATTTGATGCACAAAAAACCAGCATAGCCGAGAAGCAGCCGGCGTCCCAGAATGGACCTTCCACATTGCTTCAGCTGCAGGAAATTCGCCTTGTTCCCCAGATGCGCGGATTTCGCAAGGATGCTGATATACTCGAGATTTCTCCGCAGTTTTCTTTCCAGGCGGGCAAGTCTGCCAACCGCTACGAGATACGGCAGCCTTTCAGCAGCGGAAGTGAAGCGGAAAAGCTGAACCAAAATGCCCGGCTCGAAGTCGTTCTTGAAGGAGATGCCGGTCTGGCCACATTATTCTGGGGCGAACAGAAAATTATCTATCGCCACTCCGCGGGGGCATCTCAGCTTGTTATTCCCTTTGCATTATTTGGCCATGATCCTGCAAAGGTTTCGCTCGAAATACCGATCAGTATGCAGGCCAAGGTTTTCTGCGCGGATGTATATCCGAAAGATAACTCGCTTTTTTCTCTCGACCCGGGGCTTCTTCTTTATCATGCTCCGCTAACAGAGCAGAACTATTTCCTCGCACGCTGGGATCTCATGCCAGATGTACTTTTGTTTTTATTCAAGGACTACGCAACCCAGGATCGGTATCTGAAGCGACTTGCCTTTTTTGTCGAAAAAATCGGTTTTGTGGGAAGACTTGCTCCGGACAGCGAGATTGCGAATTTGCATGGATGGAATGCGCATGATTACAGGCCTGAGGACATCGCGCGATTTTTTGATGCCGCAGCCAGCCAGAATTTTCCGCTAGCCGCCGAGGAAATCGAGCTGAGAGAATTGCTTCTGAAACAAGGCATACTAATCAAAAGCGGCTCGAGGTATTTGCCGGGGAAGGGCGCCATCGTTTCGATAACCCAGGAGTCACCCTCATATCTGCAATCAAAGTTTCTTGTTCATGAGCTGAGCCATGCTCTGTTTTTTACCGACAATCGCTACCGGGATCTTGCGCTTTCTCTCTACCAGAATTTAAATGATGAGGAAAAATGGTTTCTGATTCAATATTTCAGGTGGATGCGGTACAACATCGATTCTGCGTATTTGATGGCAAACGAGATGCAAGCGTACCTGGTCCAGCAGCCAACCCGGGATCTTGAAAAATATTTTTCGGTCACTCTGGGAGAAAGGCTTGCTCAGGAACACCCGGAGCTGAAGCAGAATATTGAATCCTATATGCAGAATCATCTTGCGGCGCTGGTCCGCGCAGCCAATCAGTTGAACTCTTACCTGCACACTGCCTATGGTTTCGAGGCGGGAATGCTGTTCAGAGTAAGGTAGAGAATTCCAGAACGGCTCATGACAGGCCCAAATGCTCGAATATATTTCTGTAAAGGCTGAAATATTCTGAATTTGCAAATTCCTCTATTTTTTCTTCCGGCAGCGATTCCAGAAGCCTGTCAAGGTACAGAAGCAGTTTTTTTACATCATTGAGGAGAGCGATGGTATCCGGGTCAGCTTGCCCAGCTGCAGCAGGCTGTGTCACTGCGGCAGCTTGCTGTGCAGCGGGCGCCTGCAACGTAACAGGCTGCAATGCCGCGGCCGGCTGCGGTTTTTTCAGCGCTTCAAAATGCTGTTTTATGGAAAGAAGATCCTGCTTTATCGATTTGAGTTCTCCCGCGAAGCGGAAAATGAGCTGCTCTGGGGTTGCTTCGGCTGATTTCGGGGGAGGCAAATGTGTTGCATCTTCTTGCTCTACGTTATTCTGCGCTGCAGAAGGTGCAAATTCATCGCTGGTGTTCGAATTTGCAGGAATTGCTCTGGGCGGCGAGAGAATTTTTGCTTCTTCAGCTTCCATCTTCCGGAAGGATTCGGAATCATCGAGCGGGCTGATGAAAAGGCCTTCAGGAACATCATCGGAGTAGTTGGCAGACGGTGATTTGTTCTTGTCTTTTTCCATCACAACCTTCCTGCCTCATATAGTACACCCTTTGAAGCAGCCATGGAACTACTTTTTGAAGAATTTTGCTAATCGTTGCGTGATTTCCTGCCGAAAAAGTCATTGATGCGTCTGCCTCGAATAAATATCCGGAAGGGCAAGGTTCTGGTTACCTCGCTCGCGTACGGATTTTTTTCTCTTCTCATTGCCTATTGTTGCGTATCGGCTATTGCCGGCAAAGCAGGAGTCCTGGCATATCAGGATCTTCTTATACAAAAACAAGAAATTCAGAAAGCCATCGATTATCTTCAGGCGCAGAATCTTCAGAAATCCAGGGCAATTGAAGATTTGAAAAACAATTCTGTTGTTGCTGCGGAAGGCGCAGCGGTCCTGGGATATGTCCGTCAGGGCGAAATGCTGATTGTGCTTCCCGATTCCTGGCGTGCATCGGTCAAGGATGGCGAAGGAGAACTGAGGCTCCCTGTCGTTATGGGGGATTCCACGGGACTTCCGGACGCAATTATTCGCTTCATGGCTGCAATCACCGGGCTATTTGCATTATTGGCGATACAATTATTCCATTTCAATCCTGAAGCCAAAGAAAGGAAGCATATTTCACTCGAAAAACAGGAATGAAGACACTGATCTGAACCTATCGATTCTGAAAAATGGGCGATTCCTCAGGCCTGGCAATTGAGGGCCCAGGAGGGCTTACAGGCTCAGGCGCGACAGAAGGCCCATGCAAAGTGCATACTTCTGTTGGCTGTGTTCCTTCAAGATACATGAGATTCACAGTGCCATCTGTACAATATTCGGTTGGCAGCTGGCCCGATTTGGCGCATACAGTGACTGAAACCAGTCCGGATTCGGGCTTTGAAAAATTTTTGTACGGCAAGCCCAAGTGGATATCGCGCATGTAATTGGCCCAAACCGGGGCAGCAACGGTTGCTCCTGTCTGTGACACACCCAGCGAATTGCCCGGGCGATCGAACCCCAGCCAAATAGCGGTCGTGTAGTACGGGCTCGATCCCACAGTCCATGCATCCGCCCAGTTCTGCGTCGTGCCCGTTTTGCCAATGATCGGGATGACATATTGTTTGCCATCAGGTGATGTCTGCTTGAAAATCGACCCGGATTGTGTTGCGCCAGCAAGTGTCCCTGCCGAAACGACCCGTTTGAGCATGTCGATCATGATTGCGGAATTTTGAGGAGAGACAACTTGCGGCGATTTTTGTCTGAGCGCCTGGAGCGCATCTTTTTCCGGCTCGGCAATGACATTGCCATAACGGTCTTCTATGTATCGAATTGCAATCGGAGTGACTGCTTTTCCGCCATTGGCGAGCACTGAAAAAGCGCGTGTCATCTGCAGCGGAGTTACCCCAATGACTCCAAGCGCAAGCGGATAGTACCGCGGAAATGTTTTTCGTATCTCAATCGGATCTGTGATGTCCAGAAGCGCCGCGGCGCGCGAAATCGCGGCATCGAAGCCGACAGTCTGGAGCACTTTTACTGATGGAACATTCATCGAGTTTGCCAGCGCTTGCCAAGCGAGCACGGATCCTTTCCATTCGCCCTTGAAATTCTGTGGTGAGTAGGGGGTTCCATCCTCGTTGTAGAACGTTGTCGGCTCGTCGACGATATATGTTCCTTCTGTGATCTTTTTCGAGTCAATAGCGGCGGAATAGTAGAGCGGCTTGAACGTCGAACCGGGCATCAGCTTGGCCTGGGTCGCGCGAATGAGCTGGTTTGCCTGACTGTAGTTCGAACCACCAACGAGAGCAAGGATATAGCCGGTACTGTTGTCGATAGTGACAAGCGCCCCCTCGACTGTCGTTTTCTCGAGCTCGGTCTTTATTTTGGCGGAGGCGGCGCCGACATAGGGTTTCAGCGAAGCAATGTTCAAGAGCAAACTTGTCGCATCGAGCACTGGATTGATGACATTGAGAAAATATTTCTGGGAATCGGTCTCACTTCGGCTTTGAGGGGCATACAGTGTCGGCAGGTCGAACGCGAGTCCGAGCAATTCGACAATCGGCACATAGGTATTCTCAGCTTCGGTAAGGCGCTGCGAATTCGTCGCTTTGAAGGAAGCATTGGCTGTCTCGATACCGCGCTTCATGTACAGATCCGCTGCTGCCTGCTTGTCGAGGTCGAGCGTCGTATAGACAGAAAGCCCATCACTATAAATATCTATAGAGCCATAAAATAAATCTTCAAGCTGGCGCCGGACATATTCGCTGAACCAGGGTGCCTTGTCTTCACGATTGTAGAATGCGGATACCGCTACGCGGGAATAATCAAACGATGCCCAATATGCATCGAAGGATTCATCAGCTTCAGCTCTGGAAATAACATGCCGGGCAACCATCTGGTCCAGAATCTCCTTGGATCGGTCGCGCGCGAGCATAGGATTCCGAAAGGGATTATATCTGGATGGGCTTGAGAGCTGAATTGCGAGAATCGCTGCTTCGGCTGGCGTGCAGTCTTTTGCGGGATGCCCGAAGAAATACCGGCTTGCTGCTTCGACACCATATACTGCAGGGCCCATTATTGTGCGATTCAGGTACATTTCTAGAATTTCTTCTTTGGTAAAACGCCGCTCGATCTGCAGCGCCCACCAGAGTTCCTTGAGTTTGCGCTGCAGACTGATCACTTTGCGGTCGGCATAGAGGTCACCTGCAAGCTGCTGCGTAATTGTTGAGCCGCCTCCAAGATTTTTTCCAAGAATCTGGCCTATGGCCGCTCTCAAGATCGATCTGAGGCTGAATCCGCGGTGAGAATAGAATGCCTGATCCTCCCTTGTAATGAACGCTTCGACGAGATAATTGGGAAGATCCTTGATAAAAACAGGGATGCGCTGCTCTTCAGCGAAGAATTCAGTGATGAGGCGACCATTGATATCATAGATTTTTGTTGGGAGCGCAGACTCGAATTCGGTGAAATTTTCTGTTCTGATGGCATTGGCGGTTCCCGAGAGTGCCAGGCCGAGACCGGCTCCTAATATGGCAGTAAACATGAGAATAACAGCAATAAAAATGTATACAGCTCGGACCTTATGCGATCGCATAGCGATACATTACAAGGAGTGCCGGTTTTGGTCAATCTTGTTCCTATTTTAGCGAAGGCCTGGAAGTTTTTTTGAAAATAGAGTAAATTTATGCAGACCGATTGACTCTCTCGCTGAATCGATATTATTTTATTTTTATAACGAGTCCATCGGAGGGCGCTCATGGCGCTCTGGACTAAACCAGTTCCTGAGGAGGAACATGATGAAAGTAGCAATTAATGGGTTCGGGAGGATTGGACGGCTAGTGTTCCAGTCTATCGTTGATCAAAATCTTCTCGGCAAGGGCAAGGACAAAATCGATGTGGTCGCGGTTGTCGATATCGTGACCGATGCTTCGTATTTTGCATATCAGCTCAAGTATGATTCCGTGCAGGGCAAGATGAAGGCTGAAATCACTTCGAAGAAGAGCGATCCATCCAAGGCTGAGGATGATATCCTTGTAGTGAATGGGCATGAAATTGCCTGTATTATGGCGGAAAAAGAGCTCAAGAATCTGCCATGGGGCAAGCTTGGCGTCGAATATGTTATTGAATCTACTGGTCTTTTCACCGACGAAAAGTCCTGGGGGCACCTCGAAGCTGGTGCCAAGAAAGTTATCATCACCGCTCCAGCCAAAAGCAAGGCTGAGGACAAAAAAATACCTATCCTTCTTATGGGCGTAAATCAGGACAAGTACAACCCGGCAAAAGACCATGTCGTTTCGAATGCATCGTGCACTACAAACTGCCTGGCACCGCTCGTCTATGTGCTGCTCAAGGAAGGCATCGGCATCGAGACAGGGCTCATGACCACCATCCACTCGTATACTGCAACGCAGAAAGTCGTCGATGGTGTATCCAAGAAAGACTGGCGCGGTGGCCGGGCAGCAGCGATCAACATCATCCCATCGACCACTGGTGCGGCCAAAGCCGTCGGCGAAGTGCTTCCCGAAATCAAAGGAAAGCTCACCGGCATGTCCTTCCGTGTGCCCACTCCGACTGGATCCGTCGTCGATCTCACTTTCCGCTCTGTCAAAGAGACTTCGATCCAGGAGATCGACGCTCTCATGAAGAAAGCTTCCGAGACCTATCTTAAAGGCATCCTTGGCGTTACGGATGAAGAGCTCGTTTCCACCGATTTTATCCATGACAACCGCTCGTCTATCTATGACAGCCTCGCGACGCTCCAGAACAACCTTCCAGGAGAAAAACGCTTTTTCAAAGTCGTTTCCTGGTATGACAACGAGTGGGGATATTCGAACAGAGTCGTTGACCTTTTGCGCTATATGGCATCCAAGGACAATTTCTGAGACTCCCCAAGGAGACTGAAATGATAAAGACTGTCCGTGATATTTCGCTTGCAGGAAAGCGGATTATTATGCGTGTCGATTTCAATGTGCCGATGAAAGACGGCAAAGTTCAGGATGATACGCGAATTGTGGCATCCTTGCCGACAATCAAGTATATACTTGATCAAAAGCCCAGGAGCCTCGTGCTCATGTCGCATCTCGGAGACCCCGACAAGGATGCAGCCAAGGCAAAAGAAAAGGCCGAAAAAGAGGGCAAGCCCTTCGATCTCGAGGCGTACTTGTCTGCAAAGCATCGCATGAAACCGGTTGCGGAATATCTGGCCAAGCTTCTTGGCAAGAATGTAGTGTTTTTGCCCTCGTGCTTTGGTCAGAAAGCGGCGATCGACGCGCTTCCGAATGGCGCGGTCGCCATGCTCGAGAATACGCGCTTCCACAAAGAGGAAACAGCCAAAGATCCTGCAACCCAGGAAGTCCTAGCACGCGAGCTGGCTTCTTACGGCGACATCTATGTCAACGATGCATTTGGTACTGCGCACCGTGCTCATGCGAGCACCGCGACTATTGCCAAATTCATGAACTTTCGCGTCGGCGGTTTCCTTATGGAAAAGGAAGTGGCCAACCTCGAACCTATGCTGCATAACCCTCCAAAGCCCATGGTCGCAATTATCGGCGGAGCAAAGGTGTCATCCAAAATCGCCGTGCTTGAAAACCTGCTCAAGAATGCCTCCTCGCTTGTAATAGGCGGCGGCATGGCCTATACCTTCCTCAAGGCACAGGGAATTGCGGTCGGCAAAAGTATGGTAGAAGACGATTTTCTCGATACAGCCAGGCAGCTGCTCGATCATGCAAAGGCGCAGGGCGTCGAAGTAGTGCTCCCTGTCGATCATATCGCTGCGGATCACTTTGCTCCCGATGCGGTCCCTGTTGCAGTCAATGCGCAAGCTGTCCCCGATGCGCTGATGGGTCTCGATGTCGGTCCGAAGACACTCGAGCTCTATGCAAAAGTGCTTGCTGGCGCCAAGAGCGTTCTGTGGAATGGGCCGGTCGGTGTCTTCGAATTCGATGCCTTTGCCAAAGGAACCGAAAAGGTCGCGCAGCTTGTGGCCGAGGCAACAGCTCGTGGCGCGCTTACGGTTGTCGGGGGCGGCGACTCGGTTGCTGCGGTCAATAAATTCGGGCTTGCTTCCAAAATGAGCCATGTTTCAACGGGCGGCGGCGCTTCGCTCGAATACCTCGAAGGCAAAGAGCTGCCCGGTATTGCGTGTCTCGAACAGAAATAGGCCTCCCTTTCGGTATGCGAGAAAAAGGTCGCCCGAAAGGGCGGCCTTTTTCATTTGATGTGAGAGTATTTTGCATGAGGGCGACTGTGCGAAAGGGCGATGCGACGGGGGCCAATGGAACGCAGGCGCCAGGCAAAGATGTTGCCTACCGTGCAAAATTTCGCGATTTTATATAGTAGATTAAAGGAGTCAACAATTGCGTATTTACAAAAGCATTTTGGATCTTATCGGGAATACACCAATGGTATATCTGAACAAGCTTGCCGCGTCCTTGCCGGCACGTATAGCAGTCAAGCTGGAATTTCAAAATCCCGGGCATTCAGTGAAAGACCGGGCAGCGCTGTCGATGATACTAGAAGCAGAGCGAACAGGATTGCTGCAGCCAGGCATGACAATTGTAGAGCCAACAAGCGGCAACACCGGCATATCCCTTGCGATGATTGCTGCAGCGCGCGGATATCGATGCATCATCGTGATGCCGGAATCCATGTCTCTCGAACGCAGAACGATTATGAAAGCGTATGGCGCCGAGCTTCTGCTCACCCCGAAAAGCAAAGGAATGGCGGGAGCTATCGAGGAAGCGCGCGCATTGCTTTCCAAGGACCCTGCGCATTATTTCATGCCGATGCAATTCGAGAATCCGGCGAATCCACAAGCCCACCGGCTCGGCACTGCGCAGGAGATACTTTCCGATACTGAAGGACAGGTCGATATTTTTGTGGCGGGGGTTGGAACAGGCGGCACCCTGACAGGAGTGGGCGAAGCGCTCAAGGCACAAAAATCCTCGGTCCGCATTGTCGCAGTCGAGCCATCCGCCTCGCCGGTGCTGTCGGGAGGAAAGGCGGGTCCTCACGGGATTCAGGGAATTGGCGCAGGTTTTGTACCATCGATTCTGAATACAAAAATATATGATGAGATCATCGCCATCTCCGATGTTGACGCGTATGCGATGGCGCGCCGAGCTGCAAAAGAAGAGGGGCTCCTTGTGGGCATCTCTTCTGGAGCTGTCATTCATGCGGCTGTGCAACTTGCTTCAAGGCCAGAAAATAAAGGCAAATTGATTGTTGCTATTGCTGCTTCAAGCGGAGAACGCTATCTCTCCACGCCGCTTTTTGCGGATTTGCAGGATAAATAGAGGGATGCATATGGAAAAGCGCGAAAAAAACAATACGCCAAAAGAGCGCGCGAGTGCGGGCCCGCTCAGCCTTTTCAAATCAGATATCGAAGCCATACTGCAGCGCGACCCGGCAGCAAGAACAAAAATCGAGGCTGTGCTTGTCTATCCGGGGCTGCATGCAGTATGGCTCCACAGGCTCGCCCATCACCTGTGGAACCATGGATCCAAGCTCACAGCAAGGCTCATTTCGAATATTTCCCGCAGACTGACCGGTATAGAAATACATCCCGCCGCGAGCATAGGACAAGGCCTTTTTATCGATCATGGGATGGGCGTCGTCATTGGCGAAACCGCAATTGTAGGGAATAATGTTACTCTCTACCATGGCGTTACGCTTGGCGGCACTTCGCTCGACAAGAAAAAGCGCCACCCGACAGTAGGAGACAGGGTTACGATTGGGGCCGGGGCAAAAATACTTGGGGATATCCATATAGGGGCGGATTCCCGCATCGGCGCCAATGCTGTCGTCGTCAAAAATGTGCCACCCAATTCTGTTGTTGTCGGCATACCTGGGCAGGTTGTACACAGACACATTCCGCATACTGCTTCCGATGAGCCCGATCTCCATCATGATAAAATTCCCGATGTGCTTGGGCAGCGCGTGCATGAACTGAGCGCAAGGGTTGCTGCTCTCGAAGAAGTCATTGCCAGGATGCGCGCTGGCTGCGAAGATGGCACCCGGTCAGACGCCGCGCTTTGAAGTTCACGGAAGTTCTCAAGTGTCTTTACTATACTATTCAAGAGCGATACTATGCTGTTCGGTTTGCGATAGCATTCATAAGCGCCTTTCTTAAAAAAAAGGCCGTATTTTTGAATCGATGTCAGGGGAGAATATGAAACGCTATTTCATTGCGGGCAATTGGAAAATGCATAAAACAATCGCCGAGGCAGTTGCTCTTGCTTCGGAGCTGAAGGACAAGCTGGCGGATTGCAAGGAAAAGCTGATGATCGCTCCTCCATTTACCGCCTTGCAGGCTGTTTCCAAAGTTGTGGAAGGCTCGAACATCCTTCTCGGAGCCCAGAATATGGGTCCGGAAGAGAGCGGCGCCCATACAGGCGAAATCTCGGTGCTCATGCTGAAAGATCTGGGTGTGCGCGTTGTCATTCTTGGTCATTCCGAACGTCGGCACACCTATGGCGAGAATGACGAACTTATCAACAAAAAAGTGCAGCTTGCACTGAGCCATAAGCTGGAAGTCATCCTTTGTGTTGGGGAAACCCTCGAGGAGCGCGAACATGGGATGCTTGAAAATGTAATTCGAAGACAATTATCCGAAGGGCTGAAGGGTGTCGAGCTTTCTGCCTTGAAAGATGTGACAATTGCTTACGAACCGGTGTGGGCGATCGGGACAGGCAAGACTGCGACTCCAGAGGATGCAGATGCCGTGCATGCTTTCTGCAGACAGGTTATCGCCGAGATGTATGGCAAGGATGCGGCAAAAGCGATTGTCATCCAGTACGGTGGTTCTGTCAAAGCGGATAATGCCGCTGCACTGATGTCCAAAGAAAATATCGATGGTGCGCTTGTCGGTGGAGCCAGCCTGAAAGCCGAGGCATTTGTACCAATCGCTAAATTCCGCTGAACATACAGGTATTGCCTTATAGCGGACTTTGGGGTACTATAGCTGTTCGGATAGCAGTGGCCCGCTTGGCGCGGGCATGGCTGTTTTGGTGCAATGAATTTCCATCTGGAGTAAGAGAATGGGTTTCTTCGGAGTATTGCTTCTCGTTGTGTTTGTCATTGTATGTCTTTTGCTTATTTTTCTTGTCATCATTCAGGACGAAGATTCTGATTCAATCGGCGGCATCTTTGCCAGCGGATCACAGAGTGCATTCGGATCGAGATCATCGAATGTCGTGATAAGAATCACCTATGTGCTGGGTACACTATTCTTTATTACCGCTTTTGCGCTTGCTGTAGTGAACAAATCATCTACTGGCAATGTCGAAAAAGTAGTAGAGCAGAATTCTGCCCAGACAGCTACCAGCGAGTGGTGGAATAACCAGACCCAAACTGATCAGACCTCGCAGACACAGCCAGCCACTGAAGGACAAACGCCGCAGACGGGACAGCCTGCTGCTCCAGCAAGCAAATAACCTGTGCGTGATGACGCCCAAGGCATAGAACAGCGAAAATAAGCACGGGAACGGAGCAACTTGTTCCGATTCCGTGCTTTTTATTCTATTATGCATGCGGATTGTAACCGCCATTCTTGTAAGGATGTTTTTTATACATTATGCGAATTGGAATAAGTTCCCATGGAACTGACAAAGTTTCCAGGATGACCGAGATGGTGCGCCGTTCTTTTGCTGAAATGGGGCATGAGGCTGCCATCGTTTCCGATTCGCCTTATGGTCTGAGTGCCTATGATTTTCTTGTTTTTATCACCGAACCCAAAAGCATGTTCGGCGGCATTGCCTCTTCTCTCCCGCAGACTCTCGCAAAATCGGAAGGGCTTATTGGCAAGCGATGTCTCGCGCTGGTCCGGAAAAGTGGTTTCAGGTCGGGCAACACTTTGCGGAAATTCATGGAAGCGCTCGAACACGAAGGGCTTGTTGTTGTCCAGGGAGAGATTGTATCCGATGCATCGAGCGCAGCGGCAGTGGCGCGCGGAACACCTTTGAATCGCAGGTAAGCCATGAAGAATTATTACGAAATTCTTGGCGTGCACCCTGATTCTAGTCCTCAGGACATCAAGAGCGCATTTCGCAAGCAAGCTAAGCGTCTGCACCCGGATATGCATTATTCAGCGGAAAATGCGCGTCCCAGAGAGTCTTCTGCGACGCTCCGCGAGTCTGCGATGCGGCTCATTCTTGAAGCATACAAAATCCTTTCTGATGCAGAAAAGAGAAGGGCGTACGACAGAGAACTCCGCAGGCGCGAAAGAGACAACAAAGGATTTGATTATCATGAATTTTTGCAGCAGCGCTCGGATGATCCTGAAAGCCAGGCAAAGCTGATAGTCTATGATCTTTTGCACGATCTCGACGAAGAGGCACTTGCAATCTACGAGCGCAGCAAGACGTTTGCAGATTTCAGACTGGAACGCTGGCTCGAGCGCGGAGAAGCAATGGATGCCGAATATTGCATAGCCGAGGAATATGAAAAGAGAGGGAAATATATCAAGGCGTACCAAATCTATAAAAAATTGATCAGGATGGAACTCGAAAAGCCCTGGTTCCGTTATTATTTTGAAGTAGTTGCCTTGAAATTTCGCTTTCTTATCTTGCAAAAAATGCCCGGTCGCGTTGACGAGGAAGATTACCTCGACCGGCTCGATGAGGCTATTGAACTCAAGATCGCGCCTCGCGAGACAGCGCAATATCTGCGGAAAAAGGTTGAAATACTTCTTCATAGAGGAGAAGCTGAAGCTGCTGAGGAAGCGCTTAACCAGATCTCGCTTATATATCCGAAACTTGCAGGATTCGCGGCCTTGCGCTCAAAGGTCCAGCGTGCTGTGGATCAACCGCTTGCCCAAAACAAAATATCCTGAGTACATTTGTCCCGTGCGCGTTGAATTTTATTCTTATCCGAAAGTGAGTGAAACAGTATGAAAAGAATTGCATCATGGCTGATTTTGTTTGTATTTGCTGCCTTTCCGCTGATTGCTCAGACCAGCATCGACAAGCCTGCAGCGACATTCAAGCTGACCAAACAGGAAGTCATATCCGTACGCCAGCTTAGAGCTGATGTCGACAGACTCGAGAATGCGACTGGAGCCAAGCTTACAGTTGAGCAACGGAAAGATGTGTTGGATGCCAGAATCAACAGCATGCTGTTTCTGCAATTCTGCGAACGCGAAAAGATTTCCGTTTCTGATGCGCAGGTAAATTCCGCGCTTGCGCAGCTCAAGGCACAGCTTGGCGCAAACGCAACCGACGCGGATCTGGAAAAATCATTGTGCGCTTCGGGAGTATTTGTCGATCCGAAAGTCTATGTCAAACAGCGCCTGCTTTTTGAAGCCTATGTCCAGACAAAGCGGCTAGATGAGATGAAAGCGAATCTCAAGCCACCCACTGCCGACGAAATACTCAAAGCGTACGACTTAGCAAAAGCTTCTCTTGTAAGGCCCGATACCATTCGCTTGAGCGTCATCTATACTGACACACGCGGGAAAAGCGATGCTGATATTGCAAAGACGAAGGACCTCATGAATTCCATTTCGGCAGCGCTCAAGGCAAACCCGTCCAAATTTGATGAATATGTACTTCGCGCTGGAGATGCGGCGGGATACAAAGCCATCCCCTCGCTCTATCTTGAAAAAACTCAGCAGAGCAAATCCATTTTCGGAGCAGAGTTCTTTGATGCCGCGTTCCAGGCAAAGGTCGGCGAAATAACTTCTGTAATCCAGACGCCATACGGATTCAGAATTGTGCGTGTAAATGAGTTCATTCCACAGAAACAGCTCACACTCTCCGATACTGTGCCCGGAAACCAGAACCTGACAGTGCAGGAATTTCTGGCTATGCAGCTTGCATCCGAGAAGGAACAGGCTTTTTTTGACAAGGTCGAAGCGGAGGTGATAGACAGCTTGCGAAAGGAAGCGACCATCAAAATATATACCGAGAATCTGAGCTGGTAAGAGGAAATGCCCCGTGGCTTCTAGAAGAAAAGCAAGGATTCTTGCGGTTCAGGCACTCTATGCCTGGGATTTGGCCGGGCATTCTCTCCCGGAGCTTTTGTCGTTCGCATGGCTCGATGAAGAGAAGAAGCTGCATTATGACGCGGAAATACTGGATTTTTCACGCCTCATGATTACAGGAACTATCGAAGAAATCGACAGAATCGATGCGATAATAAAGAAACACCTCGAGCATTGGGCATTCGAACGGCTCAGAAAGGTCGATTTGGCCATTCTTCGGGTAGGATGCTACAGCCTCCTGTATCAGAAAGATATCCCTGCAGGAATCAGCATAGATGAAGCGATAGAAATCGCAAAAGAGTATGGGAGCGACGATTCGTATCGTTTTATCAACGGCGTGCTGGACGGCATACAAAAAGAAATTGTCAGGGGATTGCATGATTCGAATAAAGAATAAAAGGCAGATCGAAGGTATTCGAGCTTCGTGCCAGATGCTTTCTGCCCTGTATGATGCACTGAAGCCTCTTGTTCAGCCCGGCGCAACCCCCAAGGATCTGGATCGCTTTGCATATGATTTTATAGTGAAAAATGGTGGAAAACCTGCGTTTCTGGGCTACGAAGGATACCCTGCAACGCTTTGCATTTCCGTCAATGATGTAGTTATCCATGGCATACCTGGATCAAGACCGCTTGAAGAAGGCGATATTGTCGGTATCGACAGCGGGATCGATCTGGATGGTTTTTTTTCTGATGCAGCAATCACTCTTCCTGTGGGCAAAATAACCCCGGAAGCGCAAAAACTGCTCGATGTGACCAAAGAGTGCCTTGATCTCGCGATTGCCCAGATCAAACCGCATGCCCGAATCTCCGATATATCGCGCGCGGTATTTTCGCACGCGACAAAAAATGGATTCAAGGTGGTACGGCAATATTGCGGGCATGGTGTCGGTCTTGAAATTCATGAAGATCCGCAGATACCAAATTATGTTTCGGCAGGTCCCAACCCGCGTATCATGCCTGGCATGGTATTGGCAGTTGAGCCCATGATCAATGTCGGTACAAGCGATGTCCGCGTCCTCGATGACGACTGGACTGTCGTGACGATGGACGGATCTCTCTCCGCGCATTTTGAGCACACTGTGCTCGTGACAGATTCTGGCTGCGAAGTATTGACTCGCTGGTGAACGCTCGATTGGCGCAAAAACCCGCAAATTCCATGTAACATTCTCTATCCAATAGTTTTTTATTATATTGAAAATAGGCTATAGACTTTCTTTTATCCAACGGAGGATAACAGCTATGTCATTCGGCAAGAAACTCTATTCGAAAAATTTCTTCATCGCGAATCTTGTGATTCTCGGAATTGTGATAGGATTTGCGCTTGCATTCATGTTCCGGGCGAATCCTTCGGCAAGCAGTACTGCGCTTCCGATCGTCAAAGCGGAAACTCCGCCCATGGTGGCTGGCTCTGATACCGAAGCGGCCATTTCCCAAGCAGAAGCTGTACAGGAAGCTTTTCGCAATATCGCGAAAACAGTACTTCCTGCTGTAGTAGAACTGGATGTGGTCGAAGGCGCTCAGAAAAATCAGCCACAGCAGCAGACACCGCAATTCCCCTTCGATTTCTTTTTCGGGCCCGATACACCTTCGCCTGATCAATTTCCACCTCAAGAAGGTCTAGGCTCCGGCGTAATCGTCAGGCGCTCGGGCAAAACAGTTTATGTGCTGACGAACCATCATGTCGCGGGTAATGCTACCAAGATAACCGTGAAATTGAGCGATGGCAGGGAATACGAAGGCAAGCTTGTCGGCACTGACGAGCGCAAAGATGTCGCCCTTGTCAAGTTCGAAACCGACGATTCGGATATCGTAATTGCCAAATTAGGGGATTCTTCGAAACTCCAGGTTGGAGATTGGGCAATCGCGCTGGGAAGCCCCTTCGGATATGTCTCTTCGGTTACCACGGGCATTATCAGCGCATTGGGGCGGCGCGGCGGCCCGGATGGCAATATCAACGATTTCATACAGACTGACGCAGCAATCAATAAAGGCAATTCTGGCGGCGCCCTTGTCAATATCCGCGGAGAAGTCATTGGAATCAATACGTGGATTGCGTCACCTACAGGTGGGTCCGTCGGCCTTGGCTTTGCGATCCCCATCAATAACATAAAGAGCGCGATCGATGATTTTATCGTCCACGGCACAGTCAAATATGGCTGGCTGGGAGTCAGCTTGTCCAATATCACGCAAGACAAGGCAAGCGCAAAAGAGCTCGGCCTCGATGGCAAGAAGGGTGCTTTCATCGGGCATGTATTCATGAACGGGCCAGCGGACAAGGCAGGGCTTTTGCCTGGTGATTTTGTCACAGCCGTAGACGGGAAATCGGTAGCTTCTACCGATGATTTGGTGCGGATGATAGGCGATATAAAGGCAGGCACCGCTGCAAAGCTCGATATCATCAGGCGGGGTAGTCAGATGACCCTTAGCGCGAAAATCGAGCTGCGGGACGCCACTGTTGCCTCGAACAATGCGAACATTTTCCCGGGCGTAACGGTCATTTCGCTCAAATCTGATTCTATCGATCAGAAACAGGTTCCGGTAGGGCTGCGAGGCGCGCTCGTTGTGGATGTGCTTGCGAAATCTCCTGCAGCAACTATGGGTTTGCGAACCGGCGATGTCATTACCAAGATAAATGGCAAGAATGTCAGCGACCTCAAGCAATTCTATGAAACGCTTGCCAAGGAAGGACGGAATAAGCTAGTGTTTACAATCAACAGGGATGGCCAGACCGTCGAGACTCTTGCGTATGTAGGAAAGTGAGTATATATTCCCTTACAAGAGCGGGTTATTCCGAATTCGGAAGCCTCCACGCGGAGGCTTCCCTTATTTAGAAGGGATTATATGCATAAAGAATTTGTTCCTTATGACATGATTCGGAACAATGCGATCAAGCTTGCTTACAGAATCTACAAAGATGGTTTTATCCCTGATGTGATCTATGTCTCGCTGAGAGGCGGCGCATACATGGGAAACGTCATCAGCGAATATTTCAAGTTTGTGAAAGGGAATAGCCGGCCTGTGTTCTATGCGGCCGTCGTCGCCAGATCGTACAGCGGATTTGATCAGCAAGAAAACATAAAAATAGACGGATGGACGTATAATCCCGATTTTTTGCGGCATGGCGACAAAGTGCTTCTGGTTGACGATGTTTTCGATTCCGGGCGCACTATCAATCATCTTGCCAAAGTGATCATGGATCGCGGGTTGCCGCGCAGCGACGTCAAGATTGCAGTTCACGATTACAAGGTGAGGGAATATTTGCCGCAGCACCTACCGATTACGCCGGATTACTGGTGCAGAAAAATCGAAGTCAAGTCAAAAGAAGATGAACTCTGGATACACTACATGAGCCATGAGCTGGTAGGCCTGACTGAGGCCGAAGTGGTGCAGCATTATCTCAAAGATGATCCAGACCTCGCCGAAGCGATGCGGCTTGTAACCAGCAGAAACTGATTTCGAGCGCCCCTTCATGCTTATATCACGGTGCCATCAGGAATTATCTGGTTTTTCGGAATGACGATAATCCCGTCGACAATGTAGTGTGTCTTGTATTCTCCGTCTTCTCGCGGCAAAGGATCGATTCCGATGCGGCAATTCGAGCCGATGCGCCCGTTCTTATCGATAATGGCATGGCGAATGATGGAGCCGCCGCCGATACCGATGTTAGGGATGTGTTTCCTTCGGTTTTCTGCTTTTTCAGCTTCGGTTTCATAATAATCCGCGCCCATGCACACCACGCCATCGAGGCTTGCTCCCGATTCGATAACGGTACGGATACCGACTATTGAACGCGTAATCGAAGCATTCGTGATGATACAGCCATCGCTCGCAAGTGCCTGATTGAGCGTACAATAATTGAGCTTGGACGCCGGCAGATTGCGAGCGTGAGTATAAATCGGCATCTGCTCGTCGTAGAAGTTGAATTGCGGATTGATGTCAGTGAGCTCAATATTCGCTTCGTAAAAGCTTCGAATGGTTCCAATGTCTTCCCAATATCCGCCGAACACATATGTATTCACTTTTTCTTTGGCAACAATAGCCGGGATAATCTCTTTGCCAAAATCATTCGCATCCATCTGAAGGGCATCTTCGATAAGCGGTGCATCAAAGATGTAGATGCCCATACTGGCCAGGTATGGCTTGTTCGGGTCCGCATCTTTGGGTTTGAGTTCTTCAGGCACGGCAAAATCGCGTATGTCTTTGGTCGGGCCCGGTTTTTCAAGGAAGCTGTCAATGCAGCCGTCGGGCCGAATCTTTATAATGCCAAGAGAGCTGGCAGCCTCGCGCGACACCAGCGTTCCTGCGATGGTCAAGCGGCATGCCGACTCAGTATGCTTTCTGAACATGTCAGCCAGATCCATGCGATAGAGCTGATCGCCCGATACAATAAGGTAATGGCTTGGTTTATGAGGACGGAAATGGATGAGATTTTTGCGCACGGCATCAGCCGTTCCTTCGTACCAGCCAGAATGTGCAGGCGTCTGCTCGGCAGCCAGAATCTCAACGAATCCTTTTGAAAAATGGTCAAAATTATACGAGCGAGAAATGTGCAGATGGAGAGAAGCTGAGTTGAACTGCGTAAGTATGTAGATTTTCTTGAAACCGGAATTGATGCAGTTGGAGATTGGGATATCGACAATACGATATTTCCCGCCAAAGGGAACAGCTGGCTTTGACCGCTCTTTGGTGAGAGGGAAAAGACGTGTGCCTTTGCCTCCTCCCAAAACGATGGAAAGAATTTCTGTCATATCTGCTCCTATAAAAAGTCAACCGGGGCGCTGACGCTGAAATACATCAGCCAGCAACGCCGGCTATGCGGATTGTTCTATGGATGTCCGCATTGCATCCGCTTTCTCCCATATTCGTCGGTCCCTCA
>Ga0302253_1000234_pt1 | contig 52317 bp, 62 predicted proteins | sample AAG_RA_Trp_MG_FD_193537 | JGI IMG/M metagenome (GOLD analysis project Ga0302253, IMG submission 193537) | Enriched activated sludge microbial communities from anaerobic digester in WTTP, New Holstein, Wisconsin, United States - AAG_RA_Trp | ecosystem: Engineered > Bioreactor > Anaerobic >...
TTAACAACATGACGCCGAACCAGTACTTTGAGACCTTTAACCAGAAACCTCTATTGAGCGAAACCGAACTAATCAAAGAGCCGTTTTCTACCTTAAAAATCACTTGCTAAACCGGTGGCATTACAGAATTATTTTTAGTTGAGATAAACAAAAAACCTCCGCCTTTAGAGCGAAGGTTTTGATTATTTTAACGTGGCAGTTCCCCCTTCGAAACATACCACTTTACCCTTAATTGTTGATTTATTTTTAGCATGAAAAATCTGCTTTGTCAATTACTTTCTCCCCACTAATTCATCTAAACTAATCCCCAAGGCATCTGCCAATTTCATCATAGTCTGAATAGAAGGCCTCTTTGCTATTCCCTGCTCTATCTTAGTAATCACAGCCAAAGATAATCCCGCCTTCTCAGCTAATTTTTGTTGAGACCAGCCAGCTTTCTTTCTAACTTGTTTTATTCTTTGCTCAAGCATTTCTCTTGACAATATATGCTAAATAGGGTAGTATATTCAGAATACTTCATAACTATCTATTTTAGACATATTTTAACACTTTAAATCTTTTAACTCAACCTATTTCCTTACTACGAAATTACTTGGCGAATTGCAACTCTAATTGCGACAAAATCCTGATTCTTGATCAAAGCCGTTACTTTGCAAGCACTCAACAGCTGCTTGTTTGGGAGTCTTATATGCCAGGATTTTCCTTGGGTAATTATTCATCCAGTCTTCTATGTCGTTAATCCTGGATTCTGTCAAATCAGTTATATCCGTTCCCTTGGGAACAAATCGTCTGATCATGCGGTTATGATTCTCATTGGAACCCCGTTCCCATGAACTGAACGAATGCGCAAAGTAAATTGTTGTTCTGCGTCCCTTACCCAAGATACTGACCTCCAGTGACCGCCAGTCCAAGAATTCAGCTCCGTTATCAAAAGTTATAGACTTAAACTTCTTTTTGAATCCTTGCCCGTATCTACTTTCCAGGTTATCGATCGCTCCTTTTATCGCTTTCTGCGATGCCTGCACCACTTTTATAATGATTTCTTCCCGTGTCTTTCTCTCCGTCAGCGTCACAAGACTGGCTTTGGTTCCTCGCGGCCCTTTTACCGTATCTCCTTCCCAATGTCCGTATTCTCGCCGCTCTTCTACTGCCAACGGCCGTTTCTCTATGCTCCGACTTATACGATTTGTCCGGCTTATCCTCCCCACAGGGCGATACTTTCGCTGTCTCTTCTTTCGCTTCTGCCATAAATCTTTGTTACTTATCCCGTAGAATATCCCCTTATCTATGTAATTATACAGCGTCTTCGTGCAGATCATTCCACTGAACTTCAATCCTCTGGCCTTAATTTCACCTATGATCGCATCCGGTGAATACCGTTCCTCTACCAGCTTTATCCTGATGTATTCTTCCAATTCTCTATCTTTGCCTATCTTTAATGACCGCTCCTTATTCCGCCCTCGCTTTTCATATTCCCCCTGTCCCACATGTGCACGGTACTCTATCTTCTCGCTTAAATCATACTGTATCCGCGCTATTTCCCCTCGCCCTATCTCCCGGTATATCGTCGCCCTGTTCCGAACTAACAACCGGGCGATCTCTGCCACCTTTTTACGCCCTGCTAATAATACTTCGATCTTGTGCCGTTCCGATTCCTTTAAGTGCACATACCTCTTCTTTGTGCTATAATCTTTTCGCTCCATAGATCCTCCTGTCCTTTGTTTGTGTGAGAACTACAAAGTAACAGGTTTCCTTTGATCTGTGGAGCTTTTTTATTCCCTCTTTTGTCGCACTTCAGTTTACAATCTTCAACTACGAAATTACTTATGGAAGTAGAGAGTATAAGGTCGGGACGGACAGAGTTTAAAAAGACTTCAAGAAAATATGAGCATTGGAGCATGAGAAATTAGTCCCTCCGCCACTAAAACGTTGGCGAGGCTAATCGCAATTGAATAATCAAACAGAAAGGAAAAAGTAGAGAGGTAACCGTTCGGAGAAAGGTTCCAATCTACTTTCTACTCTCACCTTTCTCCTCTCTCCCTTTTTCGCCTGCAGCGAAAAAGGGTCAGCACTCTTACCCCTTGCGAACACCGAATTATTATAAAATCTCTTGTCTGACGTAGCTAAAGAACTCCCTCCAGGGCTTGAAGATCCCCTTTCTTTATAAGCTTTCGTCCCAAACTTACCATTAATGTCTTCAAAAGTTTTATTGTTATAACACTCATCGGCTATATTTTGTAATGTTTTATTCCATATTTCAGCATTTTCCCCTCTATTAAAAGGCCGGCCAAATAAGCCGATCTTAAGCTTACCAATACCCTTTTTCTTATCGGTAATTTCGCATATAACTGAATTAATTATTCTTGGCAAAATCACCTGAATCCGCTCCCTATTATTTTTATTCAACATATAGAAATCTTCAAATAGCTGCAATGTCTTAATATAATCATGAGCCGTGCCGGCCTGAATCTTTTCTGCTTGAATTTCAGACTTTATTCTGTTTTCTTCCACAACAAGTTCTAATTCGTCTTGATTCAATGTTTCCAGTCTTTCTTTAACTACATCGACACCAGCCAGTCCTTTATCCTCAAGTATATTTACCAAATTAGCAATCTTTGTACGAACATCTTTCAATCTTGCCTGTACCCTATCTAAATCCTCCTGCAAAATTCCTATTGTTGACGCCGTCGCTTGGTTGGCTTTTTTTACAATTTCAGCAACATTATCCGGATTTAAATGCAAATGCCGTAGCACTTCTATAATCGCATCATCCGTAGTATCTGCTGCTAAAAGATTAGTTTCACTGCAATCGATACCATTAGTCTTAAATGCTTTTACACACATATAATATGGATAATACTTACCGCCTTTTCCAGTAGCTGGCCTTGCAATCATAGCCGAACCACAATTACTGCACTTAAGCAAGTTTTTAGCAAGATAGACATAATTACGATTTGAACTGATGGGACTATGATTAGTTGCCCTGTTTCTTTTTAAAATAGCTTGGATTGTGTTATGAACATTTTCCGTCCTTAACGGTTCCCAATTCCCAGGATAAATCTGACCATCATACTCCTGCTTTGCGATATAGCGGATATTCTGGAGAATACGCGATACCTGCGGTTTTGAATATGTTTTCCCCTGCCGTGATTTATACCCCTTTTGATGCAGGATATCGACAATCTTTACTGCACTTTTCACTCTCAAATATAATTGGTCGATAAACTCCACATGTTTTCTATAAACAGGATCTGGTACATATGTAGTCTTACCATTGGCATCTTTGCTTGTTTTATAACCTACGGGTGGTGGTCCTATTGGCCGCCCTTGATTAATGTGCCTTAAAACAGTTTCTAAGCTATATTGCGATATTCTCTCTGCCTGCCACTGGGCAAGATTGGCATGATTTCGCATTATCATCTGCCCGTCAGGTGTTGAAGTATCTATATCAAGATCCAAACAAACAAGAGCTACTTCATTTTCGTTAAATTCAGCTGAAATATCGATATAATCTCTTGTGTTTCTTGCTATGCGATCCAACTTTGTCACAACAACTACATCAATAAGCTTTAATTTAGCAAGCTCAAGAGCCTTAGTTAATCCTTTTCTTCCTTCCCGTTTTGTGGCAGTCCGTCCTTTTCTCTGTCCATCCGAACTCTCATTTTCTACGAATATATCAACAAGTCTCCATTCTTGGGGTGAATGCAAGCTTGATTTGGATCTCACCCAATTATTAAGAACTTCTTTCTGATGATCCAGCGATTCGCCTATTTTCTGTGCCTGCTTGTCTGTAGATACACGGGCGATACCAAAAACACGCACAGTTTTGGCGTCTTTAAAACTGTAAATCGTTGTAACTTTTCTCCATGAAACTTTTTTAGCCATAATCCCCTTACTTTCGTATGGGATACATTATAGCAATAATTTCATTCTCTGCAATCTTTTTTATTTCCATGAATATCTTTACCGGTTTCCCTGCAGGACTCGGCCCAAAGCAAACCAAAAATTTCATTAAAATCCTTTATCCTATCTTCATCTGACAACTGCGTATAAGGATTACTTGGATTAACGTAGAGTTCCGGGGTAGAGCTTATGTCACAGATTTCGATCTTGAAAGATCGAACCACTTTCCCAGGGGGAGCTTTTCGTTTTATTTTATAAGGATTATTCACAGAATCCACACCCTCATTTACTTACTACTACTTTTCTTAGTTCTTTTTTCTTAACTTATACAAAAGGGGGTAATTCGCCCTCTTTCTGGGGGACAAATACGCCCCTTTAAGGGGGACATTTGTGTCCTCTTTGTACGCCGAGTTATTAACAATTCCCAAGACATGATGTCGTGGTTAACTGTCCATACATTCCACCGCCCGGACTTTTTCCTAATGATCACATTGTTTTGAATAAGCGTTTTTATCGTTCGCCGCACACTCCGCTTATCTAAATTTAATTCTTTCGCAATAGACTTATAGCTAATAGCCCTACTCTTTTTATTCCAACCACTCGTCATCCGAATCAAAAAAATAAGAGTCCTGAATTGTGTACCATTAAAATGGAATCGATAAAGCGCCCGCATCATATTATTGGGGACCTTAGTATAACCGCCTGGTGGATAATAATGAGTTTGCTCCATAAAAAAGGCAAATAAAAAGGGCTGGCTCTCTGAAATTGCTTTCAGAAAACCAGCCCTATTTTCCTCCGACCTTGCGGCCGAGTGATAGCGACTGAATAACTTATTTGATAATTAGTTTATACCCCGCTCCGTGTTACCTGTCAAGTGCTTTCTTTTGGAGCCTCCACCTTCCCTTCTTTTGCCGGAGTAATCTCCATATAGAATTGGGTGCCGTCTGATTTCAGACTAACCTGCAAATGGCCCTTACGATGACGTTTTACCATCCGCCACCCTTCTATTATTTCTATTTCATCGGAACTAAGTCCTTTCCGATTGAATATAACATCCCCGTTGCCCATAGTGCCTCACAAACAAGATATTCTAATTGAGCAAAGTTATATAAGAAGCACACCATAGAGGTAATATGGAGCACACGTTATATATCGGCACTAAGTAGCACGTTTTTCAGGAAAACGCTTTCTTTTAGGTAGAAAAAGTATACCACCCGATTTCCTCTTTGTCAATATCTACAACTCACACAGCCACTATCCGTCTTAAACAAGCCATATTTATATTGACAAAATGGAAATTATATACTATAAATTCACCTATGGATTTTGCTCAACGAATAAGAGAATTAAGGGGTACTACCCGACAAAAGGACTTTGCCAAATTTTGTCATGTCGGCGCTTCGACTATCAATAAGATTGAAAAAGGGGTACTAACAGGAACACTTGATATTCATATCAAGATCTGCCAGGCATTAGGGATAAGTTTATCCACGCTCTATAAGGGGGTTTACGAAGAAAAAATTAAACCGTTCGTCCCCACCCCTCCTTTCGCAGAACTCCCTTTAACTTACGATCAGAAAATTACCCGCCAGTTACTTGTTAAGAATATTCTCATTAACAAGAAGATGCTTCCGGAAATAATAACAATAGCTCCCGGTAGCCACATAGAAGAAGAACTATCTCCTGATTCGCAAAGATTTATTTTTGTGATAGATGGAGAAATTAAAGTAAGCTCAAACAAAAACGAATATACACTAAATAAAAATCAGTCCATCTACATAACCGACGCTAAAATACCTATTCTCTTTAAGAACGGAAGTATCGTTCTTTCCGCAAGAATACTTTGCATTACCACTCCAGTGATATTGTAGCAAAAGAAATATATTCGATTACAATATTTAACTGGATGCTTCGTATGTTACGAGAAAGGACTTACATATTCTAGAGATAGAAGTGGTGAAATTTAACAGAAATATTCTAAAATAAAGGCTGGACGGTTAAGTCCAGCCTCGCATAATACAAATAACATCAGAACCAATCTAAGGCGTGTTTAGGACGTAATCTTACAAGTCCATTTATCGGGATCGCTATCCCCCTTATGCCTGTTATTTTCCCACTGCAGAGGCTGCAGATTGCTTATATTATCAGTTCCACCTTTAGAAACAGGCTTTATGTGATCTATTTCCCAGCCATATTGTTCCTGTTTTCCATATTTGTTCCGTTGCATGCTTGCGTTGCAAACATCTTTGCGATACGTTGTCAGATTTAATTCAGGCTTCCCTTTTTGCCACACAGCTTCAATTGTGTCCTCATCAAAACCACTACCTTTTTCGTTAGTGCTAGGATTCCTTGCCATCGCTTATCTCCTTATCAATTAGTGTTTTGTGTCCTTTGGCGGACAAGAATCAGGCCCATAGCTATCTTTGTCCCGGATCTTTCCGTTTCTGCCGTGAATTACCACTTCTGACTTCTCATGCCTCGCAATTTTTGCCGCAGCGTTAATAGCGGCCGCCTGCGTGCGATGAGCAGAGGTTATCCTGCTGTTATTCTCTCCCCTGACTGCCCACTTATCAGCATAAGGCACAGCGTGCTGATTTTTACCCATCTGAGTCCTCCTGTTTAAAGATTGTCAAAACTTTCTATACTCAAACTCGGTTGCTCAAGATACCCTTAAGATTATTCACCTGCCTTTCATCTTGTTATTTAACCAAGCTGATTTTCTGCCCATAAAATAAAAAATCCCCACTCGCGAAAAAGTATATTATTACTCGCATAGTGAAGATTCGACTTCTTTAAAGTGGTGATTCCCTCTCCACATCTCACCACATCGTATTGTATTATAAACGAAATTATATGCTACATGTGGTATTTAGTCAAGCTTTTTATCTCCCAACAAACTCACCTTTGACTTGGCCTTCCCCTCGCTGAAATTAATTTTACTCCCCGGTTTCAAGACTTAGTGTGTTATTAAACTTCATTTTAATGTTCACTCGGCAATATTAATACCCCATTTTCAAACCACAACTCAATCGTATCTAACGAAAAGTCTGTCCAATCAATCTCTTCACTATAAAGCTCGTGATAATTTCCGTCTTCACACACCAAAATTGCCGATTTATCCTCATTAACCGTAAGCTTCCAAGCCCCAAACTCCTGCAACGCCTTCGTTTTCATGATTGTAAATAGTATTTTGTCAATTAACCAGTATGCTTTTCCTTCCTGCGCGACATATTGAACGCCATCGGTGTAAAGATAACCGCTTAAGTGCCTATACCATTGCTCTGTTCCGGTAAATTGTCTCAACGCATCCCTTGTTAACATTCTACACCCCCTTTTTTGCTTTTATTAATCCCTTATCCAGGAAACTATAAAAACTCTTCCCCACAATAATGTGGTCCAAAACATCAATACTGAGCAACTCACCGGCATTTGATAATTTACTCGTTATTGCCAAGTCCTCTTCGCTGGGCTCATCAGTCTCGGATGGATGATTGTGGACAATAACTATCCCTGCGGCATTCTGTAAGATAGCCGGCTTGAAAACCTCCCGAGGATGGACCATGCTTGCATTTAACGTACCGATCGAAACAACGTTAATACCCAACACCCGATTCCGTGTATTAAGCTGTATGGAAAGGAAAAGTTCCCGGTCGGAATTATTTAATTCATCCTTAACAAGTTTATAAACATCCTCAGGCCCTGTAATAATGCATTCTTTCGTTGGCCTGGATTCCCTAACGAGCTGAATTTTAACTTCGTGGCCGAAATAGTTTCTAACCATTTTCATTGTTTTTCCTTTCAGATAATTGTTGTCCATTGAAATAGCATCCTTCGCAGCTATTGTTTTTCTCCTTGCGGCATATTTCGCATACCGGCTTCTTATCAACCGTCGCTAATGATCGAATAAGCAATTGCTCAATCACTGTCGTCATAGGTTTATTCCAGGCACGCTTTAACCTGTATAACGTTTTCACCATTTTTTCGCTTAAATCAGGGCTATACATGCTTCATTCACCTCCTTTTCCGGGACTTCAACCCAGATAACTCCATCAATTACCACCCAGTCAGAAATTTCCTCCCAGCTTATTCCTTTCGTTGATTTGTCTTTTTGTATCCACATCAGCAATCACCTCCCTCTTCTAATAAATCGCTATGTTTTTCAACAAATGTTTCCAGACTTTCAGATCCGCTTGGCTTAATACCTTTGGCCAGAAGCTTATAAACGTTCTTCATTAGGCGTCTTTCTTCCCAAAGAGCGGATAAACCGAATGCTTGCTCCGGCAGATCCTCAGAATAAGTTCTGTATTGGGAGTCTCGTGTTTTTGAATACCTTTCCATACAGGCATCTGCGCGTAACACCCCATCCTCAAATTTTTCGTTCTTTCTTTCGTTTTTTTCTTTTTCTTGCCTCATGTGAACCCTCCTTTCTTTTTTCGCCAGAAATGCAAAGCACAAGGATTTGACCCGCAGGGGCGGTCATCTTACGAGGCATCCCCCGGAAGATGAGAAATTACAAAGGAAACTTTTTGAGGCAGACCACAAAAAGGCAAACTTTTGATTTCAGCCTTTTGTCAAGAAAACAGGAACTGCCCGAAAGAAACGAGTGCCAAGCGAGTGGATTTCCTGGTCTTTGGGAAAAATTGAGACTCCCCGCAAGGGGCAGAATACTTCTGATGCCTAAAAGCCTTTCCGAGGCAAACCACGAAAAGGCTTTTAGGTAGAGATGAATTTTTTCAAAAGATTTTCTTGCACAAAAGTCAATATTGGGCTATTGTCGGCGAACAAAAAGAAAGAGGGTTACGTGAAAAAGGCAAGAAGAAGTAAAAAACGAAGGGAAATTTGAGGATGGGTTGAGAAGCACGATAAGGGCTAAAACAATAAGAACATTATAATCTGCCCTGGATTTAACGCGGTAATATTAACTCTGCTTTAATTGATCAAAAATATGCTTTTTCTCAAACCCTTTTGCTCTATACTCGATTTTGTGATAATGAATCAATCCTTGGTCGTCGAGATAACCAAGTGTTATATCAGCCATTTTGACTTCGTTATCTAACGTTTTGCGATCAAAATTCTTTAATTGATTCCTTAATTCGTTAATCCAATTATCCAGATTCATATTTCCTTTCCTTTCTTAATCAGTTTTTAGGAATGCTCGTTTACCCCCAAGCACTTAAAGTTATTTGCGTGCGGTATGCCTGCCGGCACTTTCCTCCACACCCCCCTCGAAGGCTACCGCACGCTCTTTCCAATCAAAATCACCCAAACCACCCCTTTACTCACAAAACCCACAAGGCTGGGCGGGGATATTACTTTCAATTTTAAGCCCTTTCCCCCGTATAGCCGATAGGACAGCTTTAAAGTTGTATCTTTTACGCCTCGTAGGCTGCAAGAACCACTTCTTGCAATTCATTTTTTGCCTCAGGCGTTAAGAACTTGACGGTATCGTAATACTTACCGTCTCCGGCTAATTGCGAAGGCATAGCCGCAAACAGCCCGCCGTCTTTCTTAGCCATAACCCTGACGCCTTTTATCAAAACCGCATCAGCGACTTTAATATCCACAAAGGCTTTCAAGGCATTTTCGTCTTTTTCGACTTTATAAACCCTGGCTACTTCAATCATGGTTTTCACCTCCTTTCGATTTGTTTTTACTTGTCTCATGTAAACCTCCTTTCTTTTGACGACGGAAATTAAAACCCAAGAACGTGAAGCACTTTATATCAGGCAAACCAGATACAAAGCGCGCCTTTTGTCAAGAAAACAGGGAATGCCCGAAAGTAACGAGCGCCAAGCGAGTGAATTTCCTGGCGTCTTTTGAAAAATTTGAGACTCACCGCAAGGGGCAGAATACTTCTGATACCTAAAAAGCCTTTCCGAGGCAAACCACGAAAAGGCTTTAGGTAGAGATGAATTTTTTCAAAGGATTTTCTTGAGCAAAAGTCAGGATTGGGTTATTGTAGGCGGATAAAAAGAAAGAGGATTACTTGATGGCAAGAGAAAACAAAAAAGCAGGAAAGGAAGGTACGTTGATTGAGGTAGCAGGGTAGGATTGTCGAAAAAGTGGCGAGGCGGTAATCTTATTCCTTAGGCTGTCAGTTGAAAGTAGAGTTTATGGTGTCGCATCGAAAAGGCTGGAGAATGAAGCAGGCAAGGTAGATAACGAATTTTTTTGAGATTAACTCCTTAGAAGATGGTCAAGATATTTCGTAATTATAAACCTGGTTGTTTCGTTTCCTCTCTTTCGTAAAAATTTGAGTGCTTCACCTGTAACAGGTTTAAAATTTGTCTTGTACCTAGTAACGCACTTTAGCTGATCCTTGCTCCATCCGTTATTTATGTCAGGATGCTTACTATCCATCTTTATTGTCCCTAAGTATGGGATTTCCTTATTTTTATTAAGTAAATAAAGCTTATTATAAATAAGCGATCTGTTTTTATTCGCGCAAACCGAATATGATGCATATAACCCAGTGATAATAGAGCTATCTAATCCTTTCCGGTTTTCAATATAAGGAAAGGAAGCATCGCTTATAATAACTGTTTCGCAATTTTGGACAAGAATTGATTTCTCATCTTTGTCAGGCATTAAAGCATTGGCTCCAATGCAATCATAGGCTCCGCCATCTGTTAAGCAAACGTCCTCATTCTTGCTCAACCGCAATCTTTTCGCCTTAAAAACCAACGGGAAAGCGGCGGAACAGGCCACAGCTTGGCTTAAACATAAACCTGGAAAACAAATATTTACTCTATATGAACCGCATATGTTCTTACTGAATTTAAAATTTGTGCCTGTCTTGAGTTCGCTCGCATTCAGAATCAGTAGCGGTGTATCGGGGATCTCGTATAGTTTAATAGAATTAAATAATTTTTTATCGAGAACTTCTGCAAGGACATCGACATCTATTCCTAGGCCACAGAGTGTTGAGAGAAATACTGCGGGATGCCTTAATTTGTCCAATACAGAGTTTTCAAGCCCATCTTTTAGGATAAGCTCGACTTTTGAAGAGAAACCTTTCCAATCTTCCGCGTAAAGGGTCCATAATGCGCCGATTATGGCTCCTCCCGATATAGCAGAAACCACGTCGATTTTTCTGTCAACTCCCAACTCATGAAGTGCCTCGAATACGCCATAATGAAAAGCAATTGCTCTGCTTCCGCCTCCTGAAAGTGCTACGCCAACGCCTTTTCTTTCATTGCAAGTTCCCATCAAATCGCTCACTATTTAACAAGCTTTGTTTCAATGTCACCATTCCCAAGCGTAGTAAGGAGAGAAACGCCGCCCTCTGCATTTGTAGAGTAAACGTGTTTCGCAACTTTGCGGTACACCGTTACTGCTTGCCAATCTGGATGACCATAGCGATTATCTACTCCTGCACTTATTAATACTGTGTTGGGAGAAACGAGGAGAACGGTTTCTGCATTTACTCCTGTTTTCGACCCATGGTGAGGAGCCGCCATTACATCAGAATGCAATGCCTTACCAAATAACCGATTGATAGTTTCCCAGCGATCGGTCTCCGTGTCTCCCGTAATTAAATACGAAAATCCACCCTGTCCCTTACCCTGTAATCGTAACACTATTCCCGAATTATTAGAATTGTCCATATCTTGAGGGTGGGGAGAAAATAATTCGAAATCAAAGTAGTCTGATAATCCAGTCTGAATACGAGATTCAACCTTATCAAGGCGTACAGAGATTCTTTTTAGAGGATTGGTGGTTTGGGCTCTTTCTTTTTCCTGCTGATCAATAATCTGAAAAACGTTCCTAGCTGTTTCGGTGTCCTTATAATACTTTGGATACATGATCCAGTCGGGCCTGTATTTCTTTAAGACCAATCCGACCCCCGTAGCATCAGAATGATCTTCATCAAACCCCGTCAGAACAAAACCACGCACATAGTAATTCTTCAGGAATGCCGATAATATATTTTTGACATATGCAACGGTTTCATCCCCGGCCGGTGGGATAAAAGAATCCACAATAATTGCATCCTTCCCATGTCGAACAACAGCCAGAGATCCTTGTCCTACGTTTACTGTAATTATTTCCATTTCCTACTCCTCGCTATAGAGAATCCTTGTACTTTTCAAATATTTCCTTGTTTAAATCGCGCTCAAACAAACAGAGTGCCATGGATGCAGAACTAAATTTTCGCTCTGCGTAAAGTTTGCAACATTCAAACCGTTCTCTTGCCAAGGCCGCGAGAGTTATTGAATAGGCGATTTCTCCCTTTTCGGACGATTCTAAAATATAGACCTCTGCTGTAGTGTCATCGACCAGGCGGAGATCACCTTTCCAGTAAAGACTCTCCGTTTTTTTTGAATAGAACGGTTTAATCCCTGGATATATCTCTGAGAATAGATCTTTATCCCGGGCACGAACATTTTTAATATCCAGCGAGATATGACTTAAAGGAGCTAGCGCAGATTCAAGTGTTGAAATTGCGGGAGGAATTCTCCCTGTATCAACAAATATAGGTTTTCTGTTCACGATTTTCACGCTAGAAGGCGGTACTTCATAGACCAAATCTGCCCCCCTCAGAAATATGAAATGTTTTATTTTATACCGCTCTTTGTCATGGGGGTTGTGGTTTTTCGCAATAACCAACAGCGCATAGAAAAAGTCCGTATTGTGCTTGTCATGGTTCACTGTTCTTTGATATGTCGCAATATCCCCTGAGCTAAGTGTTCGCAGTCCATTCACATGATGAGTATGCCAATTACCAAGGTGCTCAACTTTCGAATGCCGGCTTTCTATTCTGCGAAAAGCGGCCTCTTGGTATTCCCCATCTTGAAAAAAACTGCTGGCTGTTCGGCGCGCGTTTGGCCCTGGACCAATAAATCCACAAGCATCGATATCAATTTTATTGCCTTTGCGATTATAAAAACCGATGATGCGCCCACCGGTCTCGTCTACGTTATACCTATCGCATTCGTCATAAATAGCTTCCAGAACCTCTCTATAAAGAGTGATTCTTACTTTCAGATTTTCGGTTCGCTTGCCCCAGAGCATACTTGACACCCTTTCTGTGGATTCAAAATAATTCGTTGGATTTGAAAGTGTTTTTCAAATGGAGGCGTCGGGCGGTTACCCCAAACAATATAATTTTCAGTGATAGGTTGCATATATTTTGGCCGTTCCGGAAGAGTAGCGGCGATAGCATCTAACACAAACCGCGTATGAAAGGCAGCAATAAATGTTATGTCTACGTTTAAACCGGGTGAATCTTTGATTTCAGAAATTTCCATTCCATACATGCGTTGCCGTTCATCCTCTGAAACCAAATCAATTTCTTTTACACCACTGCGAAACTGGCTCCTTTCAAGAATCATCTCTAAACAAGCTAGGCATCCGCCTTTGCCAGGTCGATAACTAAAAACCTCTCCCCCTATCCCCCGAGTAAAAACTCGAGCTACCACAAATGGGATTTTACTGCGTACACAAATTTCATTCACGAGGTACCGCGAAGGTTCGTTATCCGTAGCTAAAGCCACCACTGTATGACTTTTAATCAATGCTTCCAGATCATCGTACTCCATGATATCTACATCGAGTTTCTGTATGTTGGCTTTAGGGTTTCTATCAAGCAGGACTTCCTCAAGAGCGTCTACTTTCCTTCTGCCTACGAATTTCATCCCACAAACATGCCTAATGACATTTTCTGGCTCAAGGCAATCTTTGTCGACAAGCGTTAGATTTCGAACCCCAGACATAACCAATTGCAAAGCAAGGTGCCCTCCGCCCGAACCACACCCTAGAATTAACACCTTCGCGTCACCTAATAGTCCAACATCGAACAGTTTTTCAATTCTTGTGAATATCTTATCGTTGCCCATTTGCTTTATTTGAATTTGTTGGCCAACTGCCTGTTATGCGCCATTCCTTATAATTGAACAACCATTTTCTCGCCAATATTAGGGCGGAAGCGACGTTATGTTTGCCCGGATTCCAGTTATTCATTACGCCAAAAACACACAGTGCTCCGTCCTGCCATCTATGGGGAGCATTGTTTAAAATTGGAGAGGCGTAGATTTTTGGGGCATTGTTTGGGTAACCATGCGGTAGTACGATCGTTAGCGTTATTTCGCAGTCATCACCTTTTTCTTTAAAAAGTATTTCTAATTCATTTTTGCTTGAAATCGTAAGAAATGGTTTTTCGCCTTTTTCGCGCAATGTATCCAATTCTTCGTTTACTTTGAAGATTTTATCTTTTGGTATGTCTGGTTGGAAGTACCACACGGGGACTAAACAGGCCTTCGGGCGTCCATTCCTTTCAATAATGAATGCTTGGCCTTCATTGACCTGATCGAGGATTTCCCCGGGAGCACCCCGTAATTCCATCATTGTTAAAGTTTTAAACTCAAGTTCCATTTAGCCTCCTCTAATGCTTTATCTCTGCGCCAGGCCAAACTCCGCCATTTTGTTTCCAAACTTCATATTTACTAAGCCATTTGGCGGCTCTTTGGATCACGAACAACACGTTGTGCCGACCAGGATTCCACATAGTTGGATGCAGATAACAGATATTACCGGAATTGTAGCGGTGCGGGCATAAATTAATCTGTGGCTTGTTAATGTACACCTTCGGCATTTCATTAGGGTAGGTTTCTGGAAAATAAACAGAAAGAGTGTAGTATTGTTGGGGTGAAGGCTGAAGTGCGGCTCTTATATAAACCTTCCCATCGGTTGTCGGGTTCAATTCGAGGTAAGAAAAGTATTGCTTAGCCTCGATAAATTGACTTTGAATAAGCGCGATGTTCATTTTTACCTCCGAACTTAATATTCGCCGCCAAGATCTTCGCGCATGGTTAATGGGGTTTTCCCACCCGTTTCTGATCGGTCGGTTTGACCTGTTGCACGAATTTCGCCATTTGGAAGAATCTCAATAGGAACTTCTTCTTCTCGATCAAGGATGGCTTCCAGCTCTTGAATTGTAGGCTTCTGTCCCATATCATCCTCCTTAAACTATACAATTGTATTAACTGCACAGTAAATATAGCACATTACACGTCTTTGTCAAGGTTTTTTTTAAAAAAATCGCCATCTGCCTTGCGTGCTTCGTTCTTCAGTCTTTTCGTTGCAGCTCTACATCCCACCGCATTAGTTGGAAGCTAGCGGACCAGTGAACGTAAAACGAAGGTCTGTCTTAAGAAAGCAAAAACGTTTACTCGGGATACAGGGGAACGATCTAGTTGGTGGAACTTATAAATTTTTATTATTATAAATATAGATAGTAGTAGGTGAGATTATTAGATGGTTCGTTGATCTAATCTTGGGGGAGCCATCTTCAAATAGCCTTTGTTTCAATAAGGGAGTAGCGAGAATATTGGTTATGCCGGACTTTTTTTATCGATGCCGTGTTCGGCTGTTTTTTTCTCACCTTTTCGGGTCAAGTAATTGGTAACGGAACATCTGACAAAAGGTTCTGTGATAACTTTTGGCATAGTTTAAATTATATTATTTAGCATTCTTCCGAAACTTCTTCCCGCATTTCGGGCATTCGACTTCGTTATCGAAAAACAGACTGCAGGGCACGTCGGCCCCGCAATGAGGGCATTTAACGACATCTGCGCCCATAGTAAAATCGTATTCCATAAATTCATCAAACAAATCGTCCGTCTTCTGCGATTATTTCGATTTCCTATGCTTATCCTGTTCCTCTTTTGATAGTTTAAACGACTGAAACCACCCATTTGCCATATGTTCTCCGCAATTGGCTTTACAATATGGACAAGTAATCAGCTCTTTATCCTTACACCCCGGCATTTTAGGCCCAACCTCCTCGGCTTTAAAAACCCCGTTACATTTTTCGCATGTACAAATAAACATAGATCCTCCTAAAAATTATCGTTACTCAACCCCCAGCCATCTTTAAATCTTCCCACCAGAAATATCAAAAAACCTCTCAAAGAAGCGTGTCAATTTGTCCAACACGCTCTCGCGTTTTTTGGAACGTTCTCCTCCGGGGGAAAAGCGCGATACAGGCGGCAAAACTTTAGCCAGAGCAGTACCCGTAGTTGCGACATTACCGTTACGAAACGCGTTTTTAACAAATTTATAAGTTTCGTCGTGGTCAAGATTTTCCTGCTTAATGATCTCCTCAAGCTCCTCAATCTTTTTCTTCTCCACATACTTCTGCCAGTCTTCATCCACCACCGAATGAGCATCAAGAGAAGCGATAAACTGGTTGATGAGGTCTTTTTTGTTGCGCAGTTCAACGCTTGAGTCGATTGCCTTATTAATGTCTACGAGCAGTTCGCGGTTCTTGATGTGGTCTTCGTGGTATTTTTTAACAAGCCCTAGAATATAATCAATATTGATCTCGATCTGCTTAATGAGCTCCATTTCGAACACGAGATCGTCGTTGATATTTTCTTTTTCGCCTTCATCCGCCTTGCGAAACTCGTTATAGAGGTCAATATAGGCGCTGTGATAATCCTGAATGTCACGCTCGGTTAAAATTTCGTTGCCTTTAAATTCGTCAAAAGTTACCAAGATATTTCTCACGCGCAAGATCGCGCCATAAAGCCTGATGAAATCCTTTTGATTTTGTTCGCCCACAATCCGCTCGCCGACTGGAAATTTTGTCAAAAGCTCTTTGATCAAACTGGCATACCCACGGATTTGCTTGTCGCCATCTTTATAGCCGTTGTAGTATTCGTCATACGTCTTTAACAGCACAATCCCACTGGCTTCCTTATCGCCGAAGAGGGCAATAGACTCATTGGTAGCTTTTTCCAGATTGCGGAAGCAAACAATGTTTCCGAACGTCTTGACGGTGTTTAAAATACGGTTAGTGCGCGAATACGCCTGCAAAAGCCCGTGCAAGCGCAGGTTTTTATCCACCCACAAGGTATTGAGCGTCGTCGCGTCAAAGCCGGTCAAGAACATATTGACCACCAGCAAAATATCCACTTCCCTGTTTTTCACCCGCTCACTGACATCTTTATAGTAATTCTGAAATTTATCGGAAGAGGTATCATAGGATGTTCCAAACAGGGCATTGTAGTCTTTGATGGCATCCTCAAGAAAATCCCTTGAGCTTTTGTCCAGCCCGCTGGTATCTTCCGAGTTTTCGTCTATCATGCCGTCAATTTCTTCATCGTTCACGCCAAAACTATATATAAGCGCCACTTTGAGCTTTTTGTCGCTTGCCACGTCTGCCAGTTGTTTTTTGAATTCAGCATAATATTTCTTTGCCACATCAATGGAAGCGACAGCGAAAATAGAATTAAACCCAGCCAGCCTGCGTTCTTTGATTTTATAAAAGCTGTTCCGTTTAGTTTTCTGATCAAAATGGTCGCGGATATATTTCACGATATTTGTTAACCGTTCCGGCGCGGCAAGCACTGCCTCGCGGTCGATGTCGCGCACTTTCTTATCTTCAATGTCTTCTGCTTCGCGCATGGTGGAAACATAATCCACTTTAAAGGGCAAAACATTTCTATCGGCAATAGCATCCACGATTGTGTAGGTGTGCAACTTATCGCCAAAAGCCTGCTCGGTGGTCTTAAAATCAGGACGGCCGCCAGCAGAGGCATTCACGGCAAAGATCGGGGTCCCGGTAAACCCAAAAAGGTGGTAGTTTTTAAACGCTTTGGTAATAGCGGAGTGCATTTCGCCAAACTGCGAGCGGTGGCATTCATCAAAGATCAACACAACGTGGCCGTCAAAAATAGTATGCCCCTTATTGAGGTCGATGAACCGGTCGAGTTTTTGAATCGTGGTGATAATAATACGCACGTTTTTATCTTCAAGCTGGCGTTTTAATATTGCCGTGCTGGTATTGCTGTTAGCCGCGCCTTTTTCAAACTTGTCGTATTCACGCATGGTCTGATAATCAAGGTCCTTGCGGTCAACGACAAAAAGCACCTTGTCAACATAAGGCAACTTGCTCGCCAGCTGGGCGGTCTTAAAACTGGTCAGAGTCTTACCCGAACCGGTGGTGTGCCAGATATAACCGCCAGCCTCAACCGTGCCGAGTTTTTTATAATTTGTACTGATTTCGATTTTACTTAGTATTTTCTCGGTCGCCACGATCTGATAAGGCCGCATCGCCAAAAGCTGTTTGTCGGTGGTAAACACGCAGTAGCGGGTGAGGATATTGAGAAGCGCGTGTTTGGCAAAAAAGGTTTTGGCAAAATCAACGAGATCCGTAATGGGCTTATTGGTAGCATCCGCCCACCAGCTGGTAAACTCAAAGCTATTGCTCGTGCGTTTGCCTTTTTTGACAGCGCCTTCGCTTGATTCTTTGATATGCTCCGAACGCGTGGTGTTGCTGTAGTATTTGGTATGTGTGCCGTTAGAGATGACAAATGTCTGCACATACTCAAAGAGCCCGGAGCCAGCCCAAAAACTCTCGCGCTGATAGCGGTTGATCTGATTAAACGCTTCCTCAATCGCCACCCCGCGCCGTTTAAGCTCAATATGCACGAGTGGCAAGCCGTTTACCAATACCGTTACATCGTAGCGGTTGACTCTTTGACCTTCTTCGGTAGTGTATTGGTTGATCACCTGTAAACTGTTTTCGTGGATTTTGTCTTTACAGAGCAGATAGACATTTTTGACAGTGCCATCGTCGCGCTTTAGATTTTTGATATAGTCTTCTTGAATAGTGGCTGTTTTTTCAGCAATACTCTGATTAGGATTAGCTATCTCGCCGGTAAAAAAACTTTCCCATTCGGCATCGGAAAAAGTAAAGCCGTTCAGTTTTTCCAGTTGTCGGCGCAGATTAAACACCAGATCAGCTTCGGAGCTTATGGCCAGATATTCATAAGCCTGTAATTTCAACTGCTCGATAAAGGCGCTCTCCAGTTCCGCCTCACTCTGGTATGACTTAGCGGTACGATACTCAGGCGTGTATTCCGCCACGACCGTGCTTTGGGGATTTTCCGCCACTAAATTGTATTTTTTATTGCTTGGCATATTAGTTTTGTTTCAGGCTAAAAGTAAACAACTTGTTCCGGTAGTATTCGTATTGTTTGCGCCGAGCATTGAGTTCCGCCGGTAAGCCGACTGAAATATCATTCACCAGCGCGTCAAATCTATCGAGAATGGCGACAATGCGCTCTTGCTCGGTGAGAGACGGAACAGCAATTTTGATTTTTGCCAAATCCTTTGCAGACACATCAATCACTTTCGTGCCTTTTGCATATTTTCTCTTTTGATCTGAAAAACTTGGTGTCTGAAAATAGTACGATAAATATTTAGGATTCTCATGATGCTTAAGAATTGTTGCATGTCCACCTGTAACAATCTCATCCTCGCCAAGCCAAGCGACCGCCTTGCAGACATCCTCAATATTTTCACTAGTACTGGTTATCACCAAATCACCCTTATTAACTTTTTTCAAGCTGTTAGCTAATTTCTGTGATACAAATGACTTTGTTTTATTAGTAAACGTTCCGTAATATGTATAAATCTGGCCATAGTGAATGCAACCGACGCCATCTTCGACGAAATCTTTTTTCTGCAATCCATTTCCTCTAACTATGGTCCCTATTTCTCCTAGAGTTACCCATCTTATTCTGTCTGTCTGTCTGTCTGTCTGTCTGTCTGTCTGTCTGTCTGTCTGTCTGTCTGTCTTCGAACGTCAGCAGTTCATTGCGATAATATTCATACTGCTTCTTTCTTGCTTCTAGCTCTGCTTCTAGCTCTGCTTCTAGCTCTGTAAAAGTATCCAAAATTTTCACGATCTCTTGTTGGATGGCGAGGGGCGGGATGGGGATTTTGATTTTCTTTACATTTGGGACTGTTAGCTGTGGAATGCTACCGCCACTATGCCCAATCTCTGTAATATCCAGTGCATAATTTAAAAACTTGGCTGTAATAATTTCAGTTTTCGGAATAAGCGTAATTAAACGAACGATTGGAGTAAATTTCTCTGCGCGCACTGCATGATACCCGATGGTACCTCGAGCAGATATAGTTACAGCTTCACAATCAACCTTATAGCTGTCGGTATAACCATAAAGAGCATTCTCGGCAGAGCCATTGGAAAATATTGGATATGGAAATTCTCTGGTTGGAACTTGTTGATTTTTTAAATAGTTCTCAGGCAGATCACCCCCTGCGGTAATAGACGAACAAACATCCCACAACGTCTTAAACTCCACTCCCTTGGGGCAAAGCTCGGTGACCAGTTTTTCAATCTTGTTCATCTTTTTAGTCATGGCGACCCTCTATATCGGCAACGATCTCATCAATCGCGATGCGCAGTTTATTCTGCCGGGCAACGATACCGGCGATATCAGCGTTGAGTTTCTTTATATCAATCACCTCGCGGGTGTCTTTTTGCGCCACATAGGTGGATACTGTGATGTTGTAGTCGTTTTCTTCAATAGTTTTATTGCTCACCAGTTTGGCAAAATGTGCCTTATCCGTGCGTTTGGTAAACGCTTCCATTATTTTGGTACGGTTTTCATCGGTCAATTTGTTTTTGTTTCCTCCGCGAACAAATTCAGTGGACGCATCTATAAAAAGAGTCTTATTGTCCTTCTTGCTCTTTTTGAGCACGATGATGCAGGTAGCGATGGTCGTGCCAAAGAAAAGATCAGGAGGAAGCTGGATCACAGTATCGAGGTAGTTGTTATCAATCAGATATTTACGAATCTTCTGTTCCGCGCCGCCACGATAGAGCACCCCGGGAAATTCAACGATTGCCGCCGTGCCGCTGGTGGAAAGCCAAGAGAGCATGTGCATGGTAAAGGCAAGGTCAGCCTTGCTCTTTGGCGCCAATACTCCTGCTGGTGCAAAACGCGGGTCATTGATAAGAAGCGTATTGCTGTCGCCTTCCCACTTAATGGAATACGGGGGATTAGAAACGATGGCGTCAAACGGTTCATCATCCCAGTGCTTTGGGTCGGTAAGTGTATCGCCGTGAGCAACATCAAAGTGATTGTAGTTGATATCATGCAAAAACATATTGATGCGGCAGAGGTTGTAAGTGGTGAGATTGATCTCTTGTCCAAAGAATCCTATCCTTACATTTTCCTTGCCGAGAATCTTGGCAAACTTCAAAAGAAGCGAACCGGAACCGCAAGCCGGATCATAGACCTTGTTGACTTCCTTTTTGCCTACGGTCGCAAGGCAAGCCAGTAGTTCACTCACTTCTTGCGGGGTAAAAAACTCTCCTCCAGACTTGCCCGCGTTTGAAGCGTACATTGTCATCAAAAATTCATATGCGTCGCCGAAAGCGTCAATCGTGTTATCGTAGTAATTACCCAGCCGCAGGTCGCCGATCGCATCCAAGAGCTTCACAAGCTTTTGATTCCTTTTTTCAACGGTATTTCCAAGCTTGTTAGAATTAACATCAAGATCATCAAACAATCCTTTGAGATCGTCCTCGCTATCCGCGCCTTTGGCTGAACTTTCAATATTACGGAATACGCGGGAAAGCGTTTCGTTGAGGTTGGCGTCGTGACGCGCCTTGGCACGGACATTGACAAAAAGCTCGCTCGGTAAGATATAGAACCCTTTTTCCTTTACCGTATCAGCGCGGCCAAACTCCGCTTCTTTATTTGAAAGCTTGGAGTAGTCAAAGTCTTTCTTGCCGCTACGCCGCTCGTCTTCATTGATGTAGCTAGTGAGGTTCTCGCTGATGAAGCGGTAAAAAAGCATCCCCAGAACATATTGTTTGAAGTCCCAGCCGTCCACACTGCCGCGCAGGTCGTTGGCGATCTGCCAGATAGCGCGGTGCAGTTCGGCGCGTTCCTGCTCTCTGGCTGTATTGTGATTATTTGCCATAGATTCTCCTAACACCAATATTAATGCTTCTTATATTTCTTCATACCCCACACCTCGATCTCGCTTTTTCGGAAACGCTATTACCACTAGACACCAAATCAAGAAGTTATTCACAGGTTTTAAAATGGTTTTACCATGCTGTTATATATTTCCGATAAATTCCCGTTAAATTATCGGCAAACTATATGCCCTCAACCGGTTAGCTGTAGCTACCATCAGCGACCAAGTCCTCTTTATCTCAAAACTCTAACTTTTTTAATTATATCACTTTCGATTCAAAATGGTAAGGGATTTAAGAATATGGAGATATGTAAAAACTTGGTGAAAATTTGAACGATTGGGATTAATATTCTTAAATAGGCTTTTTAGCAAAGGGACCAACTATACACTCAGTTCAGTGGGGATAAAATCGATGCTAAACCTTGCTTTTAATGCCGCGGTGAGCCGGCAAGGATTTTGATGTTAATCCTCGCATTTCTTAAATCTTCTAAGCGCGGGATTGTCTACCGGGTAGTATTGACCTTTTTTGCAAGTTCTGCCTGACTTAAATGCTTCATTCCCTTTAACTGAGTGATCTTTATAACCTATCTGTAGTCTTGTTACTTCTTCGTCGTAGGCTTTTCTGAACTCCGGCGTCTTCCAAGACTCTTCTTCAACATGCTGGCTTACTGACTTTGGAACAATTATTTTTCTTTTCATAAGAGCTACTTAATCTTTAAAATTGACTTGGCAGTAGTTATGAATTCTTTTGCTGCCTTTAATACCGCTTCGGCACCTTCTTTTGTAAAGTTCCCGTGATAATCAGCATCTTCGCGAAGCACCATTGCATCATGGAACTCTGAGGTTAAATCATCAGATAAAAGCCCCGCATCTACAAAAAGACTATTTAAAGCAACCAATAAATAGTAATGACTCTTCTCACGATATCCCTTTGAATAAATAAGGGCCCTGGCAGAATGGAACATTGAATAGTATCCGGTTATTGTCGCATACTTGTATTTCCCGCTCTCAAACCTATTAAGAGCCTCTGTTAAGTCGTTTTCTGCCTCTTCAAGTTCTTTTTTTACTTGCCGCTTTCCTTGCGCAAAATGCAATATCCTCTTTTTCTCTATAGCCTTTTGAAGTTCAATGTTGTTCATTGTTTAGCCTCATAAAGAATTATACCGTTTGAAACCTGCTTGTGGAATACAGGATTATCCCTTTTTAACCCGATAAACTCCTGGGGACTGTTAACTATGTATTGGAGCTTTTCCTTAAAAGGACTCTTATAAATTATGGCCTTGACGTTCTTAGACTCACGGCTAAGCACAAACAAATCTATGTCGCTTTCCGAATGATTAGTACCTGTTGAAGAACTCCCATAAAGAACTATTTTCAAAGAAACATCCTTAAGCTTCTCTACCAACGGCCTGATGTAAATAAGATTCTGCGTTATTTTTAATTGCCTTATAATCGGATCATCGAGAGTTACATAATAAAAATACATCCTGCCTCTTTTTTCCCTTCTAATAAGGCCTGTTTCCAACAAAGTCCGAAGTGAATAGTTAGTAGCGGCCCTGCCTACTTTAGTAAGCCTTGAGACCTCTCTATCGTAAAGTTTCTCCTCCGGATGTAATAAAAGAAAACCTAAAACTTTTTGTAGACTCGTACTGAATAATATCTCATTTAGCATATAACCCTCAACTTTCTAATATTTTGGACACAAATCCATTATATTGATTTATTCATAGATGTCAATACTCAATAGTGACCGACCGTTTTCTATATTCTATAAAGATATTTTTTAATCACTACCACTATCGGGCATATACATCTCTTTTTTATCCTGATTTTCTATTATCTCATTAAAATATGAAGTTGTCCCATCATCGTTTATTATGGTATTCAGTTTTTCCTTCTCCGATTCGGACAGAATACCAGCCACCGCTTCATTATAGTCCTTATAAATCTGTCGTTCTTCCTTGAACCTTTCCAGCTTCTCCTTCAGGTAATCATAATCTCGCTGAAGCACGCCCCTTTGCACGTCATCCAGCCCTGGTGCGCGCATTGCCTCTAACAAATCATCCATTGCCTGCCGGTATTTAGCAATGGTCTTATAATAAGCGATATCCGAGGAAACCTTGGCAATCGCTATATACTGCTTAGACTTGGGCATCAAAGCTATCTCTCTGATCTGCTCCTCTGTTACCGGATTATTCGGCAAGGACAGTTCTTGCAGAGCAGCCGAAGATATGCTTTTGGAACTAAGATACTCTTCAAAAACAGAAAACATCCTCTCGGAAATATCTGTTCTAAACTCATCATTCACCTTATAGATGGTCTTTTCCCCTTTATTATTTTCAATCTGTGAGGCGGTAATGGTGGTTTCCCCGACAACGGATCTGATAAACTCTTTTCTCTCCTGCGGGATATTAATCTTATTAAAGATATCCGAAAGCACATTTATTTTGCCCCCCTGGGCCAGGGAGATACCTTGGGCATCTTTCAGGAAGGCAAACGGATCCTTGCCTTCTTTGCATGCTTTTAAAGCGCTGTCGATATCCAGGCCGGCAGCAACCTTCTCTTTGACGCACTCGCTTTCACTCTTTTTTCTAAGTTTATCCATATATTCGCCGGCCGCCTTCTCAATATCCTCGCACTGTGCATACCGCAGGCCCAGACGCATATTGGTCATAGCATTAAAATGTTTAATGATATCTGCCAAAGTCGGCGAAACATACTCTAAAAGCAGCATCGGCGCCGCCGCTATCGCTTCGCTCGCTATACCGCTGAAGTAATCCGACAATATCTGCTCCGAGAAAACGCTGTTAAAACTGGCCGCAAGGTTAAACCCGCTGCATCCTTTTGATCCGCTGACAATAGAATACCCCACCTCCGGGTCATCAGTCGGCACTGTCGGGCGATAATCAATCCCTCCCCGGTAATAGAATCCGGATCGATCCTCGGAAATAGCCTCCTGGACGGTATATGCACTCGTAGTATCCTTCGAGAATATATCCGCGTACCCTGCGTTTCTCAACAACAAGACTAAAATCAACGAAATAACGGCTTTTTTCATTCAAACAGTTTTAATATTTTGTCTTTTCCCACAAAACCCGTGAGAAAATATCTCCGGTTCCTCCGGTTAAACACCGCAATCGCCGGATACGAATTAACCTTAAAAAGACTGCTCATCCCGTTATCCTGTCTTACAGAAAACCCGAATTCCTCTAACTCCTGTTCGGAAAACCCGTTGGCAAATGCTTCGATCCTAATTTCCGGGTGGTTAAGGTAGATATCTTTTATTACCCGAGACTCTTTTTCGCACGCAGGACACCCGTTTAACATGAAATAAAACAGGTAATTCACCCCATCCTTAACCCCGGTAGCGCCGCCAGTATAATTATCCTCAAGTAAACTCTTAGCTTCTTTCATATATCCGAGCTCCTTTGCTTCTTTCGCAAGCAACCCCTGGGCAACGACAAACTTCTTAACCCTCTTCAGGTTCCACTGTAGGTATGCCTTTGCATTCTCCGCATCAGGCTTATCCAGGAAATCCCGCACTTCTTTAGGCGGAAGATATATACTTACCTTGCCGGACGGGCTGATAACCGGTTCAGCCCATTCATCGACGATGATTTCCGGCGATTGTTTATTCTCCACCTGGTCGGTATATTCCAAAACCTTAACCGCTTCAAAGAACTTAATCCTGTCATACTCAAACACCCCTCTTGCCTGCGCAACCGAGAAGTGCGATAAAACCGTCAAAAGCAAAAGTATATTCCGCTTCATTATTCAAGGCTTGATATAGCCGCACTTAGATCAACCTGTCCCGTAAACTTAACCTGCCTGCCGTTATAACTAATCACATAGGCCGGCGTCTTCGAAACGGCGAATTCTTTCGCCAAGCTGCCGCCCAGATCAACGCTGAATTCAATCCCGTTGCTAAAAAACTTCCGTTTTTTAAGTAAAGTCCCTTTAAGATTATTCATTTCACCGACAATCACGCCTTTGACTTTCCAGGAAGAATTGTCTCTCTTGAATCTAACCAAAGCCTCGACCGCGACATCAGAAGAGCTGCTAAACAAATCGATGAATAAAATAACCTGATTATCGTAGCTATTCTTTTTATTAAAATTATTGGAGATTGATTTCTCTATTGCCGCGACTTTCCCGCTTAAATCCGGATTCAGGCTCAATGAATCGCTTTTACATGCGCTACAGGGATTTTCCGGCACAAGCGTTTCTTTTTCATCAAAGAATCCCGCCCTTGCCAAATCTGAGGATAACAATAGAAATAAGCTAAAAAACACAATTAATATACGCAGCATATCCGCCTTCGCCAATAAACCCACAGATATTTCCCTGAAATGGAAAGTTTCCCCGACTCCCAGCTTACCGGGTTCTGCCCTATCCTGATGCACCCGGATTGGATAGGATAGATCAATTCCAGTTTGTCACTTTCAAATGAAGGGACAAAACCTATATTCTCCAGGACAATATGAGCAGTGGAGCCCAAGAGCGAAGAGATACTTACAGCCCGCACCGCCGCAACAGCGCTTCCCACAACTTCGCTTTGATGCGTGATAAACCCGCGCCTTGGATAAGTCGACCCCCAAAATCCCATACACAGGTCATCCAGGAATGCGCCGGTTACGCTGCAGGTTAACCCGCTTGCCGCGGAAGCCGCGCTTTTAGGATGCAGTGCCTCAACAGTCCCTATTCTCCACTCCAAAGAGTCCAACTCGGAAAGATATTTGATAAAGGAACCCGTTGCCAGCTTGTCCGGACATTCCGTATCTATAAAGGCCATAACCTGGTCCCTCAGCGGGAATTCATACACATGCGCTTCGTTAAATTGCAGGTTGGTCCCTGACAACTTTACGGAACCGGATCCGCTTGAAACAGGCATTGCCGACTGCCCCGCTGCCGACATAAGGCTTTTAGTCCCCTGCTCCGCGGAATCCGCGATAACCGGCCTTAACGATTCGATCACTGTATCCCCCGGACGCTTGACTGTCTCAACAAGTAAAGCCGGCTCCCAATACATAATCACGATCCCCGGAATGCCGGGAGGCTTGACGCATACCCCGATTACCCGAAAGTCTATACAGTTCCAACTAACCATACCCGGGATATCGCCGGTCTCCAAAGCAAAGCTTCTCCCCGAAAAAAGGAACAATAAAATAAAGTTAAAAACACCTTTTATTAAAACCGTCCGGGGCATAAAGCGAGCTAACTTCACTGTATTCTCATAATAAAACATAAGGCATAATAAGGGCCTAAATTATTATGCGGTCTTCCTCCACCTACAGTGCTGGTATTTGACGTTGCGGTACTAGTGCACAAAGGAGAACTGTGTCCGTCATACCTGCTGGGAAATATCGGCGCATTATAAGTATGAGAATGCGCCGGCATTTCATCAATGGTTAAGGTATGGTATGCTTCCCCGCCGCTCTTGGTTAAACTGCCGGAAACCCCCGTCATTGCCGTGCCGCCGTAATCCTGCCTTGCCCCGACCACGAACCTATCCCTTAAATCAGGCGTCCCGTTACTCCCGTCGCACAACTGCCAGCCGCTGGGGATGGAAGCAACAGTGCCTGACCAGAAAATAATTGCCCCTACAAAAAGAGAGTCGCTTTCAACGCTCCCCGGGACAGGCATAGTGCTGACTACGAGCGATCCCGATACCGAGGCCCCCGGCAAATCCCTTGCCACCAGACTCGTCCACTCCTGAGGCAGACTGGTGGAAACAGTAAAAGAGCCTGAACCGGAAGAAACCAAATACGCGTTTTGCCAGGGATTATTGGCAACCCAGGCAGGATTCAGGTACCCGGCGCTCTGCAGGGCTTGAATACTGCCCGGCCAGGCGTTATTGGCCGCATAATACGCAAGAGCCGCCTGCTGTATTACAGACATCTCCAAAGCGGTCTTTTCCCCTGCCCGAATCTGCACCCGCTTGATGAAAACCGGGGTAACGGCTGAGGTAAAGATAGCCATAACCCCGAGGACGATGCACAATTCAATAAGGGAAAAACCTTTTTTATTCTTTGTAGATGTATTTTTTCTCATATTTCAACTTCCAGGTCATTGTTCCCGGAAATGTGGTGATACTAACCAAATCGTTATCCCCCTGACTTGTAACCACGACCTCGCTGCCGTAGCTTCTTCCGCTAACCAGGCCTTTCGGCAAAAGCGTCGATACCGATAAACTGAACGCATTCGACGTGATTGTATACGCGTTGCCGAAAGGATTACCGGATGTTGACCGCTGCGTCAGATAGCCGGGGCGCAGGTCGGCTAAACTTGCCGGCCAGGCCCCGTGCTCGCTGTAATACCAACTGCCGGCGGCAGCTATCGCATTCAGTTCTTCAATTGCCCTTTGCGCTGAAGCCGACTGCCGTATTTTTGCCGCAGAACAAACAACTGCGGCAAAGAACACGGCCACAGCCATAAAAACAAGACTTAGCTCAGCCAGGCTAAACCCCCTCCTTTTTAAAACGTTACCGTCCATGTCCCGGATGAATAACTTGTCGTTGCCGCGCTGTTGGCAAACAAGGCCGAAAGCCGCGCTGCGGCGGAATTACCTACTCCGCTCAGCGAAATATCCACTTTACCGGTATCGGTATTCGGCGCTACAGCGTAATTCCCGCCCCAGGGGTTTGAACCTGTGGCATTAAAACTCGCGGGCAAATACCCCAGGGACTGCAATCCGGAGACTGTTATTCCGCTGTAAGTCATATTCCCGGCTGCGATGTAACTTTCCGCCGCGGTCCTTAACGCCTTGACCGACTCTGAAGCTGAATGCACCTTGGCGTTCTCCCGCACGCCGCTGGTCAATCCCACCGCCATGATGATGACCGCCACGATGCTGATAACCAGAACCAGTTCTATCAGCGTGAACCCTCCATTTCTCCTCATTTCTCTCACCTCCTTTTGGTTAAAATTTGACATTGCCTCCCGCGATGCTCGAAAGATTGCTGTAAACCGGCATAATGAACGCCGAAACAATAAACAGCAGTATCCCGGCGCAGATCATCAAAAGCGCCGGTTGAATAAGGCCTAAAACAACCCCGATTCGCTTGGAAACCTTGTCGAAGTAATATCCGGAAAGATTCTGCAAATACTCGTCAAGCGCCCCCATCTCTTCGCCTTTTCTCACCGAATAGTAGACAAAAGGCGGGAAAAACCGGTCTTTTTCTATTGCCCTCCGGAAACTCAATCCGCTGGCGATACAATCGCTAAGCGTCTGAATCTTTTTGGCCAAAAAACAATGCGGCGTAGCCTCCCTGACTAAACTTAGCGCTTCGACAATATTGATGCCGTTTCTTTGGAGCACAGCAAGGTTTGAAAAAAACGCGCTAAGAGCTATATCTTTGGCGACCTGGCCTATCAGTGGAATTCTGTAATAGAAAGCGGCGATCCTTTCGATGCGGCTTTTCTTGAATCTTGAAAAGGCAAAAACGGCGCCAGCCGGAAGAAATATCCAAAGAAACCAGAAGTTCTTCAGGAAATGGCTTATGATTAAAAGCAGCCTGGTTGAGAAGTAACCGTTACTTGTTACAGGCAGGAGCATTTCCAAATGGGGAATCACCTTGAAAGATACATAAAGCATTATTGCAATCAGCATACAGAACACGACGATGGGATAGATCACCGCGCTTTTCAGCCCGCGCAGGAATTCCGCTTCCCGGGAATAATACTTGGCTAAATCCTTAAATACCTGTTCAAGAGATCCGGATTTCTCGCCTACTTTAAGCATATTCAATACCAGCCAAGGGAAAACCCCTGTCTTCTCAAAGGATTTCTCCAGCGAAAAACCGTTAACGAGTTCCCGGCCGATGCCGGATAAGGCGCTGGTCAAAACCGGATCAACGGTCGATTCCTGTAACGCGGCAACCGCTTCATTTATGCCGATACCTACTTTCAACATATTTACCATATCCTCAAAAAACCCCGCCAGCGTTTGCGCCTTAACGGTTCTTTTCTCTAAAACAAACCTAAATGAATTTAAAAAATCCGCTTCCAGGGATAAAATGTAATATTTCTTCTCCATTAACCTCTTCCTTACCTCTGAAGAAGCACCTTGGTCTATACCGTTGATTTCAGTACCGGTTTCCGATAAGACGCTGTATTTGTAATACATTTATCCCGCCACCCTTACGGCCTCTTCAAAAGAGGTTACCCCTTCTCGCACGAGCCTTACTGCGTCCTGCTGTAAATCCATAAAGCCCTTTTCCTTACTCTCTCGCCTTATACCGTCTAATTTCCCAAGACCGACCAGATCACGAACATCATCGCTAAATTGCAGCACTTCGGCAATCACAGTGCGCCCGCGGTATCCTCCCTGGCAATGCAGACAGCCTTTAGCTTTGTAAACGTGTACTTCACCCTCATCTTCCTTCAAGTAATTCTTGAAAGATTGCGGCACGTCATCTTTCTTGACAACAACGCGCTTCCTGCAGAATGAACAAAGCTTGCGGATCAGCCTTTGCGAGACAACGCAAAGGATACTGTTTGCGATATACGACAAATCCACGCCCAAATCGTGCAGACGGTATACAGAATCAACGGCAGTGTTCGTATGCAGCGTGGACAGAACCCTGTGACCGGTAATTGAGGCGCGTATCGCCTCCTGGGCCGTATCAGGGTCCCGGATTTCCCCGATCAGGATGATATCCGGGTCATGCCGTAAAAATGCCCTTGCGGCATGGGCAAAGGTTATCCCCTGTTTTTCATTGATCTGCACCTGGTTTATAAGCGGCATTTTGATTTCTACCGGATCCTCAATGGTAATGACCTTAGTGGAAATAGCCTTAATCCGGTTCAGGATGGCATAAAGGCTTGTGGTTTTCCCGCTTCCGGTAGGGCCTGTGATGATGATAATACCGTGCGGTTTGGCAATTACCCCTTGTATGGCCTCAAGATGGGTTTTGTAAAAACCCAGGTTCTCCAAGGAGATCAGGGTCTTGTTTACATCCAAGAGCCGTAATACCAAAGCAGGACCGTGAATTGACGGGATACAGGATACCCGCACATCCACCGGATGCTCGGAATAACGATGCTCAAACCGCGCGTCGTGAAACTTATGAAAATCGCTTACGGTGATCTCCGCCCTGCTGAACACCACATTTATCAGGTTATTGTGCATCTCTAAAGGAATACAAAACTCAAAATAAAGTATCCCGTCGATCCTAAACCGGACCGCGCTTACTTTCTCTTCAGGTTCAATATGGATATCGGTCGCGTTCTGGATAATCGCATCGTCAAGAAGCTCATCCAGCAATTCCTTGAGTTCATTGCCGACAATGCCGGTTTCCTTAATCCGGCTGATTTTTCTTTCAATTTCCCTGATTTTCTTCTGCTTTTTAAGCAGTTCCAGGTGAGACCGGATTACGCTTTCGCTTCCGATATAACATTCTTTCCCACGCAAACCTTCGCTTGCCAGGAAATCGGTCGCCTCGGTATCAAAAGGATAAGCAAAGACAAAACTCAGTTCATTACCGGTTTCCACAGGAAGGAATACCCGGTCTAAGAGAAAATCCAGTCCGATCTTTTCTATTACCGGGATGTCCAAGACGTATTTCCTGCTAAAATACCGCCAGCCGACTTGCTTGCTTAACGCTTTGGCTATTTCCTCATCGCTCGCGAAGTTATAATGCTTAAGGATACGCCCCAACCTCTGGCCCGGGCTGGTATTCTTTTGTATAGTCAGGGCGAACTCAAGCTGCTCTTTACTGATCGCCCCGGCGTTCAAAAGGATATTCCCGATTCCCTGTACAGGCATATTTAGTTTATGAAATTCAGTTTAAGGATGCTTCCGTCAACTTGCCTGAAAGCAACCCCCGAAGGGTCAATCCCTTCCACGGTTAATTTTGCAGCGATGGAATCCCCTTCTTTAAAACTGTACGGCACGCCTTTTAGACTGATCCGCCCTTTCCGCAGGCTATCCGTTATCACCAAAAGCAGTATTTTGACGTCTGCGGCGTCCACCAACGGCTCTTTTACCGACGGAGCAAGCGGGTCAGCGCCGGAGGCGGCGTCAGTCTTGGGTTGAGGAAGAACCTTATCGATCTCGAATATCTCCTTTTCCGCCTGCTTTTTCTTCAGCAAAAGACCGCTTTTCTCAAGGTCAAGCCTGATCACTTCGAGTTCCTTCTGCTTATTCTCCAGCGCCTCCCGATAAGCCCTTATCTTTTCAAAACTCTGTTCGGAATCATCCGCCGGCTCAGCTTCTTCTACAAGCGCCTCAACCTTGCCCGGGGTTAAAGCCTGTGGAAGAGTTTTATCTTCCTGCGCTTGAGGTCTTAAATTATTATCGATCTTATCGACCGCCAAAAGATTGTCCTGGCAATATGCGTATTTAAACCCGGCCGCGGACATAACCAGCAATAGAAACAAAATCTTTCTCATTTTAACTTTTCCTCCTTTTCTAAATTCCGTAAAGCCGCAGGGTTAAATTAAGGGTATTCTTTTCCAGCCGCGCTTCTAAAACATCCGCGGGCATGGATTTCAGCATCTTATAAAACGCATTCGACAAATAAACATCCTGCTGCTTCTTTAACTCAACCCGGCATAAAACATCAACACAGCTTATTCCCTTATATTGTGACTCTTTGAAAAACTCCCGAATATCCACAAGATCCCTTGCGCTGAGTATCTTAACTTCGCAACCGGCGCGGTAATAAAAGGCAATCTCTTTCGCGCGGTTAAACAACTCCCGATATAATTTCTCCAGGGGAAGCGGCTTTTCGCTTCGATACCGCGACAGCGCATCCTGTTCCTTTCTAAGCGCGCCGATAGCCGCGGTGGTTCTTCTTATCCCGTCATTAAGAATGCGCGTATTCCCGGTAAGATTGCATAACAAAACCAGCACAACGGAAACCAGTATCCAGAAAAGAAAAGTTATTATTCGCATAATCTTTAAAAGTTTAAGGAGCAGGCCGGCGGCTTCCAAAACAAGCCGGGCCGGCCGCACTCCGGTTTTAACCGCTATTCCTTGGGATCCTCCTGAGCTCCCTGTTCAGCAGCGGTTTGGTTTTGCTTAGAAAGAAAATCAACCTTTTCTTCGTCCAGGAATATACATAAACCATCCTGCCCTTTCTTTGCCCAAGACCCCCTTACCGGCATACCGCAGATCTTGCCTACAAAGTACTCGTTATGCTGTTTGCTCACTCTGCGTATGATTTTCCCGATAATAAACGACACCCTGCACCTCCTTCATTTTAGATAATCTCCAGGGTCACCCGTAGCCCCGGATTGTCTTTCAGCAGAATGTTTTCTATCCTTGCATGCCTGAAGGCCGCGTTCAGGCTCATTTGGGGCATTGGTTCATTTCCCGCTTCCAAAGACACGATTGCCTCAAATCTGTAACAGCCGCCGGGCATACCTTGAATAACCGCCGACTCAAGCGTATATTCGGAAGGCATTGACTCGATAAATAAACCCAGCAAATGGGGAAAATTCACCTTTTTCCCGTTCCTTAAGATATCTTTATACTTCTCCCGGCAAGCGCGTTTTAATGCTTCATTGCAGGATGCTTGTTCAATTTGTAAATTCTTTAAGCGCGCGGAAGCGGCCTTATTTACGCCCAGACTTCCCAAGGACATAACTACCACCCCCGTCAGAACGCCGAGCATTACAAGAAAACGGGAAACGCGCTTCCGGGTCTCTTTTATCCGTCTCAAACGGATAAACTGCTCCGGCAGCATGTAATGCATCGAGAATTCCCCATGTTTCAGGCCGCTTAAGGCCGGATAGGGATCCTGTAGAAAAACGACATTTTCTTTTGTCTCCAGGCCGTTAGAAACGATCTCATCAACTATCTCTTTACTGTTGGTGACTATCTGGAAACTGGTTTCCACACCAAGCTTGTTCTGGGCCCGGTAATTCTCCCTGCTCCTGAGCAACTCCCGGGTAATCTGCCAAGGCACTATTGACAGCGGCCGCGGAGTGGTAAACGCTTCTTTGTTAAAGATCGTAAGCAAAACCTGGTTGCCCAAATGATCCAGGAAGATTATTCGCGTCTTTTCGCCGGATATGTTGTTGTTTCTCAGGAACTCCCTTAAGGCTGCCGCGTACGGCACTAAAAGCCGGACATTCTCTACCCCAAGATATTTATAAACTTCATTTATCTTCCGCTTTTCAGCGGCGACGACCTGGAATAAGTTCTCCGCTATTTTCTCCGACTGAACCAGGTATTCTCCGGAAAACGCCGAAGCGATAACCTCATCTTTCCGATACGGCACTTTTTCCGGGGCCGCGACCTGCTTTTGCAGTGTCTCTATAACCGCAACCGAAGCTTCCATCGGCGCCCCTCTAAGAATTGTCAGCGCTTCACTCTTGGCGGCAAAGCCTGTTTTCCCGTCTATATCGTAATAAATATCGTTATCAAAGATTAAATAGTTCATTTTTAGAGTATTTTAGGCGTTATGAAGATTACCAGCTCTGTCCGGGTATGAGTTTTACTCTTATATTCAAATAACCTTCCTAAAAACGGCAGATCCCGCAAGACGGGTATGCCTCTCTCAATATTATTGTCGTTAGAGGTAATTAAACCGCCCACCGCGATGGTTTCACCGTCTTTGATCTTAACCAGGGTATGCATGGACTTTGTTGAGGTCTTGGGCGCTTCAATGGTCGTGCCGGAACCCATATCAATGCTTCTTATCTGATCCAATGTCGTCACCACAGGCGTAAGCTGCACCAGGATCTGTTTATCCAAGATGCTTGCCATCAACCTCAAGGAAACCCCCTCCTGAACCTGATCGGTCGTGGCGCTGGTGGAAGCAATACCAGCCTGGGTGGTGGTAGTAGTGGTATCGGCAACATAACTGGTAACGGTCCCCACCTGAACCATGGCGGCCTGGTTGTTAAGAAGCATTATCTTCGGCTGCGAAACCACCTCAACGCGCCCCTGCGACTGAAGCGCTTTAATAAGCGCGCTTAATCCGTTGGAACCGGTCCCCGAATCGGCATTCGGGCTTGCAGCGGTAAGCGTAAACAGCCCTGTAGAAGCAATGTTCTGCGCCGCAAAGTCCGAAGATAAACTCACCTGCTTTATGCCGCCGATGTTCTTGTAAATAGCATTCCAGTCTATTCCGTAAGCATTCTCGCGGGATAAAGTGACTTCCAGGATCTTTACCTCAACCAGTATTTGTTTATCGGCCTCGGCGTTAACAAGGTCAATATATCCGGTTATCTTATCCAACACCTGCGGACCGTCGGTTACCATCACCAGGCCTGCAAGCTTATTAAACGAATACCTGCCTGTTGGAGAAATCATCCTGGCCAGATTCAGCTCCATATCCTTCCAAAAGGAAAGGCCGTCTTCTTTGCTTTCCACAAAGACCCTTGCCCCAACTTTTATGTTCATATTTGAGTTGTTATGCGTGTCGGATGAAGTGTTTGTCTCATCCGCTTTTGTCCAGGATTCATTGCTTATGGCATCGGAAAATGTTTGCGTATTCGGCGGCAAGGTAAGCTTAAAAGTGCGCGTCTCCCTGGAAAGGATCACCAAATCGGTATCTTTTACCTTAAATCCGTAGTTTAAAGGAAAAAGCAGGGTATTTAATGCCCGCCAGACAGACACATCCTGAGTATCAAGCGACAAAATGGCATTGGAATCAACATCAGGATCATAAACAACGTTATATCCTGTTATTTCGCCGATCTCGGAAACTATGGTTTTCAAACTTACTCCCGAGGCGCGCAGGGTCACCTTTTTTTCGAATACTGCCGGAAGCTCAGGCTTGCGCTCAATTGCCTGAAGCAAAGGCTTCTCCTGCGCGGTTTTACCCTGCTTACAAAGACTCGTCTCCGTCTTTATAGCCTTTCTCCATTCCTCAACGAGAATCTTTGTCTTTTGCCCCTGGTTTTGCGCAGATGAAAGATTCTGGCAGGACAGTAATATCCCTGACGCCAAGATTAAGGTAATTAAACGCATACTGTTCATCTCCTTCGCTTTTGTTTCGTGCTTCTTTATGTTCCGGACAGCTTATCGGATACGCAAATTTATTCCTCCATTGCCCCGCTTCAATCACAACCGGCTCAGAATGTTCCGGGATAAACACGCCGTTTTCAATGTGCGCCGGTATCTTCACGTTTTGCACAACAGGGCTCGCCCAATAGAAGTAAGGGAAGTCATTACCATAAAAGTTCCCGGCAAAATCCTGCATATTCTCGCTTACCCCCGCGCGATAGCCTGATTCAAAAGTCATATTTTTATTCCCAAGGGTAAAACAACCCGATAAAAAGAAGATAAAACATAACATCAGACACTTTTTAACGTAACCCATAAGGCCGCTCCTTTGCGCAAGACTCAAGCGCTTCCAAATATCTTCCCTCAAACTGCCGGACTTTGTTTTCCAGGTATTCATTGTCTTTAGCGTCGCTTGTGGCTATCCAGTAAAGGAACGGATCGGGAACCAGCCGGATCACGCCTTTAGACGCGTCGGACATAATAAGCGCTTCCGAAAACTTGCCCTTCTGGGTTTCCACGGTCTTTAAAAGCTCGATTTCTCTATCGGTCAACGAAGCGGAACTTTTCAGGGAATCAACCACATTCGGCTCCTGCTTCAAAAAGACCTTGTTCGCGGCATTTGCCTGTATGGCAATGCCGCAATCCCCGCCCACAAGGTCGACTATCTCCTGCGTTATGGCCACAGCCGAACAGCGGTATTTCCTGTATGTCTTAAAAGAATTGGTGATAAATTCTGCGGTGTTCTTAAGCCGTAGAAGGCTCCAGGCCTCGTCTATCAACAGGAATTTGCGTTTGGGCTTCATTTCCGCCGAAGATACGAAATTGGTAATGAAATACATAATGTTTAAAAGGACCACCAGCTGCAGGTCCGAATGAGCGCTTAAATTGCCCAGTTCGAATACGGTAAACTTGGTGCCGAGATCGAATTGATTCCTGCCGTCGAAAAACCTGCCGAACTGCCCTTCTCTTGTGAAAGGAGTAAGTTTTAAAGCGAGTTTTAACCCTATACTTTCGCCCAGACCGAGTTTCCGGTTGCAGGCGTGACTTTTTAGCTTTTCCACAACATCGGACAGAACCACTTCTTCGTCTTTATTCTTCCTTTCTTCATAAGCCGAAAGAATCGCCTTTTGCAGTACCCCTTCCTGTTCCCTGTAAAGACGCTCCCTTTCATCACCGCCGGAACACATCTCGGACAATACCGTCACCAGAAACGCCAAATGCTCGCTGTCCGGCTCTCTTAAGAAAGGATTAATGGTCACAGGGTTGTTCAACTCAAACCTGATATACTGGCCGCCTAATATCTGGCAGAGTTTCTTATAAGAATCCCCTTTATCCAGAACAAAGAAATGCGCGTCAAGCCGGGCATTCTGCAGGATAAAGTCATTCACGAAAAAACTCTTTCCGCTGCCGGAAGCGCCGATAATGATCGCGTGCGGATTGGTATTCGAATCGAAAAAATCCCAATTGACTAATTCCCCTCTCCGGTTCAGGTACACCTGCGCCGGCGTTTGTGTCCCTTTGACGGAGCCGTACAAAGGGAGCATATCAGCCAGGTTGGAAGAGATCATGCGCCGGGTGCGTTTGATGAACTTTTCGTAATAGTGGTCAAAGCACAACGGCAGGCAGGACAAAAACAGCGATGCGCCGATAACCTCTTCTTTCAACCCTTCGCAGCCCATACGCGACAGCATATTCAAAATGCCGGAGACTGAAATCTCGGCTTTTTCCCCGGAGCTTTCGGAAACAATAAAATGGATCCTGGGATAGATTATTTTGTGGCCTAAAGAGAAGGTCTCTCGTATGACTGAATCAAGTTCTTCTTTCTTTTCAGAAGCCTCAACCGACTTATCGCCGAAATAAGTGGAGCGCTGCATAAAGGCAAACGCCTTCTGCATTTTTATCCTTCTTACCGCCTCTTCCTGTTTCGGGATGTAAAAGTTAATCACCAGGATAAAATCCTTTAACAGATCCAGCATGGAAAAAGACATTCCCCGGGTAAGTTCTGCGGTAAACATACCGCTTTCAGTGTTCAGCGGCAGTTCTTTCAGGGAAACCATCTTAAAAAGGGTCCCCTCAAATTCAAACCCTTCGCCGGTTACCTTGGGAGAGTTATATAAAATCTGATCCAGTAGAGGCTCATTTTCTCTAAACGCGGGGACAGGCATGGTTTTGGATCGTCTGGGATTCAACAGCTTATAAAGCAGCCGGTACAATTCCCGCTCATTGAGCCTGGAATGCTTGATTTCACAGGCCTTAAATATACCCTCAACCACATCGGAAAACCTGGAAAGGCTCTGACAGTTATTCAAAAAATCTCCGGAAATCCTTTCTTGTATCCTGTTTTTACCCGCGAAATAAGACTGAAGCTTATCGGTAAAGGTTGCGCGCGTCCAAGATGGAAAATAGCGCAAGCTAAAGAAACAACGGACTCTTTTTGACGAATACGTACCGGTATGCTGTTCGAAGAATCCTTGTTTTCCCAAATTCAGATGTTCACGTTTAGCCTTACCGGCCTGTCTTACTATCTCGTTATCAGAACTCTTTGAGAAATCTGTATAAACCTGTAAACTATCCTGAAAATCGTCGTCACAAATGAGTATAAACTGGCAGCTTACCAATTCTTCCGGCAAACGGATAATAATCCCCTCTATCATCTGGGCCAGCTGCTCTAAATGGCTTGGGGACTTTGTTTCGCTCTCTATCAACGAAACCTCCCATATCTGCCCCAGGCTTGCGTCTTTGAGCACAAAGAAGCCGTTCTCATGGGCATAATACGGCAGGAGCTCGGTAAACGCCTTTCCCTCTTCAAAAAACGACTCCAATAGGCTTCTTTTAATCATTTCTTGCCGGTTTCCTTATAGGGGATGATTAAAGGCACTTTTGCCTCATTCTTAGCCTGTGAATCAATAAACCAGGTAGATTCTTTCACCATGATATAAACCCAGTGGCCGCTAACCAGAACTTCAGGGGAATATTTCGACTTATGCGCAGGCAGCCAGACCAGGCGGACATCCGCCGGTTCAACCACCGGCGCGTATGGTTTAACATAACCAAACGCCTGGTTAACCTTTAGATTTTCCTTTATGTAATTCACGGAATCGTTCCTGCCGATAGACACTGCTTCCAGGTAAACATCCACTGCTTTATTCGAATCATCCTTTTTAATCGATGCTTTAGACGCAGAGCATCCGCTAATAATCAAAAGAAACAAAACTATCGCCAGGCGCTTCAAAACCTTCAATTTCCACTCCTTTCTGCATAACAAGGACCGCCTTCCTGCCCGCATCAATCTTTACGGCAGGAATCATCGCTTCCAACTGTTTTTGATAATAATTCGACATCCCCTGCGCGCTGTCGGCCAACCCGGAGAACATAGCATAGCGGCCGGTGTTCCCGGTGACGTTCTTGCTGGTCTGGCCGTAGGCTCCGACAACGGTTGAGGTTTCCGCCTGCGAAAGCGCCTCAGACCCGCCCGCGAGAAATCCGGAAAGAAAATTCAGGCTTAGCTGCCTTCCCGTATTGTAAATAACCTCCCCCTGTATGCCCAAACGACCGTCACTATCGGCCAAATATCCCAAATTCGCTTCCTGCTCAAAAACCTGCCCATTCGGCAATACCATGGAAAAACTCACAATCTGAATGACCGCCCTTTTGGAAACTGTGTCTCCCACAGCCTTGCCGATGGCAAAGGCGCCTTTAAGGGGTATTCTTGTGTTGTTTGGGCCGTAAAAAGCCTCATCTACGCTGATTAAAACAGGAAGAGGGTTACTTTCATTGGCAGGGGCATACGCACCGGTAAGAAGAGTACATTTGACAAAGCTCCCCAAAGGAAGATAAACGTACCTCCTTGAGATAGCTTTCTCCTCGCCTTTTATTTCGCCAACCTTAGCCATTTCCAGATTAATTGTCTTGTCGGCTGGTTGCGACATAGAACGAGAACTGCCAACTGTCTCTTCAATAGAACCGATGCGCTGCCCCCGCTCAAAGCCGTTATTGGCTAAACCGGTGTTTTTCGTAAAAGTGTCGGTTACTCTCTTATCAAGATCAATGACGATCTTGCTGACCTGACTTTGGTTTTTACGCAAATCCTGACTGCCTTTCTCAAGGGCGTCGATACGCTCATTCAAGGAATCAAACTTTGAGCTGATATCGTAGTATTGCTTCTCAATCCGGTTGATATAAGACTTTGTGTCAACGGATTCCGTCAATACGCCGACATCTTTATCATGAGTAATCCTACGGGATTCTTTTGCCTCCGGCTTATTCATGTTCCTCCTGATCTTCAAGGTCTCCCTGCTGCCGGCAAATAATAAAAATGAAAGCACACCGACTAAAGAAAAGATAATAATAATCGCAGATTTAGGATTATTACGCAGGGCCGGCGGAAGCTTATTAAAACCCGGCATTTTATCAAGCTGCATTCTCATCGATTCAACCTTTCCAGAATCATATAAGCCTTCGTGGTATAAGCTGAAGTCTTCTTGTTAAGATCGTGCGGCCTTGCCTCTAAGACCTGACTGTCAACACTTATTGCCAATAGACCTGGGACCTCTATATGTTCGGTAGGCACGACTACGGATTTACAATCCAAGTTCTCAAAAGTCAAAACAAAGGCTTTTGTGTTTACCGAAAGATCATAGACTTCCTCTATCACCATACGGAACTTGCCGTTATTAAAGATCTCCTGCGGGTGCAGTCTTGAGCCGACTGCGCTTTGAGGCAACCTGCCGGTAAGAAGCGCTTTCATCAATTTTAGCGTATCTACTGTATCCTTATTTTGCTTCTCATTAGATGTTTCGCGGGTTTTTTCAATCTTTATGCGGGAAGGCGCCTGGGTTCCATCCATAATCAACCGCAGGCAATAGGAAACATTATCCTGGGTAACCACGTATATTTGCGAATCACAGTTTTCTTTCGGCAAAAGAAACATTTTATTCCCCAGGGTCTCGATTTGCAGAATCTCGCTCGATACACTCCTTGTAACGTTGGCTACCTTATCCGGCAATTCAACTTCAGTGATCATTCCTGATTTTAACCTTACGGAGATCTCATCATTGCTATTCGATACCTCAAAGGCGCCGGCTTGAGTTACCGCAAACAGCCCAAAAACGATCATTATAGTAAGTATCCTCATTTCGTCTCTACCTCTTCCTGCTTCACACCGGCGATCACCAAACCGTAAGGGTTGGTTTCAATAGGCGGAATTCTCTGCAAAGTAACGGTATAGCGAAGAATCCGGTCATCAAGCTTCTCTTTCCCCATAAAAATAATCTTCTCTCCCGTCAATGTTACTTGAAAATCAGTTCCCGAATCTTCCGATTCCGGGTCTTTACTTAAAGAAAATAACGAAGATATATTATCGCGAGTAACCCTGGATATTTCGTCTTCAAGACTTGCTTTTGTCCTGGCAAGAAGCTCCGGAGACATATAGCGCATCGCTCTTTGATAAGTATCCTTAACCGTAATGGGAGTGAAGTTGTTGCGGTTTAGAAGCCAGTTTGATGCGAAACCGCAGACAGTGCCTTTTTCTATGCGGTTGGGATAAGCAATACCCGCTTCCTGCGCGCTTGGAATGTAATAAATAGCCTGCGGCTTTGTAGATACCTTAAATAACGTAATCAGCAAAACTATACAAAAAATGCTAACAGCATAAAGAGTAAGTCCCAGAAAGGCGGAAGTTTCTTCCGCCTTAGCCCATTTCTCAACAAAACCGCTGCGCTTTATTTTTTCTGTTTTATAATCATTCATGGCAAATAAAAAGGGCTGGCTCTCTGAAATTTCTTTCAGAAAACCAGCCCTATTTTCCTCCGGCCTTGCGGCCGAGTGATAGCGACTGAATTGAATCTAAATTACCTAATCTTCAATAAAAATATACACTCGTACCTTTAGAATGTCAAGATTTTTTCTTCACACTGTCATCTCCAAATTAAAAGTGCACCGTTTTTAAAGAGATCTCAAAATTAAAAGTGCACTGTTTTATGCCATACTTTTATTAAAACGAAAGGATGGCAAGAATGGAACAATTACACAAGAGATTCACCAATGAACAGGTTAAAGACTTAATAAAACGGTATTTAAACAAAGAGCTCAAACGTGAACATATTCAACAGGTGCTAAAAATCAAAAGGCGGCGGTTTTTTAAGCTCCTTAAAGAATATCGTAAGAATCCAGAAAACTTCTCTATCCACTTTGAACGAACCAACCCCACAAGGATACTTGAACCTAAAATCGAAAAAAACCTACTTAAAGAACTAAAGATCGCCAAAGGTTTTATAGAGCATAAAGATATCCCGATCCACTCATATAACTACAGCTTTATAAAGAACGAACTCAAAAACCGCTATAATCAGGAAGTATCACTTCAAACTATTATCAATAAAGCTAAAAATCATGGCTTTTATATCAAAAAAACCAAGAAAATTAAACCACATGACCGCGAAGTTATTACCAACAATATCGGTGAACTTACTCAACACGATTCTTCTATCCACCTTTGGTCGCCTTATGCTTCATGCAAATGGTGGTTGATTACTTCCATAGATGACTTTAGCCGGTTTTTACTGTTTGCATTACTCGTGTCGCGGGACATATCGCTTGCTCATATCAGGGCTCTTCAGACGGTGTTTTTGAAGTACGGCCTGCCTTTAAACTTCTATGTTGACTGCGATTCCATCTTTAAGTTTATCCGCGGAAGAGATGATTTAGCCTATAAACACCAACTGCAAAGTAATGAATCCACGCCTCAATGGAAGCAAGTCTGCCAGGACAATCAAGTCAGAGTAATTAATGCTTTATCACCTCAAGCCAAAGGTAAGATTGAACGTCCCTACGGCTGGATACAAGATCATATGGTACGCATATGCGCCAGAGAACATGTAACAACAATTGAACAAGCCAACCGGATACTCAATCGTGAAGTTTATGAGTATAACTATAAGCGAATTCATTCAACAACCAATGAAATCCCGTATATACGCTTTCAAAGAGCGTTAAAAGAGAATAAAAACGTTCTCAGGCCGTTCGTTATTCCACCACCGTATCAATCTGTTAAAGATATCTTCTGCTTTAGGTTCAACAGGACCGTTGATGCCTATAGAACGGTGTCTATCAATAACCTGAAACTTAGATTCAACAACGCGCCTATCCATGAAGAGGTGAATTTACGTATTTTCCCTTACACAACAGGGGGATTATCAGAAATCAGGTTTTGGCATAAAGGCAAACTTTTAGATATCCAAAAGATCAAAACCGAGCTCTTACCCATAGTGCACTTTTAATTTTGAAAAAGTGCACTTTTAAAATTGAGCTAACAGATTTTTTCTTCACACCCTCTCAAAAATCATTATCCCAAGGTATAGTTTTATCTGGGCCAACTCCTCTGGCGGAATTTATAAGTCTTAAAGCAGATGTATCCCTTAGGGTTTCATCAAGGGTTTTAAAACATCTAAAGCTATCAGGAATCAAATATTCACATGCATAATCGTTAATAATAGCATAATTTGTTGCATTTCTTCTGCTACTTACACTAGGATAACAAATACAATTTAATCTCGAAGAATCCGGATTAGGATTATCAAAATACATTTTTGCTAAAGCAGCGGTTATTTTATATCTATAGTCTCCATATGAACAAACCAATTTGTCATTATCCCGAAAAACATCATTAAAGAACAAATCAATTATTTTATTCTTTTTAAGACTATCTTCATCCATCTTAAAGGCAGATGTTCTATGCTTAGATAAATCAATACTGTTCCCGTTACTAAAAATTAATGTAGAATTATCGCAAAAACCGAAACCAATTGTCGACATATTTCTAACGTTTGTATTTCTACAGCGCATTACGGTAATAAGATCGCCAACTTTAGGATGGATCTCTTCAATTGCGACCTCACATGAATCTGCGCAATAAAAAACTGAGAAACCTAACCAATTCACTCTTCCATATCGAACTACTCCGGCAGGATCAAGAGCCCAAATCTGACTTAAATTATTAATATACTCATTCGTAGTCTTTCTTGCTCTATAAACAAAGTTATGTCTTCCAGGGAAACTTCTGATTTCATATCCATTTATCATCAATCTCCGAATTCTTTCAAAAACCTCCTCAAAAGGAATATTTGCGAGATCAAGATTACGAATTTCTTCAATTTCTTCTTTAATTTCCCCAGCTGTCATTCTCATTTTAGACACATTATTTAGAACTTAATTTTCCGCAAAATGCGCGCCTTTTCTTCGGATTCTTTGATTTCCTGCTCAAGTTTACGACGTTGTTCTAATTCTCGCTGTCTAGCCGCTTCTTGCAGATCTATTTGATAGCCTAAATTAGCCTTTTGTATATATCCATTAAATGTATCAACAACCTGTTGAGCCACTTGCTCCTCAGCATGCACAACACAACATCCCCTAGAAAATTGAAATGCATTTACGTCATAACCAAGCATATACGAATATCCCCCCCGGGGATCTCGAAATCGTTGAAGCCATCCTTGTTCAGGTATTTTATTAAGGCTAAAAACTAGATTGCCTTTCTGCCAGTCGATTTCAACAACTTTTAGAGGAACAAATTCCTGTGGAGAACTCAAAGGTATAACTTCATGCTTCTTTAAATCAATTTGTTGTAATGCCACAAATGTATTCTTACGTCCGATTAGATCTTTTTTAACATCTTCAATTGTGGGATGACGTGCAGCAGAACTCTGTTGAATCATACGCTCAACCAGAGTATCCAAATATGCATACTCGGTGGCAACATCTGCAATCTTCTTATACCCTGTCCCATGAGGTACTAAACCAGTAAACATCTCATTTAATATTAAACCAAGTGCATAAATATCCGCTCTCTTATCTATTTCTTTTCCCTTGACACGCTGTTCAGGAGCAGAGTATCCAAGATTTGCCATTTTTGATGAAGCATCTGTTTCAACAGAAGTAGCGAGAACCCTTTCTTCGAAATGAGCGATCCCAAAATCAGCTATGGCAAAAAGGCTTTGAGAAGAATCATATAAGATGTTTTCCGGTTTGAGATCACGATGTATCACTCCAAACAGATGAGCAGCTTCTACACCATCTAATATCTGACTAAAATAAGACAACACTTGATTTATCGGTATCTTCTGCTCTATGAGTGACCTAAGAGTTCTATTAAAGAACGGCATTACATAAAAAGGAGTTTTTATTCCTTCCCATATTATTAAGCCTGAATCAATAACTTGCATTAGATTTTTATGCTGTTGTTTACGGCAAAAATCAATCTCATTTTTAAATCTTTTCCGTCTTTCTTGTGTAATACGTTGTGGGAATAAACATTTAATTGCAAATTTATTTTTATTGTTATCCTCCACAGAAAATACTCGTCCAGCCCCACCTTCTCCGATTATCCCAGTCACTGAATAAGTCTCAAATGTAGTCTCAAAAATATTAGGATTCTTCCCCATGTCCTACCCCACCCCAATAAATATTTTATTATATATTAATATTAGAACTTTTCGCCCAGTCAAGTTTGAATAAATCTTTCACCAAAATCGCCCATTCTTTATCATTCCCAAGGCATTTAGTATACCGTCCAATTCACGCCTGGTCAATACGAACAACTTAAGCCATCCAATTATCATATACCATGACAATAAATAATGGTCTATTATTTCGATATCCACCACCTCAATATTACATACATAATAAACTCCACATAAAATCCATATACTTAATCACTAAAAACACATATATTTTTTTCGCGTAAACTGAAATATCCATCCTTGGTGACGATAATATGATCTAAAAGCGTTATTCCCAAAAGAATCCCGGAATCTCGTAAACGCTCTGTTACCTTAATATCCTTCTCCGATGCTTTCAACTCACCGGAGGGATGATTATGCGCAACAAGTACATTGCTGGCCAAATGCTTTATCGCGCCCTCAAATACTTCGCGTGGATGCACTATGCTGGAATTGATAGTTCCTATGGAAACTATCTCCCGTTTGATTTCTTGATTACGCGAATCCAGATAAAAAACCACGAAATGCTCTTTTTTACTCTCCCGAATATCTTTCAAACTATTAAAGACATCCTCCGGGTAAAGCATCTGCTTCAATTCCGTTTTCTTACCGGCAAAAATACGGCGGCCGAGTTCTATACAAGCGGACAGCCCGCAGGCCTTTGCATGTCCCATACCGGGAATCGCTTCTAATTGTTCAAGATTCAACTGTGCAAACTTAGTAAGCTCGTCCTTCTGCAGGATACGTGAGGAAAATTCCAAAACATTCTCTCCCTTTCTTCCTGTCTGTAAAATGACCGCCAATAGTTCGGCGTCGGATAATCGATCCAAACCATAGCGGACAAGTTTCTCTCGAGGACGATCAATGCGCGCCAAGTCTTTTATCGCCATTTTATTCTTTGTCATTGTCCTCATCTCCTTTTCACTCACATGAAGTTTTCGCCGAGATTCTTTCTGTAAAAGATTAAAGCGAAGGTATATTTACTATCCTCCGCGGAAACAAAATTATTTAATCACCGCCCAGATAAGTGAAACCATCCAGCCTAAAACTGTCCATCCCAACAGAAAATTAAGCAAGAATATCGCCAGCTTATTCTTATGCTTCCGTAGCAACGCAATCACGGCAGGCAAAAAGTATAAGACAAAAATTAAAACTACCAATAAAAGTTCCTGTATTGTAAGATTCTGCATCTGCATTACTCTTCTCCCTTAAAAACCGAATATCTGTTTAGCATCTTCGGCGGATCAATTAATCCGTTTATTCGGACTCCGTGTTTATAAAACAAATGGGTAATATATCCCTGGGGTTTGCCCTGCTTTATCAGCCTCAAGAACATCCATCCCCCAAAGAAAGCTATTCCCGCGTAAAAGGTATCGAAGAACATCAACATCAAGCCGCAGAGTAAAGCCAATACCCCCACGTCTTCAGGTTCAAGGCCAAAAAGCAGCAACGGCCTATCAATAGTACGCAGGCATTTTCTCATTATTGCTGGAACAAGTTTTCCAGAATTTTGGGTATAAACATCAGAATCATAAACCCGAACCCGCAGGCAATAGCCACGCCTTGCTTCCCATTTAGAAGCGCGATTACTCCTCCGATTAAAAGTATTGCTCCCAGGATCTTTGACACAGGGCCTGTAAGTATGTTGATTATAAAAGTGGCGAAATCGCTGACTACCTGTTGCTCCTGGGTAGTGCTTATTTCAGCGAAGGCATAAGGTACAGTCGCAATAGCAACCCCGAGGACTAAACATAAAACCGCAAAGACCTTAACCGTAAGATTCTTTCTGTTAATGTTTAACATTTTCCCATCCTCCTCTCATTCCGGTAAAACTCCTTGTTATCGTATTCAAACGGACTCGCAATAAACCTATCTCTTTGCTCCTTATCAAAGAGGAATTCATGGTTGACTATTACCGTAAGTTCTCCCCTCAAGAAAATAACCGATTTGGAGAACGGCAACCTTAAAAACACATTCTCCGAAATGTAGTTCTTGGAAGCGGTGCGGATATTGCCTTGAGCCGACCTTAAACCGTCCAGCTTGGCGCCGTCTTTATCACTGCTTATGTTATCCACCTGAAACACGCTTTTATCCTGATATGTAGATTGTCCTGTCTTATCCGACCAGAACCTGGCATCAAATGGATCCTCCTGCATAAAGATGACTTTAGTCGCGGTATTGGTAAAAACAGCGTTTTCAAACGACGCGGATACGTTTGACAGGTTGCCCCGGGATTGATTGGATAAAACCAGACAAAAGTTAGCGCTCCGCACTTTGGAGATGACATCCACAAAATGAGGACACGCTAAATTCTGGAATTCATCAATGAAGATAAAATAAGGTGGGTCTGTTTCTTTGCGGGATACGGCCTGGCTCTTTAAGTCAATAATAAGCATCCTGCCTATGGCTTCAGCCAAACGCGTGTTTACCTGACTTTTAAGGGCGAAGAAAACAACATCACCATTCTTAATCACTTCGGCTAAATTCAATTCATCCCGGTTTATCACACCTATTCCCGCGATCCAGGATATCGCTGCCAGAAGACCTTTAACTTCCTGAGCGCTAACATCCATCCGTTCCAGAAAAGCAGGATTATCCAACGCATCCCTGACCGAAAGAAAATTGATCTCCTGGTTCTCTTGGACTTTCTCCTCCAGCAAACTAATAAACGCCATAGCTTGCACGTTAGAGTAAAAACCTGCCGGGCCGTGATAAATCAGCTCAAGTGCCGTCATTATTCTGTCTACTTTTGAATAAATATCCCCGGAAGAAAGCGGATTATACCCTATGGACGGCTCATTGGGATCAATGCTGAAATAATAAAACTTCTTCCCCTTTTCTTTTGCTTTGCGCTGGACATATTTCTTAAAAATATCATCACCTTTAAAATCAATAAAACAACACCCCCTGTCTTTTTCTATTGCCTGGTCACTCAACGGGAGTATCACTAAGGAAGTTTTGCCGCCTCCGGTAGGCCCCAAAACGTGCAAATGGCGGTTGAGCATGCTCTCCTCAACAAGAATATCCCGCTTATTGTCTGAGACTCCTAAAAAGTACTTGTCCGTCTTTGCGTATTGACTTAACTTTACGTTAATATCGTATCCTACTCTTTTGAACTCAACGGTCTCAATAGAAAGTTCCTTCCTTTTTTCCGTATCCTTATCAATCTTGAAGAAATCCTCATGTTCGCGTTTTTGGCGAGGCAAGATATGTTTCAAAATATATACAAGACCAAAAACCACAAAGCTGATGACAGACAATCCCACTGCGATTAGCAAAAACAGCCTGCCTTCTTTCTGGATAAAACCGTTCCAGAAACTCCAGAGGATAACCTGACGGCCCACATCGCTAAAGGATAAATTTATGTCATGATACCCAATCCTGCCGAACCAATAAGCAAAAACGCAGTATAAGTAATATCCCCATAGCCAGAAGCATCTTGTCGCTATCACGATAAAGACAACCGCTATCCCTATTAATCCTAAAATGTCATAAGGCAGCATATTACTTCTAAAGATATTTCCCATTGCCTTTGACAAAAGCACTGTATCCGAGTAAAGCCAGGGATATTTCCTTTCAAGTCTCGCAAGGAACAAATACGGCTTTAATTTTTCCATATCTTTGACCCTGCCGGTTGTTTTCAGAAATTCAGCAACCTCTTCTACTGACAAACTGCCCAATCTTCTACCCGGGTTCTTAATTTCATGAACTATCGCCCTCGTATAACTTCCGGTTAGAACTAACCTTTCCGCAGAGTCGGTATCAGGAGACATAAAATCAAATTCCCAGGTGCCGGGGATCTCAAAATAGCCGGTCACCGTGAAATACGTTGAATCCCGGGCACTTTTATTAGCCTGCTCCGGTGGAACAACCATTACTAAAGCCGCACTGCAGGAAAGATCTCGTAAAGAAGACCCCATAAGGCTGGTTTTCATTACTACAGGGATATCCGTAAAGGGTCCCAAAATGGTACCCTTTCTGCCATAGTTGAGCCCGACATACCAGCCGAAAGCAATGTAAATAATGGGAATAAGCAGCAATATCCTTAGAAATACCTTTCTAAAACTACCGGTTTTGTCCATGACCATCCCTTTCTTCTTTTATTAGTTTTATTGATTCTTCGATATGTGTCAGCTTACCCTGATAGAAACACATTCCCAGTTCAAGCATACCCATATCCGCCAGAATAAAAGCCTTTGAGCAGAACTCCGGAGCGATGTTATATAAACGCGTCTTTAAACCGTCATAGTTAAGCCGGTTTGAAGTAATCATCAAAACACAATGATACCTGCTGATTTTTTCGATATCGTAGCGGTATTTCTTAACAAAACTCCTCAAAACACCCAGCTTTTTATAGCGGGTTTCTACCTCCAGAGCCGCATTTATCCCGTTTGCAAAGCTTACTAAACCATCTGGTATCTTTTCCCCGCTCTTCTTGCCTTGCCGCAGAGCCGACTCTGGCACCCATTCTTTGATGTTTAAATGGCTTCTAAGGAGAAAAAAGGCTTCTATCATACTGTTATGGTGGATAAAAGTATTTAAGCCTGCATGGGCCTTCTCAAAGCAATAATGCTCAACCATAACTTGATCGCAAATCATTTCCTTGCCTTTATAGGTTAAATAATAGATTTTTGTCTTAAACAAAGGCTCGTAATACGCATTGATGAACCCTTCCCGAAAAGAATGATCTATGAGCCACCGCGTAAAAGACAGATTCATTATCACCTGGATAAACATCTCCAATTGCTTCCTTGTTGCATACCGAAAGTTATAGATAAAGATAAGCAATGCTTTGATTCTCTGTGTCTGTTCTTCCTTAGTTAATCTTCCTCTTTTCATGATTCTTCCTTTCTGTCCCCGTTCAGTCTTGTGGGTTTTGTGAGTAAAGGGGGTGTTTGGGTGATTTTGATTGGAAAGAGCGTGCGGTAGCCTTCGAGGGGGTTGTGGAGGAAATTGCCGGCAGGCTGACCGCACGCAAATAACTTTAAGTGCTTGGGGGTAAACGAAATGTTCCGGAAATAATTCACAAAGCAATTAGCATGGTCAAACTCAGATAATTCGCACTCCTCTGCCAATTTCTTGAAAATTAATTTGCTAATTAGCATATCCACCTATACTCCTATTTTAGATCCAACCTTCCCCATCCCTTTATCCGCATGAAGAGTCAAGGCAGTGGCGGCTTCTCCAATCCCGGATAAGACACCTTTAGTCATAAACCAGGATATCCCGGGAGACATTACCAAAAGGACACCTGTTACCGTATTAAAATAAGGCTTCTCAAAAAACCAAGGACTGACACCGGAAGCAAGGCTTGCCTGTAGAGTAGACATATAGACAACGGAATAATGAATTAACGCCCAAACAATAACCCATGATTTCACCCAAAAAAGATATATGAAGTATTCTTTTAAGATGCTAAAAGTCCCAAACAAAAGACACAGCAATAAAGTGAAAGGAAATAGGCTGTAAATAATCATTACCGCGTATCCCTGTAAGTACGGCAAGGCTTTGATCATAAACTCAGCCAATGTGGTTGAAAAGAACTGCCCTACAAGCGATGCGAAATACGCGAGCCAACCGGCTGGCTGCCTCATCATCCAACTAAACCGGGCAGCCTTAGGTTCTATACCGTAACCTGTAATGTTAGAGACCACATCCATTGCCGACTTCTCGGTATGACTTGCCAGAAGTCTTATCTTTATTGCCGTATAATCTATAAGGCTGTCAAACAGTCCTTCATTTCCCAATTTGTTCATTTCCGTTTTTATGTATTCGGTTAACCTTGAATCCAAGTCTTCCCAACGTTTTCTTTGGTCCAGGTCGTAGTTAGCTATTACGTCTTCATCCCCGGGCCACCATTTCTTGGTTATTTTGCTCTGGGTGTTGCCGTTGTTAAGCATTCTTCCCAAAGTCTGCGGATAGTCATTCTTGAGGAATTCTTCGAGATCCTTCTTCAGGACATTATCTTTCTTAATGCCTTCGCTGCTAAAATGTTGCAAATACATCGATACTTTGTTCACGATAAAAGGATTATTTAAGTAGTTGAAATCCTTCTGCTGCGTAACCGCGGTAATGGCACTTATAGTGCCGTAAACAATCGCATTATAGCCCTGGCTAATTGTAAGAAGCCCTAAGGATCCTGCATTGGTCTTACCGGAATCAATAAAGGTGCCTTTTAAGGTTTCCTGGGTAGTAGTTCCTTCCCAACCTCCGGCTTCCATGGTTGAAGTAGCATTTTCAAGGTTCCCCATAGGCTTAATGAAAATGAATAAAATAATGCCGAATTTGATTAAATAGCTCCAGAGAGTTGAAAAATGAGTCTCCCTTACAGATCTCCATACAGAAATCAAAAGCCCTATAAGAAAAACGGCTGCGCCTATCCTGGTATTAAAAAACAGGAAGTCCATTATTGATTTAGCATTAACCAAACCGATAACCTCAAATGCCGCTTCTGTAGGAGATATTCCTGTAGGAATCATTCCATCACCAACCCTAATTTACTCTCTTCAAACTCCTGCATAAATTCTCTAAACCTACTCAATTGCAGACGTTCTCCGCCTTGTCGCACAATATCAAGTAATCTTCGCAGATGGAAAAACTGAAGGATGGCGGGGTTATTCTTATTGTTTCGCAGGAAATCCTTGATTGATTCCGAGAGTTCTAAGGTTCTTAAGATCTTAGCAATATATGACCAATCTTCACCCGTAAATTCACATAATCCCCTAACACTATTAATACCGTGAGATTCTTTTAGTCTTATGTAATATTCGGCTTTATCAAGTGGGAAACGCTCTAAACGGTTAAGATAAGTTAAATGCTTCTCCCAGGTCTTTTTCCCGATTGTAACCACATGCGCTATATCTTCAGGACGATTCCCTATGCAGAACTTTTGCCGGGCGTTACGGAGAATTTTGTAGAAGGGTGTTTCGTACCAATAAGTTCTTGGTTGAATATCCTCATATTTCTGTATATATTTCAGAAAATCAAACATTTCTGAGGAATTTATGCCTCTGTCTGCCTCAGAAAAAGAAAAACCCTCATACGTTTGTGACTCGTTTGAGTCTGTGTTCGTATGAGGGTTACATTTGGGGTGGGTGACGGGGTTCGAACCCGCGGCGTCTTGAGCCACAGTCAAGTGCTCTACCACTGAGCTACACCCACCATAGAAAGAAGTATTATAGTATAGTCTATCCCGGTAGTTTTGTAAAGCGG